>Ga0326727_10006393_pt1 | contig 32379 bp, 24 predicted proteins | sample MB2enrmetagenome_FD_207643 | JGI IMG/M metagenome (GOLD analysis project Ga0326727, IMG submission 207643) | Lab enriched peat soil microbial communities from McLean, Ithaca, NY, United States - MB29MY | ecosystem: Environmental > Terrestrial > Soil > Wetlands > Peat | place: USA: New York...
AACCATAGTTGTAAACAGCCAGCGTATGCTCGCCTGGCTCAGCCCAGATGACGCCGCTTCCCGGTCCCAGCGGCATTCCATCCACGAAGACGTACGCTTCCTTGGGGGTTACATGTAGCTTGAGATGCGCACACTTTGCCAGGAGAGGTGCGGCTCCCAGCAATAGAAACGCAAGGGACAAAACGAAGACTGACAGAACTTGACGCGATGTTCGCATAGGGTTTCCTCTCATGAGTTTGTCCTTCCAACCCTGCTTCATTCCCTGAGTTAGTCTTACCTACCCTGCTTCACTTAATCAAAGGGGATTTACCAGTTTCATTATCTCATGTTTTTTATCTGTAAATCAAAATTTTCTGCAGCGGGCAGTTACTTCAGACTCATTTCCGCCCAGCCTGCGCGCTCAGCTTCTGCGCCGCCGCAATGGCTTCACTGTTTTCCGGGTCGCTCTTCAGCCCCGCCTGATACTCTCGCAGCGCCTCTGCTTTGTGCCCCTGGGCCAGATACAGCGCGCCTAATCTGAACCGCGCCTGGCTGTTGCTCGGCTCCAGCCGGGCAGCGCTCTGGAAAGCGCCCTCCGCCGCTCCCCGCTCCCCACGCCGCAGGTAGATTTCTCCCAGCCCGCAGTAGCCCGCGTCGTTCTCCTTGGTCTTCAGCGAAAGGCGAAACTGCTCTTCCGCTTCCTCCACCCGCCCCCCCTCCAAGTAGAGCATCCCCAGCCGATTTCGCGTCTCGTATTTCTGCGGCGCAAGGGAAAGCGCGGCGCGGAATTCGGTCTCCGCCAATCCTTGCTGGCCACTCTTCGCATAAGCGATTCCCAGGTTGGAGTGAGGACTGGGGTCGTGGGGGTTGAGCTCGATCGCTTTACAGAAGAAAGAAACAGCTTCCGGATAGCGTTGCAGCTTGGTGCAGGCGAGACCCAGGTTATTCAAGATGGAGGAGTCGTTGGGGGCCAGGCGGAGGGCCTGGCGCCACTGCTGCTCGGCCAGCGCTGCCTCTTCACGCCGCCAATGGATCAGTCCCAGGTTGCCGTAGGCGGTAATATTGGGCTCGATCTCGACGGACTGGCGAAACTGTTCTTCGGCCTCCGCCATCCGTCCCTCCTCCAGATACAGCTTTCCCAAGGCATTTCGCGCATTGGAATTGAACGGATAGATGGCGACGGCCGTGCGCAATTCAGGCTCAGCGAGCTCAAGCGCTTGCGTGTTCAGGTAGGTGACGCCCAGGTAGAGCCGAGCGTCCGGATTAGCGGGGTCGGCCTCGAGGGCCTTCTTAAAAAAGTCCACAGCTTGTGAATAATTCTGCTTTCTCAAATACATCAGCCCGAGGCTGCTCCACGTGGGCGCGTGTCGCGGCCCCGTCTTGAGCGCCTCGCGCCACTCCCGTTCGGCGGAATCATCGTCTCCGTCCTTCCAGTGAACCAAGCCAAGGTCTCTTCTGACGTAGTAGGCGTCCGGACAGGCGGCCAATGTGTTCGTGTAGAGCGTCAGGTTATCTCGCCAGTCGCGATTGCGCGTCACGATGCGGAGCAAACAAAGCGCCGCCAGGATGGCGGTCGCGGCGGTAAACGTTCGGCTCCAGGCAGCGCCGCGGGCAGAGGCTCGCTCCCGCAATCTCAGGAATACCCAGCCCGCTAACCAACAAAAGCCTACCGACGGCAGGTACAGATACCGCTCCTCGAAGGCAGCAACCGGCATCCAACGGACATTCAGCACCGGAGCCAGCGGCGCCAGCAGCCAGAGCAGCCCGAACGATAAGGGCTTGGCATGGCGCCAGAAATAACGGAAAAGCAGAATGCATACGGCAAAGGCCGTCAACCCCCCAAGCACCCGCGGATCGAACGTGCTCAAAGGTGCATGGAAGGGACAGAAGATGCGGAGGCCCACCGGCCAAATCAGTTTCCAAAGATATTGACCCAACAGCACCAAGGCGGAAAGAAGCGTCTCGTACCAATTGAGAGGGTGAACGTTGGAACCGGAGCTCAGGGCCCCCAATACGCGAACACGGAACAAGAGGTACGCCCCAGTCAGGGCCCACAGCACCGCGTAGCGCTGGAATTTTTGGAGTGGCCTCGTTCCCCTTCGGTCGGGACGATAGAAGTGCTCGTAGATCGTAGCCAACACCGGCAGCGTGACGGCCGGCTCCTTTGAGAATATTGTTAATACGAAGCTCGCCGTCATGGCGAGTTGAGCGGCATACGAGAAACTACCTCCCGGTCGTGCTACGTCCGCAAAAAGCCAGAAAGTGAGCAGGTAGAAAAAGCCCAACTCTAAGTCGGGGCTGGCTCCAACCCAGGCAACGGCTTCGCTGTGAATGGGATGGATGGCAAACAAGGCAGCAGCCACTAAAGCCAGACTGCGGTTCTCGAACATGCGCTTGGTGAGCAGGAAGACAGCACCCACCACCGCCGCGTGAAGAAGCAGGTTGGCCAAATGGTAGCCGAATGGCCGGAGTCCGAAAACTTCATGGCAGAGCAGGTATCCGATGTTCATCAACGGCCGGTAAAAATTGGGATTTCCCGGGATGTAGGACGTCGCCTGGGTGGTGAAGATCTTCCTCAAGTAATGGAAATTGCGGATGTAGGGGTTATTCAACACCTGCATTTCGTCGTCAGAAACCAAGCCGTTGCGCAAGGTATTCAAGTAGGGCAAAGCTGAGGCGGCGGCCAGGACGGCCATCAGGGCGGCGTCCGAAAAGCGGGAGAGGATCTGCCACTCACGCAACGCAGGAGGGTGATGGGCCGGCGGTTTCAGGCTCGGGCTTAGAAGCACCTGGGAGCTACGTCCGCCTTTTTCCACGGACTCCCGGCGTCCATGGCGTGGTTGACCCGGTTTGGCTGAACTTGCTCCAGCCATGTTACCTATATCGGATTTCGATTTGAGTTCACGTCGGACAGCTAAATGTACACCTGATGGGCTATTAATTCAATCGGTTGTGGAGGTTCTGGCTGGCTGTAGGGGCGGCGCTCGTGGCCGCCCGCGGGCCTGTTGTTCCGCGGCCGGTGAGCTGAAAAACTCCACGCTCCCCTGCAGGAAGCAAAGCCCGAAAGGCTCATTTTTGCCCAGCCTGCGCGGTCAGCTTCTGCGCCGCCGCAATGGCTTCACTGTTTTCCGGGTCGCTCTTCAGCCCCGCCTGATACTCTCGCAGCGCCTCTGCTTTGTGCCCCTGGGCCAGATACAGCGCGCCTAATCTGAACCGCGCCTGGCTGTTGCTCGGCTCCAGCCGGGCAGCGCTCTGGAAAGCGCCCTCCGCCGCTCCCCGCTCCCCACGCCGCAGGTAGATTTCTCCCAGCCCGCAGTAGCCCGCGTCGTTCTCCTTGGTCTTCAGCGAAAGGCGAAACTGCTCTTCCGCTTCCTCCACCCGCCCCCCCTCCAAGTAGAGCATCCCCAGCCGATTTCGCGTCTCGTATTTCTGCGGCGCAAGGGAAAGCGCGGCGCGGAATTCGGTCTCCGCCAATCCTTGCTGGCCACTCTTCGCATAAGCGATTCCCAGGTTGGAGTGAGGACTGGGGTCGTGGGGGTTGAGCTCGATCGCTTTACAGAAGAAAGAAACAGCTTCCGGATAGCGTTGCAGCTTGGTGCAGGCGAGACCCAGGTTATTCAAGATGGAGGAGTCGTTGGGGGCCAGGCGGAGGGCCTGGCGCCACTGCTGCTCGGCCAGCGCTGCCTCTTCACGCCGCCAATGGATCAGTCCCAGGTTGCCGTAGGCGGTAATATTGGGCTCGATCTCGACGGACTGGCGAAACTGTTCTTCGGCCTCCGCCATCCGTCCCTCGTCCAGATAGAGTTTTCCCAGAGCGTTGCGAGCGGCGGAAGATAGCGGTTTAAGGCGGACGGCGGAGCGCAATTCAGGCTCGGCGAGTTCGAGTGAATTCATATCCATGTAAGTGACGCCTACGTTGAGGTGCGCCTCCGCGCTGTCTGGATCGAGCTCGAGAGCCTTCTTGAAATACTCGAGAGCTTGCGGATAGCTCCGCTCCCTCAAGTACACCAGCCCGAGGCTGCTTGTATTCAACGAGTAGGTTGGGTTTGTCTTGAACGCTTCCAGCCATTCTCGCTTGGCCGAGTCGATGTCCCCCCTCTCCCAATAGATTGCTCCCAAGTCCCGTCTGATGTAGTAGGAGTCAGGACAAGCGGCTAACGTGTTCGCGTAAAGCGTGGTACTATCCAGCCAGTCTCGATTGCGTGTGACGATGCGGAACAAAAAAAGCGCCATCAGCACTCCGAAGGCGGTGGCGGGTGCCGCTCTCCACCGGGGGCTGCGGCCGGAAACTCGAGCCCGCAACCGCAGGAATCCCCAGCCCAATAGCCAACAAATGCCTATTGACGGCAGATAGAGATACCGTTCCTCGAACGCAGCCTTCACCATCCACCGGGCGTTGAGGACTGGAGAGAGGATTACCAGAAACCACACCACCCCGAACGACAGGAGCCTTGCGGGTCGCCACAAGAAATAGATGAGGAGGCCGCACACGGCTGAGGCAATCAAACCTGCAACCACCGCCGGATCAAATAAACTCGAGGGTGGGTGGAAAGCGCAGAACGCGCGCAGGCTCACGGGCCAAAGAAGCGTCCAGAGATGTTGGCCCAGCAACAGGATGGTAGAGAGGAAGGTCTGGTACCAGGTGATGTGGTTGACGCTGGTGCCCGAACTCAATGCCCCGAGAACGAAAATACGGAAAAGAAGATAAACACCGGTCAGGAGCCACAGCACTGCGTAACGCTGCACTTTTTGCGTTGCTCTCGTTTCCTGCCGGTCGGGCCGGTAGAAGTGTTCGTAGACCGTGGCCAGCGCGGGCAGCGTCACTGCCTGCTCTTTGGATAATAAAGTCAGCAGGAAGCTCCCTGACATGGCGAGCAGGGTGGTGGACGAGAACTTTCCTCCCGGCCGCGCTACACCCAAGAAAAACCAGAAGGTGAGCAGGTAGAAAAAGCTCAGCTCCAGATCCGGGCTGGCCGCAATCCAGGCGACAGCTTCGGTGTGGATGGGATGGAAAGCAAACAAGGCGGCGGCCACCAACGCCAAATCGCGATTCTGGAACAGGCGCTTGCTAAGGAGAAAGGCAGCGCACACAACCGCCGAATTAAGGACCAGGTTGGCCAAATGATATCCGAATGCATGGGAATCATAAACTTTATAGCAGAGCAGGTAGCCAATATTCATTAAAGGCCGATAATAATCCGGCGTCCCCGGAAAGTAGCCCGTGGCCCAGGTGGTGAAGATTTTCCCTAGATAGTGGAAATTGCGGATGTAGGGATTATGCAGAAGTTGCATTTCGTCGTCAGCAACCAAACCGTTGCCCAAAGTATTCAAATAGGGCAATGCCGCAGCAATTGCCAGGAAGGCCATCAGTGCGCGGTCCGAAAAGCGTCCCAATATCTGCCCGTCGCTCGCGCCGGAAATAAGGTGCTGCAGCGGATTCGCCACCGCGCTCGGGGGCGCCGGTGAAGCGCCGCCGTTTCTTTTTCTGGACTCGCCGCCGCGGCGACTCCGCCGGCCCGGTTTGGTTGTTGGTATACTTGCCATCAATAAGGCCATTTCCACTCGCGGATCCCGTGATTGAGCTCATAGGCGTTCAAGACGCCTCTCACTTCTTCACCTGCGCCACGCGCCCTGCAGACGCGAACGCCTCGGCAAGAATCTTCTGCGCTTCCTCCTGAATCCTGCGCAGGTGATCTTCGCCAAGGAAACTCTCCGCGTAAAGTTTGTAGACTTCCTCGGTGCCGGACGGGCGCGCCGCAAACCACCCGTGGGCCGTCACCACTTTGAGGCCGCCGATCGGACGCCCGTTGCCGGGAGCGGTGGTGAGCACGGCCTCGATCTTCTCCCCTGCTAACTCGCGGGCAGCCACGTTCTGGAGCGTTAAACTTTCCAGAACCGCTTTCTGCTCGGCGCTGGCGGGGGCATCGATACGCTGGTACACGAATTCGCCAAACTGCCGCGTCAGTTCGCCATAGAGTTCTCCCGGATCGCGGCCGGCGCGCGCCGTCATTTCTGCAGACAGCAGCCCGAGAATGATCCCGTCCTTATCCGTCGTCCAGACCGTGCCCTTCCGCCGCAGGAAGGACGCGCCGGCGCTCTCCTCGCCCCCGAACCCCAGCGACCCTTCGAGCAATCCCTCCACAAACCACTTGAAACCCACCGGCACTTCCATTAACCGCCGCCCCAGGCTCGCGGCTACGCGGTCGATCAGGCTGCTGCTCACCAGAGTCTTTCCCACCCCTGCTTCGGAGCTCCAGCCGTCGCGGTGACGAAACAGGTAGAAAATCGCAGCCGCGAGATAGTGATTGGGATTCAGCAATCCGGCACTGCGTGTCACGATGCCGTGCCGGTCATGGTCGGTATCACAGGCGAAGGCCACGTCAAATCGGTCTTTCAGCGCGATCAAGCCCGCCATGGCGTCCGGGGAAGAGCAGTCCATGCGGATTTTGCCGTCCCAGTCAAGCGTCATGAAACGAAATGTAGGATCGACGGTGGTGTTCAAAACCGCGAGTTGGAAGCGGTAGCGCTCCGCAATCCGTCCCCAGTAGGCTACACCGGCGCCGCCAAGGGGATCCACGCCTATCGAGAGGTTAGCGGCGCGAATCGCCTCGATGTCCACTACGCCGCCAAGGTCGTTCACATACTCTGAGACGTAATCATGGCGGTGGGTAGTGGGCGCCTTCAGGGAGATAGCATAAGGAATGCGCGAGACTTCGCGCAGCCCGTCAGACAATAACGCGTTGGCTCGGTCTTCAACCCACTGGGTGGTGGACGTATCCGCGGGACCAGCGTGCGGAGGGTTGTATTTGAATCCGCCGTCCTCGGGAGGATTGTGGGAAGGAGTAATCACAATGCCGTCCGCAAGCCCCGCCTTCCGGTCTCGGTTGTACGCCAAGATGGCATGGGAAAGAACCGGTGTTGGCGTGTAGCCATCGTTCTGGTCGATCATTACTTCGGCGCCATTCGCCGCCAGTACCTCCAGCGCCGAGGCAAATGCGGGCTCCGAAAGCGCGTGTGTATCTTTGGCCAGGAACAGTGGCCCGTTAATACCCTGCTCCCGGCGGTAATCACAGATGGCCTGCGTGATCGCCAGAATGTGGCCCTCATTGAAGGACTCTGAAAAGGCGCTCCCTCGATGCCCTGAAGTTCCAAACGACACGCGTTGCCCGGGCAGGGAAGGGTCCGGCCGGCCAGTGTAATAGGCGGTAATCAATCGCGGTATATTGACCAGATCTGACGGTTCAGCGGGCTTGCCCGCCCGAGGGTGTCGTCTTAGGTTGTCCATCCACTCTCCGATTGGCTGTCCGAGAAGCTCTCTGATTCGCCTTCCGGACGGCTCTCCGATTGGCTCTTCGAGTCGCTGTCAGAGCGGCTCTTCGCTTGGCTCTCCGTTCGGCTTTCCGCTTGCCTCTCCGAGTGGCCCTCCGACTATAGCGACGGCCTCTAGCTCAGACAACCGTGCTTCAGTGTGAACCTTTACCCTAAAGCCAACTACTATTCTGCCAGAAACACCTAGGACTGGGAATGATGATTTTCTGAAATTTGGAATTTGGAATGTGAAATTTGGAATCACTAATCCGAAATCCACTGGGGAAATGGACTCATCCTCGAACCTTCCAATAGACAACATACCTCTCACCTATCAACTTATAGAACGGAATTAGGGCAATTTGTCGGTCCTCCGCCCTGGCGCGGAAATTCAACGCCTCATTCGTTGGCTCAACCCAGCTCACCGAGTCCTTCGACCTGGACTCGACCCCAGGCACAGGAACCGGCTTGCCGGCCGGGGCGGGGCTGTAACCTAGATAGACCTCACTCTTGGCCAGGTTCTCGTTCCCCAGCCGGCCCGCCAGAACCAGCGGACCGTACATCGCGGCCTGGAGCGTGGGGTCGCCTGGCAGCGGGTCGCTGTGCAGTCCCATAGGCAGGATCAGTTCCACGCGGTCGCCGTCTTTCCAGGTGCGGTCCAGCGTCAGATAGCTGCTGGGACTCGAAAACACCCGCTGAGCTTCGCCATTTAGGATGATCTTCCCGCCACGGGTCGCCCAATAAGGGATGCGGATGTTCAGGCTCATGCTGGTTGGTGAATCCGTGCGAATGCGAAGCTGCGTCTTTCCCTGCTCCGGGAACTCCGTCTCTTGCTCCCAGCGGACGCCCTTTTCGGGCCAGTTCAATTCCGAAGCTATGAAAAGGTTGATAAACAAACCTCGCTCATCGTGAAAGTAAATGGAATCGCCGAACTTGGCGAACTCTTCCACGCCGGTGCCCGTACAGCACCAGAAGGAATCAAAGGGCGAGTGAAAGGATTTCCAGTACCCGCCGCCCAGCGGCAAGTAGTAACATTTCAGCCCGTCCGCGTCCTGCGTCCCGAGGCGGCAGTTGAAGAGGGTGCGCTCGTAGTAGTCCATGGCGCGAGGGTCGGCGGTCCAGCCAAAGATGTGCCGGGTCAATTTCAACATGTTATAACTGCAACAGCACTCCTCCGCGGTCTTGCCGAGTTCGGTAGCCAACTGGCCGGGGTCGGTGCGCCAGTGCTCTTCATTGCTCGTCCCCCCCGTGCAATAGGCGCGCGCGCCGGTCACTTCCTGCCAGAAGAACAAAGCGATTTCGCGGAAGCGCGCTTCGTCGGTGAGTTCGTAACGGCGGGCGGCGCCCGTCATTTTGGGGATGTTCGTGTTCGCATGCAGGCCCTTCAGCTCATCCCGGTGTGCGGCCAGTGGGTCTAACACTTTCTTGTGATAGAAACGGTCACCCAGTTCGAGGTAGCGTGAGTTGACGGTCAAGGCGTAGAGGTTGTAAAGCACCTCCATGGTGCCGCCGAACTCCGTTTTCATCACTTGTTGCATCTGTTCGTCGCTCAGCGGTTGCGCCCAGCGCCCAATCCAGCCGGCCATGCCTTCGACGACTTCCAGAGCTTGTTCGTTTCCGCAATGGACGTACATGTCCAGAAGCCCCGCCATGATTTTGTGCAAGGTGTAAAAGGGAGCCCACACATCCTTGCCATCGCGCAGGCGGTCGAAAAACTGCTTCGGAAACGCGCTCAGGTAACCATCTCCAAGCGCCGCCTGGCACCGCGCGAGTTCCGCCACCATGTTGTTTGCCTTGGCCCTTAGTTCCTCGTCGCCGGCGCTGGCGCACATCAACGCGCACGCCGAGAGGTAGTGACCGCCGGCGAAGTGTCCCCGAAGCTCGCAATCCGGCTTTTCCCATCCTCCCAAAGGCGTTGCCGAAGAGGGCAAGCCGGCATTCAGCCGGAAGGTATGCAGAAGCCTGTCCGGAGGCAGCGACAACAGGTAGCGACGATTAGCTTCCATGGCCTGTTTGAACGGCCCGTTCCGCAGCCGAACTTGCGCCGTTGGGAAGGGTTTGACCTTCCAGGCGCTTTTGTTCAGGCTCAGCACGCGCGCTTCGCACGCGGCGTTTTCAGAGCTGGTGGCGGGAGGAGCGCTAATTAGTCCCGAGCTCGGAAGTAACGCCCCGCCCGCCACCGCCGCGGCACTTGATACGAACTGCCTTCGTGTGATTTTTCTGTCAAATATCATAAGGAGCGCCTCCCCAAGCCCAACAGACTGCGATCAGATGTGTCAATACTCACACTCGCGGTCAAACCGTATCAAGACGTGCTTGCATTGTCAACGTCTTCTGCCCAAGCGTACTGTCTCAGTTTGAAGTAGTAGCGGCGAGTTTACCTCGCCACGTGGCGGCGTAAAGCCGCCCCTACGTCAAACCGAGACACTACCTGCCCAAGCGCTCATTCGACCCGGGACAGCTCCGGTGACGCAGACCCGGCGCCAGCCTTCTTGTCCCTTTTCCTTTCGCGTTTTTATTGCACTTTTTGCTTGACAAGCCCGCTGATTTATGGTAGCCTATCAGTGTGTCCAGGGTTGCGCGGCGCCAAACGATGCCGGCAAGGGAGAGCGAAAGGGATTCGCCAAGCGGAAAAAACAGGGGTAGGCCGTGAAAAGATACTATTTTGACGAAACGAACTCACCTATCTCTTGAAAAGAAAGAGCTTGGCATTTTCAACGTGCTAACAACGAACTCATTTTGCGTGCAAAAAACGCCAAACGAACCCCCAAAACAGGGCAAAATCCCGCCCTTTGCGCAGCATCTCACCGGAATTCGTGAGCTGGCAGAGCGCCAGAAGGGGCTAGACGAACTGCGAATTTGATTTACAATGGTAATTTTGGGTGGTGGGTTCGGTGCTCGTAGGGGACCACCTGCCGTCCCTGGCCGACAAGACGTTGCAAATTGTAGGCGGACGGCTTGTCGCCCTCGGTTGGCGAGGCCGGTAAGGCAGACAGGGCAGGGCAAACGCTACCCCTACCAAGTAGGACAGTACGCATGGCTACTAGTCACAATCCGGCAGGCGATAATCTGTTGCCGTCCCCGACACTTGGTGGCGCGAGGGCAGGGCAAGCCCTAGGAGATCCCAGCGGAGCGGCGGACGCCGCCGGCGCCAATGGGCATATGGATTCCATCCTCGTCCGTGGGGCGCGCGTCCACAACTTGAAGAATATCGACTGCTCCATTCCCCACAACCGATTGACGATAGTGACCGGCGTTTCCGGCTCAGGCAAGTCCAGCCTGGCTTTCGACACGCTCTACGCCGAAGGGCAGCGCCGTTACATTGAATCCCTCTCCGCTTACGCCCGCCAGTTCCTGGAACGCATGGAGAAGCCGGACGTTGACGAAGTGGTGGGGATTGCTCCGCCCGTGGCGATCCGCCAAAAGAACACCACTCGTAATCCTCGTTCGACGGTCGCCACCGCCACCGAAATCTACGATTACCTTCGCCTATTGTTTGCCCGCGTCGGCGTCACCACTTGCTATCAATGCGGCCAGGTAGTGCGCCGCGATCATGTGGATGACATCGCCGACCAAGTCGCCGCCATAGCGGCGGGACGGCGCTTTTACGTCCTCTTCCAGGTTAATCCGCGTAGCTGCGACTCTAAATCACCCTTGACTGGGACTACAAAATCGGCGTCCGGGGCTTCATCTGCGCCCTCGGACGAACCTCCCAAACCAAGCGTCAATCGGCCGTCGTCAATCGGCCATCGCCAGGCTTCACCTGCGCCTCCGGATGCATCGCTGAAGCCACGCCTGTTCTCGCTTCGCCAGCATGGGTTCAACCGGCTATACCAGGACGGGCGTATCTTCGAGTTCTCGACCCCTGAGTCGCTGCTCGAAGTCGATTTCGCCGCGCCCGTTTACATTCTCGTGGATCGCCTGGCAGTGGGTCCGGAGATCCGCCAACGGCTGATTGATTCCGTTGAACTCTGCTTCCACGAGGCCGGAGAGGCGCTTCTGGAGTTTGTTTCCGAGGAGCCAGGTTCTCCGCCGGAGCGCTTGATCTTCAGCGAGCGCTTTGAGTGCAAGCGGTGCAAGATTACATTTCAAGCGCCCGAGCCAAGCCTCTTTTCGTTCAATAATCCTTACGGCGCCTGCCCCCGCTGCCAGGGTTTCGGCAACACCATTGACTTCGACCTGCACCTGGTTATTCCGGACAAGAACAAAACGCTTGCCGGGGGAGCCGTCGAGCCCTGGACCAAGCCGCGTTACCGGATGCTTTACAACGACATGAAACGCGCCGCCCGCGCCAAGGGAATTCCTCTGGATGTTCCCTACTTTCGGCTGGCGCCGGAGGAGCGCGCCTGGCTGCTCGATGGTGACGAGACCTTTGCGGGCATTCGCGGCTTCTTCGATTATCTGGAGAGGAAGAAGTACAAACTGCACGTGCGCGTCTTCCTCAGCCGTTACCGCGGGTACACGCTTTGCCCGGAGTGCCAGGGTGGCCGGCTGCGTCGCGAAGCTCTGCACATCCTTCTGGGCGGAAAGAGCATTACCGAAGTCTGTCGCATGTCGATCCAGGAAGCCTACCCTTTCTTCAACGAGCTGCAACTCTCCGCGGAGCAGCAGGCGGTGGCTGACAAGGTGCTCGAGGAAATTCGCTCGCGCTTGAAATTCCTTTACAAGGTCGGCCTTGAGTACCTGACACTCGATCGCTTGGCCTCCACGCTCTCGGGTGGCGAGTCGCAAAGAATTCAGTTGGCAACCGCGCTCGGCTCGAACTTGGTGGGCGCGCTATACGTACTCGACGAGCCCTCCATCGGCCTGCACCCCCGCGATACAGGCAGGCTGATTGAAATCCTCAAAACGCTGCGCGATCTTGGCAACACCGTTCTGGTGGTCGAGCACGATCCCGAGATGATGCGCGAGTCGGACAAAATCCTGGACTTGGGTCCGGGCGCGGGTGAGCACGGCGGCCGCCTGGTGTACGAAGGCGATTTGGCGGGTCTCTGCGCCAATCTTCAATCGCTCACCGGGCGTTACCTCTCCGGCGGGCTCGAGATTCCAGTGCCCACAGAACGCCGCAAGCCCGGAAAGTCCTGGCTGCGCATTCGCGGCGCGCGTGAACACAATCTGAAATCCATCGACGTCGATATTCCCCTCGGACTCATGGTTTGCGTGAGCGGCGTTTCAGGTTCGGGAAAGTCGACCTTGGTGCATGACGTTATTTATAACGCCCTGATGTCGCGCCGCGGATTGCGCGCCCCACGCGCCCAGTACGAGAGAATCGAAGGCGATCAGCAACTGTCGGACGTGGTGCTCGTGGACCAGTCGCCGCTCGGACGCACGCCTCGTTCCAATCCCGTCACCTATATCAAGGCATTCGACGCCATTCGCGATGTCTTTGCCGCGACTCCGGAGGCCCGCAAGCGCGGGTATTCGCCGGGCTACTTCTCCTTCAATATCCCCGGCGGCCGCTGCGAGACCTGCCAGGGCGACGGAACCGTCACCATGGAGATGCAATTTCTGGCCGACGTCGAGCTGGTGTGCGAGGAATGCGGCGGCCGCCGTTATAAACCAAGCGTTCTTGAAGTACGTTATAAGGGAAAGAATATTAATGAAGTGTTGCAGATGACCGTGAAGGAGGCCCTCGGCTTCTTCGCAGGCTTGCCGAAGGTGACCCATAAGATACGGATTCTGGATGAGGTTGGGCTCGGCTATTTGCGTCTGGGGCAATCCGCTACTACCCTCTCGGGTGGCGAAGCCCAGCGCGTGCGCCTGGCAGCGCATCTCGCCCATCAGGGTGGCGAGAACATGCTGTTTATTTTTGACGAACCCACCACGGGCCTGCACTTCGACGATATCAGCAAACTGCTGGCCGCTTTTCGCAGGCTCAACGACGCCGGCGCCAGTATCCTCATCATCGAGCACAACATGGACGTCTTGAAGACCGCTGACTGGATCATCGACCTGGGGCCTGAGGGCGGCGACTCAGGTGGATACGTGTTGGTCGCCGGCCCTCCGGAAAGCCTGGTGAAGCACCCCCTTTCGTTCACCGGCAAGTTCCTCGCCAAATACCTGCGAAATCACAAGGGGTTGAAGGCGTGATGCGAACGTATTTTAGGCCCTTTCCCCTGGGGCTGAGCGTGTCCCACATCTTCGGCTGGACACCGCGGTGAAGCCGAATTCATAGCCCTCTCCCCTGGGGAGAGGGTGTCCCGCTGCCGGCGCTTTCACCAGCCGGAGCGGGACGGGTGAGGGGTCTGTTGCACGAATCAACAGAGCAAGTCAAAAGTCAAAACGCAAAAGGCAAATTGCAAAAGTAGCGATCGCGTGTACCTTTGACTTTTGACATTTGCGATTTGCCATTTGATTTGTTCTTCCGCTTTGCGGACCTTTGCCTTCAGGCTCCGCTCGCGCAACGAGGACGATGTGGCCTTTTGGGCTTCGGTTTGGTCGCGCCGCAAGGGGCAGGCGGCACGAGCAGGGGGAGACTATAGCGGATGCGAAGCTTTAGCCGGACAAGGTGGTTTGCGAGCGGAAGAAACCCCTCACCCGTCCCGCTCCGGCTGGTGAAAGCGCCGGCAGCGGGACACCCTCTCCCCCTGGGAGAGGGCAAAGAGCCCCGTCTATGCGCCACCCACGCGTTCAAAAGGGCAGCGCTTCTGTTGCTTGGCGGCCTCATTCTCTGTCTCTTTTGCGTCCTCCAAGTCCGCGTGCTGGTTGCAATTGGCCCCGCCCAAGAGAGCGCTTCCCAAAACCCCCGTGCGGACGTGCCCCAACTCTTGCATACGGCGCAAGAGGCGCTCGGCCGGAACGACTTTGCCGCCGCCGCGGACGCCTTGAAGCACGTGGTTGCAGCGCAGCCGGACATGACCGCAGCCTGGTTCAACCTGGGCTATGCTTACACTGGCCTGCATAAGCAAGAGGAAGCGGTCGCGGCCTACCGAAAAGCCGTGGAGCTCGATCCCAACCTGTTCGAAGCCCGGCTGGACCTGGGGATTCTGCTGATGCAACGGAATAATCCCCGGGGTGCTTTGGAACACTTGGGAAAGGCTGCCACTCTTAAACCGGATCATGTCCGCGCCCAGTTGTATTATGGGCGGGCGCTGGCCTTGACCGGCCAACCGGAAGGCGCGGAAAAACAGTACCAGACGGTGCTGCGGCTCGATCCCAAGCTGGCCATCGCGCAATACGACTTAGGTCAGCTCTGCCTGCAACAAAAGCGCTATCAGGAGGCGCTCGGCGCTTTCGAGAAAGCCGCTGGATTGGACCCCACGCTCTCCCAAGCGCAACTGGGTCTGGCCCTTGCTGCGGAGGGGGTGAAAGACGCCGCCGGCGCGGTGGCTCATTTCGAGCTCTACCTGGCCGCTCGTCCTGGCGACCTCGAGACTCGTTTTCATTTGGCACGCTTGTACCTCGAGCTGGGGAAGAACGCTCAAGCTTACGACGGCCTCCAAACCGTCTACCGCACCCAGCCGGATACGCCGGGCTTGGCTGCCGCGCTGGGGGATGTCTGCGCGCTCCTGAAGAAATTTCCGGAGTCAGAGAAGTTCTACCGTCAGGCCCTCCTCGCTGCCCCGGCTGACCCTGACTTGCACCGGGCATTGGGACAAACCTTGCTGGAGGAGGGAAAGCTAGCGGAAGCCGAAGCCGAGTTTCGGACCGTTCTGAAGAGCAATCCGGCGAGTCGTGAGGCCGGACAAGGGTTGGCCACCAGTCTGTATTTGCAAAAGCGTTACCCGGAGGCCATCCCCTTGCTTGAAGCCTTGACGCGCGTTCCCGATCCGCCTCCCATCCTCATCTTCGCTCTCGCCTCTTCTTACGACAATCTCCACGTCCTCAAGAAGGCCCTGGATAACTACGAGCGCTTTCTCCAGCTCTCCAAAGGCCAAAGCCCGGACCACGAGTGGCAGGCGACTCAACGCGCCAAGCTGCTCCGACATCAATTGCAGAAGTAGCTATAATACATATATTGGATATGAACGGGCGGATGCTTCTCACGATCGGATTTTTGCTCCTCGGCCTGCCGGTGTTCCTCGCCGTCAAGCCCACGGACACGGAAGAGCATCTGCTGGCGCGCGTGCAAAAGGAAACCGACCCGGTAAAGAAATCGAAAGGGGTAACCCGTCTGGCGCGGATCAAGCTCGAGCAAGCTATTCAAGCCTACGGCCATGGGAGCATCGAGCAGGGCGCCCAGCTCGTCACCGTTTACCTGGGCAGGATCAAGGACTCGTGGCAACTGCTCAAGGGTTGCGGGCGGAACGCGGCGCGCGATTCTCGGGGATTCAAGGAACTGGACATCGAGCTGCGCGAAGATGCGCGGCTCCTCGAGGACCTCGAGCGTCGAGTCTCCTATGACGACCGCGGCCCCCTCGATCAGACCGGGAAAGAACTCGAGCAGGTGCGGGCGGAAGTGCTCCAGGCGCTCTTCCCTGTGGTTCGCCCGCCGGAGGGCGCAAAGCCCTTGGGCAAGAAGGATTGAACCGTCTAAGGGAGGTCCGTGGTGCCACGGTGTGATCTTGTAGCGGCGAGTTTACCTTGCCACACCGCGCCGCTGCATCCGAGGTCTTGATCGTGAGATTACAAGCGACTCTGATTTTAGCCCTCCTAGTGTTGGCAACCCCGCCGGCGACCACGGCCCAGTCGCAAAAGCCGGACTATCTTTCGGACGAAGAAGAAGAGAAGCTCCGCGACGCTCAGGACCCGTCTGACCGCATCGAGGTTTACCTCGCTCTGGCGCAGAGCCGCTTGGATCGCATCGCCGATTTTCGCAGCAAGCCCATGGATCCCGAATATGACAACGGTGGCTATATCGATAAGTTGCTCGACCAATACATTTCTCTTACCGACGATTTGAAGAACTGGATCCAGGATCAGTACGACAGCCGGAACGACATGCGCAAGGGGCTTCGCAAGGCTCTCGAGGTGGGCCCCAAACAGCTCGAGGATTTGCGGCGAATTCAGGCCGCGCCGGATCGATATGCCGCCGATTACGCCAAGTCGCTCCGCGACGCCCAGGACGACTTCACCGATGCCCTGGACGGCGCTACCAAAGCCCTTGGCGATCAGGTGAAGGCTCTTGGAGAGCTGAAAGCCGACGAGAAGGCGGACGCCAAAGCGGGAAAGGACCGGACGAAAGAAGAGAAGAAGCGCTCCAAGGAAGAAGAAAAACTTCGCAAGAAAGAGCGCAAACAAAACCCGCCCGACGAGGACGATGACCAATAAGCTCTCGCGGTCAGCTCTCCGCTATCAGCGTAAGTTTTCGTCTGCTGAGAGCTGACGGCTGAGAGCTGAGATCTGGCCCGTGCCCATGCCATTTGAGCAATTGCCACTACCCCTAGCCCTTTCAGGCGATCCGGTCGAGCTCTTCAAAAGGGTCTTCCGGCGTCTACGCTTGGGCCTCGCGCTCCCCAGCCTGCAGGTCGAGTTCCGTCCTTTCGCAGGTTTGCGCAGCACTATTTGTTTGCGGAAAGACAACCTGGAAGTTTGCCTCTCCGACGTCTTGCAGGACGCGCCGCTACTGGTTCTGGAGGCCCTGGCTGAGATTCTACTCTGCAAAGTCTATCGGCGTCGCGCTTCTCGCGAGGCGCGCGAATGCTATTTGGCCCACGTTCTTAAGCCCGGCGTTCGCCAGCGCATCGACCAGGCGCGCCGCCAGCGCGGCACCAAACGCTTGCTCCCGGCCCGCGGGCGCTGGCATGATCTGGAGGAGATTTTCGAGCGCCTGAATGATCAACTCTTCCACGGCGAGCTTGCGGTGACTCGCCTGGGCTGGAGCCTGCACAATTCGCGCACCACGCTTGGCCACTACGATGCCGGCCACGGGACGATCGTTATCAATCGGGTGCTCGACTCTCCCAAAGCTCCCGCCCACCTGGTCGAATACCTGGTGTTCCACGAGATGCTCCACATGCGATTCCCGGTGGAACGCAATGGGCACCGACGCGTGGTGCATTCGCGCGAGTTTCGTAAGGCGGAGCGGGAGTTTCCCAAATACGAAGAGGCTCGAAAAAGCTTGAAACAGTTCAGGGTGTAACGCTCAAGGAGGGCTGATTGATGCGAACGCGAATGGTGGTTGTCCTCTTCACTTTTCTGCTGTCAGGTTTATTTATGATTACGCCCAGCTCGACTTTCGGCTCAGAACCGCTGTCCGTGAGCTCTCCGGATGGCGACCTCAAGATCGAATTTGAACTGAAGGCCAATCCGCAGCCGTACCTGCCCGGCGAGCGCGCCTATTATCGGATTTCGTACAAAGGGTTTGAGGTTCTCAAAGACTCTCCACTCGGAATGGATTTTCTGGGTGCGCGGCCTCTGGACCGCGATTTCGAGATCACCGGCTCGGATCGACAATCACACAGCGGCACTTGGGAGAACGCCTTTGATGTGAAGCGCATCATTCCCGACCATTACAACCAGCTCACGGTTTCACTGCGGGAGCGCCAGGCGCCGAATCGCCGATTTGACCTGCTCTTCAGGGCGTTTAACGAAGGCGTGGCCTTCCGCTACTTCTTCCCCCAACAAGCGGCCCTCGGCAAGTTCGTTTTGGCGGCGGAGAACACGGGCTTCTATTTCACTCGAGACTCTTCCGCGTTCGCGCTCAACCAGGGGAGATTCAACACCTCGAATGAGGGCGAGTACCGGCACATCGCCCTCAGCGAGATCAAGCCTTCCTCCATCATCAACTTGCCTTTGTTAGTCGAAATTCCCGGCGGCCCCTGGGTGGGCCTGCTGGAGGCGGATCTGACCGACTATTCAGGAATGTATGTGGGCGGCGTGGCTGGCGTGGAAAACGCCCTGCTCAGCAAACTTTCGCCTACTCGCGAGCGGATGGACCAGGTGGTGATCGGGTCCACACCCAAGAGCACACCCTGGCGCGTTCTCTTGATAAACTCGCGGCCCGGCGCGCTGATCGAGAGCAACTATGTCATTCTCGATTTGAGCGCGCCTTGCGCGCTCCGAGACACTTCCTGGATCCAACCCGGCAAGGCCGCGTGGGATTGGTGGTCAGGTAGCTTCGCCAAGGACGTTGATTTGAAACCCGGCATGAACACGCCTACCATGAAGCATTACATTGACTTCGCCGCAGAGCACCACCTCGAGTATATGCTGGTCGATGCAGGATGGTACCCGGCGGACGACTATACTCATGCCCTCGACATCCTCCACCACGTCCCGGAAGTTGATATTCCGGACATCATTGCCTACGGAAAACAGAAGGGAGTGAAGGTGCTGCTCTGGCTGTACTGGAGCGCGCTGGATAAGCAGATGGACGAAGCCATGTCGCTCTACGAGAAATGGGGAGCGGCGGGAATCAAGGTCGACTTCATGGATCACGACGATCAAGAGATGGTGAACTTCTACGAGCGCTGCGTGCGCACGGCCGCCCAGCATCACCTTGTCGTGGATTTGCACGGCGCGTATAAGCCCACCGGCTTGCGCCGAACGTATCCCAATCTTCTCACCCGCGAAGGCGTGATGGGCATGGAGTACAACAAGTGGAGCGAACGCGTCACCCCGGAGCACGACGTCACAATTCCCTTCACTCGCATGCTTGCCGGGCCCATGGACTTCACCCCCGGGGCCTTCAACAACGCGGCGCGCGGCCATTTTGTGGCGCGCAACCTTCAGCCCATGTCGCAAGGCACGCGCGCCCAACAACTGGCCATGTACGTTGTTTACCAGAGCCCGCTGGTCATGCTGGCCGATTATCCCGAGGCCTATGATCACAACCCCGGGATGGAATTTCTGGATAAGGTCCCGAGCGTTTGGGACGATACCAAAGTCTTGAACGGCGAGCCGGCCGAGTACGTCACCATCGTCCGCCGGCACGGCAACACGTGGTATCTGGGAAGCATGACGAATTGGGACGCGCGAGACCTGGATCTACCTCTCGATTTCCTTGGTCAAGGAGAGTACGAAGCTCAGATCTTTTCGGATGGCCCCGAGGCAGCTACGGTGGGAACCAGTCTGACTATCAGCACCAAGCGCGTCAAAGCTGGTGACAAGCTCAATGTTCACTTGGCGCCGGGCGGGGGAATGGCGGTGATCTTCACGCCTTTGTCCTAACCGCGCGTGCCGCACTGTAGCGCCGACCCCGCAAGGCAGGGTCGGCATTTTCCTGCTTCCCCATCGTGCCGACTTTAGATGAGCAGCCCACATCCAAGGTATCTGGTCGACCAACCCGAGAGGGAACGTAAGGCGGTGCGCATATTCGTGGAAAATAGGGGCATCGCTGACGAAGTTCTCGTTCCCCTCGGAGGACTGTACGCAGGGTTCGCGTGGTTCATCATGCAGGTGCGGAAGGATCGTCTGCGAGGCTCGGCCATAGGTGACGTTGACATCCTGGCAGGCCGACTGGATTGGGCCGAGGTCGGCGAGTTTGAACGACTTTACACTGAGCAGCTAAAGGGAAAGGAGCGCTGGCACCCGAGTAACGTGGCATTCCTCACGGCTTTGATGCTCGCCCGAAAAGGGGGCATCAAGTGGCCGCCGTCGACAGACCGGCTGATAGCCATCGAGGCAAAGTGCGCATATCTCAGCCCGCAAGCGCAGTCGATTTCGCGGGAATATCTCAAATCTACGAAGGGATCGGACCAGAAGGTGAGGAAATTGCGCGAGCAGGTTAATGATCTGCTCGAGTCAGGGTTTGATCGGGTAGCTTTGCTTGATGTGATCACAACCCCGCCGGTGTCTGGCATTGACGGACAAGCTTGGCTGAACGCTGCTGCGGTCGCGGACGATTCGAGGCGGGCAATGGCGCCTGATCTGGAGACGCGTTTGCCCCCAGACTCTGCTGCCGGACATTACGTTTGGTCACTCGGGGCTGTGGTCGGGGGCGATGAAAGCAGGAGGGGGTCCAGTTCTGTGATCGAGATAAGACCAGCCCAGGAGAATCCGCTCCTGTCGAACGATCCGCGGGTGAGAGGACGCCGCCGTGAGGTGGACGAGAACCTCCGCAAGCTCTTTGCGAGCCTGCCGAAGCCACTAAACCTCAGGGTCATATTCCTCGACTGCCCCGAGTGCAAACAGATTCATCATCTTGACAGCGCGTGCTTGCGGCCCCTCGCAGGTTGCTGAAACACCCGCCCAGCCCGTCATCCTGAGGATCTGCCGCCGACGAGGAATCTCGCATGCCCTCCGTTTGCAGAGCGATATTCCTCGCTTCGCCCGGAATGACAGCGCTTACAAAGGTTTTTCAGCGTCCAGCTAGACGCTGGTGCAGATCGCGTAAGCGGCCGCTCGACTCGTATCCCGTGAACAACTAACGAGGAGAAGTTTCAAGAACCGGGTGCGATGGTGAGACGTTCGATGCGCTCGTTGGCAGCAATTCTGCGCGCGTAAACCAAACACGCCTGGATGTCTTCATTTTCCAGCCAAGGGTAGGCTGCGAGAATGTCGTCGGTTGTGTCTCCGGTGGCCAGCATCCCAAGCACATGTTCGACAGCAAGCCTTCGGCCACGGATAATCGGCTTGCCCCTAAAAATCTGACGATCTACGGTAATGCGTTCCAGTAATCGCCCTTTGTCCATCATCGACCTCCAATCGGGACGCGCCCCCTTTAGGTCTAGTTCCCGTAGGCGAAGGCTGCACAGCCGACCTTCTTGATACTGCCGCAGTTGCTCCATCGCTCCTTATTTGTTTTCGTCGTCGCCGCAGGGAATCTTCATGCTTCCGACCGACGTTTGGCCACTGTCGATATTCGTGTAAGCTGGGAATGACTCTCCTGCGAAGGCACCGAAAATTTCCACTTTCTTGATAGCTTCTTTGTCTTTGGCTTTCTCGATGTAAAGTATCCCTCTTTCTCCACGAAGATCTGCAAGGGTCTTTATCTCACCGAGCGACTTGCCCGCGATCAGTTCCGCCATAGTTAGTGTGTTTCTTCCGTTCACCAGCTGAGTGCTATCTTTCCAAGAAAGAACTCTTGCTGAGTCCTGCTTCCACGCTTTGCCCGCTGAGTCCCAAGGCACAACTCGAATTGTCTTGTTCGTGACGTCAATCTTACACAATCCTGCCTTGAGTTCCGATGCTTGCTTTTGCTCCCGCTTCGGCTCTTGAGAATGAGCCGCCATTCGGATGGCGACAATCATCAGTCCGGCCACTAACCACGTTTTCATTCGGTGTCCTTTCTCATCCGGGATTTCCATTATCGACCTCCGAGCTGACCGATAATGTATACCTGACCGCCGTCGAGTGCAATTGTCGGTCGGATCTGCGGTGCAAGGTGCCTCCACGGGCCAGGGGATGCATGATTTCTCCCTCTCGCGAGAACCCCAGAGAACGCAACTGCGAAGATGGCCTCTTCCTCTTCGATTCTCCCCGCCACCCAAGCGGAGAAGGCGCGCCTTACGTATCTTTCATTGATCTTTGTCCATGTCATCGTTGCGAGACCTCCTTTTATCTGGTTTCGCGGGTTGAAGAGCCGCCACGTCACGCGGTGAACGTTGCGGCTTGCTTGCCGCGGTGAACGCGCCGCTACGATCTTCCTTTCCCGTACAGCACGCGTCCCGGTCTTGCGCCTGTATGTTGCCCCTGGTCGATAACTACCACGCCGTTCACGATGACGTAGGGTATTCCAAATGGGTATTGCAGCGGATTTTGGAAAGTGGCCTTGTCGATCACTGTCTTGGGGTCGAAGATTGTAATGTCCGCCGCCATACCGGGCCGCAACAAGCCACGATCGGTGAGTCCGATGATTTGGGCAGGGAATGAAGTCATCTTGCGGATGGCGTCTGGAAGCGTCAGGACTCTTTTCTCCCGAACGTAGACGCCCAGCACGCGCGGGAAGGTGCCATAAAAGCGTGGATGCGGCTTGCCTATGAAGGCCATGGCGGGGCTGACAGCGACGCCGTCCGAGCCCACGCCCAGCCACGGTTGCTTCATGGCCAGCTCCACATCAGGCTCGCTCATGCTGAAGTAGACCGCCTCAGCAGAGCCGCCCTCGGAGATCAACAAATCGCACAGCGCATCCACAGGGTCCTTGCCCATTTCCTTCGCCACTTCGTCCATGCGCTTGCCTTCGTATTGTTTGTTCTCTGTCTTTTGGAGCGACGCCACCAGCACACCATGCCACCCGCCTACGCTTTTCACTTGGTCGGCTTCCCAGCCCGGCAGGCCAGTGGCGATGACCGCGCGGATTTCCGTGCGCGCTTTGGGATCCTTCAACCGCTCTACCACCTGCTCGGAGGCGCCCTCGAGATATTTGGGGGGGAGGCACATTTCAAGCCCGGTCATCGAGGCGATATAGGGGTATTGGTCCACAGTGATGTCCACGCCACGGTCGCGCGCTGCCTGAACCTCGCTGATTTGTTGCGCCATTTGCCCCCAGTTCGCCTGGCCGTCGATCTTGAAGTGCAAAACATGAACGGGCACCTGCGCCTTCTCGCCGATCTCGATGGCCTCGTCGATCGCCCGCTTCCAGTGGTTCCCTTCGCCCCGAATGTGACTGGTGTACATGCCGCCGTAGCGCGCGGCCACCTGGGCGAGCTCGATAAGCTCATCGGTCGTGGCGAAGGAGTTGGGAGGATAAATCAAGCCTGAGGCAAGTCCGAGGGCGCCTTCGCGCATCGCGTGGTCTACCAGGCCTTTCATCATCTCCATCTCCTCGGCGGTCGGGGCTCGGTTCACATTGCCCATCACGTCCATGCGCACTTGGCCGCTGCCCACATAGGAGGCAATGTTGACAGAGCTTCCACTCCGTTCCAGGCGTGCGAAATACTCGCCCAAAGTCGTCCAGTCTCGTGAGAGGCCGTAGCGAGTCATCTCTTTGTCAAACTCCGGCGCCGCGGGGCCGAGGACAGGGCCTGCGGATTCCGACTCGCCCAGGATTTCAGTTGTCACTCCCTGTCGGATCTTGCTCTCCGCTTTTCCGTCCACCAGCAGAGTGTAATCGGAATGGCTGTGAAGGTCGATAAAACCTGGGGCAACGGTCAATCCTCCGGCGTCGATCACCCGCTGTGCCGCGCCGTTCGGAATCCGGCCCACTGCGGCAATCTTCCCGTCCTTTACGGCGACAGAACCCGCATACCAGGGGCTTCCGCTACCGTCGAGAATGTGGCCGTTAATAATGAGGAGGTCGTAACCGGATTGTCCGGTCAAGTTTCGGTGGCCGAGCAGACCGCCCACCAGCATAAGAATGACCAGCGTCCCGTATCTCACCGTTCGACTATGCTTCAGGTTTGTTAGTCGCCTGATTGCCATGGATGATCTCCGTTTCTGGTCCGGATTCCTCGACACTGGCTGGTGGCTGGAACCCACCAGCCGGCAAACGCGAGCCACTGACCTCGAGCCACGAGGCACTAACCACTGACCACTCGCCACTGACCAAGAAACAGCTATACTAGCAGTGGAGGCGTTTTCTAGCCATGTCCTATTGCCCAAATTGCTTAACGGAGTACGTGGAAGGAACAACTAAGTGCGAAGACTGCGGCGCGCAGCTCGAGCCAGGCTCGCCACCTCAAACAGAAAGTGCCGGCTCCCCCGACTCCAAGCTCGTCACGGTCCGCGTCTTCACCGGGGCCACTGCCTTGATGGATATCGACGTGGCCAAGAAGGTCTTGCAAGAGCAAGGCATTCCTTCCGTGCTGTTGGGTGAATTCTCAGCAGAGGTGTTGCCTGTGCTGGACGTTCCACTCCTGGTGCGGGAAGAGGACGCGGAACAAGCCGCGCGTATTCTGCGAGATTACTTCGACACGGAGCCTGCGGAGTCTGCGGACTCTGCCAACCCTTGCGAGTAAGGCGAAAAAGAAAGCAGAAAAAGACTCACAGGTGGTGAGTGGAAAACAAAACCGCGAGGATCACTTGCGGGCTACTGCCTACTACCGACTGCCTTCAGACTACTGCCTACTGCTTATTCCTTGACACCGGCCCTTCTGCGACAATCTCTTTTTGCAGGCGGGCAATGGCTTTGTGAATGTCTTTGGCTTCTCGTGCATCCTTGGCCGAAGGAAGTTCGTCCAGGTACTTCCGATAGGCGTCCAGCGATTTCTGCCATTGCCCCATTTTCTCGTAGACTCTTCCCATTTCCCGGTAGGCGGGCGCGTAATGCGGGTCGGTCCTCAACGCCTCCTGAAATCGGCTCAGGGCGGCGTTGTACTTTCTCCTTCGCAGATAAAAGTCGCCGATTTCCACTGACTTCAATGCAGAATCGGAGGGCAGAGCCCGCACCGGATCGTCTTTCTTAGCAGCGGCGGGCGGTTGCTGCTGTTGCGCGCAAATGGTTGCCTCACTCGCCAGGAGTACAAGGATTGCGTAGAGTGCTACATGTACCATCCACCTCATAACGGCAATTCTCGCCTTTCATCGCGCAAGGTGTCAATACGTCAGTGACGAGCGACAAGTGAAGAGTGACGAGCAAGTAGCCGCTCTGGTTTCTGGCTGCTCATCACGCGTCTCTGGTTGCCTTAACAAACGGACAGGCGGTGTCGTAACTCGAGGGGTTCTGCCGGCTCGTCACTTGTCACTTTCACAACGCTTGGCGCTGGCGGATAATAAGCCTAGGAGAAGTTGGTGAACCCTGCGCTCGTCGAAAAAGCCGAAGCCCTGCCCGCCAAGCCCGGCGTGTACATCTTCAAGGATGAGGTGGGACGGCCCATCTACGTTGGCAAGGCGAAGTCACTCCGCCACCGCGTGCGCTCCTACTTCCAAGAGTCGCGTCCCGGGGATGAAAAGCGGGATTGCATGCTCGATATGGCGGAGGACCTTGAGACCATCCTCGTGGACAACGAGCGGGAGTCGATTGCACTCGAGAACAACCTCATCAAGCAGTTCAGGCCGCGTTATAACATCCTGCTCCGAGACGATAAATCGTATCCTTTCATCAAACTCACTCTCCAGGAGCGTTTCCCGCGCGTGTATGTGACGCGCCGCATCAAGAAAAACGGCTCTGTCTATTATGGCCCGTATTTTCCGGCCAATCTCGCTTATCGTATTGTGGATTTCATTCATCGCCACTTTCTGGTCCCATCCTGCAACGTTGATTTGACGCGCTACCATCCCCGGCCCTGCCTTCAATATCACATCCAGCGCTGCCTTGGTCCCTGCGTGGAAGATCTGACCACGACTGAGCGTTACGCGGAAGCCGTGCGGGACGTTCGCATGCTGCTCGAGGGACGCGAAAGCGACTTGGTGCGGAGCCTGCACGCCCGCATGCAGGAAGCGTCCGAGAAGCTCTTTTTTGAAGACGCGGCGCGCTACCGTGACCAGATCATGACTGTCGAGGAGCTTCGCGAACGCCAGAAGATGGCGGCCTGGTCCGGGCAAGAAGCGGACATCCTGGGCTTCCACCAGGAAGGCCAGCTAGTAGCCGTGAACCTGTTTCACTTGCGGGGAGGACGCGTCTTGGACCGGCGCGAATTTTTCTGGGAAGACCTCGAGGGCTTCCATGCCGGCGAGTTCTTCTCGTCGCTGCTCAAGCAGATTTATCTCGACCAGCAGTATCTTCCCGGCGAGATCCATGTCCCGGTGGACTTCGAGGATCGCGAACTCCTGCAAGAGTCGCTGGCCGAGAAGCGAGGACATCCGGTGAAGATCCTGACTCCGCAAGCAGGGCGAAAACGCGCCTTGCTCGAGCTGGTCGCCCGGAACGCGCGTCATTCGTTCGAACGACGCTTTCGAATTCTGAAGCCCCAGGTGCGCCAGGTCCTGGAGAGCTTGGCCGAGGCGCTCGACCTGCCCCAGCCGCCGAATCGAATTGAGGCCTTCGATGTTTCCCACATTCAAGGCTCGGATATCGTGGCCTCGATGGTGGTTTGGGAAGGTAGCGGCATGAAGAAATCGGACTACCGCAAATTCATCGTCAAGACGGTTCCGCAGAACGACGACTTTGCCAGCATGAGGGAAGTCGTGGGACGCCGCTACAAAAGGCTTCAGGAGGAACACAAGACGCTGCCCGACTTGATTCTGATCGACGGAGGAATCGGTCAGCTTCACGCCGCCACGGAAGCTTTGGAGCGGCTTGGCATCATTAATCAACCCTTGGCGAGCATCGCCAAGCGGGAGGAAATCCTTTACCTCTTGGGGCGCGAAGATGACCCTATCGTTCTCGATCATCACTCTCCGGCGCTTCATTTGATCCAGCAAATCCGTGACGAGGCGCACCGCTTTGCCGTGACCTTTCACAGGGCTCGGCGCGGGAAACGGGAACTCGAGAGCGAGCTGCTCAACATACCCGGGATAGGAGAAAGGACGGCTGCCAAGCTTCTAACACATTTTGGCAGCTTGAGCGCGCTGCAAAGCCTATCTGCGGACGAACTTGGTCAAGTAGTGAACTCGAGCCAAGCGCAACGGATTGTTGAGCACTTTAACGCGGCGATGAAGGACAATCGCTGATCTAGTCGTCCCGAGCTGCTTTGCGTAGCCTTCTGCCAGCCATTCCGAGTTCGGGTTCGCATTCGTAATGGCGAGTTTACCTCGCCATCAAGCCTGTCATCACCGCTGCGCAGGCGGGGGTTCAGGGGAAGGAGGCATGACAATAAGCCGTCTGGACCGTCTATTTATAAGCTTAAGTAATTGCTGCTTTTTCTGCTTGACAACCGGTTCTTGTGCTACACTGAGCTTTGTAACGTCGGAGGTGGATTATGGCTCGATGTAGCGTAACAACAGGGATTGGCTGTTTTCTTGCCGGAGTCAGCGTTGGCGCAGCCGTGGCCTTGCTCCTTGCACCAAAGACTGGGGAGCAGACCCGGAAGCTCATCGCCAAGAAGGCTGGGGAAGGGAAGGATTACGTCGCTTCAAGAGGTCGAGAATTCAGGGAACAGGCCGAGGAGTTAGTCGACAAGGGCAAGGAATTAGTGACCAAGCAACGGGAGCGGCTTTCCGAAGTACTTGGGGCTGGCAAAGAGGCCGCACGAAGCACGCTTTCGATGATTTGAGGCGGAGGTAGCTTATGAGCGAAGAGGGCAGTGGTGCGACGAATCTGGGATTCTTTCTCGCGGGTCTAGGTCTGGGGGCAATCGTGGCCTTGCTCCTGGCGCCGAAGTCTGGGAAAGAGGCTCGGGAGTATATTGCGGGGAAAGCGCAAGAAGGCCGAGACTACGTGAAGGCGAAGACGGAAGATTTGCGACGCCAAGCGGAAGGTGCTGTCGAGAAAGGGAAGGACCTTGTGACCAAGCAGAAGGAACTCCTCTCCGCAGCGCTGGAAGCGGGCAAGCAGGCATACCAGGAAGAGAAAGCCAAGGCCAAGTGAGAGGCTGGGCACAGAAGGACTGGTGAGCGAACCATGGAGCAAACTACCGGGCTGACCATTGCGCTAATCCTTGTGGCCGTGGCGGTACTGATCCAGGGGGGGATGTCGATTGCGATCTGGCTGGCACTGCGGAAACTTCCAGATCATCTCGAGGCTCTCCGTGCCGACATCAAGCAACATTTTGATCCACTGGCGCAAACAGTGGCGGAGATTTTGAGCAATGCCCGCGAGCCCTTGCGGACCATTACCAGCAATCTGGCCGACATCAGCAAGATGCTCCGCGAACGGACCAGTGACGTGGATGGACTGGTAGGTGAATTCGTGGACAAGTCACGCACGCAGGTCATGCGCATCGACCAGATGGTTTCCGATCTCGTTCAGAAGGTTGAAACCACCTCGGAAACCGTGCAGCGGGGAGTGCTGGCGCCTATCCAAGAGGTCTCCGCGGTCATCAAAGGCATGCAAGCTGGCTTGGAATTCCTGTTCTCACGGCGGCGGACGACCAGCGTCAGCGAGGCGGCGCAGGACGAGCAACTCTTCATCTAACCTTGGTCCGCGAGATTAGCTCTCCTCCTCGCAGGGTAGGGGCAGGGGTGCTGCTGAGCGCCAGCATAAGCGCCAACACGCCTAGCCCCTCCTTAACTAACGAGAGGAATCACTCGGTCAATCCAGCCCCCGCCCAGCACTTCGTCTTCGTCGTAGAAAACCGCCGCCTGCCCGGGAGTGATAGCGCGCTGCGGTTGGTGGAAAGTGACGATGGCTTTGCTCGCTCCATGCGATTCAACCTGGGCTGGCGCTCCGGGGTGATTATGGCGAATCTTAACGTGGGCCGGGAGCGCTTCACCCTCCTGAACCGTGCGGATCCAGTTGACGTCACGGACTACGAATTTCCGCTGAAATAACTCCTGCTCGGGTCCCACAACGACCCGGTTCTTTTCAGGCTCGAGTTGCACGACATAGAGTGGCGAGCCCACGGCCACTCCCAGACCCTTCCTCTGGCCCACCGTGAAATTGTGAATCCCTCGGTGCTGGGCAAGAACCTGTCCCTCGGTCGAGACGACCTCACCCGGTTGCGACTCCGGCTTCTTCCCGTGCTCCCCCAGGTAGGCGCCGATGAAGTCGCGGTAATCGCCCGAGGGGACGAAGCAAATCTCCTGGCTTTCCGCCTTCTCGGCCACGGGGAGTTGACGGACGCGCGCTATCGAACGCACCTGCTCCTTGCTTAGCTCTCCGAGCGGGAAAATGGCGCGCGCAAGCTGGTCCTGGGTTAAGCCAAAGAGGAAGTAGGCTTGGTCCTTGCTCCGGTCGACTCCGCGCAAGAGTTGAAAGCGGCCCGTGCTGTCGTCGCGCCGGAGCCGGGCGTAATGGCCGGTGGCGATGCGCTCGGCACCGATCTGGAGGGCGAGGTTGATAAACCGCTCGAACTTGATTTCTGTGTTGCACAGGCTGCATGGAATGGGTGTTTCTCCCGCCTGATAACGCGCCACGAATGGCTGCACCACCGTCGCTTCAAACTCACGTTCGAGGTTAACGACGTAGTGTGGAATGCCCAGGAGTTGTGCTACGGCCCGCGCATCATAAACATCATCAAGCGAACAGCAGCGGCCGCTGGCGTGCCCTAACACGCTCTCGCTTTGCTCCAGACCCTGGAGGCTTGGCAAACGACGCTGGTTCCACAACTGCATCGTCAGCCCAATCACCGAAGCGGCACAGGCGCGCTCTGTGGCAGGATTGGAACCCGAATTGTTCTCGACGAGCAAGGCGGCGGCAGTGGAACTGTCCACACCTCCGCTCATTGCGACAGCAATGGTCATCACGGGTGAAAACCGAAAAACGAAACTCGAAATTCGAAACTAGAAAATGGAAACTGGAAGCTGGAGTTTGAGGCTCCCCTAGCTCCTACTCCCCAGCCCCTAGCCCCGAGCCCCCCCAGCGCGGCGATACTGCACGGAGTCGTTCGACCACGGCCGGGAGGGTTGCAAGCATGGCGTCGATATCTCCCGCAGTGCTGTAGCGCCCCAAGCTGAAGCGGATGCTCGATCTTGCCTGCTCGGGCGTTCTGCCAATAGCGGAGAGGACGTGCGAAGGCTCGACTGAACCCGAGGAACACGCCGCCCCAGTCGAGCAGGCGAACCCCCTCAAATCCATGGCAATGACGAAGCCTTCCCCTTCGACGTAATCGAAACAGAGGTTGCTGGTGTTGGGAAGCCGCCGCGCCGGGTCACCGTTTACGCTGACGGCCGGGACCTCGTCGAATATGCCTCGCTCAAGGCGATCGCGCAGGGCTGCTATGCCATGCCCATTTTCCTCGAGGTGAGCCCCAGCGAGTTCTGCCGCCATTCCCAGTCCGACAATCCCCGGCACGTTTTCGGTGCCCGGACGGCGGTCGCGTTCGTGATGTCCTCCGTAAAGCAGGGGCCTGAGGATGGCGCCCTTGCGGATGTACATCGCGCCCACCCCTTTGGGCCCGTTCAACTTGTGCGCCGAGAGAGAAAGCAGGTCCACGCCGAGTCTCTCGACATCGACCGGAATCTTGCCCACCGACTGAACCGCGTCCGTGTGGAAATAGATATCGTGCTCGCGTGCGATGGCGCCGATTTCCGCGAGCGGCTGAATCGTCCCGATTTCGTTGTTTGCATGCATAATGGAAATCAGCACAGTTTCGCGGCGGATGGCGCGCTGCACCTCCTCCGGATCGATGACCCCGCTTGCCCCAACGCGCACGTAGGTGACGCTGACACCCCGCTTTTCAAGCGCCTGTGCCGTGTTGAGAACGGCATGGTGTTCGATGCCCGTTGTAATGATGTGCGGGTCCGCCACACGCGCTGCCTGGACAATGCCAAAAATCGCCGCGTTATCCGATTCCGTGCCTCCGCTCGTGAAGATCACCTCGCTGGGCCGCGCGTTGAGCAGCTTCGCAACCTGCTGGCGAGCCTTCTCGACCGCGTTCTTGGCCCGCTGGCCGAACCAATGAATCGAAGAAGCGTTGCCAAAATCCTCGACTAGGTACGGCTTCATCGCCTCGAACACTTCTGGCGCCAGCGTCGTCGTCGCGTTGTTGTCCAGATATACTCTTCTCACGGTTGCCGCTTCTACCCCCAAATTTCAGGTTATCCGACCACCCGGTTGAAGTCAAATGGGGTAGAATTAAAGAGCAATGCCAACGGTCCTCAGAACGCGTTCCTATCGGTTTTTCTTTGTTTCCTTGGATAGGAGCGAGCCGCCGCACATCCACGCGCGACGTGGGAACATGGTGGCGAAAATCTGGCTTGAACCCGTGGCGCGTGAACGTGCCGGAGGCTTTAGCCGGGTGGAATTGAATGCAATTCTGAAGCTCGTTGATGAGCATCGCGAACGACTAATAAGGAGTTGGTATGAGTTCTTTGGCCGTTGAAGTCCAGGAGCCACGGGGAAAATCGGTCAAGGTGAGCGACGAAGACCTAACGGTCGACCTAGTGGATGGGCGGACCATCATGGTGCCTCTGGGTTGGTTCCCCCGTCTTTGGCATGGGACGCCACAGGAGCGCAACCATTTCGAAATCTTCGCAGACGGCGCCTACATCCACTGGCCCGACCTGGACGAAGATCTGACCGTTGCGGGTCTGTTGGCGGGGCAGCGCTCGGGAGAGAGCCCTCGATCATTAAAGAAATGGCTGGACTCGCGAAAGACGAGAAGTAAGCGGGCGCGATGACACCAGAACCTGCATAAGCAAGATCATTCCATGACTGGTGAGCAACGAAACCACATTTTAGAGGTGGCAGCGACCGGACATCAAGCTCCCTCGGGTGGCGCACACATTGCTTTTTAGGTGCGCGCCCCACGAACAGGGGCAGCGTCTTTGGGGATGGGGGAATGCTGCTTCCACGGGAGGAGCAACCTAGCATCGGGAACAATAGGCCAGTGATCATGAAGGCCAGGGGCAGGAGGATACTCGCACGAGAGTGGGTCATCGGCCTGCTCCTTATGGCCAGGATTTCCATTTTTGGCTTCCTGGTCCCGCCGCTAATTATACGTAACCACTGCCGAGCAACCAATAGCACCGTGCGAGCTTGACTAGGCGGCCGGAATCGGCCACATGCGCATTGCTAGTTTCGGTTGAGGTCCAATCAACGTATGCCCCCAAAAAGCGGTCTGTCGAGCAGTGCTGCGCCGCTGCGTCCCAGGCTGGCATCATTATGCTCACGGTGCGTGATAGCCAGGTTGACAAGGTAGTAATGATCCTCCGGCAGAGCCGGAGGCTTTACGGTTGCTGGCCCCTCAAAGGGGCCTGATCGCAACCGATCAAAAACATGACCGATTCCTTGTGAGGTGACGAGCGACCAATTTGTACCCGGCGATCCGGGTGAAACATACTCCCGGGACTGTCGAACCTTTGCTGCCACCCCGGCAGAGCCGGGGGATCTCCCAACGGATTAGGAAACCATAGCCTGCACGCCTAATTGTTTTTCAAAGAAGCCTAGCTGCGTCAGGTCCTTGCGCATTTCACGAGATTGCGCCTCACTCAAAGACTCCAGTGGCCCGCGACACCCGCCACACTCATAACCAAATATCTTCAAGATTTCCTTGGCCGCGGAAATCATGGGGTACTTGAGCAGAGCGCCAATTACAGAAACGGCAAAACGCTGAAGTTCCTGAGCGTCGTTCCCGCGGCCTGACTTGAACGATTTGAAAATGTCGAGGTACAACTTCGGCATGAAATTGAGAGTGAGCCCGATGGAACCGTGTGCACCCATCGCTAGGGCTCCCAGGAAAACCTCATCGTTTCCGGAAAGAATCGTCAACCTTCCTTCTCCCAAAGTAGCGATTTGTCCAAGCTCGAAAAGATTGTAGGAGGAGAATTTGATTCCCGTTAAGGTCGGTATTCCCATCAGCTTCTGCATGATGTTCGGTGTTACGGTCACACCCGTGAGCGCGGGGATGTTGT
>Ga0326727_10006394_pt1 | contig 32377 bp, 13 predicted proteins | sample MB2enrmetagenome_FD_207643 | JGI IMG/M metagenome (GOLD analysis project Ga0326727, IMG submission 207643) | Lab enriched peat soil microbial communities from McLean, Ithaca, NY, United States - MB29MY | ecosystem: Environmental > Terrestrial > Soil > Wetlands > Peat | place: USA: New York...
AATCGCGGGGGAGCATCGTCTGGATGCGGTTCATCGCCACCTGCTTGAACACCGGGCCGGGCGCGAACACCAGGCACGAGCCCTGGTTGTCCATGACCGCGATGTTCTTGCCGATCAGCGTGGGGCTGGCCGCCACGCCGATGTGGTTGTAGCTGTGCAGCTCGTCGAAACCGGCTTCCCTCCGATAGAGCGTCTTGCCCGTCGCGAGGTCCGCGCAGTACAACGTGCCGTACTCGTCGATGGCGTAGCAGAGCCCCTGCCAGACCAGCGGCGACGCGGGGCTGGAGCGGTCCAGCCATTCGCCGTTGGGGCGGCGGTGTACGCTGTTGATTTCAATGCGGCGGTACTTGGGCTGCCATGCGTCGCCCTGGCAGCCGGTAAAGTCGGCCAGACGCAGATCGCTGACGCCCAGGATCAGCATGTAGAGCGTATTGTCGAGGAACAGCGGGGCGCCCCAGCAGCCGCGTACCCCGTCCGGATTGGTCCACAGCCGCTTGCCGTCGCAGGCGCGGAACACCGCGCCGCCCTGGAGGGTGAAAGCGTCGGTCGTGCCGACCCGCATGGGGATGATCGCGGCGATGCCGCCGGCCTCTGCATCGGCCCACGACTCGCGGCCGGTGGCCGCGTCCAGGGCGTGCAGCCCGCCGAAGACGCAGAACAGCCGCCCGCCCGACAGCGCCGGCGAGCAGGTGTATCCGACCTCCTTCGCCTCGATGCGGCGGATCCACTGCCGCTTGCCCTCCAAATCGTAGCAGGCCACCACGCCGTAGCCGAAGAAGGCATACACGTGCCGGCCGTCGCTCACCGGGGTCGTGGTGAAGCCGATGATGCCGAAGTGCGAGGCGAAGTGATCGTCCCACTTGAGCTTGTACTTCTTCTTGTCGGCGGCGACCAGCAGCTCGTTGATCTTCCGCCGCAGCTCCAGGCCCTTCTCGTAATCGCTGGTCTGCTGTAGTTCCGCCAGGAGCGGCTCGATCTGCTGCTTGAGGCCGGGGTGGGCGGCCCGCTCAGCCTCGCTCATCGCGTCGTAGAGGGTGTTCAGCCGCCGCCAGAGGACCTTGCCCGTGGCCTTGTCCAGGCACAAGAGCTCGTCGGGCTCAGCCGGGGTGAAAATCCGCTGGCCGACCACCAGCGGGCAGGCGTTGGTCCGCTCGGGGAGCCGGGTCATCCAGGCGATGTTCTTCTCCTGGTAGGCCGCGGGGTCGGGATCGTAGAGCCGGGCGGCCAACCTCATCTCGCGCCAAGTTTTCGGCGGAGCACTGGACAACTTCAGCAGCAGGCGGTTCCAGCCCCGCTGCAAGGGCAGCGCGAACTTGGGCGACTTGCTGTGCGTCAGCTCCCGCTTCTGCCGGCTGATGCCGACGTAGGTGCTCAGGGCGCCGCCGCGGTCCGGGTTGTCGTAGACGACCGCGCCGTTCAGCCGGACCTTCAGTCCGTGGGCGTGGTCTACGACCATGACCACTGTGCCTGCCCGCTCCGCATACAGGTTCGTGAAGGCGTAGACCGTCGTGTTGGGCTTGAAGCCGAGAATTTCGTCGGGATCGAGCCAGTCCAGCGCGGGGGTGCCCCACACCTCGTAATTGGGCTTCTTCTTGATTTCCGCGCGCTGCCAAGTCAGCCCGCCGGCCTTGTCGCCGGCCTTGGGCGCCAACTCGGCCTCGCCTGGGATCTGCTCCGCGGCCAACCCCTTGGCGGAGTTGGCGACCTCGAAGGGACCGATCAAGAGCCAGTCGCGGAGCAAGCCCTTTTCGATGGGTTGGCCGCTCTTCGCTGCGGCGTCGGCCGGCTTGGCCGCTTGGCACGTCAGGCCGGCCAGCACGCCGCTGGGGATTCGCCCCCACTCGGCGGGCGGATTGGCGTCCGGGTAGAGCCCGGTCCAGTTGCCGCGCCAGCCGAAGGTCTTGGCCCCCGGCGAGTCGTCCGCCTGGCACACGGCCGCCAGCAGCAGTAGCGCAAGTCCGCCGGCCGTCAGGTTGCTGTATCTCATGCGCACGTTCTCCCGGCCGACCAGGCTGCGCCCGGTGCCCGGCCCGCCCGCTAAACTTCTTCATTTCTGCGACGCGGCGATCAGCAAGTCCAGCATCTGCTCGATGATCGCCAAACCGATCTGCCGGTCGCCCAACAGCCCCGACCAGACATAGAGCAAGCGTGCACCGCGGAATGGGCCGCGGGTGAAGTGGGCCTCGGCGGCCGCATCGCCGTAGCAGGTCCCGTCGGCCCCCACGACGCTGAAGATCGGCGTGTAGACCGCCTCCGGCGAAACGTCCTCGCGGCGGATCGCACGCAGGCGCATTTCGGCCCGCGGGCTGAAGGCCGTCGCGGCGGGCATGCCGCCGATCAGCTTCTGCGCCGCATTCCAGCGAATCTCCAGCGATGAGCCTTGCGGCGGGCTTTCAAAGCCGGCGGCAATGGGCATGCCCATCTGCGGCGTAAGGCTCCGCACGTGCAACGGGCCGTCCAGCGTGTCGTAATAGAAGGGCAACGGCCCGGAGGTGAGCATCATGATCGTGCCGCCGGAGCGGAGGTAGCGGAGAATGGCCTCGCCGCCGTCTCCCGCGCGGCGGACGGTCCCCGCGTACTCTTCGCCCCCCAGGTCGAGCAGCACGGGGAACTTCTCCGCGCTCAAGACCTGCGGATCGAGCATCTCGGCCGGCGTGAGCAGGCGGCACTTCTTCATCAGGCCGCTCCGCCGCATGACGCTGACGACAGGCCCGGCCAACGTCTTGGCGGGCAGGATGGCGATGCGGTCGGGCCGCGCTTTGGCCACCCGTGCCGCCAGCTCGCCGATCTTCTGCTCCTCGGCCAGCGCGGCCTGGCATTCGGCCTGGCCCGTCTGAAACAGTTGCCGCAGGCGGCGTTCCTGCGAGGCGTCCGCCACGGTGGTGACTGCCACCAGGTGGCTGTCCTCCGGGATGATCTGGAGGGCATCGTCGCCGGAGGCATCCAGGCGGGCCATGAGGATCTTCCGCCGAAAGCAGGGGGGCCAGGACCGCCAGGCGATCGCGCAGTCGGCCGGCGCGACGGTTACGGCCGGCTTTCCCGGCCGCTCCACCCGCACCGTGCCCGCGGGGCCGCCGGGGGCGAAGAACACGTGGAGCGACACGGCCCGGGCTGGCAACCGGAGCGTACACGGCCGGCCCAGGGCCAGCGGCGCGGCGTCCTCCGCGGCCAGCGGCACGTCGAACGGCACGCCCCAGGCCCAGTGTTTTCCCGGCCAGAGCCCGGCAAAGGAAGCCGTGTCGTCCCAGGCGTTGGGCAGCCGCTCTCCCGGCGGCAAGCGGAGCATCTGGAAAGACCCCTCGACCAGCTCCCCGTCGGCGGCCGGCCGCAGCGTCCAGGGGTTTCCCAGCGGCAGGACGGGGGCGTCGGCGGCAACCCGGCCCACGCTCAGCGTGTCGCCGTCCCGCAGGCCGCGGACGTAGACGTAGGAAGGGGCGTCGGCGGAGCGGACCAGGTCCTTGCCGGGCTCCAGCCGCCGCAGCGCCTTGCCGCGGGTCACCGCCACCGGCTGGTCCGTGAGGTCGGCGAAGGGGAACGACACCGTCGCGTCGAAAGTGCCCGGCTTGCGGCTGCGGACGGTAAAGGCGAAGTTGGCGTCCGGCGTGTAGCGATAGTCTTCGATCCACCAGTGGACGCCCCCCTTCGAGCAGGCCAGTGCCGCCTTCCGGCCGCAGGTCACGCAAAGCACGCTCTTGCCCGCGGGGTAATTCAGGGGCAGGATGTCGCCCGTGCCGTACGTCGCCCGCCCGCCGCGCCCGGCCATGGTGCCGTCGAACAGCCCCAGCCACTCGCTCAAGGCGTCGGCCCCGTATTCGGAAATGGAATCGGCCGGCAAGTCCTTGTACAGCAGGTGCCAGCGGGCCAGCGCGCCGCGGAGGTAGTAGTTCAGGATCGGGTCACCGCAGTTGACGTAGACCTGGGTGAGCGTGTCGAGGTTCCAGTGCAGCTCGTTGGCGCAGGCCGTGCCCACCCAATCCCGCCCCGAGTTCGGCTCCCAGAGGAAGGAGGAGTCGAGGTTGTCGTCGTGGTCGTTGTCGCAGGCCCAGGCGATCAGGTAGCGGTAGGTGATGTTGCGGGCCAACTCGACGGCCTGCCGGGCCCGCTCCGCGCGCTGCGGATCGTCCTTGAAGGCGTAATAGTAATCGAGCAGGAACGCGGCGCTGAGCGTTCCGCCGATGGCGAAGGGCGAGCTGGGCACGTCGGCAAACTCGTTCCGCGTCCACACGAAATGCCGGGTCCAGTTGTAGATGCCGTCGATCAGCGGGAGGTAATCCGGGGTCTTGTCGTGGCGATAGAAGTCCACCAACACGATCCCGGCCGCCCAGCCGTTGGCGTTGTGCAGCGTCTTCACCGCCGCGCCTCCCCAACGGTCCAGCCACTTGCCTTCGATCGGCTTGGGCCAGAACAGGCACTCATCGCCGTCGATTGTGACCCGCTGGGCCTTGGCCGCGAGATATTCGATGTCCTGCTTCAGCGCGGCGAGCATGGCCCGGTCGCCGCGGCGATAGGCGGCCGTCACGGCGGACTGGCGGTGCCAGGTCCAGCCGGCAATCTCCACCGTGCCGGCCTCCTCGAAGGCGCCGTTCTCCCTGTGCCGCTCGATCAGCCGGCCCCGCGGCGCGGGCGGCAGCGATTCCAGCCGCGTGCCGCCGGGCATCCAACCCATGTCGCTGGCCGCCGGCACGCGGGGGAAATGCCCGGCGTAGCGGCGGAAATAGTCCTCCTGCAGCCACGCGTTGGGATCCGCGGTGGGGCCCATCTCGGTCGAGACCATCAGCCGGAATCGCCCCTCGATCCGCTCCCCCGGCTTGGGATAGGTCAGGGTCTGGAAGCCGCGGCCCGCATAGGGGTAGACCAGGGCCAGGAATTGCCGCTCCGCTCCCTCTTGCCAGCAGTAGGCCGTGGCCAGATAGCGCTCCGACTGCTCGGCCAGCCGCGAGGGCAGAAAATCGTAGCCCGCGTAAAGCTGCTGCGACGGCGCCCACAGCCCAGCCACGGGCAGCGGATAGCAGCCCACCGGCACCGCGTAACTCCAGTTTCTCGACCAGTTGGCCGCGATTTCCGGCGTGCCGGCGTGAACATCCAACAACAACGGGAACGGATCCGCCTTGGGCGTGGCGTTGAGCCAGCCCCGTTGGTGTACGACCTCCGCGTCGGGCAGGGAGAGCGTGAGGAAATGCAGCGGGAACCGCCCCGCGCCCCGCTGCCACGTCTCGTGGTCGAAGGCCGCAATCGTCAGGCGAAAGCGTACCTCGGGGTACGATCCTTCGGCGGTTTGGACCTCGATCGTGTCGTCCGCCGCCAGCCGCAGGCCGGTGCCCTGCTTGGCCCGCAGCCCCAGGAAGCGGAGCAGCGGGCCGTCCTGGCGGCATTGGCCTGCGGTGATCAACCCCTGCGAGGAGAAGCGGATCGGCGCGACCGCCCGCCCGCCGACGCACAGGTCGAAGCCCGGCAGGCGGCCGTCCGCTGCGGCCGCTGCGGGCCGCACGGTGACGGTGGGTGGCGCGGCCGCCTGGGCCGAGCACGCCAGCAGCATGCCCCAAAGCAACACGGCCGTCCCACCTGTACTCCTCACGCTCCGCGTGAGGGAGTCGTCACGCGGAGCGTGACGAGTACGGGAAGTGCGGAACCTATTCTTCGGCCGATCCATAGCGATGTTTCATCGGATGGAATCGTTGCGACATGGTACACGGCGGCAACGACGTTTTCCGCAACGGCTGCTACTTCACGTCCACCAGGCCCACGTCCACGCCTTGGCCGCCGGTGGTCTGGTGGCAGTGCACGGCCAGCGTGATCTTGGCCCCCGGCTTCAAGACGGCCCGCGCGGCGCCGCTGATCTCCATCGGCTCATAGGAATTGACGAAGCCGGGCTGCGAGCCGGCCAGCACGCCGTTGACGTAGATCTCCACGTCCTCGTCGTGATAGACCAGCAACTGCAAGTTGGGATGCTCGCCGGCGGGCATGGTGAACTCCCGCCGCAGCCAGATGTCGTCCGTCTTCCAGACCGTGCCGACCACGGCCCCGGGCGTACCGTGCGTGCCGAAACCGCCCGGGCCTTCTTTCCACGCGGCGGCGTCGAAGCCGGGTTTGGTCCAGTCGGCCGGCGGCCGGGTCTCGGTGTAACGCCAGAGGACCGCTTTCTGCCGCGACGTGGGAACCACTTCCACGGTCTCGGGCCTTGCCGGCAGCGGGGCCCACGGCCCGACCCGGGCCCGATCGCGCGCGGCCCACTTCTTCCACACCTCCCGATCGGCCAGCATCTTGATGAAGATCCCGCCCACCACCGGCCGGGCGTGCATCCCGTCGCTCTTCAAGTCGTCGGTGACGTAGGAATCCACCAGCGGGCTGCGGGCCGAGGTCCGGTTCAGGTAATCGTAAATCGGCGAGACAAGGGCCTCGAAATCCGCCTGATTGTCGGCCAGCGTCGCGCTCCACACGGACCAATCGGTCTTGGTCAGCCGCGTGCGGGAGTCCAGCGGCACGCCGTAAGGCTGCACGACCTTCTTGTAATAGGCCACCTCGCGCTGGGCCACCGCGGGCGGGAAGACGCCCAGCCCCAGGATCTTGTCCCACACCAGGTTGTACTTCTGGCTCCAGGTATGCGGCTTGTCGAACGCCAGGCGGTAATGGTCCTCCTCGGCGGCGACCTTCATCCAGTGCTCGGCATCCTCTTTCGCCAAGCGGGCGTAACGCTCGGCGGCCGCCGCATCCCCGCGCATGCGGCACAGGTCGCCGTAAGCGGCCAGGGCCAGGATCGCCTTGACCGACAAGTTCGCGTTGTGCGCCAGGTGGCCCATGAAGTCGTCGGTGCAGAGCTGGTTCTCCGGGTCCAAGCCGTACTTCTCCAGGTACTGGGCCCATTGGGTCAACTGCGGCCACCACTTGGCCGCAAAATCCGGGTTGCCCTCGATCTGCGCCAGCGCGTCGCAAAGCAGCAGCATGTTGCCGCTCTCCTCGACGGGCATGCCCTCGCCGCCGTCGTCGCGGCCCATCACCATGGGGTAGGTGCCCAGGTCGTGCGGCGCGTTGGGAAACTTCCAGTGCGGCGAGGCCGAATAGTCCAGCACCGAGACCAGCGAGGCCTTGGTCAACGTGGGGCTCAAGAGCAGGAGCATGGGCTCCATGGGATAGATCACGTCCACCGTGGCGATGTCGCCGTTGCTGGTGTTTTCCTTGGTGAACAGGAGCGGCTGCCCGGCGGCGTCGGCGGCCAGGCCGGTGGCTGCCAGGCATTGCCGGTAGGCCAGGGCGGCGATTTGCGCGTAGCGCGGCCCGCCCGCCTTGGTCAAATCGGCCATCAGCTCCTCGTCGAAGGCGGCGCAGCGCTTCGCCAACCGGGCATAATCGCGGTGGGCGGCCTGGAGCATGTCGGCCGGCGTGGCCCCGTTCCGCCGCCAGTAGGGGCGCAGCTTCTGGCCGAAATACTTGATCGCGTAGATTTCGTCATAGGCCACGATCACCTGCCGGGTAACGGGCTCGGCGGCAACCGCGCCCAGGTCAAAAACGAAGGCCAGCACCATTTGCTGGCTACCGTCCCGCTGGTTACTGCCGGCTGCGCGCGGCATGCCGTCGTAAACGAGGTCGCTCAGCGCGCCGGCGAAGGTGAACCGCCTAGCCATCGCGCGCTCCGTCGAGATCGCGAAAGACGAGACCTCGGCGGTCGCCGCGGCGGCGTAAACGTACCCCCAGTCGATCCGCGTATCGTCACCCATCGTGCCCAGCACCGGCTGCGCCTCCGTACCGGCGCGGAGTGCGGTGAGCGGCCCCATCGTTTCCCGCCCCCACACCACCGGCTGCTCTGGCTTGCTGACGGCCAAAAGCGCGCTGGTCGAGTGGTAGATCTCCACCCTGTGCGCCGCACCGTCCACGGAACGCACCCGCCAGGTGATGTAACTCAGCGGCCGGCTGAGGGCCTCCAGGTCGTCGGGCAAGGCCGCGGTCATGAAGGTCAAAGTGACGTGTACGCGGCCGTCGTCGAAGTCGTAGATGGTCCGCGTGGGCAACATCTGCAGGCCGACTTGCGGCATGGGCGGCACCGCGGTGTCCTTCGGGCCCTTGCCCATCAGGCGACACGCCTTGCCGTCCACGCGGATCAGGCTCTCCAGCGGGTGCTCGTGGCGGGTCCAGTGCCGCGTGTGGTCGTCGGTCAGCCGGTCGGCGGCCGACCAGACGCTCAAGTAGGGATCGAAGGTCACCAGCGGCACGGACGGGGGCCGGAAGGCAGTGGATTGGGGCTTGGTGCCAAGCGCCGGGGTCTGCGGCTCCGCCGCGGCGGCCGGCAAAGCGGCCCACAGGGCCGGCAGCATCCAGATGAATCCCAGTATCCAAGGTTGTCGTACGCGCATCGCAAGGCTCCTCAATCATGCACTTTGCAGTCGCCAAGAACCCAAAGCACCAGTTTCACTAGCGGCAACGCGAAAGTCAACTGCCCGCGGCGATTTCGCGGTCTTTGCCGGCGGCGGCCTCGGCGGCGCGGGGGTCAACGCGACAAAGAAGGCTGGCGATGCAGGTGTGCGGCAGGCTCCAGTAACGGCCGATGGCCAGCAGACACCCTCCTAAGCCGAGTGCCACGACGTTGGCCCATGAGCGGCGCGTGCGATGCCCGCGGCCCGCCGCCTTCTCCAACACGATCGGGTCCCACAGGAACCGCCCGTCGATCAGGCGGAGCCCGTGCGGCCGGTAGAGCCGCGACAGGTTGCCGCTGAAGCGGCGGTTGCTCAGCAAGTGCGTCTTGGTCTGGTCGGAGAGGAAATAAAACGGCGCGTGGGCGATCAGGCGCCCGCCGGGGCGCAGGGCGCCGGCCAACATGCCGACCAGGGAGGGCGGGTCGGGAACGTGCTCCAGCACGTCCAGGCAGAGCACGGCGTCGAACTTCTCGCCGGCAATCTCCGCCGCGGCAGCCAGCACGCGCACGCGGGCCCCGCTCTTTGCGAAAATGGCCCGCGCGAAGGTTTGGTCGTCTTTGCCCGGCTCCCAATAAGTAACGTCGTATCCGGCCAAGGCCAGGTAGGCGCTATCGAAGCCCAGCCCGTCGCCGAACATGAGCACCTTGGCCCCGCGGCCCAGGTCCCGCGCGAGGAAGTCCGCGATCCAGCGGCGCATGCGGTTCTTCACCGGCGTGCGGTTCCAAACCGTCGATTCATACAGAAACGCGTCGGTGCGGGCGTAGAATTCTTCCATCTGTGGGCTCCAGACGTGCGGCGTCAAGCCACAGCGATCCACCGCCTCGCCCACGTTGCTGCCCACGCGGCGGTGTTCCCGCGCCCAGCGCTCCTGGACCTGCTGGGGCGTCTCGCCGGTAATCCGCCCAATCAGGTCCATCAGGAAACGGCTGTCTTCCAGGAGGGCAAGCTCGGTCATTCCACTTCTGCTCCGAATTCGAGGGGCGACTCCGCGCGGCTGCCGCTCCGCGCGCGATAACGCAGTATCCGTTTTCGACGTACAGTACGCCTTTTCCTGTCGGCCATTTTATCCCGAACGGACCCCGCCGGACAGGCCGGGCATCAGGACCTCGGCTGCGGCGACTTGACCTGTCACCTGTCACTTGTCACTTGTCACCTGTCACCTGTCACTTGTCACCTGACACCTAGCATCTGACACCTAACGTGGCGTGGGGACTTGACACGGCCCAGTCCGCGCAGTCACAATCAAGGGAGATTTCCCGCACCACACCGTCCATCGCCCGCCCATGGACCGTTTACGCCGCCTGGTCAGGTTTTCGCATGCTTGGGCCGCGCTCCTGGCCGGTTGGCTGATTTGCGGCCCCGCCGGGACCGCGGAGGGTGCTCCGCCCATGAACAAGATCGGCATTGAGAAGGACCCGTTCGGCACGACCGCCGACGGCGCTGCCGTGGACCGCTATACGCTCCGCAATTCCCGCGGGATGGCGGTGCGGCTGATCACCTATGGGGCGACGGTCACCGAGCTCGTGGTGCCCGACCGCGACGGCAAGCTTGCCGACGTCGCGCTGGGTTTCGAGCGCCTGGCCCAGTACGAAACGGAGAGCCCCTACTTCGGCAGCACGGCCGGGCGGGTCGCCTTTCGCATCAGCCAGGGGCAGTTCACGCTGGACGGCACGCCGTACCACCTCACGATCAATGCCCCGCCGCACCATCTGCACGGCGGCACGAAGGGCCTGAGCAAGGTGGTCTGGCAAGCCGAGCCGGTCGTGGGCGGCGCCGCGCCGGCGGTGAAGTTCACCCACAGGAGCCCCGACGGCGACCAGGGTTATCCGGGCAATCTCGACGTTAGCGTGGTCTACACGCTGACCGGCGAGAACGAGCTGAAGATCGAGTATACGGCCGTGTGCGATCGCCGCACGCCGGTCAACCTGACCCATCACACGTACTTCAACCTGAACGGCGCCGGCAGCGGCACGGTGCTGGGTCACGTGCTCAAGCTCCACGCAGGCCGCTACACGCTCTTGGACGGCAAGGGCATTCCCAGCGGCCGCATCGCCGCGGTGGCCGGCACGCCGCTGGATTTCCAGGCCCCGGTGGTCATCGGCGCCCGCATGAAACCCGGCAGCCCGGTGGCCGGCGGCTACGACCAGAGCTATTTGGTCGATCGCACGGGTCCCGGGCTCGTGCGCGTGGCTACGCTCGTGGCGCCCGAGAGCGGCCGGCGGCTGGAGGTCCTTTCGACCGAGCCCGCCCTGATCGTCTACACCGGCAATTACCTGGACGGGACGCTCCGCGGCAAGGGTGGGGCGGTTTACGGCAAACACGCCGGCGTGTGCCTGGAGACGGCCCATTTGCCCGACTCGGTCAACCGCCCCGAGTTCCCGTCGATCATTCTCCGGCCCGGCCAGACCTACCGGCAGACCTGCATCTATCGGTTTTCCACAGGAACCAAGCCATGAAGCGCGCGACGCGGAGAGACTTCTTGAAACGCGGGGCGGCCGCAGCGGCGGCGTTTGGGCTGCCGAATTTCATGCCTGGCGGCGCCCGGCTCGCCAAAGGGGCCGAGGCCAACTCCGCCGTCCGCCTGGGCGTCGTGGGACTGGGTGACATCAACGCCGTGGGCGGCGTCGGCGGGCGGGGACACCAACTCATCCGCGCGCTGGAAAAGGTCCCGGGGCACAGGATCGTCGCCCTGTGCGACGTGGATAGCGCGTTCCTCGATCGGGAGGCCAAGCCCCTGCGGGACAAGGGCGGAGAAGTCGCCACCTACTCCGATCTCCGCAAGCTGCTCGACGAGCCGGGCATCGACGCCGTGGTCGTGGCCACTCCGAACCATTGGCACGCCTTGGCTACGATCTGGGCCTGCGAGGCGGGCAAGGACGTGTACGTCGAAAAGCCGTTCTCGTACAACATCTGGGAAGGCCGGCAAGCCGTCGCGTCCGCCCGCAAGCACAAGCGGATGGTGCAGGTCGGCATGCAAAGCCGTTCCAGCCCTGCCCTGCGGGAGGCCTTCGAGTATCTGCGGAGCGGCCAGCTCGGCGCCATCCGCCTGGCCCGCGCCATCGTCTACCGGCCGCGGCAAAGCCTCGGCAAGGCCCCCGGGCCCGTGCCCGTGCCCGCCACGGTCGATTTCGACCTCTGGTGCGGCCCGGCGCCGAACACCCGGCCGGTCCGCAAGCAATTGCACTACGATTGGCACTGGTTCTGGGAGACGGGCAACGGCGAGGTGGGCAACAACGGCATCCACTCCATCGACGTGTGCCGCTGGGCGTTGGGGCAGAACCAGCCGGCCCCGCGGGCGATCAGCGTCGGCGGCCGCTTCGGCTTCGACGATGACGGCCAGACGCCCAACACGGTCGTGACGTTCCTCGACTACAGGCCCGCCCCGCTCGTGCTCGAAGTCCGCAACCTCCGCGTCAGCAAGGAGCCCAACTCGATGGGCCTGTTCCGCGGCGGGGATAGCGGCGTGGTAATCGACTGCGAAGGCGGCTATTTCGCGGGCGACAGCTCCGGCGGGACGGTCTTCGATGCGAAAGGCAAGAAGATCAAGAGCATCCCCCCCGAGGTCCCCTTGGAAAAGTACCCGGACGCCGCCCATCTGAGCAATTTCCTCGCGGTCGTTCGCAGCCGGCGGTCCGGCGACCTGGCGGCCGAGGCCCTCGACGGATACCGCTCCGTCGCCTGCTGCCACATGGCCAACCTCTCCTACCGGCTGGGCAAGTGCTGCGAGCCCGGGGCCATCCTGGACACGATCCGCGGCGAGGCCGACCTCGCGGACGCCTTCCAGCGGTGCCGCGAGTATTTGCAGGCCAACAACGTCGATCTGGCCGTCACGCAGGCGACGCTGGGACCGTGGGTGAGCTACGACGGCCAGTGCGGGTGTTTTACCGGCCCGCTGGCCGAGGAGGCCACGCGGCTTGATTACCGCGGCTACCGCCCGCCGTTCGTGGTATCCGAGATATCCGCCGCAGGCCCCTGCCCCTGCCGCCGGCGAGCCGTGCGGCGGTTCCACCACGGCCGGTAGATCGCGGGCGACCCCCGCCTGCCACAACAGGGGTGCCACAACAGGCGTTACATCTTCAGATCGAACCGCAGCACCGCGAGCGGCGGCAGGTCGATCTCGAGGCCGCTGCCCCCGACGGTCCGCTCGGGCCATTGGCCGATGCAGTGCTTGTTCGCCGCGCTGTATTCGTAAACGACCAGTTTCTGCGGCGGCAGGGGGGCGTTGAAGTTCAACGTCAGGCGGGCACCCTTGGCCGCCCGCTTGTTCACCAGCACCAGCGTCACCCGGCCCGTCTTTGTATCGCGGGCGGCGTGCACCGACACGTCGTCGGGGGCGCTGGTGCGGCTGGCCAGGTAGCGGTCGCCGAAGGACGTGTGCCGGCCGTCGGGATTGCGGAACATCTTGAAGGCGAAGTAAGGCGAGCTGTTCGGCTCGGGGAAGAACCAGAAATAGGCGTGCTGGACGCCTTCGCGGGCGAAGATCCCCAGGACTTCGGCCTGGGCCACGCCGCCGGAGACGTCCTGCTGGCCGCCGAAGTTGTATTCGCCCAGGGCGATGCCCAGCCCGGGATTGCACTCGTCGATCCATTTCTTCATCATGCGGATCAATTGGATGACGTGGCCGGTTTCCTTGCCCATCCAGGAGGGGTCTTTCCAGGTGGGGTCCCAGAGGACGCGGGTTTCCTGGACGCGGCCTTCCATCACGGCCGGATCGTTGGGCTGCCCCGCCATGTAGATGCCCGTCTGCGGGTAGAAGTGGAAATCGAGGAGGTCCACCAGCCGCACGCCGGTTTCGGCCTCGTGGGCCTTGAGTTTCTTCAGCAGCCAGCGGCCGAGCGGCTCGCCGCCGTGGGCCGCGAAGTCCGGCGGGTTCTCCCACGTGCCCTTGCCTTGGCCGACCAGTTGGCTGTCCAGGCCGGACATCAAGTATTCGGTCCAGCCCCAGGCGGTGGGCGCGGCGATCTTCACCCCCGGATCGATCTTCTTCAGCAGCGTGGCGTAGGTCCGCGTCCGCTCCCAGAGCTCGTCGTAGGAGCAGCCCTTGGGGTGCATGCCGCGGTGCGTGGCGTGCCAGATGCCGGGCTCGTTGTCCAGGGCGATGAAGCGGATGCCGCCCTGGCCGGCCGTCTTGTAGTTCATCTTCTCGATCATGAACCGCAGGAAGTCGGTCTGCTCCTCGGGCGACATGGCGATGGAAGTCGCGTTGGGATCGGGCTCGATGTCGCGGTAGAGCCACTTGCCGTTCTTGTCGGCCAACGGCTTGCCGTCATCGCCCTTGAGCAACTGCCGGCCGTTGCCGGCATACGGCAGGCGATCGGTCGGCTGGGCCTTGCCGGCCCAGCTCTCCTGGTCGGGATACTTGCGGGTATCGAAGGCCACCGAGGTGCCGTCCTTAGCCACGCGGCCCATGGTGGGCATCGAGAAGTAGGTCTCCAGGGCGGCCTTGCGATTCTCGCCGTGGAACCGCGCCACCCAGGTCTGCTCGGGGGCCGTCTCCGTGCCCTCGTTCTGGTAGAACCAATCGGCGCCCTTGGCGCTGAAGCCCGTCTTCCAGTTGAAGGGCGTGATGGGGTTGCCGCCCACGCGGCGGGCGGTCAGGCCCATTTCCACGGCCGCTTTCACGTCGCCCATCGACGCCCCGTAGATATACGGGCTGATCGGCGTGCCCGCGGAAAGCACGTCCACCGTGGCCGTGACGGCTGCCGCCTGGGCTCCCAACCCCGCGGGTTTGCGCGGCTCGGGGGCCGTGATCCACTGCGAATGGGCCCGCACCGGCCGGTTGTCGAAGCCGATCTCGTCGATGTACACGCTGAACTTGCTTTCTTTGGGACCCCACGTGTTGAAGTTCATCTGCCAGGCCTTCGCCGCATCGAACGAGAGGTCCTTCTTCGCGTACAGGTCGGCCAGTGGAATGACCACTTCGTGCCACTGGCCGTCCAAGAGGTCGCAGCCTTCGGGCAGGCCGTATTCGCTGGCATCGACCTGCCCGGTCTGGCCGTCGCTGCCGGAGAGCAGCGAGACGTTGAGGTTTCGCTTCTTGTCCCCTTCGGCCTTGGCCCAGAACGAGAGGTTGCGGAAGCCGCGGATATCGGTGCCGCTGCCGGGCGGATACCAGCCGTACCAATTCCAGCCGCCGCCCATCCAGCCGCCGTTGACTTCGCAATGCACTTCCAGGGCCACGTTGCCGTTGTGGGCCTCTTCCGACTGCGGCTTGATGAAGCTGAACCCGCCCGCCGGGCCGCACCACCCCAGGCCGTGGGCGAACTTGTCGCCGTCCCAGACGATGATCTTTTCCCGCGGGTCGGCGAGCTTCAGTCCCAGGCGGACGCTGGAGACGCGGCCGCTCTGGTCTTCCGCCACGATTCCCAGCGATTTCTCGCCCGGCGGCAGTCCGGGCGGCAGCGTGAAGCTGTTGGCATACAGGCCGTCGCCCGCCTGGCCGTCGTCGTGCCGGCCGTCGTCGAAGAGTTCGAGTTCGCCGCGGCCCAGGCCGCCCAGGTCGGCGTAGACCCGCTGCATCGCGCCCGTGCGGGGGCTGGCCATCACGCTCACGGTCACGCGCGTCGTCGAGTCGCCGGCGGCCAACGTGAAGGGGCTGGCTTTGGGATTGACGATCTGCGGGCCGTGCTTGGTCTGCAAGAGCGTGGCCCGGTATAGCCCCGCCTTGCCCAGGCCCAGAAAGGCCGTCCGCTGCTCCGCGGCCGAGCACCAGGCGCTGGCCATGCGGACGTGCGCGAAAGGATCGACGCTGTTGCGGATGACGATGTTGCCCTGCAGGGCCGCCGGCACCAGGTCGCACAGCCCCCCCGTCACGTCTTCCCAGGAATTGGCATAGTCGCTGCTCACGTGGATCGCCAGCCGGCGGGCCGGCTCGCCGTAGATCTCGGAGCGGTCCTCGCGCACCAACAGGCTGCCGATGGTGCCGATGACGCGGGCATGGCGTTCCATGGTGTAGACCCAGGTCTTGCCGCCGTCCGTGCTCTTCGTCGTGCCGTGGTGGGACGAGGCGAAGAGGTACGCGCCGGTTTGGATCACGGGCAGGGGGGCCGCAAAGTAATCGGCGTTGCCGGAGGCGGCCGCCCAGGTCTTGCCGCCGTCCTCCGTCCAGCGCATCGCCGCCGCCTGCCGCGAGACCACGAGCCACTGCTCCCGGCCGACCACCAGCGGCACCTGCCGCTGGACCTCGGTCCCCAGCGGGCTCGTGTGCCAGGTCTTGCCCGCATCGCTGCTGACGGAGATGGCGTCGCCTGCCTGGTGGCCGGCGAGAATCAACTCGGGAAACTCCGCCGGGAGCGTGATCCACTCGACGTCGTCGGAGGCCATGCCGGAGGCTTTGCCGCCGCTGGGCTTCCACGAGCCGCCGCCGTCCGTGCTCCGCCAGAGCCCCCCGCCCGCCTGGGCGGCCGCATAGACCACGTTGCCGTCGGCCGGACTGGCCGCCACCGCGTAGGGCGAGCGGAGCGGCCCGGACTGGCCGGCCAACCGCGTCCAGCTCTGCCCCAGGTCCTTGGAGCGGTACATGCCCACGCCGTCGACAATCACGTAGACCACGGCCGGGTTGCCGCCCATCGAGACTTCGCGAATGCCTTCGCCCTGGCCGAGGCTCAGCCCCTGGCTGACCGCAGTCCAGCGGACGTAGCCCGCGGCCGACGCCGGCGCAGCATGGCCGGCCGCCAGTCCGCCCAGCAACAGCAAGGCCGGGATACTTGTGGTCCAACGCCGCGCGCGATCCTTGACGTTGCAGTTCACGATGTTTGACTGGACGCTCATTTTCTCTCCTCGGAACAGGGAGGTTTGGCGATAGGGGCCAATTGGGAATTGGATTCCACCTTAACGTTGCAGAACTGGAACGGAGCCGGGGCCGTGAGGCCCCGGATGGAGGGCATGATCGGGGGTCGATTTCGTGTGTCCGAGCTCGAACTGAAGGTGGCGTTTGCACATGGCGGTTGGAACTGGCGTTTCGCCCAGCCAATCCGGGGCCTCACGGCCCCGGCTCACTATTTTTCCACATCTGACGGCTCGATTCTACTTCGCCGGCAATCGCGAGCGCCGCCTCAATTCGCCGCGGCGGCGCGGGCCGCCTCGCCGGCCGCCTCGTAGAGCCGAACCGCCCGGGCCTCCCACCCGGAATACGGCCAGGACAGGGCCGATTCCGCGGCGGGGTGCAACATCAACAACCGGTGCCAGCGGGTCCGCTCGTCCAGCAGGGCCTGGATCTTGGCGGCCAGCTCCTCCGGCAACCGCGACGGGGACTCCAGCAGCAGCTTCTCCAGAGAGATCCGCGCCTCGCACTCCTGGATGTTCTCGCGGAGCATCAAGTAACGCACCGAGGGCACGGGCCCGTCCGGCCCGCGACACAACAATTGGCCGGCATAAATGCCCAGGTTGCCCTCGCTGGTGGCGGGGAAGCGGCCCACCATGGTGAACGTGGTCTTGCCGTCGGGGCCGGGGACGGGCCAGAAATCCGCGCCGATCTGCCCCAGCCCGTGCCGCTCGGCCAACAGCGATTGCTCGCAGGCCAGGCGGAATTGGCAGATGGGCGAGGCGTCGAACAGATCGCGGTCCAGCCACGTCCGCAGGCCCGGCTTGACCGGGTGTTTCCAGCCGTAGACGCGGCGGTCGTCGGGATCCCAATTGTCCCACCCGCCCCACACATTCACCTGGTAGCGGATGGGCACAACGCCGCCGCGATACGGCAAGGTGTCGTTCGCAGTCCCCGGATGCCGCGTGCCCTGCCAAGCGGCGTCGGGAAAGATGTCATGGAACACGCTCACCGTGGCCGCATCGGGCTGGCGGTCGGCGCAGTAGCCCAGCAGCAGCGACTCGGCCAGCCCGCGCTTCGCAAGCAGCTCGCGGAGTCCCGTCAGCACGGGCCGCCAGAAGGTCTCGCTCTCGGGCGTTCCGTGGGGGGGCCCGTCGGCGGTCGTGATCCGGCCGCTCTTGGGATCGAGGACCGAGAACCGCGGAAAGCCGCGCTGCATGCCTTGCGGCACCGAAACGTGCATGCACGAGTCCCACACGCCCGCCACCACGCACCGCGGCCTGCCGGCGTGCTTCAAGGCCAGGTCCACGTACTTCTCCACCCGGCTGAAGTCGTGCGTGAACTTGCCGTCCTCGCCCTGCACCCAGAGGACCAGCGACTGCTGGTTGCCGTACTGGCTCTCTGCGCCCAGCGGCAGGTACAGCACCTTGCCTCCCAACTTGCCGATCCAGCGGAGACTCTGGCCCACCAGCCGGCAGTGCTCCGCGGACCAGAGCGGCGTGTCGTAGGCCAGCGCCACCGCCTCCGGCGACTGGATCATGCCCATCCAGTATGAATACTCGGCCGGGTCGGGCAGCGTCCAATCGACCACCTCGAGCGTGACCGGCGTCTCAGCCACTTGCCGGCCGTCGGCGGTAATCGTCAGCACCGCGCGGTAGCGGCCGGCGGCCGCGTCCTTGGGAATCTCCACCACGAGCCACAGCGGCAATAGGGCGCCGTCCTTGAGGCTCTCCGGCAAGCCGTCCGCCAGGCGCTCCGCGGCAGTTCCGCGCGGCATTTCCTTCTTGCCGACCGGCACCTCCTGCGGGGGCGACTCCAGCAGGGCATCATCGCGCAAGCGGGCCAGGCCGCCCCATTGCATGGCGCCGCCGTCGTTGGAGCCTCCCCAGCGCGACGCCCGCGCCGCGTCGAATTTGCCGTAATACACCTTCGCGGCGTCAGCCGGGATCGCAGCCCCCTGCGGGCCCTGTAGGCGGCTCAGCCGCGCGGACACGCTGCCCAGCGGCCGGTCGCTGCTCAGGACCAGCCGCGCGGAGCACGCGCCGTTGCGCGGCCCAGCCAGGCCGGGCGGCTTGAGGGGCTCATGCGGATCGCCCCAGCTTACGTCGAAAACCTGCTCCGCCGTCGAGGTGTTCCATACCTGGACCCCTTCCGGCCGGACCACGTTGGCCACGATCCCGTCGGCCGAGTCGGCTTGCAGGTGCAGCTCGACCAGGCCGCAGGTGGACCATTGCGGCACGGTCTTGGCAAAGGCCTCGGGGTACGGGGCCGCGTGGATTTCCACCGCCAGCACGTTGGTCCCCCTGCGCAGCGCGCCGGCCGGGATGGCAATCTTCTCCAGCCGCCGCAGCCGCAGCGGATAGGCCGCCTTGCCGATCGCCTCCGCGTCCTCGTACCAGTGCCACGGTTTGCCGTTGGGTTTCAGATAGGCCGGCGTGGGATAGATTTCCGCGGGTGTGCCCGGGTCGAGCTTGCCGGGGGGCAGGTGCCCGCGGGCAATCTCGCGAGCATTCAGATACACCACCGCCCCGCCGCGATAGACCAGGCTGAGCCACAAGCGGCCGGCCTGGGCCGGATCGCTTACCGTGAACTTGCCGCGGAGGGAGAGCTGGCGGAGATAGGGCGAGCCGCTGCCGCCGCCGGCCCGGTCGTCCCATTCGCCGTTGCCGAACTTGACGAAGAAATGCCGCCGGGCCCAGGCCGCATCGTCGAAATCCGCCGCCGTCCAAGCGGCGTCCGGGGCGAGAGTCATGAAGTGGAACTCCGGCCGCTCGACCGGCTCGCAGCGGCTGCTGCGGCTGCGGCGCTCCTGGAGGCCCGCGGAAGTCTGGATCAGCGGGGCGTTCCAGGAGTGCAGCACGCGCCACACGCCGCTGCCGTCCAGGATGGTCACCGGCCGGGGATCGTCGGCCGCAAGCGACACGGAGGCCGCCATGGCGGTGAGGCCGAGAATGATCGGAAGAGAGCGCGAACAAATCCGAAAGCCGAAATCCCAAATCCTAAACAATCTCAAAGGACCAAAACCGCCACTGACGGCAACGTTCGCAGAAAAGCGGCACGTTTCGGCGCCATTGCACGGAGGCAATGCCTGGTTTGGAACATTCGAATTTCGCATTTTGGATTTGTTTCGGATTTGGTACTTCGGATTTCGTATTTCAGTCCCGGATCTCCACGCGGGCCGTCTCCTTTTCCACGACGATTTCTTTCTTCTGTTCCTGGCCGCCGGGCAGCCGCCATTTGAGGGTCACGGGCCCGGCCTCCCTGCGGCCGAAGAAGGCTTGGCTGCTGCCGGGCAGGACGTTCCACGCGCCCAGGCAGCGTTTGCCGATCCAGCCCGTCACGCTCAGCGGCCCCTTGTAGCGGCCGCCGGCTCCCAGGGCCGCAATCACGCTGTGCGCCTCGTGGTCCTCGTTCTCGCGGTAGAAGATCCAGATCTCGCCGTTCTTCAGGGCCAGCACCATGTCCTGCGCACCGTCGCCGTCGAAGTCGCCCAGGCAGGCCGACTGCTGGCCCTGCTCCGCCACGGGCAGCAACTGCCGCTCGGCCAGGTCCAGCGTATGGGCATGGCCGAAACTGCGGTAGCCGCGGTTGAAGAAGAGTTGCGGGCTCATGCCGCCGTAGGCGATCAGGGCGTCCTGCCGGCCGTCGTTGTTGATGTCGCCCACCGCGCACTCGATGCCGCCCGGCTTGCTGATGTAGGCGATTTCGCCGGAGAGGTTCAGGGTCTCGCTGAACTTGCCGCCGCCCTCGTTCTGCCACAAGCGGACTGCGTCCGTGCTTACCGCCAGCACGCCGAAGCGGCCCTCGCCGGCGAAATCGGCCACGCACGCGCCGGCCTCACCCTCGCCCAGTTTCACCGCGCAGGCGGTCCCCGGGGCGAACTTGCCGGGCACCAGGCCGCGGAACAGCACGCTCCCCGCGGCACAGGGCTGCAGGATGTCGGCCACGCCGCCGCCGTCGAAATCGGCCACCAGGCACGGCCCGGCCGGACCCAGCTTCGCAAGATCGACCCCGGGGGCCGCGAGCGTCGAGATCGCGGGCTTGCCGCCGGGATCGAAGGTCACCAGCACCGGCCGTCCGCGGGTGCTCACCAGCAGGCCAGCCGGGTACCCGGCGGAGCCGGGTGCGGGGGTTCCGCAATCGAGCGCGGCCAGAGCGATGCAGCCGTCCCGCAGGGCGGCGGCCAGCTCCAGCGGCCGGGCCTGGAACGTGCCGTCGGCCTGCTGCGCGTGGAGCGACAACGCCTGGCCGTCGCAGGAGATCAAGTCCAGCCGGCCCTGGCCGCTGAAGTCGCCCCAGGCAAACGCCCGGGACTTCGCTTGCAAGCGCCGCGCGGCGGTAATGTCGGAAAAGTTTCTGCTCTTCGGATCGCAGACCAGCAAGTGGTCGCCCTGGTCCCGCGCGACGAACAGCACCAGTTTTCCGTCGCCGGCCAGGTCGATCGGCCGCACGGCCCGAATTTTGCCGTCCAGCGTGGCGATCTTCTTCTGGTCGCTGCTCCACGCGGCGCCGTCCACGACGGGCACTTCCGGATCGTCGTCCTCGAGGATGTAGTCCACGGCGCGGCGGAGCATGTCGGTGCCCCCGGCCCAGACGGCCTGGCTCTTGGAGTCGATCTGGCGGAAGGCCCAGGCGCCGTCCTGGCCGCCGTCGAACTCGGCCCACTGCCCGGCGAGGTGCAGCAAACCGCCGACCCGCGACCCGCCGGCGGGTACCCCGGGTGCCCCGGCCCCACCGTCCTTCTCTTCGGCAAACTCGCCCACAAAGAACAATGCCGGCTTTCCCCCGACCGCCAGCTCGCGCAGGGCATCGGCGTTCTGCGTGTTGATCGCCTTGGAGAGATCCAAGCGGAGCGACTTCAGTTCCGTCCTGCCCTTGAGCACTTCGCGGATGGCGGCAAGGTACTGGTCCTTCGACGCTCCCTGCTTGAGGTCCAGCGACAGGATCAGGCCCGCCTGCTTCACCAGGTGAACCGGCGTGAAGTGGGGATTGATCATGGCCCAGGCCGACGTTGCGCCCAGAACGACGGCAACGCCAAAGAAAATCGCAAGCCGGCGGTGGGTACCCATGGAAATCTCCTTCGAACCTCGCGACAACTCGCGTGCGGGGTGCTTCTGACGGCGGGATCAAGGCAAGGGGGGCCCAAAGGCCTGCGCACAGTATAACCAGCCGGAATTACGACCGCCAGTGCGGCGATTCACAATGGAGGGTGCGTGCGGAGCTTGCTTGGCCTGCCCCCTCGCGGGCCTTCCTACTGGTCCTGCGGCGTCCTGGCAAGCTCCGCAAGGATCTGCCGGGCAATGCCGGCCAGGTCGGGGAGCGCGGGTTTGTCGGCATGGGGATTACTTGCCGGCACGGAAATTATCAGCACGGGCAGGCTCAGCGTCGCGCCGGCCTTCAGATCGAGCCGGCGCTGGACGCCATAGAACTCGTTGCCCTTGCCCAGGACCAGCGGCGCAGGCTTGGCGAGCCCCGGCGTGGCGAGCATCAGGAAGCCCAGCACCTGGTAGGCCTCGTTGCCGTGTTTGTTGAAGTACTGCCAGGTGACGCCCCGCGTGCCCGCCACCTCGTAGATGCCCGAGACCGTGCCGGCCAGCGGTCCCTCTTTCGGCCAAACGCCGATCGGATACGTCAGGAAGGGATTGCGGTAGAGTTTCATCACTCCGGTCAGGTCTCTGGCGCCCCTGTTCGCCAGGCGGATTTTCAGCGACAGCACTTCGCCGGTTCTGCCGTCGCCGGCCGCCGTCAGCCTGGCGGGGTCGTTGCCTTGCGGTTGCTCGGCGGAACCGCTCAGGCCGAATGTTCGCACGACCGCCGTCGCTTCCACCGGCAGCTTCCGCGACATGCCGGCCAGATCGGCCGTGAGCGCGGCGCCGGGGGCCGACGCGTCCAGATCCGCGAAGCGCTGGGATGACGGCGATATCCTGGCCTTTGTCGGGCCGTCGGCGGCGCGCAAGCCCAAATCGATGCTCAGCCGGCGCGGAATGCTCTTGCCGAGCCGCGTGTCGCGGAACGCCGTGCGCACGTTGACATACAGCCAATCCATCGCGCCGGTCTGGTTCGGCTGCGAGCGGACGGCCTCCAATTGCTCCCACAACGGCGCCTGACCGGCGGCCGGCGCCACCTCGCCTTCGCGCAAAACGACCGTGATCCGCGGCTGTACGGGGCCCTTGTAGATTTCCTTGCCCTGGAAGTTCACGCTCAGCGGCCGGGAGAGGTCCACGAGTTTGTCGGTCAGGAAGAACGTCATCTTCCGCACGTCCTTGTCGGCCGCCACCTCGATCCGGTTGCCCTCCTGCACCTGCACCTTGAAGGCCGGATAATTCCGCTCGACGCTCCCCTTGGCCACTTGGCAATCGACCCAAAATGCGCGCGTGGCCGCGGAGCTGCACACCACGTGATCGACGACTTTCGGGTACGGGTTGAGGACGTGCTTATCGAAGAAGCCGGTCAGCCGCGGGACGTTGCGGAAGTAGACCGGGTCCGGCCCGTGCCCGCCGGGATAGGTGCCGAACTGGACCGGACAGCCGGCGGCCTGCATCCGCTCGTAGTTCTGCTTGCCCGTGGCGAGGAAGCTGTCGTGGTCGCCGTGCAGGAGCAAGGTCGGGGTCTGCTGCAGGTGCTTCAAGAGGTCGATCTTCTGCACCTTGTACTGCTGCTTCCAGCGCATGTCTTCGCAGACCGGGACGATCGCGGCGAAGCGATCGGGGTAGAGCCAGGCCGTTTCCAGCAGCCCGTGCCCGCTGCGGGAGAACCCCGTGGCGTAGACGCGCAGCGGGTCGATGTTGTACTTTCCGGCCGTTTCCAGCAGCGGCGCCGCCACGGCTTCGCTGGGGCCGTACGCGGCGAAGTAGGGCACTCCTTCCATGGCCTTGACGGCGATCTGGTTCTGGCTGGCCAGCATGAAGGGCCAAGACTTCTCGGGCGTATAGTCCTTGGGGACGATCAGCCATTCCTCCTGGTCGTGTTCCGCGGCGGAGGATGGCGCTGCCGTCGAGAACGCCAGAATCGCCAGCACAACGGCACACTTCACAAAGCACGCCATCGTGGCCCCGCTCGGTTCAGTGGATCCCCGTCACCCGCTTGATCAGGCTGACGGAGGGAATGGCCAGCAGAAAATACGCGACCAGCCAGGGCGGCATGTACAACCAGTCGATGCCCGGCACGAGACCGAGGAACCGCACGGGTTTCATGTCGAGCTGGACGCTCGTGATCGGCTGATCGTCGCCGTAGAACTCCACTTCGGGCGAATAGACCCTCTGACCCACGAGCAGGGCCTTCTCCGCGGTGGCGGTCTTGTAACGGATCCGCAGCGCATACGGCTCGGGCCGGGCCTCGGCCTGGATCTGCCAGGTGGCGACCGCGCTGGCGGCAAGTCCGTCGGGGCCGGGGTCGTCCTTCACGATCTCCTGGATCCAATGGCCGCTGCCGCCCGACTCGTCCCGCGACACCTCGCGCAGGCCCGCTTGCGGCACCGCGTGGGCCAATTCGCCGACCGCCGAAACGGGAAAATAGGCCTTCACCGGCACGCTCTGGCCGGCCTGCGGCGGCACGAAAGCCAACCGCTGGAAACACCACGTGCCCAGCACGGCGATGGGCAAGATGGCGGCCAGCAGCGGCCAGCCTTCCTGCCTCATCGTCATCATGCCGATCATGTTCCGCGTGCTGCGATAACGAGTGACGGCTGCTTTGTCCTTCCGCCGCTTGGCCTCGCGAATCAACTCCTTCAGCCGCCGCTTGTCCTGGTCGCAGCGCCGCAGCAGGTCCTGGTCGGTGGTAAACAGCCGCGAGAACGTGATGATCGCCCCGGTGCCGGCGGCCACCAGCACGATCGCCAGGTCCGCAGGCAGCCGCAGCAGCCAACCCAGCAGCGGATCGGCCAAGGCCAGCACGGCGTTGTTGATCCAGTCCAGCATCTCAAGCATTCTCCAGCAGGTGAATCAGCCCGCGGTTCCCATCCAGGCGGACTTCGCTCCCGTCCGGGATGCGGCTGGTGGCGCCCGGGCAAACCACGGCGGGAATGCCGAAATCGCGGGCCACGATCGCCCCGTGGGAGAGCACGCCGCCGCGCTCCACGACCAGCCCGCGGGCGTTGACGAACAGCGGCGTCCAGCCGGGATCGGTCGAAGGGCAAACCAGGATGTAGCCCGCCCCCAGGTCGCGGGCCTCGCGGGGATCGAAGACCACGCGGGCCGTGCCGGCGGCCACGCCCGCCGCCACCGCGTCGCCTTTCAGCTCCGCCGCGTGCTCGTACTGCCGCGGCAGGCCGAGCTGCTGGAGGTCGGCGGAGTCGATCACGTCGGGCATATCCAGCCGCTGCAGCGACTGCCAGCGGACTTGCCGCCGGGCCGCCGCTTCCAGGAGTTCTTCCCGCCGGCCCTCGAAGTGCTCCAGCTCTTCGAGGCGGAGGAAGAACACTTCGCGGCCCAGCCGCCAGCGCCGCGCCAGCTCGAGGATTGCCGTGCGCACCAGCTCGTAGCCCAGCATCAGGTAGTGCTTGCCCGATTCGCGATAGGCCAGCAGCCGCTGCGTCTGGCGGATGTTCTTTTCGATTTCCTCGCGGAAGGAGCTGCCGCCCCAGCGGGCCAAGAGCGCGGGCAGCTCTTTCTCGACCTCCGCCCGCAGCAGCGCGTGTTCGCGGTGGATTTCCGCGGGCGAGCGGTCGCTGCGGCGCATGGCCTGCAAGGTGGCGTCGAGCCCGCGGGGGTCCTCGCGGTAGCGCGGCTCGGCCAGCTCCATTTCGCCGGCCGTGCGATGGCCGTAGGCGTCGAGGAATTCCTGCATGGCGGCCTCGCCCCGCGCGACGCGGTAGAGCAACTGGTTCTGGGCCACCGTGGTGTCGCCCTCCAGGCCGCTGGTCAGGGCCGAGGTGAGCCGGCCGCCCTCCGCGTCGCCCAGCAGTTGCACCAACATGCGCCGCAGATCGCTGAAGGCCAAGGCCCCGAAGAAGCCCGGCTTGAGCGATTCCTTGCCGAACTCGTCCAGCACCCGCTCCGAGCGGGCCGCGAGCTCGGCGCACACCTGCGCGGTCTCCAGGCGCGTGAGGTCCTCCGCGCGCTTGCGGCCGACGTAATCCAGGTACGGCGGCAAGACCGCGCGCTCGAAATGGTCGCGGACCGTATCCCGCAGCCGCTTGGAAATCCGCCAGGAACGGAACATTACGCCGAGTATCCCGGGCAGCTTGAGCACGAACGTGCCGTCGGCCTTGTTGGAGTCGAACTTGGTCGGGGCCTGGTCCAGCAGGCTGTTGTCGCCGAGCACGGCCTGGAGATCGTACTGCAAGGGGCTGTCGCCCCAGAAGAGCTGCGCGAGGCGGTCCGGGTCGGCGTAAATCCGCTGGCCGATCAGCTCCAGGAAGCCTTCCTGGCAGACTTGCGGCGATGGCCGGTAGCCCAGGTCGTGGTAGAAGCGGCCGAAGCCGCCGCGGCCGCTCATGAAGCGGCGGACGATGTCCCAGGTGAGCGGCGTGGGGGCGCGGAGCGTTTCGCCCAGGTTGTGCGTGACCCAGATCCGCCGGCGGCCGCCCGCCAGCGCCGCCAGCCGCGCGATCTCCGCGGCCCGGCCAGCCTCCACGTCGCCGGCGACCTCCAGGCCGCGGATCGGCCGGGCCTGCAGCACCGCGAATTGCCCCGCCGCCACGGCCCACTCGATGTCCTGAGGCGCCCCGTAATGCAGCTCGATCTGCCGGCCGATCTCCGCCAGACGGGCGACCTCGTCGTCGCCCAGCACCCGCGCGCGGCGGCGGTCGTCGTCCAGCGCCACTTGCCGCGTGCCGTCCTCGGTGACGGCCGTCATGGCGGCCTTCTCGGAAACCGTCATTTCCTTGATCTTCCCGCCGGCCTTTTCCACCACGATGTGGTCCGGCGTTACCTCGCCTCCCACGATGGCCTCGCCCAGCCCCCACGCCGCGTCGATGACGATTTCGTCCCGGGCGCCGCTGACGGGGTTGGCGGTAAACATGATTCCCGCGGCGTCGGCCATGACCATCTGCTCGACGACCACGGCCATGGCGAGGCCCTCCGCGGCGGTCTTCTGCTTGCCGCGGTAGGCGACGGCCCTGGCCGTCCAGAGGCTGCCCCAGCAGGATTGCACCGCCTTTAGCAGGGCTTCTTCGCCGCGGACGTTCAGGTACGTGTCCTGTTGCCCCGCAAAGCTCGCCTCCGGAAGGTCCTCGGCGGTCGCTGAAGAGCGGACGGCGACGGCCAGCATGGTCCCCTCTCCCTCCGGGAGAGGGTTAGGGTGAGGGTGAGGGCGAGCTGAGGTGAGCCTTGGTTCCACAAGCAGGCGGTAAGCCCGCAGAATCTCCTCGGCAAGCGCCGGCGGCATGGGGTGCTGGCTGAACAGGGTGCGGATTTGCGCGGAGCCGGCGTCGATTGCCGCCGCGTTGCCCTGGTCGATGGACGCGGCAAGCTCGGCTATCCGCCCGCCGAGGCGGTTCTCGCGGACGAAATCCGCATAGGCCGCCGTGGTGACGACGAAACCCGGCGGGACCGGAAACTTCGCCAGGCTCAGCTTGCAGAGGTTGATCCCCTTGCCTCCCACCTCGGCCAGCGCGGCAGCACCATCCGCGTCCGCGCCCATGCCGAAGAAACGGATCAGGGGGCACTCGGCTTTCGCGGCCTGCTCGGCGGGGTTCATCGCGACGCCTCCTTTGCGCTGGCCGAGACCAGGCCCTTCTTGGCCGTGGCGAAGTAGACGCGGGAATTGGCCATAACCGGCGGCGCGGTGAGCTGGCCGAGCCAGTCGGTGTTCATCCACAACCGCGGCTCGCCGCCGTCGGCGGGATACGCCATCAAGCCCTTCTTAGCCGCGTACAGCAGGGTGCCGGAGGCGGCCAGCGGCGCAAGGCCCGGCCGCGCGCCGGAAAGCGTCTTCTCCACGCGGCCGTCCTCCAGGCCGACCAGGATCATCTCTCCGGCCGCGTTGACGTAGGCCAGGCGGTTCTTGGTCAGGACCAGCGGGGTGCTGGGCGGTCCGCCTGTGGATTGCCACCTTCGCCCGCCATCGGCCAGCCGGACCGCGGCGACGCCCGCGTTCGTGCCCAGGTAGATGGTGTTCTTGCGGACCAGGGGCGGGGCGGTCGGCGGGGCGTCCAGGGCCACGCGCCACAGGGTCGCGCCGCTGGGGCGATCCAGCACGAGCAGGGCCGGCGGCCGCTCCGTGGCGACGGCCAGCAGCGCGTCGCTGCCGGCCGGCACGCCGCAGACCGCGCCGCAATCGGCCCGCCAGGCCACTTCACCCGTTTCGCAGAACGAGGTCAATTGTTGCGGCCCGTCGGCCATGAGCCCGCCGTGGTCCAGCAGGACGAACTCGCCCGAGGCGTCCGCCGCGACCGGCAGTTTCCAGCGCTCGCTGCCGTCGGCGGCCGAGACGCAGTGCAGATGGCGTGCGGGGTCGCCCTTCTGACCGTCGACGAAGAAGACCGCTTGCGAGTCGGCCGCCGGCGAGAGCCAAACCCCGAGCCCCGCGGCGGCCAACCAGGCTTCCACCGCTTCGCCTTTTTTCTTGGGATCTTCCCGCATGCAGAGCACGCCGTTGCGGCTGCCGTGTACGGGCAGGTAAAGCCCTCCGCCGAGACAGGCCGGCGGCGCGCTGACTTGCAGATCGGGGGCCCGCTCGGTGTCTTCGGTCTTGGGGAAGCGCCAGGCGAACTTGCCTTTTTCGGGGAGCGGTTGGTTGTCGATCGAGCCGCCGCAGCCCGGTCCGCCCAGGCAGCCGGCCCAGCACGGCTCCTGTTTGCGGCCGGCCGGCTTGCCGACGCAGAGCAGGCCGTCCTGCTGCGAGCCAACGTAGACGTGGCCGCGGGCGACGGCGGGCGAACTGAGGAACGGGCCGCTGAACCCCAGGGTCGCTTCCCACACCAGCTCCAGGTCTTCGGCCCGCAGCCCGTAGAGTTTCCCGGTCTCCGTGACGACGTAGAGCAGCCCGCCGCTGAGTGCCGGCGAGGCCACGATCGGCGCGTGGGCGTTCCACTTGCCCAGTTCTTTGCCGGCCGCGGAGAGGCAGTAGACATAGCCGTCGCGGGCGGCGAAGTACAGGCGGTCACCGCCGGCGGCGATCGCCCCCAGGACCACCTCGCCCAGGGCGTACTTCCACTCGACCCGGCCCGTCTTCTCATCGAGGCACCACACTTCGCCGGCCGGGCCGAGGATTTTCTCGGCGGCGGCCAGCTCCGCGGCGGTCTTGCCCTGCTTCTTGAGCTTGTCGAGCTGCTTCCGCTTGACCTCCTCGGCCGATTCGACGAAGTTGCCGTTGCCCATGCCCAACACCACCCGAGAGCCGACGAGCGTGGGTGCGCCGAACACCGGATACGGGGTGGCCACGCGCCACATTTCAGCGCCCGTATCGGCATTCAGGCAGCAGATGGCGTTGCCGTCGATGCCGCAGCCGACGACCACCCGGCCGTCGTGGATCGCCGGCGCGGTGTCGGCATCGGGGCAGCGCTCGGTCGGAGCGTGCCAGAGCACCACCGCCCGGCCCTCGGCGTCGGGCTCGAGCTGGAAGCAATAGTAGCCGTCGTCGCCGGCGCCCACGTACACGCGGTCCTTATCGATGCACGGCGTGGACTCCACGTGGCCGTGGGTCTGGTAGGTCCAGAGGACCTTCTGCCGCGCGATGTCCATGCAGATTACCCGCGCGTTGAGCGTGTAGTGCAGCCCCTCGCCGCAGGCCAGGAAGTTGCCGGCCACCACGGGGGAGGAGAAGGTGGCCGCATAACCGCTGGGGGCCGCCTTCCACACCAGCCCGCCCGTATCCGCGTCCAGGCAGTAGATGGCGCCGCGGTCGCGCAAGGGACCCTTGTCGGCGGAGCTGACGTAGACGCGGTTGCCGACCACGGCGGGGCTGGCAAAGAAGGTCTTCACGTCGGCCGTGTAGCTCCAAACCAGGCCGCCGTCGGCGGGCGGCGGGGTGCCCACGGCCGTGGCCGAAGGGTCGCCCCCGCCGCTGCCGCGGCGCCCCGCATCGCCGCGGAACATCGGCCAGTCCGCGCCCGCGATTTCCGCGCTCTCGGGGGTCGGGCCACGGCCGGAGGAAAGCGTGCGGACCAGGAAGACCGCGCCCGTCACAAGCACGGCCGCCACGGCCACGGCCAGCTTCTGCCGCCACAAGAACTTCACGCCCGCCCACATCGCCCGCGGCCGCAACAACCCCAGCAACAGCCCGCCCAGCGAGAGCAAGAGCACGGGCAGGATGGCCACCAGCACCTGCAACGGACCGATGATGACCGGCACCACGGCCAAGCTCAGTGGGCTCATCGGCGTGCTCCAATCATCGGTGCCGCATCGCGGGTCCGCTCGGAAACGCTCATGGCGGCGGCGTTTTCCCCTGGCAGGCTGAGTGGTGCGGGCGGGGGAACGCGGTGCGGTGCTTCCCGGCGGCGTCTCGTCGGGTAGGTAACCACATTCTAAGGAATCGCATCGGCCGTTGTCAACCGGCCGTGCGGCGGTCAATGAGCATCAATGTGCTCCTTCCGCAGGGCCCGCTCGACTGCCGCTCGCTTCTCTTTCAGAAAGATTACTTGCGTGCTACCCCCGCTCCCCCGGAATGTGATTCCTTCGCCTACATCCTGCATGACTCGCGTCAAGGATTCAGGTGAGATCTGCCCTTGGAGCTTTACCGAATCGACGGAGAAAGACATAAGGAATTTCAGCGATGGCACGGCCGCCAACATCGCGACCCAGACAATTACGCAGAAGACGCCGTAGCGCTCGAGAGTCGGGATTCTTCCAATTCCCCGGACCACGCGGTACCGCGAACAATTGCCCACAGGGCACACGAGGAACACGATCAGGCAGCCAAAGACGCAAAGGATCGGGGTTGCAGCCAGAAGCTCACCCTGCCACCTGAAGCCCAAATGCAAAGGAATGATCGCCTCTACTGCTGTCACGTCTATCGCCATCATGAATGCGCAGAACGCGACAAAAAAGCCGAGCAGGTGCGAGCGGCACAACGGCAGGAACGCCGACGAGCGTTTCATTGTTCAAGCACCGAGCATGCTACGGGCCCGGCCTTATCGCAGCGTGACGGGGCGGGTGATCGTTTCCTGCAACCGGTCGTCGATGCGGTACCAGCCGAGCCGCAGCGCGAAGTCGTCTTCCGTGAACACGTCCAAAAGGCCGTCGCGGGGGTCGCGGTTGACGGCCACGCAGGCGTGGTTGTCGAACCAACCGCTCTGTTTGGCCATCGCCGCGCCGGGCAGGACCGAGCCGATCAGCAGTCCGTCGGCGGTGAAGTGATAGAGTTCCGCCTTCCGCCCGCTGCCGACGATCGCACCCCCCTTGCCGCCGGGAATCGCATCCATGCCCACGCACACCTCGGGTAGCGGCACCGCCCAGAGCCGACGGCCGGCGGCATCGAAGCGGACCAGCGTGGTGCCGCCCATCCAGAACGGGTTGTCCTTGGGCGAGGGCCAGAGTTTGGACCAGCCCAGGGCATAGATCGAGCCGTCCTCGGCCCGCTGGGCCATGTTTGGCTGGAACTCCAGCGGCGAAAGGTCCTTGGGCACGGCTTGGCGGGCCTTGGCCCAGTCGTAGGTTGGATTGCCGCGCGGGTCGAGCCCGGCCAGCGGCACCGTCCAAATGGCGTGCGTGTGCAACTCGCCGAACCAGATATTCCCCTGGGCGTCGACATCCAAGCCGAAGACCGCGTACTGCGCCTGGCCGGGCTGCTTGAACCAGCGGATATCCTGCGGCTGCACGCGGCCGTCGCCGCGGCTGTCCGACCAGGTCCACTGGCCGACTTGGCCGCGCTTGCCCTCGGCGTCCGGCCAGCCGCCGCCCAACAGGCAAGCCAGCCGCAGGGCCTGGCCGTCCAGGCGATACACCTGCAGCCCGTCGCCGGTGGGCATGAACCAGAACTCGCGGCCTTCCAGCCGCAAGAGCCGCGGCACGCCGTGCACGTCGCCGTGGTATGTGGGCCGCTCGGTCACCAGGCAGCCGGTATATTCCCAGCGGCCGGCGGCCGGATCGGTCAGGCGGTAGCGATGGAAGGTCATCGAGTAGAACGTGTCGGGGGCATGGCGGCCGTAGTTGCCCAGCGAGACGAACTCGCAGCCGAAATGCTCCCACAGCAGTTTGCCGTCCGGCGACCAGCGGGCGAGCCTCGCCCCGCCGGCCGGCTCGGTCTGGATGGTGACCAGGTGTCCCAGGGGATCGACGGCCGCGCCGCGCAGCTCGAAGTAGCGGTCCGCCTGGCGGTCGCCCGCGCGGGCCGGCCGGCCGTGCGTGCGGACCTCCCGGGCCTTGTCGCCGGCCACGTCGAACACCTTGACCTGGCCCGCCGCACGGTCGGCCAGGTAAAGCTCGCCGCCGGGACCGAAGGCCAGCGAGGCGATCTCGCCCAGATTGTCCAGCACCTGGGCAATCCGCTTCCCATCGGCTGAGAAAAGGCTGAGCCGCTTGTGCTGATGCCCGACCCAGACCCGGCCGGAGCGGTCCACGGCCAGGGCCTGCGGCAAGGGGACCGGGAACTCGCCGCGGGGCTCGCCGCTGAGCTTGTCGTAGCGGCGGACCTTGCCGGCCAAGGCGTCGGCCACGAGCAACTCCTCGCCCGCGACCGCCACTGCCCGTAGGGGATCGCGCATCAACTCGGCGTCGGCCGAGGGCGTGCCGGGCGGGATGAGCTTCTCCGGCCACTCGTAGAGCTGGATGTGGCCCGCCTTGTCGGCGACCTTGGTGAACGACTGGTGCTTGCCATCGGCCTTGGAGAATCGCTGGAGCTGCTGCTTGTGGTTCCAGGGCGGGGAGGCCCAGCCGCCCATCGCACAGTAGATCGCCGCGTCGTCGACCGCGACGGCATACGGGGCGCCGTTGGGGTCGCCGTTGCGGATCTGGTAGCGGGCGTCGTAGACCGCGTTGCCCTGGGCGTCCCACTTCTTGAAGTCGGCCCCGGCCTCGTCCCAGCCGTTGGCCGTGTAGATCGCCCCCGCCGCATCGACCGCGACGGAAAGCAGGCCGGTAGGCGTATGGGCCTCCGGCGTCGGCGCCCGGCCGCTGTTGCCGATGGCCCCCACATTCTTGTACGTCGAGCGATTCAAGACCACGCGGACCTGGTACTCGCCGGCCGGGGCGGGCTGGCCGAACTGATCCTTGCCGTCCCAGGCGGCCGTGTGGATTCCGGCGGGCAAATTCTTCTTCGTCCATAGAACCTGCAGCAACCGGTTCTGGGCGTCATACACGCCCGCGCTGCCCAGCGAGGGCCCGGCAAGCTC
>Ga0326727_10006395_pt1 | contig 32369 bp, 37 predicted proteins | sample MB2enrmetagenome_FD_207643 | JGI IMG/M metagenome (GOLD analysis project Ga0326727, IMG submission 207643) | Lab enriched peat soil microbial communities from McLean, Ithaca, NY, United States - MB29MY | ecosystem: Environmental > Terrestrial > Soil > Wetlands > Peat | place: USA: New York...
GAGGGCGTTTATCGAGCACGCCGATCACGGTAAACACATCGCCCCGGCACTCCACGTCCTTGCCGATCGGGTCCTCGCCGGGGAAGAGATCCTCGGCAGCGTCGTGGCCCAGAACTGCCACGTTGGCACCGCTCTGCTCCTCTGTGTCCGTAAGGATGCGACCCTCAATAAGGTGCAAATCCGCAACCTTGGCAATGTCGGTGGTTATGCCGTAGATAATGGTGTTCTCAATCTTGTGCGTGCCGTGCTTCAGCCCCACGCTGCCCAGGCCGGTCTCGAAGCTTTGCGAGGTCAGCTCGGGATCGACGGCGACCACGTGCGGCAGCGCGCGCATGGCGATGCCGTCATCCGCTGTCATCCTCTTGCGATTCAGCTCCTCGGTGGTCGGCCTGTGCCCGAACGGCTCAAACTGGAAGATCCACAGGTTGTTGGTGCCCAGCGTGGCCACAAAGTTGTTGATGTTGCTGTTGAGCCCGTTTATGGCCGAGGAGATAAGGATGACCGTGGCAATGCCGATCATGATGCCGAGAATCGTCAGTCCCGAGCGCAGCTTGTTCTTGCGCACTGTGTCGAGGGCGAGTTTGAAGGCTTCGCGGGAGTGGGTGAAATGCATAGCCTACATCTCCGCCCGCAGCGCCGCGATCGGGTCGAGCGCCGACGCCTTGTGTGCCGGGTAAATGCCAAAGAAGAGGCCCACCGCCGATGACACAAGCAGGGCGACCAGGATGGACCACAGCGCTACCACAGTGGGGAACGCAACCAGGAATGTAACGAGCTTGGCGAGGCCAATTCCTACTACAACGCCAATCACTCCACCCACCAATGAAATAGTGGCCGCCTCAATCAGGAACTGCAACAGGATGTCGCGGCGCCGCGCGCCCAGCGCCTTGCGCACGCCGATCTCCCGGGTTCGTTCCGTCACGCTCACCAGCATGATGTTCATGATCACAATGCCGCCCACCACCAGCGACACGCCGGCGATGGACACCACCACCGCCCCGAAACTGTTCAGAATCTTGCTGAGAATATCGGTGAACGTGGCGCTCGAGTCGATATTGAAGGCGTCTTTCTGGGCTGGATTCAGGTGGCGCTGGGAACGCATGATGGTTCTCAGCTGGTCTTCCACCGTATCCATCACCTCACCGCCGGCTCCGGCGTCCACATAAATCGTCAGGCTCGCATTCTGGCCGTGCGAGCCATACTGGTGCAGGTAGGTATAGAGCGGCACCGACACCCAGTTATCCATGCTCCGGCCGAACATCTTGCCCTGGGCCTCGCCCACGCCGATTACGGTATAAGGCTCGCCGTCGACGCGAATCTCCTTGCCCAGCGGGTCGCCAGCGCCCAGCATGTTGTCCACGATGTCGGAGCCCACAATCGCCACGTGCGCTGCGTGCGTGTCTTCGCTTTCGGTATACCCGCGGCCCAGTACGATGTTCTGGTTGGCGATGGCCGGCATCGTCCACGTCCAGCCGCGAACGGTGGTGTCGGTGGTGGACTGCGTTCCGTACACCACCTTGCCGGTTGTCCCCAGCTCCGCGCCCACCGACTGGCAGTCTGCGCACTTATCCTGCACGGCGCGATAGTCGTCGATCGTTACATCCTTGCGCTTCTGGAACTCGAGGTACTCCTCGATGGTCATGAACGTCTGCGGCATTTTGCTGACGGTGAGCGTGGCCGCGCCGTAGGTGTTGATCTTCTTGGTGACAAACTCCCTGGCTCCATTGGTCAGCGTCACCACCAGGATCACCGAGGCAATGCCGATGACCACTCCAAGCAGCGTAAGGATGCTGCGGAGTTTGCTGGCCCACAGGGACTGCAGCGCGAGTTTGACTGCTTCACCGAATTGCATAGGGCACGATCACGGCGCGGTTGAGGCCGCGACCCGTAGGAGACTCCGAACGCCCGAGGAGACAGCCGTGACTCTACAGTATCCGATACGCTCCCGCCGCGCCGCCGGTTCCCATCCTGGCATGCAGGGCAAGCGCATCAATCTGCTGCGTATTCTTTCTAGACGAACCGATCCGCAGCGAAGTTTCCCCGGACGGACTCCGAGCACAATAGACTCCGGTCGAGGTCGTGGTTCGTGGTTCGTGGCCCGTGCCCTCCGTTCACTTTCCGGAACTCCCGAATCCCTTTTCGAGCCGCGCCGAGCCTTCCAGGCTTTCCACCTCTTGGACCAGGCCTGTGAGAACGGGCACCGGGATCATCTGCGCCACCTTTTCTCCGGCCTCAATCGTCACAACCGCATCGCCCAGGTTGGTGATGAGGATGAGAATCTCGCCCCGGTATCCGGCGTCGATCACCCCGCCGGTGGTTGCCAGACCCTTCGCCGCCATCGAGGAGCGGTCGCGCACCAGCAATCCCAGCGGTCCGCCGGTCCGCGGATCGCGTGCCTCGACAGCTATCCCGGTGCGGACTCTGACCGTTGCGCGGGCGCCGAGTTCTTGCGATTCAAGGGCAAAGACGTCGTAGCCCAAATCCTCGCCGGGGTGGGCAACCACCGGCAGCCGCGCCGCCGGGTCCAGCTTCTTCACTCGCAGCATGAGTTCGATGGTACAAGAGGGAGCGTCAAGCCTTTGCAGGTTTGAATCCCCGCCCTCCAAACCGACCCCGACCCTTCTTTGGCGGTAATCAGCTGTCCCGCCGCGACCGCCAGAAGCGCAGGCCGAATTGGAAGGTGAACAGGCACTGCCGGAGCGCGCCGTTAATCAGGATAACGGTAATAGCGGCACACGGGCTGCCGGGGTGGTAGATTCCTGAGTGTGATCTGGGTCACCTATCGAAGTGATTTTGCCTGAAATGAGCAGTGACTTCGCCGAGGATGTGCAAAATAGGACAGGTGCGCGGGGGGGGGGGGGTACTCTCTTCCTCATGACCGATCGCGTAACAATACTGAAAGTTGAAAAGGACGGCGAGGACGGGCTGCTTGTGACGTTCTCAGATGGGACGATTGGTGGATATGTCGTGGAGGAGTTGCTGCTGCTGAGACCGATCCGGGAATCGGTCGAAAAGCCAAAGGGCCAGAATCACAGACAGATTCCAGCAACGCCGATTTAGGAAGCTTCCGTTCCAGAGGGGGTACGCCAGGCCCCCCTAGAACCCCTTCCCCTTGAACAGATACACGAGCTCGATGAGCAGGATCAGCACTACGATGGTCTCGAGAAAGAACCCGCGCGCCTGGTTAAACTGGTCGACCATGTCGTGGTACAGATCTTCGGCGGTCTTCAGCTTCTGCGCCACCAGGACCTTGTAGTCGGGCACGCCCACCTTGGCCGCGGCCAGCCGGTAGAGCCGCGCCGCAAACATGTCGCTCAGGAATTTGATGGAGTTGTCGGCCCGCTCGGTGAGCTCGGCAATATCCAGCAACATCGTGTGCAGCCGCGTGGCACTCCGCGCCATTCGCCAGCGCACCATCATGCCCCGCTTCTGCTCGAGCGAGTCGTACACGTTGTCCAGGATGCCGGTCAGCAGTTCGTCGTAGTGCCGGAACTCCAGCAACTGTGAATTCGCGTACTCCAGCAGTTGAATCGCAGTCTCAGCTCCGGCGTCGCTGTCGTAGAGGAATGCCGCATTCCAGCCGATCACGGCCAGGTCGCTCTCGTAATACGAGATCCGCGACTGCAGCACCTCAGTACACTCGCCCGCCGAAAGCGCCAGCCGGTCGCCGCGCACAATCTGCGCAATTTCGAGCCCGTGCTCACGCGTAAGTTCGGCCGCGGTCGCCACGCCGCCCTTCTCGCGCACGTGGAAGATGAAGTAGTCCTCGCTCAGCCAACGCTTGTAGGGCTTTACCATCGCGTCGGCCACGCGTTCCAGCCGCTGGCGCACAACCGGCTCGATGCGCGCGGCAAAATCCACCTCCCACACCCAGCGACTGGCCAGATCGATCAGGCTCTCCCAGTTGCCGGCGAAGCTGAGCTGGTAGATGACGCTGACGACGCCGTAGTCGTAGTACTTGATCTCGCCCTCGAGCCGCTCGCCGCCTTCGAGCGTGAGCGCCTCGAGCGGGGCCACCACCGGCGGGCGCTGGTAGCGCACATACGACGGCACCGAGTGCTTGATTTTGGGCTGCGGCACGGTGCGCGCATTCACTGCCTGCTGCAGCTTGTCGAGCCGCAGCTCTTCGCTCACGTCAAACTGGATAAGGACGAGAACCGCTCCGCTGAGCGGGACCGGTAGCGGTGATGCAATTGTGGTCGTCATCGTTCGAAACCGGATGGTTCCCTTCTCGAAAGCGTGTAGAAACAGGATAGCCTTTCGCAGGACACACGGCGGCCATCGCGCCCCCTCTGGTCGCCCGGCACGCCGGGCCTCAGCCATACATCGGCTTGTGACTGCAGTCACAGCGCGGCTCACAACCGGGAGAAACCATCGATGACGGCATTCGGATGCCGCACCGCCGTTCTTACCTTTGCTCAGCCGTGACGGCATCCCGCAAAGGAGATGTCTCATGGCGACTGTTCTCGACAAAAGAGCCGACCTGGCCGGTCCCGGCATCGGCGATTACAACGAACTCGAAAAAATCCTCCCACACGATTACCGCTCCCTGCTTACGCCGAAGGAAACCGAGCAGGCCATCTTCCATGTGAAACGCTACATCGAAGACAACCTCTCAAAGGAACTCAATCTGATGATGGTCGAGGTGCCTCTCATCGTCGATGTGGAAAGCGGCGTCAACGACATGCTCGATCGCGACGGCTCACGCACGCCCATCCAGTTCCACATCTCAAACGATCGCAACCTTCATCCCATCGACGCGCAGGTTGTGCAGGCCGCCACAAAGTGGAAGAGAGCCGCGCTCAGGCAATTTGAGTGCGGGGTCGGCGAGGGAATTTGCACCGACATGCGGGCTGTCCGCAAAGACTACTTTCTCGATCACGACCATTCTGCCTACGTCGACCAGTGGGATTGGGAACGCGTGATGACTGCCGATCAGCGCAACCTCGCTTTTCTGAAAGATGTCGTCGGCAGGATCTGGAAGGTGATCGTAGGCGCGGAACGGTTCGCCCACTCCCTGTTTCCGCAACTCGAAGACCCGCGCTTTCCCAATCTGCCCGAGCATCTCACCTTCCTCCACGCCGAAGACATTCTGGAGATGTATCCGACGCTGCCGCGCAAGCAGCGCGAGACGGCCATTTTGCAAGTCCATCCCGCCATCTTCATTATTGGCATCGGCTGGCCTTTGAAAGACGGCTATCCGCACGAAATGCGCGCCGCCGACTACGACGACTGGATCACCGACACCAGCGCTGAGACCGGCAAAGACACGCATGGGCTCAACGGCGACATTCTGGTCTGGAACCCGGTGACAAAGCGCCGTCACGAACTCACGTCAATGGGCATCCGCGTAACGGCCGAGACTCTGAAGAGGCAGCTCGAAATGTCGAACCTCGAAAACCTTGCGCGCCTGCCCTATCACCAGGCGATTCTCAACGACAAGATTCCGCTCTCCGTCGGCGGCGGAATCGGTCAGTCCCGCACATTGATGCTGCTGCTGCGCAAGGCCCACCTGGGCGAAGTAAGCGTTACCGTGTGGCCCAAGGTGCTGAAAGAGATGTGCGCGAAGAAAAATATCTTCGTGCTCGAGTAGCTCTTCTCGCAAACCCGCCGACGGCCCCGGAAGCGGGGCCCCGGCGGCCATGTTCCAATCCACAGAGCCTACTTCTTTGTCCGCTTGTAGAAGGGCAGCGGCACCTGCTTCGCGCGGACACGGTTGCCCCTGACATCGACCAGCAGGTCCGCGCCGCTTTCGGCCACGGCCGTTGGCACCAGCGCCATGGCGATGTTGGTCTTGAGGAAAGGCGCCGGCGAGCCCGACGTAATCTTGCCGATCGGCTCGCCGTCGAGCGAGTAAACGGAGTACCCGTCGCGCGCGATGCCGCGCTCCACCATCTCAAGGCCGATGACCTTGCGCTTCGGCCCGCCTGCAGCCTGCACGGCCAGTAATGCGTCACGCCCGATGAACTCGCCCTTATCCAGCTTGAGCCAGCGGTTGAGGCCGCCTTCGAGCGCGTTGATCTGCTCAGAGATTTCGTGGCCGTACAGGCTCATGCCCGCCTCAAGGCGCAGCGTGTTGCGCGCGCCCAGCCCGCAGGGCCTGATACCGAACTCGGCTCCGGCCTCAAGCAGCGCCTCCCACATCTTCACCGTGGTCGGCTCGTCGCTGGGGACATACACCTCGAATCCGTCTTCGCCGCTGTAACCGGTGCGCGCGATCAGCACATTGGGCACGCCCGCAACCGTCCCCCAAGTGAACCAGTAGTTTTTGATGGCCGCCAGATCGACCTTGGTCAGCTTGGCCAGCGTCTCGAGCGCGCGCGGCCCCTGCAGCGCAAGCTGCGAGTAATAGCTGGAATAGTCGCTCAGATGGATTCCGGGCCACGAACCGACCTGTTGCCGAATCCAGGCAAAATCCTTGTCTTTGGTTCCCGCGTTCACCACCAGCAGGTAGTCGTTCGCGCCCAGCCGGTGCACCAGGATGTCGTCGACAAAAGTGCCCGCCGGCGTAAGCAGTGCGGAGTAGTGCGCCTGCCCATCGACCAACTTCGAGGCGTCATTCATGGTAATGTGCTGCACCGCGGCCAACGACCCCGGACCTCGGAACTGGATTTCGCCCATGTGGCTAACGTCGAAGAGCCCCACGCCGGTACGCACGGCCACGTGCTCGGCAATCAACCCGCCGCCCGGGCACGGATACTCGACCGGCATGTCCCACCCGCCAAAGTCCACCATCTTCGCCTTGAGCGCGCGATGCGTCGCGTTCAGCGCGGTCTTTTTGAGCTGCGCCGGCTGCGGCTGTTCAGCTGCGGCCGGCCCTGGAACTGTACTCGCCATGGCACATTCCTTTCTGCGTGTTGCACCCACCCTCAACCATAGGCAGTTGGCCTTTCCGGGGTCAATGCGGATTCGGAGCAGAAATGCGTGGCAATCGCCGGAATCCCCCGGAGAATCATAGGCTTGACATGAAAGACTGGAGCTATGAACCGCTTCCGCGGAGTCTTCATGCTCGTGGCCGCTGCAGTCGCCTTCTGGCAGGGCTGGCGCCTGCGCAGCACCCATATTGCGGTTTCGGCCGTGGGACTGGGCGTGCTGGCCCTGGCGCTGGGGTTGTGGCATCTGCTGCGCAAGCCGGCGAAGCCGAGGGTGTAGGAGCAAATCACGGTATAATCCCGACCGAAAGGGGCTAGTAGATGCTCTTGTGGATTTTGCTCGCTGTCACAACGGTCTCGGTCGTGTTTTTGTGGCGATTCGTTGGGAAGTTGGGGGAAAAGCTGGAGGAACAGGCGCGCAATCTGGAGTCATTGCGTGGAGAACTGGAAGCACTCAAACAAGGTCGCTAGTGGCGAGGCCGAGCACATAGAATCCGGAGGGTATAATTCCGTGCGAGAGGTGCAGGCCCGTGCTTCTGTTCGTCTACCGCGTCGTCACTCTAGCGGCATTAGTCTATCTGTGGTTTGCCTTCGATAAGCTAGAAGCGAAACTTGATGAAGCCAAGGCGGCAATCGACCTGCTGAAGCAGGAATTGGATACACTAAAGAGCCGGGATCAGCCTTCTCGGTAACTATCTGACGCATTTCAAACTCGCATCGACCAATCCAGCCAAGATCGAACATGCCCACTCTCTACAACCTCATCCAGGGACGCAACGTCGACCGGCTGGCCGCGCTCAGCGACGGCATCTTCGCCGTAGCCATGACGCTGCTGGTGCTCGATCTGCACGTGCCCACCGCCGCGCAGGTCCACTCCGAAGGCGAACTCGTGGCCGCGCTCTGCGCCCTCGGGCCGCAATGGATCACCTACGGCATGAGCTTTCTGACGCTGGGCATCTTCTGGGCCGGCCAGCAGACCCAGCTCAACCACATCGACCAAGGCACACGCGATCTCACCTGGATCCATCTCGGCTTTCTCTTCGCCGTCACGCTGGTGCCGCTTTCCACGCGGCTGCTGGCGGAGTTCATTCATTACCGCGTGGCACTCGGCCTCTACTGGCTCAACATCTTCGTGCTGGGCGCCATGCTGTATTGGAGCTGGGCGCACGCTACGCATCGCAACCTCATTAAAGAAGACACTCCGGACGAAGTCCGCAACAGCATCTGTCGCCGCATCGTGATTGCCCAGTCGCTCTACGCGGCGGGCGCGGCGCTGTGCTTCATCGATACGTGGGTGAGCATCGCGGCCATCGTGCTGGTGCAGTTGAATTACGCGATCGCGCCGAGGGTGTGGTGGCGGAAAAAGAGTGCGCAGCAGTAACGCCTCCTGCGCCGGTTCCCGGACGGTGGTAAGCTGGCGGGCATGGAATTCACGTTCAAAGTGAGCGAAGCAGAGTATTTGAGGGCATCGAAACTCCGTGGCGGGTCGCTCAGTTCCTTAGTAGCGAAAATTGTTGTGGGCGTATTCTTGTTCTGGGTCTTTATCCTTATTTGCCTTGTGCTTCTCTGGGCTGTCGTCGTTCGCAGCACACCTAGACCGCATGGCACCGGAAAGCCCGCGACAACGCAGCAGCCGGCCGCGACACGCCCAAACGGTGGCACGGTGGCCCGGACACTCCTGGAGACGGGCGGACCTTTGATTATCTTCGTTGCTGTTTTTGCGTTCGTGTTACGACGCCCCCCGACCGCCTTGCTCGACGCATACCGGAATGATTCCTCGATGCAAGGGCAGTTCACAGTCGATATCACGCGGCAGTCGATTTCCGTGCGGAACACGACGGGAATCTCTTCGAAAAGCGGTTGGAACGCCTACGCTTTCTGGCGTGAGAGGAAAAGTGTGATGGTGCTCATAGCCCCCACTGGCGCATATTTCATTCTCAGCCTTGCTGGCCTGTCTGAAGGGCAGCGCGCTGAACTGCGCGGTATCCTATCCGCCGCACTGCCCAAGAAGTGATCCGCCAGCATTTCCCTCAGCAACTCCCGGCTTCAATTCGGGTCTTTTCTCATGCGGCCGGGCCGCTTCCCCTGCCGAAGGAGATCATCATGTTGACGGCAGGATTGGATGCAGTAGCTTTTCGTTTTGGCGGCTTCCGTTTCGGTCACGGCGGCGGCGGATTTGGATTCGTTGTTTTATTTCTGATTCTGGCTGGAGTGGCGATCTGGGCGGTTTCGCGGCCGAGCGGGACTGAATCGCAAAAGATCTAGGTCCGCATTTCTTACTGGTGGCTTGAGGGCCCCGAATGATTGCCCGGGCCTGAAGGCCGCTCAAATTGGCGTCCTTTCCGGGGGTTGAAACCCTCGGCTCCCTCCAACTCCGGCGCGCGAGCCACGGTCCATGAATCACGATCCACGAGCCACGAATTACGATCGCGCCCTGCGCCTTGCCCGCCAGAACGAGCTCAGGCCGAGGTAGAGAAACACCGCCACCACCACGGCCGAGGCAAGAAAGGTGCGGTGGTCGGGCCCGGATGACCAGCTGGCGCGGCTTCGCCATACCGTGGGCGCAAACGCCAGCACTGGCAGCAGAAAAAAAACGCCCACAATCTCGAGCCATAGGATTCCGCCCACCCGCCGGAAGGGCCGCAGCAAGCCGCCAAGCCCCTGCGCCACTCCGCGGCCGGCTTGCGCAACGGCGCGCCCAGCCTGCGCAGCGGCTTGCGCGCTAACCACGCTCGTGCCCTGAACCGGAGCGCCTGCCTCCACTTGCGGTCTGCCAGGAGCAGCCGCGCCGGCCGCGGATATTCGCTGCCCGACGACGCGGCCCGCCACCCGCACTCCGATCCCCAGTACCCGCCCGATCTTTTCCGGCTTCATTCCGTTTATGATGGTAGCAGCGACCCTGCCCACACTGCGTTCAGTGCCCGCGCCCATCTTTGGCGTTTGCCCTCAGAACGCAATCGAAGTAAGGTTAAGGAAATCGTGCGTTCGATCCCGCGCGACTTCCGCGCCGGCCGCCGCCTCTGGAGGTACCCCGTGACATCCCGTCTGCGCGAACTTATTCAGCAACTCGGCGAGGCCATCCACGAGTCGGTCATTGAAAGCGAACAGATTGCCGGTGTCGTCCAGGACATCCGCAAGCACGGCTTCGATGTGCTGCTCATGCTTGAGGCCACCATCGGCCTCAACGAGGTCACGCAATCTCCCAAAGGCGCCGAGGCGGTCGAGGGCGAGGCGGAGGGCGATGCCGTGTCCTTCACCCCGAACGACCTCAGCTTCCTGCGCTCACTGCGCATCTCGGTCGAGGGCGACGACGAGCCCGCCCAGGAGCGGTAGAGCGGCTGATTCCGTCTATCTTCTTTCTTTTCGCCCCCTCCGGGAACCCCCGCTTGATTTTCTGCGTATAGCCCGCATATGCAGTGCGTGGGTACATTAAGCTGGAGCATGATAGGCTTGGCCGGGGCGAAAACCCGCGAAACCAGGCCGCCTGCATTGCGGCAGGCTACGCCTTCAGGATCGGCCCTCCCCGCGCGTTCCCTCTACGCCCCGCGCAACATCAATGACGGTGTGGGAATGGGGACGGCAAATCCAGGGCAGGGTCCCAGGGTCTCCACCGGAGCCCAGGCGGCACAAGGAGCTCAGGCAAGGCGCATGGAGGCAGGGAAGTTGGAGACCGACTGGTCCCAGATCGTCCGGCGCTGCATGGACGGGGATTCCGGCGCATGGACCGAGATGGTCCGCACGCATCACAAGCGTGTCTACGGGCTCTGTTTCCGCTTTACCGGCAACGCCGCCGACGCCGAGGACATTACGCAGGACGTCTTCCTCAAGATCTACTCCAACCTCGCCAGTTTCGACGCCATGCGCGGCAGTCTGCCGGTCTGGATTACCACCATGACCCGCAATCTGCTGGTGGATAACTTCAGGCGGACACGAAATCAGCGGGCGACGTCTTCATTAGATGATGGGTGGGATCAGACCGAAGAGTTGAGGCCCATCGACCGGCTCACCGACCCCGGATTTTCACCGCATGAATCCGCCGCCAAAAAAGAACTGGCGAAGATGGTGCAGGAAGCCCTGGCCCGCGTCTCGGCTGAGCTGCGCGAGGCCGTGATTCTGCGCGACTTACAGGATATGGACTACAAGGAGATTGCCCTGGTCCTCAGTATCCCCGAGGGCACGGTAAAATCCCGCATCAGCCGTGGCCGAGCGGAACTGGCGCGGCTGTTGGAACGTAATAAACGAGAGGTGATGTAACCATGGCAGAGCGCATGCATATTCCGAGCTCCCCGGCCTGCGGGCACTGGGAGACACTTCTGGCGGATGCGCTGGACGGGCTTCTGAAGCCCGAGGACGAAGCGACCTTTACGTCGCATATGGCCTCCTGCCAGGCCTGCACGGCGCTTTTTGAAGAGGCGCGACGCGGCCGGGAGTGGCTTGACTTTCTCGATGCCGAGCCGGAGGTGCCGGAGGGTCTGCTTGAGAAGATCCTTGCGCACACCGGCCCGGGACAGAGCACTGAAGCTGAATGGATCGCCGGCGGAGCCGCGGTCCTTCCCAATACGAAGGTCCCCGCCTGGCAGCGCCCCGGCTTTATGGGCTTTATCCGGCGCTTCGCCGAGCCCCGCCTGGTGATGACGGCGGCCATGGCCTTCTTCTCCATCACCGTGACGCTCAACATGACGGGCGTGAAACTTACCAGTATTCACCTCTCCGACCTGCGCCCCTCGGCCATCCGGGCGTACATGGAACGCCAGCTCACAGTCGCTTCGGTCCCCATCATTCGCTACTACGACCACCTTCGTTTTGTGTACGAGGTGGAATCGAAGATGCGCGAATTGCGTAGCAACGCAACCCAGGAACAGGAAACTCCCAACGAACAGACGCAGCCCTCCCAGCCCGTAGCGCCCGGCGAGTCAAAGGAGGTTCCGGGCCACAAAGACGGTGGCTCCCGCATGGATCCCCCGCAGCAGTCGGTTGAACCCGCGCTTCCCAGTTCTCGTGAACTCATCGAGGCACGTTTCGAGCTCAACCCAGACTCCAGAACCTTCGCTATCAAGTACGGAGTTGAAACCAACACGCTTCTCGGTATTCAGTACGCGCATTCCGGCGGCTCCGCGAACGCGGTAGAGGAAAGGAGCACCAGATGGATTGCGTAAATCACAGCGGCGTTGCCGCGGCCGCGTTTTGCCAGAATTGCGGCAAGGCACTCTGCTCAAATTGCACGCGCAAGGCCGCCGGCGGGCAGATTCTCTGCGAGTCCTGCTTTAACGCCTGGCAAACGGTTCCCCCGGCTTACGCGCCCGCTTTCAGCTCAGGCCCCAACCCGGCAACGGCCGCGGTCCTGGGGCTCATTCCGGGCGTCGGCGCCATGTACAACGGCCAGTTCCTCAAGGGCCTGGCTCACCTGTTCATCTTTGCGGTGCTGGTGAGCGCCAGCGATCACTACCCCATCTTCGGGTTCTTCATCGCCGGCTGGATCTTCTACCAGGTATTCGAGGCCTATCACGTCGCCAAGGCGCGGCGCGACGGCCTGCCGCTGCCTGACCCGCTCGGCCTCAACGAGATCGGCAACTGGTTCAATCCCGGCGCACGCGGCCAGAACGCCGCCCAGCCCGGCGCCGTTCCTCCGGTCTACCCGGCTCCTCCCGCAGGCGCCCCAGCCGCCGGCGCCGGCCAGTCGCAGCCGCCTTTCGAAAGTCCCTACAAGGATCGCAGCCAGTGGCAGTCCCCTTTCCAGGGTCCAACCCCCACCGGCTTCGACCCTGGCGCAGGCCAGGGTTTCACCCCTCCGGGAGTTCCGCCCCCCGTTCCTCCCATGCCGCCCGTTCCGCCGCCCTTTTTCTGGCGGCGCAAAGAGCCCATCGGCGCCATCATCCTCATTGCCCTCGGAGTCCTGCTGCTGCTCGGTCAGCTCAATCTGCTCTCCGGCCGGGTCTTTGAACTGGGCTGGCCCTTGATCCTCATCGCGCTAGGTCTGTTCCTCATTGTCCGGCGCATGCAGGGCACGCCAGGAGGCCCCAAATGAACCGCTACATCATGATTCACCATCTGCGTTGGCCCGCCGTTCTGCTGTTGACCGGCACCCTGGCCCTGTTGGCCCAGTTGAATGTCATCGATCACTTCTGGCATTGGTTCTGGCCCCTGCTGCTCATTCTCATCGGCTCGCTGATGCTGGCCGAGCGCGCAGCCCTCGCGGCCATGGACCACGACGATGACAATGCCTGGCCGTATGGCGGCACGCCCACTCCCGCGGCAACCCAGCCGGGCACTTCGATTGTGCCCGCCGACAGCAGCAACTTTGGCCAGCACAGCAATGGAGGAACACAATGAGCACGCCTCCGAACATGCCCCCGGGCGGCGGAGCACCGATTCCGCCCTACGATCCCAAAGCGCAATGGCGCGCCTATCGCGAACAGCAGAAGGCCGCATGGCGCGCGCAACGCGACGCATGGCAGGCACAGAAGCACGCCTGGAAGGCCGGCTATGGCGGCGTCTATGGACCGCGCGTCCCGTCGATGGTCGGCCCCGTCATCCTCATCTGCATCGGCATCATCGCCCTGCTCATTATGACCGGCCATCTTGCGGCCGATAACTTCTGGGACTGGTACTCCCGCTGGTGGCCGGTCCTGCTCATCGTGGCCGGTCTCGCGCTTCTTGCCGAGTGGGCCATCGACTTGCGCCGCGAGGTTCCGGTACACCGCAAAGGCGGCTTTGTCGGTCTCCTGCTGCTGCTCACCATCGTCGGCCTCTGCGCCACGGGTTGGCGCCAGGTAGGCGGTTGGAACTGGAACTGGAACGGCGACAACGAGGACTTCTTTAACAACTTCGGCGCGCCCGAGCACGACAACGACGTCCAGGTGCTGAACACGTCGATTCCCGCCAATGCCACCGTGGACATTGAGAATCCCCGCGGCGATGTCAGCATTACCGGCGGCGACGCGACCAGCATTCAGGTGCAGGCGCACGAAGAAGCATTTACAAACTCCGATAACGAAACCAAGTCCATCTGGGAGTCTGAAGCGCCCAAACCTACCGTCAGCGGCGGTACGGTGCTCATCAAATCCGAAGGCAACAACAAGGGCCGGGTCAATCTCACCGTCACCGTTCCCCGCACAGCCAAGGTGACCGTAAACGAGGGCCACGGCGAGGTCACAGCCACAGGCCTTGGCGCCGGAATCACCGTCAGCGTGCCCCACGGCGAGCTGCATCTGAACTCGATCACCGGCCCCGTCGAGGCCCATCTCTATCACGGCAATCACGATGTCTCCATCCACGACGTAACCGGCGATGTGACTGCCGACGGCAACTCGAACGAGCTCACACTCTCTGAGATTCACGGCCGCCTCTCCTCAATTGGAGACATCTTTGGCCCCGTGCACATGGAGAACATCACCGGTCCCATCAAGCTGCACACCTCGGTCACCGATCTTGAGATCGCCGCGCTTCCCGGCGATGTCACGCTCGACTCCGACGATCTGCATGTGACTGAAGCCGAGGGCTCGGTTCGCGTTTCGACCCATGCCAAGGACGTTGACCTGAGCCAGATCTACGGCGATACTTCGGTCGACAACCGCGACGGGCGCATCTCCATCGAGCCGGCCGGCGTTTATGCCATCACCGCCAACAACAACAAAGGCGATGTTGAGATCACGCTTCCGCCCGACGCCGCCGGCGTGGTCGACGGACATACGCACAATGGCGAGGTTGTGAACGACTACGGCCTGACCGTGCATGGCGACCAAGACAAAACTGTGACCGGCCGCATCGGCCCCGGAGGCCCCAGGATTTCACTCAACTCGAATAACGGCGACCTGCACATCAAGAAGGGCCCGGCCTTCCCGCCACCCCCGCCGGCGACTCCGGCTACGCCCGCAGGGGCAAAAGCACCGCCGCCCGCCCCCAACGCGCCTCACTTGAAATCTTCAAAAGCGCTTCCGCAGCAACCCACTGCGCAGTAAAGCTTTCCAGAAGTTACGATGGGCGCGGCAGAATATCCGCCGCGCCTTTCGTGCTTTGCGGCCGATTCGCCTTTCCCCGGGATGGCGCGCGGGCTGTGACCTTTGGCGATTTCACCAGAATCGTTGTATGCTCCATTCGCGGGGGTCATCTGGGCATGGGGCATGCGCCGGTGAGGGTTATTACCGTCGAGCGCGAGTACGGATCGCGCGGCGGGGAGTTTGCACACGATCTTGCCGAGCGGCTAAGTTGGCGCTTGCTCGACGCGGAGCTCATCAACCGCGCCGCCCAGGCGGCAGGCGTCGATCCCAAGACCGCAGCCCGTTTCGACGAGCGCATCGATCCCTGGTACTACCGCTACGGCAGGCTTTTCTGGCACGACTCGTCCTTCTCCAGCTTCGGCATGGGCGAAGAACACGTTTTCGACTCCGAGCGCATGCTTGAAATTATCAAGCAGCAGATTCTGAAAGCCGCAAAAGAAGGCAATTGCGTGATTGTGGGCCGAGGCGCGGCCTGCGCGCTGGCCGGCCATCCCGGTTGCTTTCACGTTTTTGTCTACGCAACGGCAAAGGCCAAGCGGGACTGGTTTGCCCACGCGTTTCCCAACCAGGCCGAGAACGCCGAGCAGCACCTGGCCGCCTTCGACAAGCGCCGCGCCGCGGTGATCCGCAAGGCTTACCAGCAGGAGTGGTGCGCCCGCGGCCTCTACCACATGCTGCTCAACTCCTGCATGGGCATCGAAGCCATGATTCGCGCGGTCGAAAGCGCCGCCGGCGTCGGCTCCCACGCTCAGGAAGCTCCTCCGGGCGACTGTGCCGCCCCGGCCGACACGGCCGCACCGGCAAACTGATCCCTGACCACTGATCACTGACCACTGCGGTCCTAAACCGCCCGCCGCTCCACTCTCGCCCCGATCCGCGTAAACACCTCCCACGGAATCGTGTCCGTCGCATCGGCGTGGTCGAAGGCCGAGATCCGCTCCTCACCTTGCGCGCCCAGAATCACCACCTCGTCGCCGGCCTCGACGCCAGCAATCTCCGTCACATCGATCACCGCCTGATCCATGCTTACGCGCCCCACCAGCGGCGCCCGCTTGCCGCGCACCAGCAGGCTGAAACGGTTTCCCAGCGCGCGCACCAGTCCATCGGCGTAACCAACGGCCACCAGCGCCAGCCGCATCGATTCGGTAGCCACAAAGGTTCCGTTGTAGCCAACCACCGCCCCGGCCTCAACATTCCGCACGCTCACCACCTGCGATTTCCACTCGAGCACCGGTCTGAGCGTCTCTCGCGCGGCCACCAACCCCGCAGGCTCGGCGGCCTCAAAATCCGGCCCAAAATCAGGATCGAAGCGCGGAACCAAACCGTAGAGCGCGAGCCCCGGCCTCAGCATCGCCTTCATGCCGTGCCGCGCCGCCAGCTCGGCAATGGCGCGCGCCTCGCCTGAGAGCAGCGCCGCCGAATTGCCCACGTTCAGCCACTCGGCAAACTGGCCGGCGAACTCGATGCGGTTCAGCGTCTCGTCGAGCCGCGCCAACTGATCGGCGTTCACGCGTCCGTCGGCCTCATCGGCAGCGAACAGGTGGGTCATAATGCCTTCCAGCCGGAAAGGCGATCCGGGCGTAATGCGCGCCAGAATCGGGGCCACTTCTGTTGGGGAAACGCCCTGCCGGCTCATGCCCGTGTCGATCTCCAGATGCACCGGCAGCGACCCCGCGGGAATCCCTGCCGCCCGCGCTGCGGCCTCCAGGTCATCCAGCTGCCACGGCTCCCAGATCACCGGCGTCAGCCCGTGCCGGATCACCTCTTCGCCCTGGCCGGCAAAAACGCCCCCGATGACCAGAATGTTCGGCCCCAGGTGGCCCCCGACATGCGAATCGACATGCAAATCGAAACGCGGGTCGGGCTCGGCACTTGCCGGGCAAACAGTCCGCGCTGCAACCCCTTCTTCCACGCTGTTCACGCCCAGCCACCGCGCGCCGGCCCGCACCACCGCCGGGGCGCAGATGGCCAGCGAATGGCCGTAGGCATTGGCCTTCAAAATGGCCAGAACTTCGGCGTGGGGCTCGGCGAGCCTCTTGAGGAAGCGGAAGTTGTCTTCCAGAGCCTGGGTCTTGATCTCAACCCAGCAGGGGCGCGTTGGCATCGGGCGATCCAAGCTTCAGTGTAACGCCCGCCTTCCCATGGAGCTTCAATCAAGCAGCGCCCACGCCACCACCGTTTCGCCATCCGCGCCCAGTTCCTCAAGCAGCCTGGCCTCATGCGCATGCGGAACCAGCATCTCGCACGCGGCCACCTGCTGGGGTGTCGCCCCGATGAAGCACAGTTCGCAATGGCCCAAGCCCGCAGCGCCCTCTTCGCCGGCCATCTTTACTGGAGGGCCAAACACCTGGCAGGTCATCGGCCGCCATTCGTACACGCCGCACAATCCCGTCGCCGGATCGAGCGCCGGGCACGCCGCGTCGGTCGCGAACTCCTCAAAACGCTCGCGCTCCTCGTCGCTCTCGCCCAGCCGGCCCGTCTCCCTGTCACCGGGAAACTCCGCGCCATACTCGGCAATCCACGCCCGCGCCCGCTCTTCGATGGCCTCTGCTGCCACCGGGTCTGCCGCATGCAGTGCCTCCATACCGGCCCGCAGCCGCGCCGCATCGAGCTGGTTGATGGCGAAGGCCCCATGGCAGCACTGCGTGCATCCCGGCCGGCACACGAGCCACTCGCCCGCCTGCTCCGCCGCGCGCGCAAGCGAGGCGCCCACAATCTGCACCAGCTCCCGGTCTGCCGCGGGCAATCGCATGGCGGCAATCATAGACCAAACATGGTCTGTACCGGTCGCACGTTTCACGCCCCGCTCGTGTTATAAACAGCTCGAGGTCACCCGTGCTCTATCTCGAGCGCATCCCCGCCGCTCCCCTCGGCCGCTTTGTGCAGGTGCTGTGGTACTCGCACTTGCCTGTGGCTAAGCACCGCTACGAGCGCATCCTGCCCACCGGCTGCACGCAGGTCATCCTCAACCTCGAGCGCGACTGCCTGCACGACTGCCCGGAAGGCTTGCCCGACCAGCCCGTCGCTCCCGCACTGGTGGTCGGCGGCCGGTCGACCTATGAGATCGTTGCCGCCCGCGACATGGCCTCGCTCATCGGCATCTCATTCAAGCCCGGCGGCTTTGCGGCCTTCGCCGGCGACGCTGTCGACCGCTTCAGCAACCTCAGCATCCCGCTCGACGCCGCCTGGGGCAGCGCCTCGCTGACCCTCCGCAGCCGCCTGCGCGAGACAGACGACATTCGCACCCGCTTCCGCATCCTCGAGTCGTTTCTGCTCGAACGCCTCGCCGCCTGCGCCAGCCCTCATGCCGGCTCGCGCCGCCAACTCGTCGATTTCGCGATTTCCAGCTTCGGCGCAGCGCCGGCGCTATCAACCGTTCGCCAAGTCGCCCGCTCCACCGGCCTCAGCGAGCGACGCTTCTCGCAGATCTTCCGCGAAGAGGTGGGCCTCAAGCCCAAGGTCTGGTGCCGCATCCAGCGCTTTCAGCGCGCCGTCCGCATGCTCCACTCGGGCACCGACGTGCCCTGGGCGGAGCTCGCGCTCGACTGCGGCTTCTACGACCAGTCGCACTTCGCCAACGAGTTCCGCGCGTTTTCGGGCGTCGACGCGACAACCTACTCCGCAAACCGCACCCGCTGGGCAAACCACATCGCGGCGGGGTGATCCGCGGCGGCTCGCCCGGGTGCCCCATGTCTCGATTTTGGGCGCAAATGTACTTGCAAGATGGCGTTCAAGCCGGGATTCCTCCCGGACTTTTGTCAGCCCTTACGGGGGACTTGTGGGGTACAAGAAGCGTGAAACAGGCGGGGGGCTGCTGCGAGGATTTGGGGCGAGCGGGCTGACTGTTCATGCAATCCTACAGAAGCTCAAATAGGAAAGATGTTCACTTATGACCACTTTTCCGATTGGGGGATTTGCCTGCGAGATGCGTGCGCTGCCACTCAGTCTCCTGTCCCTGCATTTCCTCCCTTCTGATTCTTCCAAGATCGCGCCCGCCGCGCCCGGCTAACTTAGGTGCATGGCCGATCCACTCGGCACACATTCAGGAGGTCAATATGCCCGAAAACACGCCCCACACCAAATCCACCGTTATACCCGCGCTGCGCTACCTTGACGCCAAAGCCGCCATCGAATGGCTCTCGAACGTCTTTGGGTTTGAGCGCCACGCCGTCTATGAAGGCCCGGACGGCACCATCGCCCACGCCGAGCTGACCCTCAACGGCGGCATGATCATGCTGGGCTCGCAGAAGGACGACGAGTTCGGACGCAGCTTCAAGTCGCCCAAGGAGTTGGGCGGCGTTGAAACCCGTGGCGCCTACATCGTTGTGGCCGACGCAGACGCCGCTTATGCCCGTGCGCTGGCTGCCGGAGCGACGATTGTGCGCCCTATCCGGAACATGGACTACGGCAGCCGCGAATTCGCGGTCAAGGATCCCGAAGGCCACACGTGGAGCGCGGGAACGTACGATCCGTGGCAGCCGCAACACTGAGGCGAGGGCGCCGTTAGCTACCCGATCGGCTTGTCCCACTTCTCCAGCGCGCTCTGGAACTCGACCATGAACCGGCCGGCGTCGGCGCCGTCGATAATCCTGTGGTCGAAGCCCAGGCAGTAATACTGCATCGACCGGATGGCGATGGTGTCGTTGCCCTCGCCGTCGGTGAGCACAACCGGCTCCTTGCGCAATCCGCCGATTGCCAGAATCGCCGACTCCGGCTGGTTGATGATGGGCGTACCGTACTCGCCGCCAAAGACGCCAGCGTTGGTGAGTGTAAACGTGGAGCCCGAAGCCTCATCGGGGTTCAGCTTCTTGGTCCGCGCGCGCGTGGCCAGGTCGTTGATGGTCCGCGCCAGCTCCACGAAGCTGCGTTTCTCAGCTTCGCGAATCACCGGCACAATCAGTCCCCACTCGAGCGCGACGGCGATGCCCAGGTGGATGCTGGCGTGGTAGTGAATCTGCCCGTCCACCAGCGACGAGTTCACAACGGGGAACTTGCGCAGCGCCTGCACCGCTGCCGCCGCGATAAACGGCATGTAAGTGAGCTTCACTTCGTGGCGCTGCTCGAAGGCCGCGCGTTCCCGCTCGCGCAGCCTCGCGATGCGAGTCATGTCGATCTTGTACACCATGTGCGCGTGCGGAGCGGTCTCCACGCTCTCCTTCATGCGCTGCGCAATAATGGCGCGCATCTTTGAGAGCGGCTGCACCGTGCCAATGAGCGCAGAAACTGATGGCAGCGATACGCCTGGCTGCGGCGGCGCCTGCGGTGCGGCCGGCGTTTTGGACTGGCTGCGCTGGCTCAGATACAGCAGGATGTCGTCCTTGGTAATCCTGCCCGCGGAGCCCGTGCCGCGCACCTGCGCCAGGTTCACGCCGTGCTCTTTGGCAATCTTGCGCACCAGCGGCGACGAGCGAATCGATAATCGGACCGGGCCCGCCTCTTCCGCTGACACCGGCTCTTCCGCCGCAGGAGCTTCAGCAGCGGGTTCGCTTACGACCATCACTTCCGCGGTCTCAGTTGCGCCCGGCGCGGCCGCCTCTGGGGCGCCATCGGCGATCACCGCAACCACCGTGTTGATCTGGACGGTTGTGCCTTCCTGGGCTCTGATCTCGGTGAGCACGCCGGCCGCGGGCGAGGGAATCTCCGCGTCCACCTTATCGGTCGAGATCTCAAACAGCGGCTCGTCTTTTTCCACGGTTTCGCCCAGCTGTTTGAGCCACTTGGTAATGGTGCCCTCGAATATCGACTCGCCCATCTGGGGCATGACCACGTCGGTTGGCATCAATCCCTCTTTCCGCAGGGCGCAGCCGGCGCGGTCTTGCCTGGGTCGTCAACGGCTGCTTCCAGCCGGATTATAAATCGCCATTGCATGGAGCAGTTCTTGGGACGGGAAGCCGTGGCGGTTTTGAAAAGGCCGTCGGCATAGGCCGGATCACGCCCTAACCGGCCGTTCCGGCCGCTGTTGCAACCGCTCGATCTCTTTCGGTACCTTCAGCGGCACGCCCACGGTCGGCGGGGCCGGCGCTCCCCTGGCATGCGCGTCCTCGATACGCTGCGCTACCTCGCCCAGCGACTCGTCCAGCGCGGCGAGGCCGGCAACCGCCTCAACCGGCTGCTCAAATACCTCGCCGAACTTGACTGCCGCGCGGTGCGCCAGCGGTTCCAGCTCCAGCGCTCCGGCCGTCGCCGCTGCGCCGCCCAGGGCAATCTCCTTTTCAAGGCTGGTTACCGGCCGGTCGGTAATTCCGCAAGGATTGATGAGCCTGAAGTAGTCGAGATCGGTCGTCACGTTGAAAGCGAATCCGTGCGAGGTGATTCCGCGAGAGACGTGAATGCCAATGGCGCCGATTTTGCGCTCCCCCGCCGGCGGATCCGAAGCTTTCCTGGCTCGGCCGCCACTCTCATCCAAAGAGTCAAAGCCCGGAGGGCCGCACCAGACGCCGGTAAGGCCGCATATGCGTCCGGCCACGACGCCGAAGCCGGCGCACAGCCTGATCAGCGCCTCTTCCATCAGCCTGACGAAGTCCACCGGGCCCAGACGCGCGCCAGTTACGGGATTACGCATGTTGCGCAGGTCAAAGATGGGGTAGCCTACCAACTGGCCGGGCCCGTGGTAGGTGACGTCGCCGCCGCGATTGATCTGGTGCAGTGTGACGCCCCGCGCAGCAAGCAGCTGGCTCGAGGCCAGGATGTTCGCGCGGTCGGCATTGCGCCCAAGCGTCAGAACGGGCGGGTGCTCAAGCAGCAGGAGTACGTCGCCCACCCGTCCTTCGAAGCGCAGCTTCACAACCTCGGCCTGCAGGCGCAGGGCTTCGGCGTAATCCACGCGGCCAACATAGAGATACTGAATCACAGGCTCCCGCATTTGATTCTAAGGCGCGGGCCGCGGACTCTGTCGCCGGAGTGCGGAAGCCGGAGATGCCTATTCGTCGATGGTCTTGGCCTTCGCCTCAAACAGCGGTATGAAGCTGTTTTTGTAACGCCAGAAGAGGAACAGCCAAATCGCTGTCACCGCCCCGGCTATCGGAATGCTGTGCTGATCCATCAACAGCCCGGTAAGGAAGATGTTCACGATGATCGGTCCAAGGATGGTGAGGCCAAGAGGCACAAAACGGTTGGCGATGAGGAGCAGCCCGCCCAGCGCCTCGAGAAAACCAATGATCGCAAAGTACTTGGTTGCGACCATGGCGCCTATGAATACGTACGCCTGCCCGGTTGGCGCAGGGCCCGTGGGGAAGAACTGGTAAATCTTGTTGAGACCGAAGGCGACGAAAACCAAACCCAGCAGGATGCGGAGGATGATGGTGGCAACTTTCATTTGCGCTCCTTCACTAAAATTGCGCCTGGCGGGGACTGCAGCGCGGCCGACGGCGATCTAAGGCCCGCAGAAACCTTTTGGGGTAGTCTCTTTAGGGCAGCAGAAAGCAGCGCGGCGTCAGGCGAATCACATCTTAGCTTGATTTGCTTGCATAGTGAAGAAAAATTTTGACTTGCCACGAGATTCTCTTATTGACCGGTAAACGGCAGCCGCTCATGATATGCCCCCTGAGGCGCCGCTGGCCCTCGATTCGCGGTAAACTAACCCCTGGCAGGAGGACTGGGCGGTCGCTGCCGCAGATCTCCGCGTGAGCGGGGAACTGCGGGAGAGGAAAGTCCGAACTCCGCAGGGCAGTGTGCCGGATAACGTCCGGGACGCGGGCTTAAAGGCCTGTGGACGGCCAGTGCCACAGAAAACATACCGCCCTGGCGGGTGCCCCGGGGCTCGATTTTGAGACCTGGGTTCACAGTCTGGGTAAGGGTGAAAAGGTGCGGTAAGAGCGCACCGCTCCGGCAGTAATGACGGAGGCAGGGTAAACCCCACACGGAGCAAGACCAAATAGGGAGGGAGGCGCGAGCCAGGAGCAAGGCTCGTACCCGGCATCGGCCCGATGCCGCAAGGCTGCTCCAGAGTGCGCCGGAACCTCCGGGTAGGTCGCTGATGAGCGTCCGCGGTAACGCGGCGCCTAGAGGAATGACCGCACACGACAGAATTCGGCTTACAGGTCCTTTTGCCGAATCGAACGCACACCACCAGCCCCGGACGGCCTCAAGCCACCGGGGCTGACCAGTCTGCGGGGGCTACTGGTTACTCCCTATTGGCTGTCTTTTCACACCGGCAACGGGTTGCGCTCAGTAAAGTTGCGCTGGTGCCAGTAGGGGTAGGGCGGCTGTTGAGCGCTGGCCTCGTCGAGCACGGCGATCTGCGCTTCCGACAGGCTCCAATTGACGGCGCCGAGGTTCTGGTTCAACTGCTCCTCGTTGCGCGCGCCCAGAATGACGGATGAGACCGTGGGCCGGTGCAGCAGCCAGTTGAGGGCGATCTGCGGAATCGTCCTGCCGGTCTCGGCAGCCACGGCGTCGAGCGCGTCAACCACTTTGTACAGGTATTCGTCATGGACCTGCGGTCCGGCGTCCGCAGTTTTGTGCAGGCGGCTGACCTCGGGGACGGGATGCCCGCGGCGCAGCTTGCCTGTCAGCCTGCCCCATCCCAGCGGGCTCCAGACCAGCGCTCCCACCTTCTGGTCGATGCCGAGGGGCATCAGCTCCCACTCGTAATCGCGGCCGATGAGCGAGTAATACACCTGGTGGGAGACGAAACGGGTCCAGCCGTAGCGGTCGGCCACAGCCAGCGACTTCATCAGATGCCAGCCCGAGAAGTTCGACGCGGCGATGTAGCGCACCTTGCCCTCGCGGACGAAGGTATTCAGCGTTTCCTGCACTTCCTCGACCGGCGTGAGCGCGTCAAAGCCGTGCAAATGATAAATGTCGACATAGCCGGTGCCCAGGCGCCGCAGGCTGGCCTCGAGAGCCGCGCGCAGGTGGTAGCGCGAGGTGCCCATGTCGTTGGGGCCGGGGCCCATCGGGAAGTAGGCCTTGGTGGAGATGAGCACCCGGTCGCGCTTATCTTTGACGGCGCGGCCCAGAATCTGCTCCGAAAGGCCGTCGGAGTAGCCGTCGGCGGTGTCGAAGAGATTGATTCCGGCATCGAAGCAGATGTCGACCAGGCGTTTGGCTTCGGCATCCTGGGTCTCAGCCCACGCTTTGAAAAACTCGTTGCCGCCGCCGAACGTGCCGGTGCCAAAACTCAGTTGAGAGACCTTGAGGCCGGAGCCTCCGAGAAGACAGTATTCCATGGCTCTTTGGATGCGCGGACTTGCGCGAGGTCGCAGCGGGTTGTGGCATGCCGGGCAGAGGAATCTGAGTTTGACAAGTCCGGCGAAAACGGCATACAGTGTAAATACACTTTCACGCAGCGCCGTTATTTCGTGAGGGCAGGAAGTTGATTGGCCGGGAGAGTTCGTGAAAGATCATCCGCTTACTTTTGAATGGGATGACGCCAACCTGGGCCACATCGCCCAACATCAAGTAACAGCCGAAGAAGCCGAGCAGGCGATCCTTGGTGACCCCCTCGATGTTGAATTGCAAGTTGCCGAAGCGGACGACGGCGAAGAACGGCTCCTGCAAATCGGAGAGACGGCCAAGGGACGAATCCTGCAACTGCTCACAACCTGGCGGGGCGGAAAAGTGAGAGTGATTACCGCGTGGGACGCGCCAAGGCAGCTGAAGACTTACTACCTTGCCGAAATGAGGCGGCGACATGGAGACACTGAAGATTCCGAAGTTTGAAAACGAGACAGACGAGGCGAACTGGGCGTTCGAGAACCGCGAGAGTCTTGCAAATGCGTTCTTGCAGGCAGCGCAGGAGGGCCGGGTACGCCAGGGAACATTGAAGCAGCGCGGGATCACGCCCCCAACCACGATTCGCCTTGCACCTGAGGATATTTCCCGTGCCCGCGCACTGGCCGAGCGCCGTGGCCTGCGCTACCAGACCTATCTCAAGATGCTGATTCACGAGGCGCTGGAGCGGGAGGAAAAGGCGAGCTAGTTCTCCCTGTGATGAAGACAAGAGGAACAAGTGCGGCGTGGAACCGCGTTTTGACTTACAAGGAAGGCGATGCGATTCCCTACGCGCCGGAAGACGGCCCCTACGACCCGAACGACGCCAAGGCCACGCAGGCCTTTTTGGCCCAAGCCGATCTGATCCGTCATGGCAAGGTAGTGCGGCGCGGCAAGCGCGGCCCGCAAAAATTGCCGACGAAGAAGCTGGTCTCGCTGCGGTTGTCGCCGGAGGTGATTGAGTATTTCAAGTCTGGCGGGCGAGGATGGCAGACGCGGATCGATGGCGCGCTGCGGGAAGCGATCAGGAAGAGGGCGTGAGAACGGCGATGAAGGCGCCAGGAGCTTATCGCAGGTTAAGGAATTCATCTACAGTTAGCCCGGCAGTGCGAATCAATCCTCGCAAGGTGCCCGGCGCTACTTCCGGGTGTTGAGGGACAGTGAGATTTGCCCTGATACCTGACTTGGTGAGCACCAGATGGCTGCCGACCTGACCGCGGATCTCCCAACCTGCCTTCTGGAAGGCTTTCGCAGCTTCTTTACCGGAGATGTTTGCCAGCTTGCCCATGCATTTGCTCCAAGCTCAATGGTATGCACACTTGGAGGTGCAATGTTCGTGGAAAAGTCGCCTGGAGGGTGGAAATAGAGGAAAACTCGGCCTTAATTGGCTGATCTGCATCTAAACTGCAACGACAAGCGGGGCCTCATCGCGAGGAAGCGCGCTAGCCGCCTTTTGATCTTCGCCCCAGAGCCATGCGGTGATGGCCTCTTTAATGTTAGCGAGCGCCTCCTGCTCCGTTTTGCCTTGAGAAAAGCAACCGGGCAGAGCGGGGCACTCGGCTACGATCCAGCCGTCTTCATCCTTCTTCAGGACCACGTGGAACATCATGGGCGCACTCCTGCGCGGCAGCCGCGCATACACATTTATAACGCAGCGGGTCATGAAAGGACAGGACGCCGAGCACATTTGGGAAAGCTGCGGACCGATAATGCCAGTTGAACTCATCCATTTAAACTGGACAAGTTATGGCCACACTGAAAGCGGTGCGCGGGACGCGCGACCTATTGCCGCCGGAGACCGAGCTCTGGAACCGCATCGAGACCACGGCGAGGGCCGTGTTTGCGCGGTACAACTTCGGCGAGATCCGGACGCCCATCTTTGAAGATACCGGCCTGTTTGCCCGCGGCGTGGGCGAAGAGACCGACATTGTGTCGAAGGAGATGTTTACGTGGGAGGATCGGGCGCGCGCGGCGAGCGAGAAGCCGCAGAGCCTGACGCTGCGCCCGGAGAACACCGCCGGCGTCGTCCGCGCCTACATTGAGCACAAGCTGGGCGAGACCGGGCAACTGCAGAAGCTCTACTACATCGGGCCGCAGTTCCGGCGCGAGAGGCCGCAGAAGGGTCGCTACCGGCAGTTCTGGCAGATTGGGGCGGAGGTCATCGGGCCTCCGTCGTCGGGCAGCGAGAGTTCCTTGCGCGATGCTGAAGTGCTGGAGATGTTGGCCACGCTACTGGAGGAGATGGGCATCACCGGCTGGACGCTGGAGCTTAACTCGGTTGGCTCGGCGGCCGACCGGGCGCGGTATAACGAAACGCTGCGCGCGGCTTTGGAGCCGGTGGTGGGACGGATGTGCGTGGATTGCCAGCGGCGGGCGGTGACGAATCCGTTGCGGGTACTGGACTGCAAGGTGCCCGAGGATCAGCCGATCATTGCCACGCTGCCGGTGATTGCCGACTCTCTCGACGAAGAGTCAAGGAAACACTTTGCCGCAGTGAAGGCTGCGCTGGACGCAGCGGGAGTGGCTTATACGCTGAATCCGCGCCTGGTACGTGGGCTGGACTATTACACGCGGACGACCTTCGAGTTTACGCATGGAGGCCTGGGCGCGCAGAACGCGATCCTGGGCGGAGGGCGCTACGACGGGCTGAGCGAGGCGATTGGCGGGCCAAAGGCGCCGGGGATTGGTTTCGCGATGGGATTGGACCGGCTGGTGCTGACGCTGCAGGCGCAGGAGGCGGCCCGACAAGCTCCCACACTCGCCAAGAAGGTGGACGCTTACGTGGCGCCGCTGGGCGAAACTCTCAACGCCGCCGCGCTCAAACTGGCTCGCGAGTTGCGGCGCGGGGGGCTGAGCGTGGAGCTGGGGGACGGTAGTTTCAGACTGAAAAAGTCGTTTGAGGCGGCCGACCGCGTGGCGCGGAAGATCGTGATCCTGGGCGAAGATGAGCTGGCTTCCGGTATCCTGACAGTGAAGGACTTTGCGAGCGGCGTACAATCGAAAGTCCGTCGCGCGGAGCTGGAGAAGTGGCTGACCAGGGTGGACGAATGAGCGCCCAAATGACGAAAACTCGTTGATCGGAGGCAAAGTGAGCACGACTTCACCCATAGATCCCCCCACACTCGCAAGAGAATTCTGCCATCAGTGCAACTGGGCATTTGCGTGCTGGATTACGCACAGAAGGATTTTTGATGACAACCCCAATAAAGAGACCCTGGATCGGAATTCGCCCAATTTCAATGAGCATCTTTGGCGCATTTCGCAGACCTATTCTTACCTGCAAATCTGCAAACTCCACGATCAAGCTAAAGATAGGAACTCCTATAATTTATCGATCAAATATATTGTCGACAATCTCAATTGGGGCGACGAAGAAAAAGACAGCATTAAGCAGCTCGCTGATAAGCTCGATAAACTCTATTCGCGCATGATGAAACCCGCGAGGAATAAGGTACTCGCGCACAATGATCTGGACACCCTGCTCCGAGGTGAACCCATCGGAGGATTCCCTGAAGGCCTTGATAAAGAGTACTTTCAATGGCTACAAGAATTCGCGCGTCGTGTACACAAACAATGTGATGGTGGCCACTACTGTTTCAATGATATGAATCACGTAATGGACGGTGCCTTCGAATACCTCGAAGTTTTAGAAAACTCGGATCGGGCTAACCGCAGCCTTAATCCACCAGCTTCGCAATCTCATCCAGATCGAACCGCGCCTCGCTGCCCTCAAGCGTAAAAGCCCGCTCCGCCAAGGGTTCAAGCTTCCCTTCGCGAAAGCGGTACGCGGGCCCCTCGGGGTCCAGGATCAGAATAGTGCGAATCCCCATCTTCTCGTAGCGCTCGCCTTTCTTCATGAGGCGCTTAAGAGAGTCGCCGGGCGAGAGAACTTCGATTACCGCGATCGGCGGATGCGTGGCGATCGGCTCAACCGGCCGCGAGCGGTCGAGCAGCGTAACGTCGGGAATCAGAAAGCTGTAGGCATCCACCTGTACGCGCAACTCCGGCCGAACCCGTATCCCCGCGCTGACTGCCTGGGCGCGAAACCATGCGCAAATCGCTTCCTGCCAAGCGGAGTGCTCGTTTTCTCCCATCGTGCTCTCCCTCTCCACAATCTGTCCGTCGATGTACTCGGCGTCAGGCGAGTAGGAGCTTCGGAGATATTCCTCGACGGTCACAAAAACTGGCGCGGCTGCCATCTCGCTCTCCTTTAACAGCCATCATAGCGCGATGTGGACCAGGAAGGAATAGAGAACAGGCACCGCGAACGCACTCGCATTCAGGATCGCAAATCCATTCCATTACAATAAAGAGGCAATGGCTCTCGACTTTTTAGGCAATCTTGAACGTACGGATATGTGCGGCACGCTGCGCGCCGCTGACGCAGGCAGGCAGGTGGTTCTGATGGGCTGGGTAAACCGGCGCCGCGACCACGGCAACCTGATCTTTCTTGACCTGCGCGACCGCACCGGCATTGCGCAGGTGGTACTCGACAAAGAGCTGACGCCCGAGGGCCACGCGCGCGGCGAGCAGGTGCGGCCAGAATACGTTGTGGCCGCGGTGGGCAAGGTGCGGCTGCGGGCGACGGACGCCATCAATCCTAAAATGCCAACCGGCGAGGTTGAGATTGAGGCCACCGAGCTGCGCGTGCTGAACGACACGCGTCTGGCGCCGTTCTCGCCGTCTGAAGAGGCAATCCAGAACGAAGAGGTGCGGCTCAAGTACCGTTACATCGACCTGCGCCGGCCTGAGATGCAGCGCAACTTCAGGCTGCGTCACGAAATTACGCTGGCCGTGCGCGAGAGCCTGAGCAGTCAGGGATTTCTCGAGATTGAAACGCCCATCCTCACCAAGTCCACGCCCGAGGGCGCGCGCGATTTTCTGGTGCCCAGCCGCGTGCATCCGGGCGAATTTTACGCGCTGCCGCAGTCGCCGCAGATCTTCAAGCAGATTCTCATGATCTCGGGCTTCGATCGCTACTTCCAGATCGCGCGCTGCTTCCGCGATGAGGATTTGAGGGCCGACCGGCAGCTTGAGTTCACGCAGGTCGATCTGGAGATGAGCTATCCGCGGCGCGAGCACGTGTTTGGCGTGGTGGAGAAATTTGTGGCGGCGGCGTTTGCCGCGGCGGGCGTCAACCTGCCCACGCCGTTCCCGCGCATCACGTACGACGATTCGATGCGCAACTACGGCACCGACAAACCCGACATGCGCCTGCCCGGCCTCACCGACGTGCGCCCCGCTTTCACCGATGAGAACCTGGCCACGCTGCAGATCGACGCCGCGCTGCCGGTGGTGGCGCTGCGCATTCCCAACGTGGGCGAGCTGAGCCGCAAGGAGCGCGAAGAAAACCATCCGCTCTTCGACGCGAAGAAGGGCGCGAAGTTTATCGACGATTTCAAGCGGCTGGCCAAGAGCATGCCTGAAGCAGCCGCGAAGGTGCGCGAGCTGGCGGGCGCGGCCGAGGCCGATTTTACGATCGTGGTTGCCGGCGACCCGGCGCATCACATCAAAGCCAGCGACACAAAGTTCTCCGGCCGGCTCTCAGAGCGGGAGATCAACGTCTACGCGGCAGCGGGCAACTTCCGCAGCGAGCTGGCGAAGAAGTACGCCGACCGGCACAAGGCGTTCGAGGTGACAGACGAGACGGTTGAGGCCGCGCACGCGCATGGGGCTGCGGACGCGGTCGATGGCTCGGCGGCCTTTCATCCCATCTGGATCGTGGACTTTCCGATGTTCGAGTACGATTTGGCCACGGGGAAGTGGGTTCCGGCGCACCACCCGTTCACGGCGCCCTACGAAGCCGATATGGCGAACCTGGTGAGCGATCCGGCCAGCGTGCGCGCCGACTGCTACGACCTGGCGATGAACGGTATGGAACTGGGGTCTGGCTCAATCCGCATTCACCGCAAGGATGTGCAGCAGCAGATTTTTGCGTCGCTCGGCATCAGCGAAGATGAGGCGCACAAGCGGTTCGGGTTCTTCCTCGATGCGCTGGAGTACGGCACGCCTCCGCACGGCGGCATTGCGCTGGGTCTCGACCGCATTGTGATGCTGCTGGCCGGCGCGGCGAATCTGCGCGAGGTGATTGCGTTCCCCAAGACGGCGAAAGCGATGGACCTGATGGCCGAAGCGCCGACGACGGTGACGGAGCAGCAGTTGCGAGAGCTGGGAATCAAGGTGGCGAAGAGCTAGGAGAATCTCTAGTGCTGCTTGACACCAGACGAGTGCATAACTTGCTCGCAAAGTTGGCGGCAGCGAACGCCTCCGCATTTGGCGCGGAAAGTCATCGATTCCTGCTGAATCCTCCTCTTGCTGAAGCCGAGGTCGTTGCATTCGAGCGTGCTCACTCGGTTAGTCTGCCGGAAGATTATCGCCATTTTTTGACCCAGATCGGCAACGGCGGCGCTGGGCCATTTTACGGCGTCTTCCCGCTTGGCAAAATGGATGACAACTTCGGCCTGCGGTGTTGGCACGAGACCGACGGAATTGTTGGCGTGCTTTCAAAGCCGTTTCCGTTGGACACTGAGTGGAATGACCTCACCGGGAATCCCGTAGGTGACGAGGACTTCGACGCAATGATTGAACAGTTCGAGAAGCGCTATTGGGACTCTTCGCTGGTAGATGGTGCTATTCCGATCTGTCACACCGGTTGCGCACTGCGGATCTGGCTCGTTGTGACCGGCAGGCAGGCCGGGAATCTTTGGTATGACAAACGTGCAGAATACGGTGGGCTTATGCCGTTGACCTTCGACGACGGCGCTCCCCTCACATTCGCCACATGGTATGAAGAATGGCTTAATCGCAGCCGTTCGCTGTTGCGTGAGTAGCTACGCCCACTCGCCTTTGCGCATCAGCGGTTCGGTGGCGCCGGTCGCCGTGACGCCATCGATGTCGAGTTCACCCGAGCCGATCATCCAGTCCACGTGGATGAGGCTCTCGTTGGCGCCGCGGGCGGCGAGTTCTTCCTTCGATAGCTTGTCGCCGTCGCGAATGCACGACGAATACGACTGGCCGAGCGCGATATGCGAGGCGGCGTTCTCATCGAAGAGAGTGTTGAGGAAGATGAGGCCGCTTTGCGCAATGGGCGAGGAGTGGGGAACGAGCGCCACTTCGCCCAATCGGCGCGCGCCCTCGTCGGTGCCGATGAGTTTCTCAAGCACCTCCTGCCCGCGCGTGGCTTTGGCCTCGACGATACGGCCCTCTGAGAAACGCACGTGGATGCCTTCGATCATGGTTCCCATGTGCGAGAGCGGCTTGGTGGCTGTGACGGTGCCTTCGGCGCGAGCCTTGTGCGGCGCGGAGAAAATCTCTTCGGTGGGCATGTTGGCGATGCAGTAGATGCCGTTGCCGGCCGTCGTGCCTCCGCCGAGCCAGAGGTGGTCGTCGGCCAGGCCGAGGCGGAAGTCGGTGCCGGGGCCGCGATACTGGAGCGCGGAGTAGCGCTTTTCGTTCAGCATCTTCGCGCGTTTCTGCAGTCCGGCGTCGTGAGCCTTCCAGGCACCCACCGGGTCGTCGCCGCCGATGCGGGTGGTGGAGAAGATCAGCTCCCAGAGCTTGCCGAGGGCGGCATCGGGCGGGTCTTTGGGGAACAACGCCGCGGCCCAGGCTGGAGTGGCGCTGGACACGATGGTCCAGTTGATCTCGTGGCGGGTGATGAGTTCGAGCGCGGGTCGATAGGCCTGCGAAACAGCGCGGTTGGCGCGGCCCACCTTATCGGGGTCTTCGTTCGACAGCAGCGAGGGATTGCCGCCCGCGATCGCCAGGCGTGCGGTGCCCGCCTTGAAGGCCGCGGCCATGCCGTCGTAGAGCCAGCCAGAGGCGCGGTCGAAGCTGGCGTCGGGCGCCAAGTGGTAGCGCATGAGCGCAGCTTCGTCGTCGGTGTAAAGAGTGGTCACGAGCGTGGCGCCGGCGCGGTACGCGTGCTCTGTAATCCGCCGGGCCAGCGACAGCGCGTCCAGCGAGGCGGTCATCAGCAGTTCCTGCCCGGGCTTGAGGCCGAGGCCCACCTTGACCGCGACCTCGGCCAGAAGATCGATCTTTTGCTCCTGGTTTTTTTCGATTACGACTGCCGCATCGGCCATGGTTCCTCCAGAATTGTCCTGCTGTAAGAGTAAAAGGCGGGATTCGGTTGGCTCAACTCGGGGTGCGCTGTCGAAGGTTATTTGAGTTCTTTCGCCCGCTAAAGCGGGCTTTGACCGCGTTTTTCTCGATGCCTCCCCCAGGCTCGCGCCTGGGGCTACCGTCTGTTGCCCGCTTTGCGGGCTTGCATGCGGCCATTTCGTTT
>Ga0326727_10006397_pt1 | contig 32366 bp, 24 predicted proteins | sample MB2enrmetagenome_FD_207643 | JGI IMG/M metagenome (GOLD analysis project Ga0326727, IMG submission 207643) | Lab enriched peat soil microbial communities from McLean, Ithaca, NY, United States - MB29MY | ecosystem: Environmental > Terrestrial > Soil > Wetlands > Peat | place: USA: New York...
TTTAGTCGTTCAGGTTATTCGGCATACCCAGTGGCGACACTCGGTATGCATGTCTGGCGAGGAGTGGAACGTGTGAGGACGAGGGGGTGGAAAGCAAGCCGGGCGAGAAACAACTTACATAGTCGAGATCGTTCCTCCGACTACGACGAGCGGTACGACCACGAGTGTGAACAATCTGGCTTATATAACCTCTGCAACTATCCCTACCGTTAGTTCTACTCAGCTTAATAGCACCACTGCAGTAGTCAACGCGGGAACAATTACCCTTCCCCGCCTCGGCGGAACGATCACGGGTGTGGTGGACCAGCAGGCAGCTACCGGTGCTACGCTCACCCCAATCAATGCGAAGACGCTCACGATCGACCTGAGCAGCGGGCCTTATAGTAGCTATTGGTATCCGACCTATAGTGCCACGACCAAGGCGATCACTATCAGCCAGTACATCACGACGACAACCAATGCCGCTACTGCTACCGTTCCTGGTGGTTTTACCTTCAATAACCTGCCGATGATACCATATGGCGGGAGCGGGACAGGCTACGTGGCTAGCAGCAACTATCCCATTTTGATCGACCTGGGCACGGGAAGTGCGGTTTCGAGTAGTACGGTCAGTTTGGTTACTACCTACTTCCCCGAATCCGTAAAATTAGGCTATGCCGGAACTACGGGCACTACCACATACTCCGACCCCCTTATCGCCTCTACGCAGAATTATCCGGCCCTGAAGTTCCTCAGCACCAGCACCACCGATTCTTCGGGCAACTCGGGGAATGTCTCTGTGGGGACCTCCGCCTCCCCCACCCTGATCACACTGACCTTCAACAATACCCTGAGCACTACCCTGCCGACCACGAATGGCCTCTATGATTCTACTGGCGCCGAAGTCCTGGCGACTTTGACCAACAACAATACTGGCGTACTGGTTTCGGATACGGTCGCCATCTCGGGTGCCACCCTGACGATCACTCCAGGCACTGCTTCCGCAGGCGCTGCTCTCATAGCCGGCACGACCTATAAGGTAAACTACAGCGTCACCGACGGGAAGACGATGCTTGCAAGCAGCCCCTTGACCGGCAACTTCACCTTTACGACGGCCGGAACGTATCCGACCCTAGCGCTGCTCACTAACAGCACCGTCGACGCCTACAACAATACCAACGACTTCTCGGTAAGCGCCCCCATCGTGCTGACCTTCACCAACACCCTGAGCAAGGTTTATTCGACCAACCCAGTTCTAACCGATGCGACTGGGAACCAGACGTATGCTTATTTGTATGATAACACTACTGGCGCCAAGGTAAGCACGACAGCCGTTCCGTCGGGCAACACCTTGACGATCACCCCGGCGGCCAACCTCACTGCTGGCCATTACTTCACAGCATATTATGCAGTCACCGATGGGCTCACGAAGTTTGCGAATAGTCCCTTGTATTCCAACTTCAACTTCTATACGGCGGCCAGCACGACTGCTCCCGCGGCAGTCACCTTGGCGCTCAACACGAATACTGCTCTTGGGGGAGCGGCCACTATCAATTATGGCACCACCTCTATTCCTGTGACGTACACCTACAACCCGCTTTATACCTACACGGAATATGTTCAGGTGACGAATGCCTTGGGTGCGGTATCAACTGCTTGGTCGAATTATGGTACCATAACTCCTTCCAACATAGTTGGAACCACGGGCTATTTGAGCCTTAATGTGCCGTATTGGTATTCGGGTTGGACCGTCAGCGTGAAGCTGGTCGAATCGATCACCGGTGTCACGAACGGTGCCACGACGGCTTCGAACACCTTGACGATCATTGATACCCAGAACCCGACGGCATATCTCATCAATGGCGTGTACGAGACTCTGCCGACTGTGGCTTCGGTCTCCGGAGGCAATAATTCCGCCGGCACGACAGCGGCTACGATCTCGTTCACCCTGACTTTGAACGGTGAATACATGTCGGTTCCCGCAGTCACCTTCGGAACTGCGGACACGACTGGTTCTACCATCACAGTCGGGATGAACTCCAGCACTGCTCCTACCACTGCAACTGTCGTAGTTAGCATACCCGCAGGTAAGTCGATCTCCGGGAATACCTTCTCGGTGGTTCTCAAGGACGCCGCGGGCAATCAGTACCAGACTGGAACACCTGCTGCGAACGCTGCGATTAGTATCGCAATAAATAACTAAGGTGTAGACATTTTTCGTCAAAAGGCCGCCCCGAAAGGGCGGCCTTTTTGATGCGTGCGCCCTGCCGGGTGCAGCTACTTGAGGGTGTGGGCGTTACTAATACCTACGTTAGTATGTCGACATGCGATTGTTGAAATTTGCCTTTATTTACAGGGTTTACATGACAGCAACCATGTTTGGCTACTAACGCCCGCCGAGGATTCGGAGAAGGGACTCATCCCCCTGCCGGACGAACGATACCTCCTAGCGAGGTCGTTCATGCGAAATCAGATCAGTTTGAGGAACTCATCGACCGAAAGACCAGATTGGCGGATGATTGAGAAACCGGCCTTCTGAAATGCTGAGGTTGCGGGACGATCTCCGAGACTTTCTGACCCTTCCCCGTTGTGACATTCTCTCCTCCCTTGCTCCCTTCAGGAGAGCGGGAGTTCTAAGGCCGTTCGGACTTGGAAGGCTTTGATTCGCAGGCGGGTTCATACCTCGCAGTTTACTGCGTGTCTTTCTTCTCTCGCGCATGGGTATGGCCCCGCATACAATCCACTACCTTGCAGAACGAACGATACCTCGGAGCTTGCTCCGGGGTTCGTTCATTCCGATTCCTTCGCCCCCTTAGACTTGTCCGTTTCGTGGCGTACTCGCGCGCCTGTGGCGTCCAAGGCTGAGGCCGGGACGCGGGGCGGTGCGAAGGTCCTTGGTCATGGCTTCGCGGGGGATAGCGTTAAGGCGGGTTTGATAGCCCTCGCCTTTGCTCTTGAGCCATTCGAGAACGTCGAGGTCGATACGGGCGGTGAAGCCTTCAATTCTCTTCATAGCCTCTCCTCTCGAGGTCTCGTATCCCGCCTGAAAGATGGGGCAAGAATTGGTGATGCACCTTCCACTTAACAGCCGGTCGGAGAAGAGCCCCAGGACATGATAGCCTTTTGTCGCAGCCTGGAGGAGATAATATGTGAACACGCCGTGCTGCATGGCCGCGGTGCCATCATAGGATGATGGTACGATCTTCGTTCCGGCCTGCGCGAGCTGACGACTCCAGGCCAAAGTCGGTTATTGTAACATCGCTGTTTTTCGGTGTATCGTCTATGCATGCTGCCAATCTCCGTCCTGTTCTCGGACGATGCCCTTCTTGTCGTCGACAAGCCTGCGGGAACGCTCTCGATCCCCGACCGCTACGATCCCGAGCTGCCTGTCGCCCAGTCCATGCTCCGGGAGGAATGGGGGAACCTCTTCGTCGTCCACAGGCTCGACAAGGACACGAGCGGCGTTCTCGTCTACGCGCGCAACGTCGATGCGCACCGCGCACTCTCGGAGTCTTTCGAGAGGCGCTCGGTGGCCAAGGTCTACCAGGCCCTGGTCCGGGGCGCGCCTGAATGGGACGAGACTGTCTGCGAGCTGCCCCTCCGGCCCGACGGCGACAAGCTGCATCGCACGGTCGTCGACGCGCAGCATGGGAAGAGCTCTGCCACTAGCTTCAAAGTTCTCGAGCGCTACAAGGATTGCGCTCTGGTCGAAGCCAGGCCCTCGTCGGGCCGCACGCATCAGATACGCGTGCATCTCGCTTCATTCGGTCATCCCTGCCTCTGCGATCCCATCTACGGCGACGGGAAGCCCCTCATGCTGTCGAAGCTCAAGAAACGCTGGAAAGGAGACCCCTTCGACGAGCGGCCGCTCCTCGCACGCTCCGCGCTCCACGCGCTTTGTGCATCCTTCCCCCATCCCGTCTCGGGCGAGATCATGACGTTCGAGGCGCCGCTGCCCAAGGATATGAGGGCCGCTATAGCCCAGCTCGATAAACTTTAGGAGCGCCGCGATCAGTCGCCTTGGAAGGCGAGTTCGTCGACTATGAAGAGGGGTGGGCAGTCCGGCGCGGCGCGCCAGGCTTCGTCGTTCGTGAGGATCGCGCGCGCGCCATGCTCGACCGCGGTCGCGATCTGGATCGCGTCCGCGTCGGAGAGGCTACGCCGCGCCGACTGCGGCAGGGCGGCGCGGATCACGGCCGCGCGCTCGGCCACGGCGACGTCGACGACGAGGAGCTCGACGCTCCCGCCCGAGAGTAGGCGCCTATAGGCGATCGCCCGCTCTTCGTCCTTCGCGGCGAGAGGCCGCTCGAGGAGCTCGGCCCAGGCTATGGTCGACGCCACGAGGCGCGTTCTCGCCTGCGCGGCCGCGGCGAGGAATCGCTCGACGGCGGCACGCCGGGGAGAGCTGGCCTCTCCTTCTATAAGGTAGATAAAAGCCGAGCTGTCTATAAGAAGAGGGGCGCCCGGGCTCAGGTCCAAATCCATGCTTCGGATTGTAGCGAGGGGTAGGGGTTAGAGAAAGGCCGCCCCGCGCTGGCAGGACGGCCCGATAAGGAATGAAACGAACTCCCCGATTATTTCTTCAGGGGGTTCTGAGTGGCATTCTGCCCGGGCTTCTGCCCGCTTACGGGCTTCCCGCCTGCGGGGGTCTGTCCCTGCTTGGAATTGCTGTTCGGTTTTGCCGGCTGCGTCGCCATAGTGTGGCTCCTTAGCTTGTGGCTCGTCCGTCGAAAATGTCGTTTTATTCCGATGGCGGGCGAACGCTTGAGAATTCGCCGTACTCGCTCATCGCTTCTGCGGTGTGTCGCATTCTCCCATGGATCCTGCGACAGCTATGAAGTACTGCTATTCGAGCCGAGAGTCAAGCGGGGCCAGCGCTGGGACAAGCATCCTCCATGTATTATACTCGGACGATGGTCGAGGCGAGGGGATTTATCGTATCCGCATGGGATGAGTACCGTTCAGGCGGCGACCGCATTCTCCTCACGGGGCGGCTGGAGGACGGCCGCAGCTTCGCCGCGCTACGCGCGAGCCCAGGCTCCGCTCTCTTTCTCCGGCACTCCGACGAGGCCGCGGCCCTCGATGCGCTCCGGAGGATAGGCGCGCTCGGCGCTGAAGGGAGCGCACTGTGGAGCGCCATGGACGGCTCTCCCCTCGCGCGAGTCGCCATCCTTCCCGGGAAGCTCCGGCAGGCCGAGCGCGAGCTTTCGCGCATAGGGTTGTCTGTCGCGGGGGTCGACCGCATGCGCGCTGACGAAGTCCTCGCCCAGGCCGATATTTGCGGCCCCGTTCTCATCCGGGGAGAGGAGCGAAAGGGCAGGAGGGTCGACTCAGTCTTCGTGGAGCCCGAGTTTTCTTCGCCCTCCGCGGCCTCCGAGATCGCGAAGTCGACTACGCTGCGCTGGCTCGCCATTGATATCGAGACCGACCGCGAGGGCCGAGTCGTGACGGTCTCCCTTGTCCGCGCAGCTGCGCTTGGCGCGCCGGGTGTGGTGCTCTTCCTTCAAGAGCGGGGGAAGGCGCCGAGTGCGCCCGGCATCGAGGCCTTTCCCGACGAGGCCTCGCTTCTGGGTGCTGTGGCGGCGAGGATCGTCCGCATGGATCCCGACGTCCTCACCGGCTGGAATGTCCTCGACTTCGACTTCAAGGTCATCCTCGGGCGTTGCGCGGCGCTGGGAGTGGCCTTCGACGCAGGGCGGACCGAGATGGCAGCTTCCTTTATAGAGCGGTCGGGGCGGAAGGCCGTGCTCGACATCCCAGGCCGAGCGGTGATCGACGCGATGCGCCTCGCGCACGCTTCGGGAACCCGCTACGACGATTTTACGCTCGAGACCGTCGCGCGCGAGGTCCTCGGCGAGGGCAAGCTCGTGTCCTCCAAAGGCGAGGAGAAGCTCGAGGAACTCGAGGCCCTGCGCGAGCGCGATCCCGATACTTTCTGCGCCTACTGCCTGCGCGATTCCGAGCTCGTGCTGCGCATCCTCGCGGCTACCGGCCTGGACGCGCTCACCGCGAGGAGGGCGGCCCTCACGGGCGTGTCCCTGGACCTCGCCTGGACGAGCATACCCTCCTTCGAGCGTGTCTACGGCGCGGCCCTCCGCGCCCGTCGCATCGCCATTCCGCCCAAAGAGACGCGGCAGGTCTCCGGGGCGGCGGGCGGCACCGTCCTCGAGGCTCGCGCTGGAATGTTCCCCGCGGTCCTCGTCCTGGACTTTCGCAGCCTCTATCCGTCGATCATGAGGACCTTTAACGTCGACCCCCTCGCCTACGCGCGGGCCGCGGGGCGGCAGGAGAGGCCGACCGACATCGTCTCCCCCAACGGCGCCCGCTTCGACCGCGAGACCGGCGTCATGCCCGGACTCATAGCCGAGTACGCGGCCGAGCGCGAGAAGGCGATAGCCTCGGGGGACGAGGTCGCGGCCTTCGTTTATAAAATATTGCAGAACTCGTTCTATGGCGTGCTCGGGGCCGAGGGCTGCCGCTACGCCCGCACCGAGATCGCGGGCGCCATTACTTCCTTTGGCAAGAAGTTCCTGACTATGGCGCGCGACTTCTTCGAGGCGAAGGGCCTTTCGGTGCTCTACGGCGACACGGACTCGGTCTTCGTCCTCTCGGGCAAGGGCGCGGACTGTGGCTACGGCGAGCTCATGGCCATGGGGAACTCGGGGGCCGACGAGCTCAACTCGCGGATCGCAGCGCGAATCAGGGACGAGTACGGACTCGTGTCGAAGCTGCGCATACGCTGCGAAAAAGTCTACGCATGGTTCCTCATTCCGCGGCTCAAGTACCAAGCCGGGCAGAGGGACGAGTCGGGAGAGCTTCCCGCGCGCGGAAGGGCGAAGGGCTACGCAGGCCTTCTCCTCGTCGAGGACCTCTCGCGCTCGGTGGAGGTCAAGGGCATGGAGGCCGCGCGCAGTGACTTCACGCCGCTCGCCCGGCACTTCCAGCTCAGGCTCCTCGAGCTCGTCTTCGCGGGGGCAAGCGAAGAGGAGTTAGGCGACTTCTGTCGTTCCGAGAAGGAGGCGCTCAGGAGAGGCGCGCGCGACGGAGAGCTCGTCTACCGCAAGACACTCCGGCGCCTCGCCGCCGACTACGCCTCCGAGACTCCTCAGGTGCGCGCGGCCAGGCTCATGGGCTGGAAGGACAGGCGAGGCCGCATATCGTATGTCATGACGCGCTCCGGCGCGGAGCCGATCGACAAGCGCTCGGGAGCAGCGCTCGACTACGACCATTACGAGCGGCATCAGCTTCTTCCCATCGCAGCCTCGATAGCCGACGCGATCGGCCTCGACGCCTCGCCATGGTTCGGCGATCGCGCTCAGTACGAGCTGGCTTTTTAGAGGGGACCCATCATGGAAGTATGCAAAAAATTCACAGTAGTAGATTCGCTATGTGACGCCTCTATAAGTTTTAAAGTTAATTTATCCACTATTCATAAAAATGTTTATAGACAGCCTGCCTTCGTTTGGATAGATTCTCTTATAATGAAGCTGTCGAAGTTGGCAATTGCCTGCATATTATTTTTTGCTTTATCTGAACTTTGGGCGCAGGACACGACGAGCAATCCCGTCCCGGTAGCTGCTAATACTGCAAGTATAGGTACTTCCGCGCCGACTGGCCAGAAGACGCTGTCTCTCCAGGAAACCATCGACGTGGCGCTTTCGAAGGGCGACAGCAATGCCATCCTCCAGAAGAACCTTGACATCAGCCGCGCCCAGTACAAGCAGATAGTCGCTGATAACTCCTTCTCGCTCAGCGCGGCATTGGGCGACACAGCCTACGACGGCTTCGGCAACACCTCTCTGCTCGACAACTACGAAGCCGTCTCTCCATACTCGCCCGCCGCGGTCGCGGCCGGCTACAACAGCTTCAGCTCGTACGTCACAAGTCTCGATCAGCTCGGTCTGGGGTTGGTAAACAGGGTTCCGACCTACCCGAACATGTCGGGGAACATCATCCCCCAGTCAATCGCCGGCAGCCTGTCGTTCAAGGGGCCGTCCACGACGCTGAGTTTAATCGGCGACCAGTACCTGACCATCGCGAATTCCCCTTACGGCCTGAGCCAGAGTGTAATCGGGGCGAGCCTCTCCCAGACCGTGTGGGACGGCTACCCGGGCGGGATTCCCAAGGCGACCGTGCAGAAGGGGCTGTACAACTTGCAGTCTACCGAGCTGAGCTCTGACTCGAACAGACTGACGCTGATCTATCAGGTCAAGCAGGCCTACTACACGATGCTCAACGCCCAGCGCAGTCTCGATAATTATAAGGGGAATCTTGAGCGCCAGAAATCGGCCCTCGACCAGGAGCAGACGCTCTACGATATGCAGCAGGCCGCCGCCGTGGACCTTCAGACGGCCAAAATCAACTACAAGAGCGCGCAGATCGATCTCGAGAACGGCCAGATCACTCTGGATATCGACCGGAAGACTCTCGCCAATCTTGTCGGCATCCCCGCCGAAACGGAGTTTACTCTTGCCGAGGCTGAGGATCCGCAGATCCCGGCCAAAAGCCTCGGGGAGGCGATTTCGATCGGTCTCGATAAGCGCATTGAGCTCAAACAGGTCGCGCTTAACCGAAAGATCGCGGACATTTCGCTCGGCCTCGTGAAGGCCCAGACTTCGTCGACGGTGACGGTGAACGGCGGTGGTTATATGTTTATGGACAACGATGCGGGGACCAACGCTCAGGCGGTGAGTCTCGGCGTTAAGGTCGGCCTGCCCATCCTGGATTCAGGCTCCGCCGCTTACCAGGCCGAGGCGACCCGCTACCAGCAAGAGGTCTACGACATCCAGGACGGCCAATACCGCCGGAGCATCTCGCTCGACATCGAGAACGCCTACAAACAGGTGCAGCTCGAGCAGGACAAGTACGAGCTGGCGAAATTGACGGCCAGCAATTCCGTAGATCAGTACGAGCTCTTGAAAGTCGAGAGGCAGTACGGAACGGCCACGAACCAGGACGTGCTCACCGCGACGGTGACCATGGTCAACGCCAGGACCGCGGCTTTCACGGCGAGGAACTCGCTCGATCTCGCCATTCTCCAGCTTCAGAACGTAATGGGCATGTAGGAGAAACACAGCATGAATCATCCGCCATCTTCAGCATATCGCTTCAGTAATAGGCTCGCGAAGGCCGGCGCGGCCCTGCTGGCACTAGCTGTCGCTCTGTCCCTTTCGGGCTGCGGTTCAGGCTCTTCGACGGACCAGCGGGGCAAAGCTGGGGCGGCGAGCGCCGCCGGAGCGCGCGGAGGGCCCATCTCCGTCATGGTCATCCAGGTTCCGGAGGGGCCGCTGGTGGTCCAGAGCGATGCTTCCGGTACGGTGAACCCCGTCCTGCAAAGCAATGTCGTGGCACAGATAGCCGGGACTATCCTGAAGGTCAACCATCGCGCCGGCGACTGGGTCAAGGCAGGGGAGACCGTCGTCCAGCTCGACGACTCACTGCTCGCCCTGACGGTCAAGACGGCCCGCTCCAATCTCGAGAATGCCAAGATCAATCTGAGCGTGACCACAGACACCACTGCTCAGGCCAATCCCAAGCTGAAGCATGACGTCGAGTCGGCCCAGGCCGCGCTGGACGCGGCGCAGAAGAACTACGATTCGGCCCAGGCTCTCCTCAAGGTGGGAGGCGCGACCTCGTCCCAGGTGGACAGCGCGCAGAGCCAGCTTCAGGCAGCGCGATCCACGCTTGATGTCGCCAAAACAAACCTTGATCAGAACAACAAGGCTGACAAGCAGACGCTGGCTCAGCTCCGGATTGCCATAGAGCAGGCCCAGAATCAGCTTGCCCAGGACGAGCTGAACTTGAAGTACGCTTCGGTGACCGCTCCCTTCGCGGGGCAACTGTCCGTGCTCAATCTGATGCCCGGCGAGTACGTGGGCACGAACACGACTGCTTTCGTGCTCGTCAGCGCCGCGAAGGAGATCGACTTCAACGTGCCGCCGAGTGACGCTCCGCATCTCACGGTCGGTACAAAACTCTCCTTTACTTTCAACGGCGCCTCGTACCCGGTGACGGTGCGGCAGCTACCTTCGGCCCCGGTCACCGGCCTGGTGCCCATGGTGGCTTCTCCGCCCGCGACATTCCCCGTTTCCTACGGCGCTGTGGGGACGGTTAGCTATGAGCTTACGCTCGCCCGGGGCATAATCGTGCCCATTGCAGCCCTCGAGACGATGGAGGACAAGAACTACGTGTTCGTCATCGAGGATGGGAAGGCGAGGATGCGCACGATCACGGTAATCTCCGAGAGCGGCATCTCCGCCGCGGTATCGGGGATCGCTTCGGGTTCGCAGGTCATAGTCAGTCCGCCTCCGGGACTTCTCGACGGTTCTCCTGTGCAACTCGCGCAGAGCACGCCCTCGTCCACTGATATGCCGAGCGGTTCCTCCACTTCCGGAAGCGATGCCGGCAAGACTTCCAAGTAGGCAGTTATGAGTAGCCCCCTCCGCGAACTCGAAACCAAGGTCTTCAACAAGATCAACCCGGCGGTTCACTTCTCTGTGACGCGCTACGTGCTGGCGATCGGAATTTTCGTCGGTGTCTTCGCGTTCGGCATCATCTCGATGCTACAGCTGGGCGTGGACCAGCTGCCGACCATCAATATTCCGGTGGTCATCGTCACCACGACCTACCCGGGCGCCACACCCTCGGTCATCGATCAGTCGATCACCCAGGTTGTCGAGAACACCGTCACCACTATCAGCGGCATCACGGACATAACCTCATCGAGCCAGACGGGATCGAGTCTGGTGGCAATCACCTTCGACCAGAGTACGGACAAGAACTCGGACGCGAACCAGGTGTCGTCGCAAGTGGCCGCGATCACCAGAGAATTGCCCTCCGGCATCGATGCGCCCACGGTCAAGACCTACGACCCCAACTCGGTGGCCGTCGTGCAGGTCTGCATCCGCGCGAAGGGGGTCGGTCTTCCTGTCGTCTCGGACTGGGTGACGAACAACCTCCTGCCCAACCTGGAGCGCATCAACGGGGTGGCCAACATCACGACGGATGGCGCCCCCTCGAGAGAATTCCAGGTTCTCCTCAACCCTGACAAGCTGCGCTCATACAATCTGACGCCTCAGAACGTGTCCTCGGCGATTGCGGCCTCCCAGATCAACACCTCGATCGGAAGTATTAGCCACAAGCGGAACGTGCTTACCTTCTCCACCGTCGACATGCCCACGGACCCGGTCGGCATCTCGAAACTGCTCGTGGACTCGGGGCGGGGCATTTCCGTCGGAGACGTCGCGAGCGTGCGGGACACGTCGACTGTGGACAGCTACGCCCGCGTCAACGGTGATCCCGGCATTCTCGTCGACATCCAGAAGACCACCGACGGCAATACTGTTGCGGTCGTGCAAGGCGTCGAGAAGTACATGCAGAAGTTCAAGCTCCCGCCCGGTTACTCCTACGAGATCAGCTACGATTCGACAGGGCCGATCGTCGGCTCGATCAACAACACCTACAAGGAATTGATCACGACGAGCCTCGTCGTCGCGGTGATCGTCCTTTTGTTCCTCGGCAAGCTCAACACAGCCCTGTCGGTCATCCTGGCCATACCTATAGCGCTCTCTGCCTCGCCCATCCTCTACAGTTTGTGCGGCTTCACCTTCAACCTAGTGTCCCTCCTGGCCCTGGTCAGCGCGATCGGCATCGTCGTGGACGATTCGATAGTCGTAGCCGAAAACGTCGAGCGATACAGGGTCATGGGATTCAGTCTTAAAGACTCCGTGCTCAAGGGTGCGAGCGAGGTTTTCAGCGCGGTCGTCGCCGCATCGCTGTCTTTGCTCTCAGTTCTGATCCCCGTGAGCTTCATGGGCGGATTCGTTGGTCGCTACATCCAGCAGTTCGCCCTGGGCCTCGCCGCGGCCGTGGCCTTCTCCCTTCTCGAGGCCTTGCTGTTCCTGACCGTTCGCCTGGCCTACACTCCCGATGCGCGCACCTTCGATTGGAACGACTTCTTCCAGAGCTTCGGTAAGCTTCCGCAATCCATGAAGTGGGGGCTCAAAGGTTGGCGAAAAGGCTTCTTCGTCGTCGTTGGCCTCGGAATCATCGCGGCCCTGGCCTTAACCCGTCATTATGCCTTTATTCCGGCGATCCTTCTCTATCCCTTCGTCCTCGGGGTTCTTCACTATCTCGTGAGAATATTCCTCACTTTCTTCCAGGCGCTCACGATGATGCTCCACGGCTGGACCGAGACTTTCCTCGAGTGGGTGCGTGACGGGTACGTGCGGATCCTGCGGCGAATGTTCAAAAGAAGCGTACTGGTCCTGGTCGGCGTAGTCGTATTCCTCGCGGCTGTCGTTGTCTTCGTCGCTCCGCATATCCCCTTCAACTTCGTGCCTCAGGCCGACAACGGGTTCATGTCGGTCAACCTATCGCTCCCGGTCGGCACCCCCATCGACGTGACCAATGAAGTGACGGGCGAGCTTGAGGCCTACCTTAGGACGAAGAGCGAGATAAAGACTGTCCAGACGGTGGTGGCGGCCACGAACACCTTCTCGGGCGCGCGGTACACCTACCGTTCCCTCCTGACGCTGACGCTCAACCCGGTCGAGGGGCGGCGCAACATCTTTGAACTTATCCCTGAGTACAGGCAGGCCCTGCTCGCCATCGTGCATAAGCAGTTCCCCTCGGGCCGCATCAATGTCAGCGCTTCGGGCGGTGGACCGGGAGGCAGTAGTTCCCTGCCCATCATGGTGTTGTCGTCCAGCTTCGACAGGCTCGTGGCCCACGACGCCTCCGTCATCCAGGCCATCCAGCAGAACCGCTGGGTCAGCGATGTCAGCTCGAGTCTGTCGGACACCTCGCTCGAGAACGACTTCAATCCCGACCCCAAGAAGCTCGCGGGGACGGGCCTGACTCCTTCCTTGATCGGCACGAACCTGCAGATAGCCACCTCCGGCTACCAGGCCTCTACCGTGCAGATCGGAGGCGAGAGTTATCCCATAGAAGTCATGGTCGACCCGGTCTATCTCGCGGACGGTCAATCGCTGCTCAATCTGCCGATTTATTCTTCGAACCTTCAGTCCAACCTGGAGGTCGGCCAGCTAGGGACCTTCAAGCTCAATCAGGCACCTACAAGCATGACGCGGTACAACCGCATCTACTATGCACAGTACACAATCAACATGACGCCCGACGCGCCGCCCCAGCTTACTGTCCAGAACGAGCTTTCAGCCGAGCTTCAGGCCAAGGGCGTACTTGTGGACGATATGCAGGTCGGCTCAAACGGGACTACTAGTATGGCAGCCCTCTCCCAGCAGATGCAGACCCAGGCGCCGATGACCTTCCTCCTGGCCCTCTTCCTTGTCTACCTCGTGATGGGCGCTCAGTTCAACTCTTGGCGCTACCCGATCTATCTGCTCCTGCCAGTTCCTCTCGCCCTCGTGGGAGCGCTGTTCGTGGTCTTCCTAAAAGGCGGCGGCCTGGATGTCTTCGGTCTCTTGGGCATGCTGATGCTCATAGGTCTGTCGGCGAAGAACGCGATCCTATACCTGGACTTCGTGGTCGAGAGGCTCGGGAAAATGCCCTTCGAGGAGGCCCTCATAGAGGCGGGCGGCCTGCGCTTCAGGCCGATCATCATGACCACGTTGACCGTGCTCGTGACGAGCTTCCCGTTGATCTTCGGCGGCGGCCAGGGCGCTGAGTTCGGGCGCGGTCTGGGTATCGTGATGTTCGGCGGCATTGTCTTCTCGGCCGTCCTCACTTTCTTCGTCGTGCCGGCGGCCTTCTTCGTGTTCGAGCGCAAGCGCTCGAACTTCCCCGGCGACGCAGGTCCTTCTGACGGCGCGCCAACCGAGGAAATTCCGCGTCAAGTCGAGGAGCCGCAAGGGCCGTCCGAGACCGAAGGCGGGGAAGAGTATGGGATATAGGCGAACGCAGAGGCGCAGAGCTGGGCATGCAAAGCCTTGGTGTCGATTATCGCGCCGCTAATATGTTTGCAAATGGGCAAACGAACACGGCCACTCGTGATAATGGCCATCTGCTTTATCGCCTCCGTCTTGGTGGGATTTCGTCTTGTCGGTGATCCTTAGCAACTGCATAGCCATCGGCGGTTTGGGATGGTCAAGCTACGTCGCTGGGTTCGGACGGTCACTATCGTGTGCATAGGTATAGCGTCTCTCGGGTGGTGCCTAATGCTCTCGACTCACAGTCCTTTGAAAGGGCTCCGGTGAACGCGGGGCAGGAGAGCATGTGGCGGAACTGTAATCCGGGTAGAGGGCCATCACTTCGGATACTTCGGCCTCTGCCTCGAGGAAGGCCAAGGCGAGATCGGGATCGAAATGCGAACCCGACTCGGAGCGGATGAGCTCGAGGGCGCGCTCCATAGGCCATGCCTGCTTATACGGGCGCTCGCTCGTGAGCGCATCGAAGACGTCAGCGATAGCGATCACGCGGCCGATCCAGGGGATGGATTCGCCGGAAAGCCCCGCTGGATAGCCTTGGCCGTTGTAGCGCTCGTGATGCGTGAGCGCGGCGGCCGAGGCGTAACGCAAAAGCTCCGAGTCGCCCTTGCCGATGATGTCCGCGCCTATCTTGCAGTGCTGTCGCATGACCTTCCAATCGATCTCATCGAGGGTGCCCTGCTTGAGAAGGACACTGTCGGGTATGCCTATTTTGCCGATATCGTGCATCGGCGCGGCGTTCAGCACGAGCTCGGACTTGGAGGTGCTCGCCCCTGCGGCCTGGGCGATGATCTGCGAGTACTTGCTCATGCGCATGATGTGCATCCCCGTCTCGTTGTCGCGATACTCGGCGGCGCGGCACAAGCGCTTTATGATCTCCAAGCGCGACTCGCTAAGCTCTTTCGTGCGCTCATCGATGGCGAGCTCGAGCTCGGATCTTGAGCGCGATAGCTCGAGCTGGATCTCGATTCGGAGCTTGACGATGCCCGGCATGCAGGGTTTCTGGATGAAGTCCGCGGCCCCGAGCTCGAGCGCACGCTGCACCGAAGGCTCGTCGAGGATCGAGGCGATGAAGATGACAGGTATTCCCGAGCTCGCCGGCTCGGACTTGAGGCGCTCGAGGATCTCGTACGAGCCGGAATCGCAGAGGCTGGCGTCGAGGAGAATGATCTCGGGCCGAGCTTTTCCTCCGACCAGGCGCATGAGCTGGTCGCTGTCGCGCGCGTAGGCGAGCTCATACTCCTCTTCCAAGAAGCCCGTAAGTAGGAGACTCGTCATGGACTCGCGATCGGCGACGAGGACGCGGCGCTTGCCCGCCCCGTCCTCGATCCTGGACCTTCCGGACATCGCTTTGTCCCTCCATGCCTTTATGATACTAAAAGCAGGAGTGAAGGGCCAGTCGAGTTATGCTAGTGCGCCGACCTTAATCTTCTCGACTTGCATGAGCACTTCCGCGAAGGCCGTATCGAGTGTCGCTTTGCCAATGACCGCCGTGCCCACCGTGACGTTCGGGCCTTTGCCGCAGCTCTCGCGGCAGAAGGTGGCCGACACGTCGACGAACTCGGAGAGCCCCTCGGCCTCGAGTTTCTCGAGGAGGCCCGAGAGTATGGCCTGTCCGCCCTTCATGAAGCAGCTCGTGCCGACGCAGACCTTGACCTCGACCTTCTGCGCGTTCGATCCGCGCACGAGGGGAATGGCCGCGTCCTGGATGCGCTTCTTGCTCGAGTAATGCGTGTGCAGAAGCTCGTGCGCCCTCTCTCTTCCGGGCGCGCCCTTCACGAGCTCGGCGTAGAAGCGATCGACGAAGGGGTTGTCCCTCGTGGAGCGCAGCTCGCGGCCTGCGTCGGCCTCGCGGATGCCGCGCGAGCGCTCTTCCCGCGTCTCGCTCTTCGAGCAGATGGGCTGTCCGGCGCCGCCCACGCAGCCGCCGGGGCAGGCCATCACTTCGACGATATCCGCCTGCCTAGTGCCCGCGAGGATCTCCCGCGCGACGCGCTTCGCCGCGGCGAGCCCCTGCACCGCGAGGATCGTGAGCTTTTCGTCCCCGACCTCGAGGACGGCCGCGCGCACGCCCGCGGAATCGTCGGCGAAGTCGAGCACGCCGCCTGCGTTGCCTCCGGGCACGCTCGAGGTGACGTATCGGGCCACCGCTTCGCTTACGCCGCCTGAATTGCCGAAGACGAGACCCGAGCCCGAGGAGAAGCCCAAGGGCAGGTCCATCGAGCTCGACTGAAGATCGGCGAAGCGGATGCCCGCCTCCTCGATCATGAGCGCCAGCTCGTTCGTGGTGAGCGCGTAGTCGACGAGCTGCGAGCCGCCTCTGCTGAGCTCGGGACGCTTAATCTCGTACTTCTTCGCGGTGCAGGGCATGATCGAGACGACGCGCAGCCTCTTGCCCTCCGCGGCCGTCTTTGCCCCTTCCGAAGCGCGGATGATGGAGCCCATCATGCTCTGGGGCGACATGCAGCTCGAGAGATTCCCGAGGAGTTCGGGGAAGGACTGCTCGGCGAACTTTACCCATGCGGGGCAGCAGGAGGTGAAGATCGGCAGCTTCGCTACCGTCCCCGCCGCGGCGGCGGCCTTGCGCGCAAGAAACTCGTTGGCTTCCTCGACGACGGTGACGTCGGCGCCGAAGCCCGTGTCGTAGACCATGTCGAACCCGAGCATGCGCAGGGCCGTCGCGATCTTGCCGGCCGAAGCCTCGCTCGGCTTAAGGCCGAAGCGCTCGCCTATCGCGACGCGCACGGCCGGCGCTATCTGCGCGGCGACGATCGTGCCGTCGTCGTCGATGGCCTTCCAGACTTCGTCGACGCTCGAGCGGGGAACTATGGCGCCCGTGGGGCAGACGGCCGCGCACTGGCCGCAGTTCACGCAATCGACTTCGCCCAAGGATTTGCCGAAGGCGGGCGTCACCCGGACCTCCGAGCCGCGGTTCGCGAAATCGATAGCGCCTATGCCCTGGATCTCGGCGCAGTAGCGCACGCAGTCCCCGCAGAGGATGCACTTGTTGGGGTCGCGGACGAGGGAGGGCGAACCGAGGTCGAGGGGCATCTCCTCGCGCGTGCGGCGGAAGCGCACGGAGCGGATGCCCATCTTCGCGGAGAGCTCGCGCAGCTTGCAGTCGCCCGAGCGCTCGCACTGGGGGCAGTCCTGCTTGTGGTTGGCGAGAAGGAGCTCGAGGTTCATCTTGCGCATCGAGCGGAGAGAAGGCGTGTTCGTCATGACGGACATGCCGTCCTTCGGCGGGACGACGCAGCTTGCGTCGATGTCCTTGCCGTTGATCTCCACGAGGCAGAGTCTGCAGGCGCCGTAGGTGGAGAGCTCGCTGTGGTAGCAGAAGGTGGGGATGTCGATGCCGGCCTTGCGGATGAGAGAGAGGAGGTTCTTCTCGCCCTCGATGGCTACGCGCATGCCGTCGACTGTAACGAAACCGCTCATATCGCACCTCGCTTCACTGCGCCGAACTTGCAGCCTTGGATGCAGGCGCCGCATTTGATGCATTTCATGGAATCGATCTTATGGGGCATTTTCTTCTCGCCCGTTATCGCACCCACTGGGCACGTGCGGGCGCACAGGCCGCAGCCTATGCATTTCGCGCTGTCTATCGTTATAGGCACGAGGGCCGCGCATTGCCCTGTGGGACAGACCTTGTTGACCACGTGGACCTCGAATTCTGAACGGAACTGTCTGAGCATCGACAGGACGGGGGAGGGCGCCGACGCCCCCAGGCCGCAGAGGCTCGAGGCGATGATGTTCTCGCCGAGTTCCTCTATGAGGTCGAGGGTCTCGAGGCTGCCCTTGCCTTCGATGATGTCGTCGAGGAGGGCGAGAAGCTGCCTCGTGCCCTCGCGGCAGGGCACGCACTTGCCGCAGGATTCGGCCTGGGTGAACTGCATGAAGAAGCGCGCCATCTGCACCATGCAGGTGGAGTCATTCATGACCACCAGGCCTCCCGAGCCGACCATGGCGCCTATCGCACCCAGGGAGTCGAAGTCGAGGGGAACATCGAGCTGGTCTTTGGTAAGGCAACCACCGGAGGGGCCGCCGATTTGCACGGCCTTGAAAGCGGCGTTGTTTACGGCGCCACTACTGTCGCGGATGCCGCCGCCTATGTCGAAGACGACGTGGCGCAGGGTGGCGCCGAAGGGCACCTCGATGAGGCCTGTGTTCGCGACGTGGCCCGTGAGGGCGTAGGTCTTGGTGCCCGGCGAGAGCTCTGTGCCGAGCTTGCGGTACTCCGCTGCGCCATCGTTGATGATCGTCGCGACTTGGGCCAGCGTCTCGACGTTGTTGACGACCGTGGGTTTGCCGAAGAGGCCCTTCTCCGCGGTTCTCGGCGGCTTGGGTCGGGGCATGCCGCGCCCGCCCATGATCGATGCGACCATGGCGCTAGCCTCGCCGCAGACGAAGGCGCCGGCGCCCTCCATCACTTCGATGTCGAAGGAGAGCTTGGAGCCCATGACGCTCTTGCCGAGGAAGCCGGCGCCGCGCGCCTCCTCGACCGCCTTGCGTATGCGCTTGACCGCGAGCGGGTATTCGGCGCGAACGTAGACGTAGCCGCCAGTCGCTTTCGTGGCGCGCGCGGCGACGATCATGCCCTCGACCACCGAGTGCGGGTTGCCCTCGAGCACGGAGCGGTCCATGAAGGCGCCGGGGTCTCCCTCGTCGCCGTTGCAGATGATGTATTTTTCGGTCTCGGACTGCTTAAGGGCGAGTTCCCACTTGCGTCCCGTGGGAAAGCCTGCGCCGCCGCGACCACGCAGGCCCGAGTCCTTCATGACCTGACAGACTTCGGCCTCGCTCATCTCGAAGATGGCCTTGCGCGCGGCCTTGTAGCCACCCAGGGAGATGTACTCCTCGAGGTCCTCGGGGTCGACGACGCCGCAGGAGGCGAGCACTCTTCGATCCTGCTTGTTGTAGAACTCGATCTCGCCCTTGCCGCGTTTCTTCTCTTTCGTCGTGGGATCGACGTATAGGAGGCGCTCGACCGCCTTTCCTCCCTTTAGTGTCGTCTCGACGATCTCGGGGATATCGGCCTCGCGAACCTTCGTGTAGAGGATGCCGTCGGGCTCGATCGTGACGAGCGGCCCTACCTGACAGAAGCCCTGGCAGCCGGAGTGGGTGAGGAGTATGTCATGCTTGGCTTTATCTTGCGTGTCGAGCTTGAGCTCGACGTCGATGCCCGCCGCATTGATGGCAGCCCCGAGCTTCTCGTAGACGCCCAGGGAGCCGTTCGCGATGCAGCCGGTGCCGGCGCAGACTACGATGCGCTTTGCGACGAGAGCGCGCGCTCTCTGGTACGCGGCCGATCGGGCTTCAAGATCCGGACTTTTTGCATCCTTAACGAGCGACATTGGCCGCCTCCTTCGCCTTCAGCTCCTTCACGATGCGCAGGGCATCCTCGACGGTTGCCAGGCCGTGCACGTCTTCGCCCACGACCATCGCGGGCGCGAGTCCGCAGGCCCCGAGGCAGGAGACTGTCTCGAGGGTGAAGAGGAGGTCGCTCGTCGTCTTCTTTTTCGCATCCAGGCCGAGTTCCTTGCGGAGGGCCGTTATAAGGGCGGAAGATCCTTTCACGTGGCAGGCGGTTCCATCGCAGACCTTCACCACGTACTTGCCTTTGGCCTCGAGAGAGAAGTGGCCATAGAACGTAGCCACTCCGTAGACCTTAGCGGGGGATAGGTCGAGGGCGGTCGCCACGTAGGTCATGATCTCCTCGGGCAAGTAGCGGTATTCGTCTTGGACTGCCTGGAGAATCGGGATGAGTTTTGCCGGGTCTCGCCCATAGCGATCTACTATAGATACGACTACGTTGAAGCGCTGCGTTTCCGTCTGAGATATGTCGCTCATATACCGCTCCTTGTATCGATATTAAAATATATAAATAGATATAAAGTCGTCAAGTAGGGTAGCTTGAGACGCTCGAATATATCAGTAAGATGGAATATCTAAGAAAAGCTTGACAAAACTTGAATGATTAAGTATATAAATATCGATAATGATATCGATTTATGTAGGAGTGTTTGTATGGCTACATTTACGTTTTCGATTCCTCGCGACATAGTCTACGGCGAGAATGCCCTCGCCAAGCTCGGTACCCTCAAAGGCAAGAAAGCTGCGGTCGTCACGGGCGGCAGCTCCATGAAAAAATCCGGTTTCCTCGATAAGGCAGTCAAGCTTCTCGAATCCGCGGGTATGCAGACCATCGTAATCGACGGTGTCGAGCCCAACCCCTCGGTATCCACGGTCAAGCGCGGCGCGGACGCCATGCAGGAGTTCGGCCCGGATTGGATCGTCGCCATCGGCGGCGGCTCGGCCATCGACGCGGCCAAGGTCATGTGGTGCTTCTACGAGCACCCGAAGCTCTCCTTCGAAGACATCATCCAACCCGGTTCCATGCCGTCATTGCGCAACAAGGCGCGCTTCGCGGCCGTGCCCTCCACGAGCGGCACCGCAAGCGAGATAACCGCCTTCTCCGTCATCACCGACCCCGAGAAGCACATCAAGTACCCGATCGTCGCTGCGGACATGGTCCCGGACGTGGCCATCCTCGACCCGGCCATTCCGGCCTGCATGCCCAAGACGGTCACGGCCAACACTGGCATGGACGTCATGTGCCACGCCCTCGAAGCCGTTGCCTCCACCGCGGCGACCTCTTTCACCGACCCCTACGCGGTCGAGGCGATCAAGCTTGTCTTTGGGAACCTCGAGAGGGCCTACGAGAAAGGCAACGACATGGTTGCGCGCTTTAACATGCACAACGCCTCCGCACTCGCGGGCATGGCCTTCACGAACGCCTCCCTCGGCCTCGTCCACTCCCTCGCCCATAAGATCGGCGGCGAGTTCGGCGTGACCCACGGCCTCGCGAACGCGATCCTCTTGCCCAACATCATCGACTTCAACCGCAAGTCGACGAAGAAGTACGCCGAGGTCGAGAAGGCCCTCGGAATCAAGGACATCGCCGAGGAGATCCGCAAGCTCAACAAGAAGCTCGATATCCCTGCTGCCTTCAAGGACTGCAAGGAAGTCGACTTCAATGAGGCCAAGTTCAAGGAAGTGCTCGACCGGATGAGCGCCAACGCCTTCGCTGATCCCTGTACCCTCACGAACCCCGGCAAGCCGACCGTCGCCGATGTAAAGGCGATCTACACGGCCGCCTACTACGGCAAGTCCATGAAGTGATACCCCGGACGCGGCAGCGCTCTGGCCGTCGATAAAATGCTAAACCTTCAATGGTCAGCGCCACCCCCCTGCCGCGTCCGTTTTTTTTTGATATCCTACTTCAACTAAGCTTTCCCCATCGAGGCAAGATGTGACAAAGATTCTCCGTAAAGAGAGGCTCTCGAAAGACGTCTACCGCATGGTCCTGGACGCCCCCGCGATAGCCCGAGCGCGCAAGGCCGGGCAGTTCGTCATACTCATGCCGGATGACGAGTTCTCCGAGCGCATCCCCCTGACCATAGCCGACGCCGACGAGAAGGCCGGCACCGTGACGATATTGTTCCAGGCGGTGGGTGCCACGACGCGAATCCTCGCCGCCAAGGAAGAGGGCCAGAGCCTGGCTCACCTCCTCGGGCCCTTAGGCAGGCCGACCGACATCAAGAAGCTGGAAGGGGGCGTAGTCTGCGTCTGCGGCGGCATCGGCGCCGCGCCCATGTACCCGATCATCCAGGCCCTCAAGGCGGCGGGAAACCGCGTGACCGTCATCCTCGGCGCGCGTAACGAGAGCCTGCTCGTCTACGAGAACGAGTTCCGCGCTCTCGCCGACGAACTCATCGTCTGCACCGACGATGGCTCGCAAGGCCGCAAGGCCCTCGTCACCGAGCCCCTCAAGGAGCTCTGTGAGTCGGCCGAGAGGCCTTCCGAGGTCATCGCGATCGGACCACCCATCATGATGAAGTTCTGCTCCGCCACCACCAAGCCCTTCGGCGTGCATACCGTCGCCTCCCTAAACACGATCATGGTCGATGGCACGGGCATGTGCGGCGGCTGCCGCGTCACGGTCGGCGGCAAGATCAAGTTCGTCTGCGTCGACGGCCCCGAGTTCGACGCCCACGAGGTCGACTGGGACTCGATGCTCCGCCGCCTTGGCTCGTACAAGGAGGAGGAGTCTCACAAGTGTAAGCTCGTCGAGGCCGCCGCAGCGCTTGCTTCGCAAGCGACGCTCGAGAAGGAGCAGGTGAAATGAGCGATACGAAAAAACTGGAAGCTCTCCGCGCTGAGGCGGCTTCCCTCCGCAAGGAGCTCGCCGCTAAAGGCTCGCTTTCCCCTAAGGACAGGCGCGCCATAGCCCAGCAGGATATGCCCTCCCAGGATCCCCAGGTCCGCAGGCACAACATGAACGAAGTCGCCCTCGGTTACTTCGAGGACCAGGCCGTCGTCGAGTCCCTGCGTTGCCTAGGCTGCGCGAATAAGCCCTGCGTCTCCGGCTGTCCCGTCTCAATCGACATACCGAGCTTCCTCGCCCAGACCGCGGCGGGCAAGTTCGACGAGGCCTACGCTACGATCCGCGAATCGAGCATGCTCCCCGCGATCTGCGGCCGAGTCTGTCCGCAGGAGAAACAGTGCATGGCGAAGTGCACGGTGGGCAAGGTCGAGAAGGATCCGGAGAAATCCGTCGCCATCGGCCGCGTCGAGCGCTTCCTTGCCGACCGCGGCCGCGCCTTGGCTGCGTCGCCCAATGCTCCGAAGGTCGCCGCCCCGCGCCCGAAGGCGTCGGGCTTCCGTGTAGCCATCGTCGGCTCGGGGCCCTCGGGCCTCACCGCTGCGGCCGACCTCGCCAGGCTCGGCCACGATGTCACGATCTACGAGGCCTTCCACAAGCCGGGCGGTGTCGCCGTTTACGGCATCCCCGAGTTCCGTCTCCCCAAGGCGATCGTCGAGGAAGAGGCCCGCTCGCTCGAGCTCCTCGGCGTGAAGATCGTCTGCGACTTTCTCGTGGGCCGCACCCGCACTGTGCACGATCTTCTGGAGAAAGATGGCTTCGGCGCGGTCTACATCGCTACCGGCGCGGGCCTGCCCAAGTTCATGGGCATACCCGGCGAGGACTTAGTCGGCGTGTTTTCCGCGAACGAGTACCTCACGAGGTCGAATCTCATGAAGGCCTACGACCGCGAGAACGCCGCCACGCCCCTGTATTCCGCGAAGCGTGTCGCCGTCTTCGGCGGCGGCAACGTCGCAATGGACGCCGCGCGCACCTCGTTGCGGGCCGGGGCCGACGAGGTGCGCATCGTCTATCGCCGCACCGAGGCCGAGATGCCCGCCCGAGTCGAGGAAGTGCACCACGCAAAGGAAGAGGGCGTAATTTTCGACTACCTCGCCAACCCGACCGCGATCATCGGCGACGAGAAAGGCCGCGTGAAGGCGGCTGTGTGCCAGCGCTACAAGTTGGGTGAACCCGACGCCTCCGGCAGGGCGAAGCCCATCGCTATACCGGGCAGCGAGTATACGCTCGAGATCGACGCCTGCATCGTGGCCCTCGGCAACGACTCCAATCCTCTTGTGACCGGTACGACGCCCGAGCTGAAGACCACGCCGAGGGGTAACATCATCGTCGACGAGCACGGCGCTACCTCCATGAGAGGTGTCTTCGCCGGCGGAGATATCGTGCAGGGCGCGGCGACCGTGATCCTCGCCATGGGCGACGGCCGCCGAGCCGCCGTGGGCATCGACACGTACCTCAAGGGGAAGAAGCGCTGATCTCCGACGAAGCCCCGATCGGCGGACTAGGGCAGGGCTCCCACGGTGTGCCCCTGCCTGCGGCCCGCCGTTTTCCTCTTTACCTGCGCGTCCTCAAGGAGCGTTCCCTGGCCGGCGAGGACTGGGTCTCTTCGGAGGCAATGGCAGCGCGGCTCAGCCTCTCTGCCGTCCAGATCCGCAAGGACCTCTCCGCAGTCGGCGCCCTCGGCAGCCCTAAACACGGCTTCCCCGTCGGCGAGACCATCGGTCTTCTCACGGCCTTCCTCGGCGCCGACGATTTCGCCGATGTCTTCCTCGTGGGCTCCGGCGAGCTCGCGGCCGCGCTCCTCGCCGACGAGGGGGTGGGCCGGCGCGGCTTCAATATCGTCGCCCTCTTCGATCCCGATCTGGACAGGGAAGGCCGCAAAGTCGGCGGCATGTCCGTGTTCTCGATCTCGCGCCTTCCCGATCTCTCCAGGCGCATGAACGTTCGCCTCGCCGTTCTCGCCATCTCCGGCCCCGGCCTGCGTGACGCCGTCGACGCCATCTCGGCCTCTAGCCTCTCGGGCGTCCTCGACCTCTCGGGCACTTCCATCGCCTTTCCGCCCTCGATCTCCGTGCTGCGCGAGGACTATGGCGCTCGCCTCTCCTCCCTTGCCGGCTCCTTCGTCCGATCCAAACCCTAAGTACGCCTCTCGCGGCGCAGCGAGAACGCTGTCGAAGCAATAACCGCGGCGATGATTATCCCGCCCCCGGCGAGGGCATTCGCCCCTGGTTTCTCGCCAAAGGCGAGAAAGACCCAGACCGGGTTGAAGACCGGCTCGAGCACGCCGATGAATGAGGCGTCGAGCGCGGTCACGCGTTTGATGCCGATGGCGAAGAGGGCCGAGGCGAGGCCGATCTGAAGGACGCCGAGACCGAGGATGGCCGCGACGGAGCGGGCGTCGAAGGAGGGCGCGGAGGAAAAGGCTGACGACGAGAGATACCGCCGCGGTGCAAAGATGGGCGAGGAGAGCCGACTCCAGGGGAGAACCCTCCTTTTGTTTGCGCATCAGGATCGTGTAGAGCGCGAAGGTGAGGCCGGCCACTGCGGCCGCTAGGTTGCCGAGAAAACTGCCTCCGCCCAGTCCTCCCATGAAGAAGAGCCCCATTCCGAGGGCTACGAAAGCGAAGGCGACCCAATGCTCGGCCTTCGGACGCTCTTTGAGCACGAAAGAGCCGATGATCGCGACGTAGACCGGCTCGCCGTATTGCAGGAGTATTGCGTTGGCCGAGGTCGTTGCCTTGTTCGCGTAGACGAAGAGAAGCATGGTCGCGGAGTAGGAGAGGGCCGCGAGGACCTGCATGGCCGAGAAGGTAAAGCGCGGCTTGCGGATCCAAGCGAGGAGAAAGAGCGCCGCGACGAGGCTACGTCCGCAGGCGATGGCCATAGGATTCCAGTCGACGAGCTTGATGAAGAGGCCCGCGAGGCTCCAAAGGAGGGCGCATCCCGCCATGGCAGCCACGCCCAGTCCTTGATGCCCTCATGAGCCTTTTCATGGCCTACAACGTCATCCCGGATTCGGCCCTCCTGGGTGGGTCGAATACCTTGGAGGCATGATAGCGACCAAGTCGCGACAGACCCCACCATAGGTCGCGCTCCTTCTCTCCAAGTTCACTCCGCAATATTCGCCCTGAGCCCGTCCAGGAACTTTTTCATCTCCTCCGAGTCGCGCTGACGTATGATGTGCGTCAGGTAGGAGAGCTGAGAGCCGATGAGCTCGAGCTGCCTGACCGTGTAGGGATTGAACATAATCTCCGTGAGAAGTCTGTCGTCCTCGGAGAGGAGCCCCTTCGCAACGATCATGTGCCGCTTGAAAGTCGTGCCGGGGGTCTTCACCTTCTCCATGCACGAGGCGAAGACCATCGATGAGGCGAAGGGCGTGCCGAGGGAGTAGGCGATCATCTTGTCGTGGCCCTCGAAGTCATACTCGAAGATGCGGATGCCGAGGCCCGAGTAGAGGGCGCGGAAGAAAGCCTTTCCCTTGGGATCGGACTCCGCGATGATCGCGGCGCTCTCGTCCTGGAGCTCTCGGATGTTGCCGAAGGTGGGGCCGAACATCGGATGGCTCGAGACGAAGGGATGACCGGTCTCCTTATAGAAATCGGCGAGTCCCGTCTTGACCGAAGCGATATCTGAGAGGATGCAGTCCTTGGAGAGGTAGGGTAGTACGGCTTTGAAGACATCGACGGTGTAGCCGAGGGACACGCAGTTGATGACGAGCTCGGGGTCGAAGCCTTTCGCCTCCGAGAGCTCTATGAAGCGTTTTACCTTGATGAAGTATTTCATCTTCGCGAGGTCGGCATCGTGCACCGCGACTTCGTGGTCGAGGCAGAGCTCTTCGGTGAGCCAAGCCCCCATGCGGCCGGTGCCTATGATGAGGATACGCATCCTTATAGCTTCCTTTCGTTGTAGCAGCCGAGGACGCGGAAGCCGTGCGTGGCCGAGCCCGCCGCGGCTATCGCCTTGGAGACCTCGGGGTCGGCGTCGGAACCGTCGAAGTCGATGAAGATGGCGTAGTTGCCCGGAGTGTCGGGCACGGACTCTATGCGCGTGAGGTTGATCCCAGCCTTCGCGAAGACCTCGAGGGTCTTGAAGAGAGCCCCGGCCTTGTCGTCCGTCGAGAAGACTGCGGAACATTTATTGCCCGCCTGGCTCGAGGCTTCCTTCGCGATGACGTAGAATCGCGTCCGGTTGTTGGGGGCGTCCTGGATCTCGTCCTTGATGATCTCCAAGTCGTAGATCTCCGCGGCGAAACGGTTGGCTATCGCGGCGGTGTCCTTGCGGCGTTCCTGGGAGATCATCCGCGCCGCTCCGGCGGTGTCGTAATACGGCCGCGCCTCCAGCTTGTTGCGCGCGAGGAAGTTGCGGCACTGGGCGAGGGCCTGGCTGTGTGAGTAGGCGGAGCGGATCTCTCGGTGGTCCGCGCCGGGCACGGCGAGGAGACAGTGCGAGATGGGCGCGTCGATGGCCGCGACTATCTTTAGGTCGGTGTTGATGAGGATCGAGTTGACCGGCCCTACGAGGCCGCCCAAGGTGTTCTCGACGGGCACGATGCCGTAGTCGAATAGGCCGTCGCGCACTGCGTCGAAGACGTCGGAGAACTCGACGCAGGGCATGGCCGCGGTCTTGGCGTCCCAGGCTCTGAGTGCCACTTCGCTGTTGGCGCCGTGCTCGCCCTGGAAGCCCACGGTCTTGGGCTTGCTTTCCTGTATCGCGCGTGATTCGGCTATGATGCGCTTCCAGAGGTCGGTCGTGAACTCGCTCTCCGCGAGGCAGCGGGACGAGCGCGCGATGCGGCCCAGGACCTCCTCCTCGCGCTTAGTGTCGGTCACGTTGGCCTTGAATGCACGCGCGAGGAGGGCCTTCTCCATGCGCTCATCGAGCAGCGCGAGCATCTTCGCGTCGATGCGGTCGATGTCGTCCCTGATCTCCTTGAGTGTCATCATTCCTCCAACCGCGCGTTCGACGCACGGGAAACGAGCGATAGATCGGCGAGGGCGACAGCGCAGGCTGCCTCGAGGACGACGGACGCCCGCAATGCTATGCATGCGTCGTGCCGCCCGCCGGGGGCGAGCGTAGTCTCTTCGCCTGATTCGAAGTCGAGAGTCTTTTGCGGCGCGGATACCGTGGATGCGGGTTTGACCGCGACGCGGAGGACGAGATCGTTGCCGTTCGTTATGCCTCCGTTGACACCGCCCGAGCCGTTCTTCGAGGTCCTGCCCGAAACATCGACGAAGGGATCGTTGTGCTCGGTGCCGCGCATGCGAGAAGCGGCGAAGCCGTCCCCGAACTCGACGCCGCGCACCGCGGGTACGGCGAAGAGGGCATGGGCTATGACGGACTCCGCCGCGTCGAAGAAGGGCTCGCCGAGGCCTGCAGGAAGGCCTCGGACACGGATTTCGACGAGGCCGCCGATAGAGTCGCCCTCTTCCTTGGCGGCGGCTGCCGCCGCCGCGATGTCCGCGCTGCCGCCTGCCTCGAGTATGCGCGTCTCGAAGGCGAGCTCGCGCATCGCGTCGGCCGCGAGCACTTTCTTCGCGACCGCCCCGGCGGCCACGAGGCCCGCGGTGACGCGGCCGGAGAAGTGGCCGGATCCGCGCGGGTCGGAGAAGCCGCCGTATTTATAGCGAGAGGTGAAGTCCGCGTGTCCTGGCCTGGGAACGCGCTTGAAGTCTTCGTAATCGGAGGAGCGAGTGTCCCCATTGCGGAAAGCGATGCAAATGGGCGAGCCGGTGCTGCGGCCGTTGTAGATGCCTGAGAGAATGTCGGGCAGATCGGCCTCATGGCGCTCTGTGGTTCCGGCCGCACCCGAACGCCGCCGGGCAAGATCGCGCTCGAGATCGTCTATCGTGAGTTCGATGCCCGGCGGGCAGCCGTCGACCATGGCGCCGACCGCCGGCCCGTGGGATTCTCCGAATATCTCGACGCGGAAGATCCGGCCGAAGCTGTTCATGGCGCCTCCATAACGAATGCTTGGAGATCTGAAAGAGGCACTGCCTCTATGATGACTTTGCCGATAGCCTCCGGGAGGGCCATGAGTATGTCGCCCCCTTGCCGTTTCTTGTCGGAGGCGATCGCCTTTGCGACGACCTTTCGCAGCTCGGGCGAGTCGGGAACGCTCCCCGTCCCCGCCGCCGCAGCTATCGTGTGGGGCAGGCCCCAGGCCTCGATGAGGCGCGTTATGAGATCACAGTCGTCCTGTCCGAGCCTGCCGAGGCTCACCGCCAGCCGACAGGCGGTGCCGAGCCCCGCGGCGATCGCGTGTCCGTGGGGGATTCCCGTCGCTACCTCGATCCCGTGCCCTGCGCTGTGGCCGAGGTTGAGCACGCGCCTGCGTCCGCCTTCGCGCTCGTCCTCCGTGACGACCGACGCCTTGATCTCGACGGAGCCGCGCACAATGCGCTCGAGCGTCGCTTGATCGAGTCGATGGGTAGCTTCGCGGCATCCTGCCTGCTTGGGGGCCGAGGCCTGGACAAGCTCGAAGTAGCTTCCGCCCGAGATGACCGCGTGCTTGACCACCTCGCCCATGCCCGAGGCGAACTCCCTGTCCGGGAGGCTGCCCAGGAGCGAGACGTCGATGCGCACGAATCGCGGCTGCGAGAAACTGCCGATGAGGTTCTTGACGCCGCGGTAGTCGACGCCGTTCTTGCCGCCTACCGAGGCGTCGACCATCGCGAGGAGGGTCGTCGGCGTGAAGCCGAAGTCGACGCCTCGAAGCCAGGTCGAGGCCGCGAAGCCTGCGAGGTCGGAGACCGTGCCGCCGCCCACAGCGAGCACGGTACCGTCGCGGCCGAGTTCGAGCTCGAGGAAGCGAGCGTAGAGTTTTTCGAGGGAGGACAGCGACTTAGCCGCCTCGCCTCTCTCGACGAGTGCGATGGGGCAGGATGGAAGCTCGTCCCCGTGCAGCCTCTGTATCTCCGGGTCGGTGACGATGACCGTCTTCGCGCTCTCGATCTCCTCGCCCAGGCCCGAGAGGGGACCGAAGGAGACGCGCGAAGGCCTGCCGCTCGCCCCTTGGATCGTGATGCTCGATTCTCCCATGACCGCTTAGTCCGTCGCGTCCGCGAAGACGTCCCGAGAGCCCGACGGGCCTTTGCCATTATCGAGGTCTCCGCGCTTGGCCGCTTCTCCGTTCTTCTCGGCCATGAACTCGCGCAGCTCGAAGACGCGCTTCATCATGGCCGCGAACTCCTCCGGCCGAAGCTGCTGGTCCTTGTCGGAGAGGGCCGAGGGGGGATCTATGTGGACCTCGATCTCCAGGCCATCGGCCCCTGCGGCTATCGCGGCGAGGCTCATGGGCTCGATCATGAACTTGATGCCCGTGCCGTGCGAAGGATCGACCATGATCGGCAGGTGGCTCTCGGCCTTGACCGCGGGGATCATGGACAGGTCGAGGGTGTTGCGCGTGTAGGTCTCGAAGGTGCGGATGCCGCGTTCGCAGAGGATGACCTGGTCGTTGCCCTCGGCGAGGATGTACTCCGCGCAGTTCAGCCACTCCTCGAGAGTGGAGTACATGCCGCGTTTGAGGAGTATGGGCTTGCCAGACTTGCCCGCCTCGCGGAGGAGGGAGAAGTTCTGCATATTGCGCGCGCCGATTTGAAGGATATCGGCGTATTCGCCGACCCAGGAGACGTCGCGCGTGTCGACTACTTCGGTGACGACAGGCAGGCCCGTCTCTCGTTTGGCCTTGTCGAGTATCTTGAGGCCCTTGAGGCCAAGGCCCTGAAACGCGTAGGGCGAGGTGCGCGGCTTAAAAGCCCCGCCGCGTAGCATTTTCGCGCCCGCCGCCTTCACTGCGACCGCGGTGCGCACCGTTTGATCCTCGGTCTCGACCGAGCAGGGGCCCGCGATCACGACGAACTCCTCGCCGACGCGGATGCCGCCTACTTCGATGACGCTTCGGCCCTCGCCAGGCTTCCTTCCGGTAAGTTTCAAGTTGTTCATGCCGATTCTTCTCCATTTATGCGAGACGATGAGGCGCCCCTTATTGTGCAAACTTCGGAATTATGCGTATAAATTGCGGAAATATATCGGAGGCCCTTATCGTGGATCAGCTTTCCCTGCGCGTGCGCAGCCTTTCGCCTTCCCGTACCATCGCGATGAACCAGAGGGCGAGAGCCTTGCGCGAGAGCGGTGTCGATGTGATCGATCTCACGGTGGGCGAGCCCGACTTTCCTACGCCCGAACCTGTGCGCGCGGCCGCTAAAAGGGCGATCGACGAGGGCAACAATTTCTATACGCCCGTCGCCGGCTACAACGACCTGCGAGAAGCGGTCTCTCGCAAGCTTAAGCGGGAGAACGGTCTCTCCTATCAGCCTTCTTCGGTGATGGTCTCCGCGGGAGCGAAGCACTGCATCACGAACAGCCTCCTCGCACTCGTCGATCCCGGGGACGAGGTCGTCATCCCTGCTCCTCATTGGGTGAGCTACTGCGAACTCGTGAAGATCGCGGGCGGCATCCCCGTCTCCGTCCCGACTCTCGCCTCCGAAGGATACAAGCTCCGTCCCGAGGCCCTCGCGGCCGCAATGAGCGACCGGACCAAGGCTATCATTCTCTGTTCGCCCTCGAACCCCTCGGGCGCCGTGTACTCGCGCTCCGAGCTCGAAGCTCTCGCAGGTGTCCTCGCGGAGCGTCCGCGCGTCTGGGTCGTAAGCGACGAGGTCTACGAGCACATCGACTACACCGGCCTTCCGCACGAGAGCCCCGCGTCCATCCCGAGCCTCGCGGAAAGGACGGTCCTGATAAACGGCGTATCCAAGGCCTACGCGATGACTGGCTGGCGCATCGGTTACCTTGCCGGCCCCGCTCCCCTCGTCAAGGCGTGCATCGACCTCCAGGGCCAGATGACGACGAACGCATCTTCGATCGCGCAACGTGCCGCTTTCGCCGCCCTGGAGTCGGGCGTCACGCTCATAGGCGGCATGCAGGCCGCTTTCCGCCGCAGGCGAAGCCTCGTCCTCGAGCGCGTCCGGAAGCTCCCAGGCCTCGCCCTCGTGGAGCCCGAGGGCGCTTTCTACATCTTCCCCGACGTCTCGTCCTATTACGGGAAGAGCGCAGGCGGGAAGGCCATCTCCTCTTCCGACGACTTCTGCGAGTTCCTCCTCGAGGCGGCGCGCGTAGCCCTCGTGCCGGGCTCGGCCTTCGGCGACGACCGCTGCCTGCGCCTTTCCTTCGCATCTTCCGACGAGCGGTTGTCCGCCGCCTTCGGTCGAATGGGAGAAGCCTTCGCCATGCTCCGATAAGGGATTAATCCTGTCTATAGCTGTATCGCTCATTGCGATATTCCTCTGAAAGCAATCACTGTGGATGGTTTAAGCCGACGACGCCGGCTTCGCCAGCCGAGCTGGCGCCGCCAGTCGAACTGGCGTTCCGGCCTTGGTGGGCTTTCTGCGCTCTCTTCGCCCGGCCGGTCGCCGAAGGAGCGTCAGTAGGAATAAAAGAAGAAGTAAAAGTAGGAGTAGAGGAAGGATGAGGCGCGGATGGAAGGACGACTGCAAGAAAGTTTTTCTGCGGCAAGGGAAGAGGTTCCCAAACCGCCAGCGAATTTGTTTCGCACTTTCATTGCTGCCATAACCTTCGCTTCCGAGACTAGCACGTCGCGAAATAAATAGTCAAGTTACTTTTGGTAGAAATACTCAGCGTGGATATTCCAATATATTACTGCCGCTCGACATTTATACTCGCTGCCGTGGGCAAGTCGGAGGAGGAGGGAAAGCGTCGTCCCTCCGAAGAAAGTCGGGCCAACGCTTTTCCTCCTCCGCCGCCCCGAAAGCCACGGCAGGAAGCGAAAACGTCGCATGCCTAGGCCTTTACACGAAACCTTCCTTGATTCGGAAAGAGGGTCGCATACCCTGTCAGCTCTGCTGCGGCTTGCCTACAACAGACTATGGGGTATGCGATCCCTCATACAATCAATTACCTTGCCCACTATCGAAGGTATTCGTAAGGCAATCATTCGCAGAAGCCTTCTCGGAAGGCCCAGCGTAACGAAGTGTTAGTCCCCCCAGCAGTACTATTCAATTCTACCGCCGTGAGGATTAAATCCTGCAACCGTGAAAATAAAATTTTCAAGGCATGGAATTTACTGCTGCTGTCAGGAGTAATTAATCCGCTGCCTAGAATATTTCGTAATCCTTACAGGAATCAGCAGTTAGGCAGGCAGCAAAGTCTCCCAAACGCTTCGCTAGGGCCGAGAGGAATGTGATTGTAATCCCGCTATCGCGGGATCGGCCTGGACGCAGCCCAGACATAATCGATGCCGT
>Ga0326727_10006398_pt1 | contig 32363 bp, 27 predicted proteins | sample MB2enrmetagenome_FD_207643 | JGI IMG/M metagenome (GOLD analysis project Ga0326727, IMG submission 207643) | Lab enriched peat soil microbial communities from McLean, Ithaca, NY, United States - MB29MY | ecosystem: Environmental > Terrestrial > Soil > Wetlands > Peat | place: USA: New York...
CGCCAGCTCTCAAGATGGCCGAATGGTACATCCGAATTCAAATCGATTTTGCTCATTTTCACACGTAACTCACAGCCGTACTTGCACTTACATGGATTTCCGAATTCAACATTGGGACAGTACTGAGGATGTTTCCTTCTTCCAGGCGGGCACAACACCACCGCCCGCGTTCTTCCGGCGGGACACCCTCCAAGTCCTTCGGCAGATGGATAAGCTGAGTCATCATTCTCTCCAAGAAAATAGTGCGGCAAATGCCCCAGTATCTTCAATAAGATTAAACCGAAACCTATGCGATTCCAAGCCCACTTTCACCCGCAGGTCCGGTTCGCCTTTTTCAGCGAACTCGGAAAGCACATTTGTATCGACCAGGAACCCTCTCATAGCTCTCAGCTCTCACAGCTCTCTTGACACGAGCTACTTGCGCACATATACTGTGCGTATGAACCTTACTCTCTCCATCGATGGGCAAGTCGTAGAACGTGCCCGAAAGAAGGCCGCTGCCCTCGGCAAGAGCCTCAACCAGCTTATCCGTGAGTATCTGCAAGGTTGGGCGGGCGGCGACGATGCGGAGCGGAGCATTGAGGAGTTCAACCAACTCTCAGGCCGCGGCCATTCGCGCGGCTGGCGCTTCAACCGAGACGAGATTCATGACCGCTCGTAGCTTCTTCGACACCAACATCATCGTTTACGCCGACGACAAGTCGGCCCCGGCGAAGCAACGCCGGGCGCTTGACCTCTTAGCTGAGCACCGGCGTGCGGGGACCGGCGTTGTTTCGCTACAGGTCCTGCAAGAGTACTTCGTCACCGTCACCCAGAAGCTGCACGTTGAACCATCAGTGGCTCGCCGCAAGGTTGAATTGCTTGCCGAGTTCCACGTTGCTGCTCCCCAGCTTACTGACGTCCTGGCCGCCATCGACCTTCACCGCCTTCACGGGTTTTCTTTCTGGGACGCGTTGATCCTGCGGATGGCTCAGCAGGCTGGCTGCGAGGTACTCTTCTCCGAAGACCTGCAAGAAGCGCGACGGGTCGAGGGGGTTCACGTTGTAAATCCCTTCCGGCAGAATTAAAAGCAGACAGCGCGGGTGGCTGGTGCCCCATCGTCGAGAAGGTCAAAGACGAAGCCCGCGCGCTGCTTGACTTGTTGTAACCCGCCGGGTTATGTTTGTTACTTGCCCCTGCGGGCTGAGATCTAACAGGGAGTATGGCGGTTTGAAACGGACCTTTCAACCCAATCGTAGGCGCCAGGCCAAGACACATGGATTCCGCGTGCGCATGAGGACCCCGGGAGGCCGCAACGTGTTAAAGCGTCGGCGTCTAAAGGGCCGTCATCGCCTGACTCCATAAGAGCTCGTTTGGCATCTCAAGCTTTTCCCAAGACTATCCGGCTGCTTCGCCGAGGCGAGTTTCGGCGAGTCTATGACGAAGGGTATCGCCGGAGCGCCCCACTATGCACGGTCTTTATCCGGCCCAATGGCTTAATGCAATCCCGTTTTGGGGTCACCACACCCGCGCGCCTGGGGAAGGCCGTATTGCGCAATCGCCTGAAGCGCCGCTTGCGCGAGGTTTTCCGACGGCACCGCGCGCACCTGCCGGGCGGCTGGGACATACTGGTGAATCCCCGCGAGTCGGTGGCGAAGGTCCCATTTCGGACTTTGGAAGGGGAGGTTTTGAGGCTTTTCCCAAGCCAGCCTCCTCCGAAAGTTTCCGAGGAGTTGCGCGCCAAGTGAGGTTCATCACGCTAGGTCTTATTAAATTCTACCAGGCTTGCCTCTCTCCGCTCATACCGTCTTCTTGCCGCTTCTACCCGTCCTGCTCAGCTTACGCGTATGAAGCGGTGGAGAGGTGGGGCGCCTGGCGGGGAACTCGGTTGGCGCTTGGTCGGCTCATGCGGTGCCGGCCGTACGGCGGGCATGGCATCGACCCCGTGCCCTGACTACACGTTTGCGGTTGCCGGGTTCGGAGTGTTCGGAAGAAAAGCAAGTGATTTCATTCCGGACCCCGAGGCCCGGAAGCTGAGATTTGAGGACGTTCGGTGGACCAAGAAAAGCGGGTGCTGGCGGCATTCGCACTCTCCTTTTTGATGCTCTTGCTTTGGCGCGTATTCTTTTTTAAGGAACCGCCCCCTACGCCATCTTCCAAATCCAACCCTACGGCGCAGACCCCACTGTCTGCTGGGAAAACACCTGCCCCGGCTGTGAGCCCCTCGCTTCCTCCCACCATGCCGGTTGTGGAAGGCCTCAAGCCGGAAGACATCACCGTTGAAAGCGACCTTTATAAGGTGACCTTTTCCACGCGCGGGGCTGTGGCAGAGAGTTGGATACTCAAGAGATATCGCGACGCCAAAGAAGTTCCCCTGGATGTCATCGATGACGAGGCGTGCGGAAAGCTCGGCTTCCCTATGAGCGTGAGCGTTGCGGAGGGCGAACTGGGGAGCAAGCTGAACTCCGCGCTCTATGTTGCCACGCCCTCTGGGGCGGCGCTGAAGCCACCCGTCAAGGTCGAGTTCACCTACAGTGACGGCAAGGCGCAAGCGCACAAGGTTTTCACTTTCGGGACGGGTTATGAGGTCCAAGCCGAAGTCAGCGTCATTGAAGGAGGCCACTACCTTCCCGTCGAGGTCGCCTGGCCGGGCGGTTTTGGGGACCACTCCCTTGCGCCCGCGGTGATCAATACCCTCACCCTAGGTGTTTACGGTTCCATAGGTGATTTGACCACGGTGGCGCAACGGAAACTGAGCACCGACCGCTTGGTTCCCGCCCCACTTCAAGTCGCGGGCCTCGAGGACCGCTACTTCGCAGGAATCTTCTTCCCTGCTTCTCCGGAAGAGACCTTCCGGCTTGGCCGGCAGACGTGGACTCCCACGGACTGGGCTGGGAAAGATTCCGACAGGCCCAGCCCGATCTACGCACAGTTGGGACAGGCGCAGGCGAAGCCCCTGACCTTTCGGCTGTTCGTGGGGCCGAAGGACCTCGATGTCCTGCGCGCAGAAAAGCCCCCGCTGGATTCCCTGGTGGACTTCGGATGGTTTGCCTTTGTCGCCAAACCTCTTTTCCTCGGGCTGCGCTTCATCTATGAAAGATGGGTGCACAACTACGGCTGGGCGATTGTGATTCTTACCGTCCTCATCAATTTCGCGTTATTTCCGCTGAAATTAAAAAGCATCCGTTCGGCGCAAGAGATGCAGCGCATTGGCCCACTGATGAAGAGTATTCAGGATAAATACAAGGGCATGAAGTTCAACGACCCGCGCAAGGCGCGCATGAACGAAGAGATGATGAAGCTCTACAAGGAGCACGGCGTCAACCCCTTGGGCGGCTGTCTGCCCATGGCCCTCCAAATGCCCTTTCTTTACGGCTTTTACCGGGTGCTTGACCTGCCTATCGAACTCCGTCATGCCCCCTGGATACTCTGGATCACCGACCTTTCGGCGCCGGATAAATTCCATCCCTTTGGGATTCCGCTTCCTATTCTCCCCACGGTTATGATCATCACCATGTTCATCACGAGCAAAATGACTCCGGTGGCCAGCACGGATCCCTCCCAGCAACGCATGATGATGCTAATGCCGCTTGTTATCGGCATCATGTTTTACAATTTTGCCAGTGGCCTGGTTCTCTACTTTCTAACTGCCAACGTCGTGGGGATTTTGCAGCAACTTTTGATCAACAAATTGATGCCCATGCCCAAGACCCTCCCGGCCCCCGCAACACGCCCGAGGTGAAAGGCCGGTCTTCGATGGACTCGCAGAATGCCGCTCAAATTCCAGCTCATTCATGGGAGAGCTGCCTTGCAGCGATTGACTCTCTCCTGACGCAAATCCTCCAGCGAGGCGGGTTTGCGCTCTCGTTTGCGATTCACCCCGTGCTTCAGGAGTCATCGGATGTCGAGTCGCCGGAGTATGTGGTGGATTTTGCGGGCGCGGACGCCGACCTCCTCTTGGAGCGGAATGGCGCCCTTCTTGACGCCCTCGAACATGTGGTCCTGAGGGCCGTGCGCCTGCGGGATGAGCACCTCGGCAAGATCAGTTTCGACTGCGACGACTGGCGGCGGCTGCGCACGGAAGAACTGAGACTCACCGCCCAAGTCGCCGCCGAGCGGGTGATCGACACCGGCGATCCCTTTGCCTTGAGTCCCATGACCCCACGTGAGAGGCGCATCATCCATCTGGCGCTGGGAGATCGGCCGGACCTCCGCACCGTGAGCGAAGGCATGGGCGCCGAGCGCAAAGTTGTGATCCTGCCGGTCCGACCTCCCACCCACGACCACGGACATGATCCATGACGACACCATCGTGGCCGTTGCCACGCCGCCCGGCCGGGGCGGCCTGGGGGTGGTGCGCCTGTCGGGAAGCCAGGCTGTCGAAATCACCACCCGCCTCATCCGTTTCCCCAAATTGCCGCTGGAAACCCAGCGGGCCACGCTGGGCGAGTTTTGCGATCCACAGGGCGGCAGGGTTCTGGACCAGGTTGTGGCCACTTGCTTCCGGCGTCCTCACTCCTACACGGCGGAAGACGTCGTCGAGATTTCCTGCCATGGCGCTCCGGTCATCCTTCGATATCTGGTGGAATGCTGCCTCAGCCGCGGAGCTCGCGCGGCTGAGCCGGGCGAGTTCACCCTGCGGGGGTTTCTGAACGGGCGCATCGACCTGACCCAAGCGGAAGCGGTCCGCGACCTCATCGAGTCGCGCACCCTCTACCAGGCCCGCGTGGCCGCACAACAACTCGAGGGCGCGGTCTCCGCTCGCCTCAAACCGCACAAGCAGGTTCTGCTCGAACTCATCGCCCGGCTCGAGGCCGGCATCGACTTCGCCGAAGACGATGTGGCCGTCATGGAGTGGAAGGAAATTGGGGCCCGCATTGACGCCATCCGCGTTGACCTCGAGAAGTTGGTGCAAGGCTACGAATACGGCAGGCTGGTTCGCGAGGGACTGAGCTTGGCCATTGTGGGCCGTCCCAACGTTGGCAAGTCGAGCCTCTTTAACCGCCTCCTCAATGAAGAGCGTGCCATCGTGACTTCGACTCCCGGGACCACTCGGGATTTGGTGGCCGAAACTGCCAACATTGGAGGCATACCGCTGCGCTTCGTGGATACGGCGGGCATTCGTCACACGGAGGATGAGGTGGAAAGGATGGGCGTGGCGAAGTCCTTCCAGGCCATCGCCGATTCCGACCTGCGGCTCCTGGTGGTTGACGCCTCCGCAGGATGGACCACCGAAGATTCGAATTTGTTGAGCAGAGTGCGCCCACTGGGCGCGCTCCTGGTAGCCTGCAACAAAGCCGACCTTCCGCCCAGAATCTCGCACGCGGATTTGGAAGTGTCACCTGTTGTCTGGACCTCCGCCTTAACCGGCGAGGGAATTCCCCAACTCAAGGAGAAAATCCTGGAGATCGCCGCACCTGCAAGCGACCTGGGGCTGGAGGGCGAATTCATCACCAGCTTGCGCCACCAGCAGCTTCTTAAAGAATCGCTCCAGGCGCTCGCCCAGGCCCGTCAGGCAGCCGAGCAAAGCGTCCCCCACGAGATGCTTCTCCTCGATCTGTATGAAGCCCTTCGCCCCCTCGATCAAATCACCGGCGCAACATACGTGGACGATGTGTTGGATATCATTTTCTCGACGTTTTGCGTAGGCAAATAGCGAGAGGTTTCTCCTGCCGATGTGAAATCGCCGCTCCAACCGTGTCATTCCCGCGAAGGCGGGAATCCAGTCTATATACAGCGCATCGCCAAAGGCTTGTGGAGTGGATTCCCGCGTTCCCGGGAATGACTACGAATTCCAGCGCCAAGCCTGGCAAATGACACCACTCCCCTGGCGCGAATGCTGTCATGCTGAGCCCTTCGGCTGTCATTCTGAGCGAAGCGAAGAATCTCCGCAGTTCACTCAGGGTAAACTCCGCGAAGCATCTCTGCAGTTTGTATGTCACCCCACTGCGCAGAAAAAACAACCACAGAGATTCTTCGCCCCGACAAGTCGGGGCTCAGAATGACTGGCGTCGACAGATGCACTTGACAAAGGGTTTATCATTGTGCTTGATGAACGCGGCCTCGCCTCGCAATATCTCTAGCGCGCCGCCCTTATTCAGCTTACAATTTTACTCTTGAAGCTCGAAGCCCTATGGAGTGGACCAACTACAGTTTCGCAGAACCGCAGGACGAGGCAGCGTTCTTCTATGGCCTCTTCCTGCGCGGCCATCCCCTGCAAAAACTGCGGGAAGACATCGATGTGCCCGCCCACGTTCTGGCCAAGTGGCAGCGCCTCGCCGATCATGACCCCATGTACCAAGGCACAGTGGCCCGCATTTTGGCCTATCGCAAACACGTTCTTGCCATCTTCGATTCCCTGATCTTCAGGGAAATCGGGTTCCCACACAGACTCCAGTAATTGAGTCATCGGGTCATCGGGTCATCGGGCCATTGAAGAACGGTTCGTTGTCCGGCTCTTCATGCACGTTCAATGAAGCAATGACCCGATGACCCGATGGCTCAATGACCCGATGACTCAATGAATCAAGATGTCCGCGGCCCAGGTGACAAAGAACAGCACGCTGATATACCCGTTCACGTTGAAGAACGCGGCGTTGACCCGGGATAGGTCGGAGGGCTTGACCAGCGCGTGTTCGTAGGCGAGTAAGAAAGCTACCGCGATTAACCCTGCCATGGCGATCCATCCCAGATTCTCCCTCCGGGCTATCGTCACCAACAGGACCAGCATCAGCACGTGCAGGATGGCGGAAACATAAAGCGCTGCCGTGATCCCGTAGCGCTTGGGGACGGAGTGAAGCCCCAGGGCATGGTCGAACTCCACGTCCTGGCACGCGTAGATGATGTCGAAGCCGGCCGTCCACAAGGTGACCGCCCCGCCCAACAGCAAAACGCTCAGGCTCACCTCGCCCCGCAGGGCAATCCAGGCGGCGATCGGCGACATCCCCAGACAAAACCCTAAAACCAGGTGTGAGAGCACCGTGAAGCGCTTGGTGTAGGAATAAGCCACCAGGACGGCGAGCGCCAGCGGTGAAAGCTTGAACGCCAGGGGGTTCAGTTCGTGCGCGGCCAGCACCAGCAGCGCGCAGGAGAGCAGCGTGAAGCCCAGGGCAAATCGCAGGCTGATTTGACCGGTGGGCAGGGCGCGCATCCGGGTGCGCGGGTTGAGCGCATCCAATTTCAGGTCGGCGATGCGATTGAACGTCATGGCGGCGCTGCGCGCGCCTACCATGGCCACGATCAGCCAAAGCACTTGTCGCCAAGTGGGCCAGCCACGCACCGCCAGCAGGGCCCCCGTCAGCGCAAACGGCAAGGCAAAGATCGAGTGCTCGAACTTTATCATTTCGAGCGTGGTGCGGAGCTTGGCGATAAGGCCCCCGGCGGCGGGTGGTCCGCCGGGGACGCTCGGTGGCATGGCTTGAGTCGGAACAGTTTGGCCCATGGGGCAAGTAGCACGATAATCCGTACTCACTTCTTCGGATACCCGACGGTCTGTGCCAGGATGATTTTCTGGTTGGGGCGAAGCTTTATCAGTTTTGCCAACGCCATGCGATCGACGCTGCCCCGTACCACCACCGCCAGTCCTTCGGAAGCGCAAAAAAGGTACACGTTTTGGGCGATGAAGCCCGTGTCGGCAGCCGTGTATAGGGTTTGGTCCTCGCCGCCCGTCCTTCCGGTTTTTGCCAGATCGGCCACATAAACGAGGTCAACCGCCGCTTCTTTGACGAAGGGTTGCATGCCTGTCGCCCCGCGAACATCCTGCGCCAAAACCGGATTCAAGGCGTTGGCTTTGGCATCGTAGAGATAGAAGCCGTCCTGGGTGGCCACGTAGATATCAATTTCCTGCCAATTCATGGCCGAGGGTGCGGTCCGTTTGCCGTCCGGCCGGTTCACTCCGAAGGCTGCCCAAAGCAGATTTGAGAGCACCTGCGGGGAAAGTTTTTGAATGCTGAATTCCCGCGTACTGTGCCGATCTTTGAGGACCTGCATCAAGGGCTTGCCCCCGGAAGTCTGGGGCGGCGGAAGGGGGATTGGGGCCAGTTCCTGCGCCAAGGATAGAGTTGCGCAGGCGATGAGCGTAAGCATTACCAAACCAAAATAACGCAACATGTGTTTTGGCATAAGAGTCCTCTCCATTGCATTCGAAACCTGTGCGAAGGCGTCGGATTCGTGACGCTGAGACATTGTACACCCGTAGCGTCGTTTGAACGATGGACTAGGAAACGAAAATCAACAGCACGAAAAGAATGATGTTGATGGCATGCGCGGCGTAGCAGAGCGGGCAGTCAGTGTGCAAGACGCGGCGAAGCGCGTAGATCAAATAAAAGCCGAGTACGACAGAGGCGAGGCTTGCGCCCAGCAACAAAAGCCCCAGCGTATCGAACGGTTTCATGACGTGGCCTGAAACGTTCACATAGCGAGGAACGAACACGATCCAGACTATGAGGAGCACATAATAGACGATGCCAAGAAGCGAGTTGGGCACGCCGAAGACCCGCGCGTAGGGCGTGCGCACAACGGTGACGCAACTTGAATGCTCCCGCGCGCAGAAGATTTCAGGCACCCAGCGCGCTTTCCGGATGCGCCCGTAATACGCCAAGGTGAAATAGAGGGCGTCCGCAAGCCCGCCCAGCGAGAGCAGCAAGATGAATACCCGAAGCATCACGTCATTGCCGATTGGGGATTGCCGATTGACGATTGAAAAAGTGGTGCGGCAACTCCTTCCAATGTCCATCATCAATCGAACATCGGCAATCGGCAATCATCAATCGAAAATCGTCAATCCTAGCCCCCAGCCCCCAGCTCCTAGCCCCCAGTCCCCAACCCCATCCATCGGAATTGGTCCCGCTGCTCGAGCCCCAGAAGCCCCAGCACCCGGCAGCAGAATTGGGTGACGAGGTCGTCGATAGTCTTTGGCCGGTGATAGAAAGAAGGAATGATGGGGAAGATCACCGTGCCTGCGGCCTGGGCACGCAACATGTTCTCGAGGTGAATCCGATTGAAGGGAGCGTCGCGTACCGCCAGCACAACCTTATGACCTTCCTTCAGGCAAACGTCAGCGGCACGCTCGATGAGCGTTTCCGAGATGCCGGTGGCGATTTGCGCCAGGCAGCCCGTGGTGCAGGGGATCACTACCATGCCATCCACGGGATACGACCCACTGGCGATGCTGGCGCCGATGTCAGAGTCCAGCAAGTAAACGGTCTTCGCCACGGCCTGTGCGGCCAACGCGGAGGGGACTTCCGAGGACCGCGAGACGTCCAGGTCCAGCTCATCTCGCATCACCTTCAACCCGCTGCCGGAGATAACGAGGTGTATTCTCCCGACACGATTATCCGCTTCGAGCCGTTGGAGCATGCGCCGGGCGAAAATAGCGCCGCTGGCGCCGGTCACTCCGAGGATCACGCTCTTACCAAGGGATGATTCCGAGGGGAGCATCACAGGGATGTTAGTGAGTGTCCTTAGGGAAGTCAAGGAAGTGTCCTACTTCTTTCCCTCCTCCAGCGAAATCGGCGGCAAGCCGGCCTGCTTCAGCGATGGGTTCAAGCGCGCCACGTCTTTGCTCGTGATTTTGTTCCACTGCGCGAGGGCTTGCTGCATTGCCTGCTGATCACGCTGGAAGGCGGTGACGGCGTCTGCCGTGGGGGCGACGTCGGCGCTCCCTACGGCTCTCGCTACTTGGCCTAAGGCGGTGGTCAAAGAGCGGAGGCTGGTGGTTGTGGACGGTTCGGTTTCGAAGAAACCCGGGCCGGAGGTTCCGCCGGCGATGGCCATCGTCTTCTTATCGAGGGTCTCGACCTCGTCGGCGAGCGCTTTCTGGTCGCTCGCCTTCGGCAACCGGGATTTGAGTGCCTCGAGTTGCTCATGCAGGCGGTTGGCCTCGCCGAAGGCGGCGGAGACCTGCGCCTGCGCCGTGTTGATCTGCCGGACCATCTGGAACTGTAGCACCAGGTCCGCCAGCGGCGTCTTGACGCGCGGGTCCATCTTCACTGTGAGCGGTTGCGTGTAGCTCTGGCCGTGGACGGTCAACTTCACCTTGTACTGGCCGGGTAGCGCCCACGGGCCTCCGCCACCCCTGAGAATTGCGACCATGGGATTGCCGCCGGGCTCACCCTGATAGCGGACGTCCCACACGATCCGATGCATTCCAGGGTCGGCCGAGAGAGGCTGGGGGGAATGAATCCAGGACGCGGGGAATTCCAGCCGCTTGGAGTCGATCTGGGGCGCCTTATCGCTGCTCGCATAGCGGCGCACCAGCTTGCCGGCTGAGTCCAGCACTTCGAGGGTAACAACGCCGCTGGGCGCCGACTTCAAGTAGTAATCGATCATTGCGCCGTCTGGAGGATTCTCGCCCTGCGCTGTGTCGAGCGGCATCGGTGTGCCCTCGAAGGAGGAGGGACGAAGGCGGTATGCCGTTTCCGGCCGGAAGAGATACACCTCGGCGCCCGCCACCTCGGCACTCAGTTGGCGTAGCGGCGTCACGTTGTCCAGAATCCAGAACGACCGCCCGTGCGTGGCGATGACGAGGTCGTCGTCGTGGACCACCAGGTCGCGCACCGAACTGTTGGGCAAGTTTAGTTGTAGCGGCTGCCACTCGTCACCGTCGTTGAACGAAACGAAGACGCCGGTTTCCGTGCCCGCATAGAGCAGGCCCTTCCGCACCGGGTCCTCGCGCACCGCGTTGACAAAGCTTCCCTCCGGGATGCCTTTGACGATTTCCTTCCACGTCCTGCCGCCGTCGTGAGTGCGCTGGATATGAGGCTTGAGGTCCTCCAAGCGATGCCGGTCGATGGCCGCGTAGACCGTGTTTCGATCGTGGCGCGACGCATCGATGATGCCGACCTTCGACCAGGGAGTGAGGTCGGGAGGCGTAACGTTGTGCCAAGTCTTACCGTCGTCGCGGGTCACCTGGATGAGGCCGTCATCAGTGCCCACCCAGATCTCGCCCGCCACGAGCGGCGAAGGCGCAATGGTATAGATCACGCCGCGACGCTTTCCCTCGCCCGGGTTAACATTAGCCGCTGCCGAAGCGTCGAGGTTGGGCGGGACGCCGGGATCCTCGCGCGTGAGGTCGGGGCTCAGTACTTGCCAGCTCTGGCCGCCATCCTTGGTGCGGAAAAGTATCTGGTTGCTGAAATAGAGTTCGTGGGGATCGCGCGGCGAAATCACCACCGGCAGCGTCCAAGTTCGGCGATAGCTGCCCGGGTGAGCCAGGGACGGGGCAATGTCCTGGCCTTGGCCGGTGGTGAGGTTGTACTTGGCAACCTCCGAGCCGAACCCCCCGCCATAGAGAATGTTGGGATCGAGCGGGTCGGAGGCGATGTAACCACTCTCGCCGCCGGCGCCCACCGGGCGCCAGTCGCGGAAGCCGATGGCGCCCGAGTGGCTCCGGCTGATGGTGCAGGCGGAGCCCGAATCCTGTTGCGCGCCGCAGACCCAGTAGGGGAACTGGTTGTCGGTGATCACGTGATAGAACTGCGCCGTGGGCTGGTTGTACCACGAAGTCCAGGTCTTGGCGCCGTCAACGCTCACCACCACGCCCTGGTCGCTGCAGAGGATCATGCGGTCGGGGTCGCCGGGGTCAACCCATAGGTGCTGATAGTCGTCGCCGCCGGGCGCCCCCTTGATGATGTCGAAGCTCTTGCCGCCGTCGGTCGAGCGGTAAAAGGAGGTGTTGCACACGTAGACCGCGTCCGGATTCTTGGGGTCCGCGGTGATCCCGCCGAAGTACCAGCCACGCTGCCAGATGCGCTGTTCAGGATCAGTGCGCTGCCAGTTTTGGCCCGCGTCGTCGGAGCGGTAGACGCCGCCTTCCTTGGCGTCCACGATCAGGTAGACGCGATCCGGCGCGCTCGGAGCGACGGCGATCCCGATGCGTCCAACCCTCTCGGAGGGTAGCCCGTGACCGGTGATCTGCCGCCAGGTGTCGCCGCCGTCCGTCGACTTATAAAGGCCGCTGCTCGGCCCGTACGACGGCCCGTACACGTTCCAGGGTGTGCGGCGCGTATGGAACAGAGCGGCGTAGAGAGTGCGCGTGTCGCGAGGGTCGAAGGCGAGGTCGACAGCCCCGGTGTCGTCGTCCTTGAAGAGGACCTTCTGCCAGCTCTTGCCGCCGTCCGTGGAGCGGAATACGCCGCGTTCGGCGTTCGGTCCGTACGCGTGGCCGAGCGCTGCCACATAGACAATGTTGGGATCGTGAGGGTCCACCAAAACGCGCCCGATCTGGCGGGTGTCTTCCAGGCCGATGTGCGTCCAGGTCCGGCCCGCGTCCATCGACTTGTAGACGCCGTTGCCGTAGCAAATGTCGGAGCGAAAGTCCGCTTCGCCCGAGCCTACATAGATCACATTGGGATCGGAGGGCGCAACGGCCATAGCGCCGATGGAGGCGATGGGCTCGGAGTCGAAGATAGGCGTCCAGGTGCGACCGGCGTTGGTGGTCTTCCAGACGCCGCCGCAGACGGCGCCGAAATAGAACACATTGGGCTGGCCCGGGACGCCGCTGACGGCGACGGCGCGGCCACCGCGAAAGGGTCCGATCATGCGCCAGTGCATGTCCGTGTAGAGGCTGGGATCGAACTGCTGGCCGTGAACGCGGTCAGGCGCGAGCCAGCCAAGAACCAAGGTACACACCAGGACGGAGCAGGCGATCAGGAGCAAGCGTTTCAAGCAGGTCACGACGAGCTACCTCGCGAAGAAGAATTGGCTTCCCAACCCGGAAGCATAACACCGGGCGGGCATTGACGATAGTCAATTAGCGAAGTATGCACCTGCCTTCTACCTGATATAATTCTTCTGGGCGGACTCTAGCAGTGTTTTAGGAGGGGAAATTGACTCCCGAAGAAATCACTGAAATGCTCCAGCAGGTCCGGGGAGGGAAGCTGAGCGTGGAAGATGCGCTCGAGCGCCTGCGCAACCTACCCTACGAAGACCTGGGTTATGCCAAGATCGATCATCACCGAACCCTTCGCCAGGGATTCCCGGAAGTAATTTTCGCGCGCGGCAAAGATCCCGCCCATGTGGAGGGAATTGTGCGCCGGATGCTGCTGAACCGGCACAACATTCTCATCACCCGTGGCGACGCTGCGTTGTTTGAGCGTGTGCGGAATCTGGAAAAGACGGCGAAGTTTCACCCATTGTGCGGGGCCATCACCTTCCGCCGCGAACGCAAGATTCGAGGCAAAGGGAAAATCGTGGTGGTTTGTGCGGGCACTTCCGACATCCCGGTCGCGGAAGAAGCGCTGGTCACCGCCGACATCATGGGGAATCGCGTCGAGCCGCTCTATGACGTGGGTGTGGCGGGAATTCACCGGCTGTTGGGCGAGAGCCGGCACCTCAGGGAGGGGCGCGTGATCGTTTGCGTGGCGGGAATGGAAGGCGCGCTGCCCAGCGTCGTGGCCGGCATGGTGAGCGCGCCCGTCATCGCCGTCCCCTCGAGCGTGGGATATGGGGCCAGCTTCCACGGCCTCGCGGCGCTGCTCGGCATGCTCAATAGCTGCTCGCCTAACGTCTGCGTCGTAAATATTGATAACGGCTTCGGGGCGGGGTATCTTGCTAGTGTGATCAATCGCTTGTAATCCCGGCCGATTGGACGGAGGCTAACAATGAACGAGGTTATGTCGTTGGTCGAAATTCAGGAGAGATTCGACTCCGAGTGGGTTCTCGTGGAGGACCCCGAAACCACGGAGAGTCTGGAGGTAGGTAAGGGCAAGGTTCTTTGGCACAGCAAAAACCGGGATGAGGTTTACCGCAAAGCACGCGAACTATCGCCCAAATCTTCAGCGATCCTTTACACGGGAAACATACCGGAAGAGGGTGCTATTATCCTATGAGCTTTTCCTTCGACCCGAACAAAGGGCTGGTGACTGTTCGAGTAAGACTCTGGGGACCTCGAGCGCGCACTGTAATACGCTTGGCGTTAGATACGGGGGCGTCCGAAACGCTCGTGAACTGGGATATTGCTGTGCTCTTGGGATACGACCCCTCCGCAAGCCCAACACGCCGGCAGATTACGACGGGCAGCGGGGTCGAGTTTGCTCCTGAGATTCCCATTGAAAAGATCGAAGCGTTAGGAATGGAGAGGCTGCGGTTTCCTGTGCTTTGCCACACCCTGCCGCCCAGCGCCGGAGTCGATGGCCTTCTGGGCCTGGACTTTTTACGGGGACGGCGAGTGGTTTTGGACTTCCGCGCGGGTATCATTGCGGTTGATTAAACAACCCGCTCATACTTCGATTACACAACTTCTGCTCGCCCGATGTCTGCGTCGTGCGTATTGATAACGGTTTCGGGGTGGGGTATCTTGCCAGCGTAATCAATCGGTTGTAATCTGTTCGCCTCACAAGAGGCGGAACGATGGGACGTCCTCCCAAGTTCGGTACACACCGCATTTCCTGTTTGATCTTCATTGCGTCTCTCTTCAGCGCGGGCATCATGCCAGGCTGCCTGCACGTCCCCGAATTACCAAAGGTTTCGGACGACTTGCGAACCGCGAAGATTGATCGCGGGAAGGCTGATTTCGCCAAGGTCATCTTCGATAGGTACCCGGAGCTGAGGCAAATTACGGATCTGCGGTATGGCCGTTTCGGCAATGATATGGAATCGGAACTCGCCGTGGTGGGCACGGCTGGAGCGGCATTCCTTGGACCGGACCGGCGGATCAAGAAAACCGTCCGCTTCGCTCCTCGCATGTTTAACCCTGTGGTTCTTATCCAGCCGAGGGATGGCGTAGCTCCAGTCTTTCTGGGACGGGGAGGAAGCTGGGGGGATAAGGTTCGCGTGTTTGATGCGAACGGCGCACTGCTCTGGGAGTATGGTAGTTTCTGGGGAATCAACGGTTCGGCAGGAGGAGACATCAAGGCCGACGGGAGAATTGGAATTTGCCGTCGCGCTGAACGGCTGGGGTGGAGTCCGCTTGCTTAGCGCGCAGGGCGACGAGCTCTGGAGCATGAGTGCGGGTAACGTCTGGCATGTAGAAATAGCGAATCCAGATCAAGGCGCCCCGGGGAACATCATCAACAGTGACGCGGGCGGTGCGCTGACGATTCGGAATGACTTAGGAGAAATCGTAAGGACCTGCCACCCAACTGAATATGTCGGAGATTTTGGATTGGTGCGCTGGGCAAGCGAGCCGGAACCGCGTCATCTGGTCGTGCCGGGCAAGGATGTCATCGTGGTGCTCGACCTGAACGGGCAGCAGACAGCGCAGCTACAGGCGCCCGGTTCTGTGGCTGACTCAACGGACGCCGTCACGGGAACACCGGTCTGTTTCTCCAGTGGTCGCTGCTATCAGGCCACGCTCGTTTTCTACCGTCTCTGGGATCGCTCCGTTCTCTACTTGAACGACCAAACTGGCAAGATCGCCTACCGGGAAGTCTTTGAACATCGTTGCGCCGCGGTCGGAACAATGCCTGCCGCAGGCGGCGCGAAAGATGAATCTCTTCTAGTTGGTTGTAGCGGCCAGGTATGGAAATATGCCAACCTGCATTAACCGGAGAACGGTTAGGCCACTGCATTGAATCCGATCTAATGAGCGGTTCGAAAACGCCATGCTTCCGCCCGAGCGGCCCGAAATTCCGTCCGAGGTTCGGTGTTCGCCCGCGACCGTAGAGCTGATGATTTAAGGGGGTTGATAATCAGGGCACCTAAGCAACAATTCCTTGTCGATGAAGGGGGGAGAAAGACGGCGGTCATCCTTCCCGTTGCCAAATACAAGAAGCTCCTTGAAGACTTGTATGACCTCGCCGTCGTCGCTGAGCGCCGACAAGAAGAACCCGTTGATCTCCAGGAAATGAAACGATGGCTCAAGGCACGTGGCCTAATTTAATCCGTACTCGGAAATTGAGGGGCATTGTTTCGTTCCAAGCCTTTAGATTGAAGTCGCTTCGACCAAGCCTGCGGACGAACAGAACGGTGCGGCTAAGAATGCTTCACTGTGAGCCTCGAGTCCCTCTTAAGTGACCCCTCACCCGGCCCGCTCCGGCTGGTGAAAGCGCCGGCAGCGGGCCACCCTCTCCCCAAGGGAGAGGGTGGCTTTCCTGACCTCAACGCGCACCAGAAATGACGGCCCTCTCCCTGGGGAGAGGGTGCCCGACGGAGGAGGGCGGGTGAGGGGTTTTTCCGTTCCATGAACCACGAACCTCGTTCAACTTACCAATTCAGCTTCAAGCCGCCCGGCTGAAAGCTGACCGCTGACGGCTGAAAGCTGAGTTCATCCCAGGAGCCGTCGCAGGGTTTGCGCCTGCTCAGGGTTCTTGCGCAGCAGGATGCGACGCAGGCGGACGAATTCATCCCGGTCGATTTTCTGGACGGTGCCGCGCCCGCGCTGCGGGCCAAAGGCCAGGATGTGATCGAGGTCGGGATGGCGCGCCAGGGGGTTGTTCAGGCGCACGGCTTCCTGCGGGGGGCAGAAATCGAGTAGTGAGCCCAGGCCGGTGTCGCGCCCATCCGAAGCCGCCCGCGCTACCCCCACAACCCACTTGCGGTCGACCTCGTAGCAGAGGAAGAGGTCTCCGCGCTTCACTTCCTCACGGATATAGCGCAGGCTCGAGGCGCTGCGTATCCAGCCTTCGTCGCCCAGCTCATAGGGGCCGCGAGCGCGTGAGCGGAAATACTGGTCAAATTCCCAGCCGCGTTTGGTGTTGATCTTGAAGACCCAGGCATTCATAAGAAAAGTGGCTAGTACTTAGTGGCTAGTGCTTAGTGGCTAGTGCCTAGTGAAACCGCCAAGCACTCGCCACTAGGCACTAAGCACTAAGCACTAGTCACTGCTTTTCAGAGCTCCACTACCCGTGCCACCCGAATGGCGGGGATGGAGCGAATCTCAGCGAGCACCTCCTCCGGGACGTGATCGTCAACCTGGACCAACCCCACCGCATCGCCGCCCTGAAGTTCCCGCCCCAGTGCGAAATTAGCGATGTTGATCTTGTGGTCACCCAGGATGGTGCCAATGCGTCCGATGACGCCCGGGACGTCCTGGTTGCGGATGTAGATGTGAATCCCCTGGAGTGGGGCTTCGATATCGAGCTCGTTGATGCCCAGAATGCGCAAGTTCCCGCGCAGGCCCACCATGGCCAGCGCGCTGGCCGACCCGGTTTCCGTGCGCAGGGCCAGTCCCAGCGAATGGGAGAATGCCGCGCGGCGGGCGCTGCGGACCTCCAACACCTCGAGGCCCCGCGCCTGCGCCAGAGTTCCGGCATTGACGATATTCACTCGATCGGAGAGGGCCTTTTTCAGGATGCCTTTCAGCACGGCGTTCTTCACCAAGTGCGTATTGAGTTCCGCCAGGCCGCCATCGTAGCTGATGCTGACCTCGCTGATCCGCTCGCCGGCGACTTGGGCGAGGAAAGCGCCCAGGTTTTCACCGAGCTCAAGGTAAGGCGCAAGCTTCTGATACTCCTCGGGCGAGATGGCAGGCATGTTGACGGCGTTGCGGGGCACGCCCAGCAGGAGATAATCGCGGATCTGTTCCGCGATGCGAATGCCCACAATTTCCTGCGCCTCTTCCGTCGAGCCCGCGATGTGCGGCGTGGCGATGACGCGGGGGTGGTTCACCAGACGCGGGTCTTTGGGCGGCTCGGTCTCGAACACATCCAGAGCGGCGCCCCCCACCCGGCCGCTTTCAAGGGCGGCGACCAAGTCCGCCTCGTCGATCAACTCGCCGCGGGCGCAATTTACGATGCGCAGGCCGGGCTTGGCGAGAGCCAGCGTCTTGGCGTTGAGCAGGTGGCGGCTCTCCGCCGTCACCGCCGCATGCAGGCTCAGGAAGTCACTTTCCTTCATCAGTTCCTCGAGGGGAACCAGTTTGACGCCCTGCTCCTGCGCCAGCCGGGAAGAAACAAAAGGGTCGGCGGCGAGAACCGTCATGCCGAAAGCCTGCCCCAGGCGCGCCACCTCGCGCCCGATGTTGCCGAAGCCTACCAAGCCCAGCGTCTTCGAGCGAAGCTCGATGCCGGTGAGCTTTTTTTTCTCCCACTTGCCCTGTTTGAGCAGGCTGTCCGCCTCCGGGATGCGCCTGGCCAGGGCAAGGAGCAATCCCAGGGTGTGCTCGGCCACGCTGACGGCATTGCCGCCCGGCGTGTTCATGACCACGATGCCCTTTTTGGTGGCAGCGTCGAGGTCCACGTTGTCCACACCGCTGCCCGCGCGCCCGATGACGCGCAAACGCGTGGCCCGCTCGAGCAACGTAGCCGTCGCTTTTGTGGCGCTGCGCACCACCAAGGCGTCGGCGTCCTGGATTTCCTCCGCGACCGTGGCATTTGCCTTCTTGGGAAGGAAAACCACCTCCCAGGATTTCTCTGCTCTTAGAACTTCGAGCGCACGTTCTGAGACGTTGTCTGCAATAAGGATTTTCATGGCATTGAGTCGAGAGTAGGGGCGGCCCTTGTGGCCGCCCAGTCGCAACCATCTGCAGGCTGGCGGATTGCCCCTGCGACGCGGGGCTAATACTGACTCCCTCGGCGCGGGTTGGGCACACATTGTTTTTGTGTATGCGCCCCAGTATCGTCCGCACACACGTGGTGCACGGACAAAAGGCGATGTATCCGCCACTCCCAGGGCGGCCACAAGGGCCGCCCCTACAACATCCTAACCTGAACGACTGAGGTAAACCTCCTGGGCGGCGCGGACGCCGCTGCCCAGCTCAATCTTCTGGCCCAGCTTCAGTAGCGCGACCTCGAGAGCTGCTATGGCAGCGAACAGCTCAGGTACGTCGTAATAGCCGAGGTGGGCAAGGCGGAAGATCTTGCCTTTCATGCTCCCCTGGCCGTTGGCGATGACGGCTCCGAAGCGGTTGCGCATTTCCTTGACGATGGCGCCCGAATCCATCCCCTCCGGCGCGCAGACGGCGGTGACAGCGTTGGCGGGGGAGGCGACCGCGAATAACTCGAGCCCCAGCGCCTTGGCGGCCTCGCGGGTGGACTCCGCCAGCAGGGCGGCGTTGGCGATCAGGTTCTCCCGGCCTACGCGCTTAATGTACTCGAGCGCTGCATGCAGGGTGATGATGAGCGTCGTCGCCGGAGTGTAACTCGTTTCACCTTTGGCCTGGTTCTTCCGCTCCTTGGCGAAATCAAAATAGTAGCGGGGAAGTTTGGCGTTGGCGATCATTTCCCAGGCTTTTTCACTCACGCTGGCGAAGGCAAGGCCGGGAGCGATCATGACGGCCTTTTGCGATCCCCCGATCACAATATCCAGGCCCCACTCATCCGGACGGAGGTCCATGGTGCCGAGGCCGGTGATGGCGTCCACGACCAGGCAGGTCCCGGGATAGCTCCTAACGATTTCTCCGAGCGCCTTCACGTCATGGCTCACGCCAGTCGAGGTTTCGGTGGCCTGAACGTAAACCGCCCGGAAGGGGCCATCCTTCTCCAGCCTTTCCTTGATCTCCCCGACATTCAACGGCTGGCCATAGGGAGCTTCCACCTTGACACCCTCAATGCCGTAAGCTTCGGCCAAGCCCAGCCAGCGCTCGCCGAATTTGCCGGCGGTGCCCACCAAAACGCGCTCGCCCGGGGAAACCAGGTTCGAGACGGAGCCTTCCATCGCCCCTGACCCGGAGCTGGACAGGATCAGGACGTCGTTCTGAGTATTGAAATAATACTTCAGGAGATCCAGGGTTTCGCGCATGATCCGGCGAAACGCCTCGGTGCGGTGGTGAATGTTGGCGACCATCGCGCGCGCCTGTGCCTCCATAAGCAAGGGAGTGGGCCCGGGGGTGAAGAGTCTTTCTTTAATGATGCCAGGCATAAGTTTGCTTCCTTATTGGATTTGAGTTGGCTTCGGGACAGTTGCTCCTCGAGGAGCAATTCTGGGGATTAAAGACAGCCTTGCTAGAGGTCCAAGCCGAAGCCCGCCAGTCTAGGAAACAGCAAACAATTTGTCAAATCAATTAAGTTTATTGTCACTATCTGAAAAGGCTTGCTTCCTTCGCTCCTGCTGCCCTTGCCGCTACACAGCGAACCCTGGTCGTGTTACATTGTGGTGTCAAGCAACAGGCTCTATGGCAGACCAAGAACGCCACACTTTCGCTTGGACGGATCTTCTCTGGCTGGTCTTTCTGGGTGGCCTTGCACTCATGGACCCCATCCGCGAAGTTCATAAGCAGGAGATCCTGCTGGCCATCGGCCTGTTTCAGATCTTTGAGCATCGTCTCCTCGCCTGGGTTCCCTCCCGCGGCAGGTTTTATAGCGTCATCATCAAGATTCTCCTGGCCACTTTACTCTTGGAGCACACAGGAGGCCCTGCCGGCGGCATCAACAGCAGCTACTACCTTATTTATTTTTTGCCCGTCATGACGGCAGCTATGCTCTTCGACGTCACCGGCACGCTGATCTGGACTGCCCTTACTTCGGCGGCTTACTGTTCTCTTTTGATTCCAGCATTAAGTGAATATGAATTGACCCCGGAGGGCGCCAAGGAACTCGTCCTCCGAAACCTTTTCTTTTTCCTGGCGGCCATGGTGGTGAACCCTTTCGTGAGCGAGAACCGCCGGCAGGCGCAGCGCTATCGGCGGCTGGCGGAGGAGTTGGCGGAGACCAACCGTCGTCTCGAGCAGGCGCAGGAAGAAGCTCGCCGCTCGGAGCGCCTGGCGGCTCTGGGCCAGCTCACCGCAGGCTTGGCCCATGAGATTCGCAACCCCCTGGCGGTGATTAAAGGATCGGCTGAGACGCTCACCCGTCGGCTCCAGTCGGCGGACCCGCTCACCACGGAGCTGGCTGGATACATCTCTAGCGAAGTGAACCGGCTCAACACCATCGTCACCCGCTTCCTCAACTTCGCGCGCCCTCTCAAACTCGAAAAAAGGCCGACACAGATTCCGCCCCTCCTTGACCGGGCGCTGAAAGTGGCAGGCGAGCGGTGGCCGGAGGCCAAGGTGGAGGTCATCGAGCAGTACGCTGAGAATTTGCCGGAAATGAAGGTTGATCCCGACCTTTGCGAGCAGGCCTTTGCCAACCTTGTGCTCAATGCCTTTGAAGCAATGACCGCCGCCGGCGGCAGGCTGACCGTCCGGGTTGCGCCCGCGAACTCTGAGGGCAGGCGCGGCGTCGAGGTCGACATCGAGGATACCGGGCCCGGCATCCCCCCTGAGCTGCATGAGCAGATTTTCAATCCCTTTTTCACTACCAAGAAAGAGGGGGTGGGATTGGGCCTGTCGCTCGTCTCGAAAATCGTGGATGACCATCGCGGCTGGATACGCATTTCGAGCGAGCCGGGCAAGGGGACGTGCTTTCGGGTGTTCCTGCCCGCGGAGTGAGGGAATTGGAAACTGGAAACTGGAAAATAGAAACTGGAAAATGGAAACTGGAAAATAGAAACTGGAAAATCGAAACTGGGAAGCGGAAGATGGAAAGCGTTGTGAACATTGCGATGGCTCGGAAGCCCGTCAGAGACTTCAAGGACTTGGAGGTGTGGGGGACGGCGCGTGAACTGCGGCGCGAGCTATACAGGATGGCAAAGGGTCTGCCCGATATCGAGAAGTTCAGTCTGGCAAGCCAGATTCGCCGCGCAGCGGTTTCAGTGACCGCCAACATCGCCGAAGGATACGGGCGATTTGGCTACCAGGAGAACGCGCAAATGTGCCGTCAGGCCCGTGGCTCCTTGTACGAGCTGAGGGACCGCCTGACTACCTGTGTGGATGAAGGCTACCTGGGCTCTTCCGAGGGCGAGCGACTGGATGCACTGATTCAGTCGGTCACACGGTTGCTCAACGGATACCTTCGCTCGACACTGGCACGTAAGAAGATGGAAAATGGAAAATAGAAAATGGAAAATAGAAACTGGAAACTGGAGAACAGAAACTGGAAAATGGAAATTGGAAAAGGGAAGCTGGAGAGCGTCGTGAGCATAGCGATGACTGCAAAGCTCATCACAGACGTTGGCATTGAAACGGCAGCAACAAACATGAAGCGCTGGAATTTTCGAGTTTCCAGTTTCCATTTTCTATTTTCCAGTTTCCAGTTTCCATTTTCCATCTTCCATTTTCCAGTTTCCATTTTCCATTTTCCATTTTCCAGTTTCTTTTGTCCTACAACCCCATGCCTACCATTCTGATCGTCGAAGACGAACCGAAAATGTTGCGCCTGCTGGAATTGAATCTGGCCGAGGAGGGCTATGCGACGCTCGCGGCCCCGAATGCCGAGACCGGACTCAATCTCCTGCGCCAGGAAAAGATCGACCTGGTGTTGACTGACCTCAAACTCCCCGGCATGGACGGGCTCGAATTCCTGCAAGCTGTGAAGCGCTCCAACGCAGCCATGCCGGTCATTCTGATGACGGCCTACGGGACGGTGGAAACCGCTATCGACGCGATGAAAGCTGGGGCAAGCGACTATGTGCTGAAGCCTTTCTCCATGGAGGAAATCAAGCTCATCATCCGCAAGGAGCTTGACGTCCGCCGCCTGCGCGAGGAGAACCGCGACTTGCGTGAGGCGTTGGGCGAGCGCTACCGGTTCGAGAACATCGTTGCCCAGAGTGCCAAGATGCAGGAAGTGCTTGCCATCGTCGACCGCGTGGCCCCCACCAATTCCACCGTGCTGCTGGGTGGGGAGAGCGGCGTGGGCAAAGACATGATCGCGCGCGCCATCCACCAGCACTCGCGCCGCGCCTCCGGCCCCTTCATCAAGATCAATTGCACCGCCATTCCGGAAAACCTGCTCGAGAGCGAATTGTTTGGATACGAGAAGGGCGCTTTTACCGGCGCCACGACCACGAAGCCCGGCAAATTCGAGCTTGCGGACAAGGGCACCATCTTCCTGGACGAAATTGGCGACGTGCCTGGGGCCATCCAGGTGAAACTCTTGCGCGTGCTCCAGGAGCGCGAGTTCGAGCGCCTGGGCGGGACCAAAACACTCAAAGTGGACGTGCGCGTGGTCGCGGCAACCAATCAGGACCTGCGCGCCGCCCTCGAGCAGGGCACCTTCCGCGAAGATCTCTACTACCGCCTGAACGTCGTGCCGATCAGCATTCCGCCGCTACGCGAGCACAAGGAAGATATCCCCTACCTGGTGGACCACTTCGTCGCACGCTATGCCCGCGAGTCCGCCAAGCCCATCACCGGCATTACTCCTGCCGCGATGCGTATGCTGATGGATTTTCATTGGCCGGGAAACATCCGGGAGCTTGAAAACATCATCGAGCGTGCCGTGGCGCTCTCCACCGGCACGATGCTGGACGTCGGGGACATCCGCCTGGACGTCGGCCCGGGCGGGGCGGTCGCCGTTGGCCCTGGAATGTCTGCCGGCGACACTTCCGGACCTCTGCTGCCCCCCGGCATGACCCTCGAACAGTACGAAGACGAGATCATCAAAGAAGCCCTGCGCCGCGCCAACGGCAACAAGAGCCAAGCCGCGCGTCTGCTGGGGCTTTCCCGCAACGCCTTCCGTTATCGTTTGTCAAAGTTGGGCGTTCCCGACGAACCCGAAACGCAGGGGTGACCCTCGTGGTCGCCCTGCGCCGGGCGAAAGTCCCATGTGCCCGGCGCTGCCTGGTCGTGCGTCGCGGGAAAGGGGCGAGAAGCTGGCAGTGTCCTTATCACTTTAGCGTGATCCGACAGTTAGGTGGAACTCCTGGCTTGGCGTCGCCCGTATCGCACTGCGTTTGAAGCACCCCGGACGAAACTTCCCACTACTTTTAGGACAAGAAAAGCAGAACTCTGGGCAGAGAGCGCAAGCCTATTCCGTAGCCTCTGCCGCACGGTATTCTCTTTGACCTTCTTAGCAAACGTCGTTGAATAAACAAACGATGCGTCGCGGAAATTCCTGGACCTATATATGCGCTCCGCCACTACTCTCTTGGGGCCTTCAAATCCCGTCGTATCGTGAAAAGCCATCACGCCGCCTTCGATAACCTTCGGAAACCAGAGCTCAAAATCGCGTTGAACGGACTCGTATTGATGATCCCCGTCAATAAAAATCATCTCGACAGGGTCGGCGAAGTCCAATGCAGCCCTCTTCGAAGTTGCCACCAACGGAACTACCAAGTCGGCAATGCCAGCCTCGAATATGTTCTTTTTAAACTCACCAAAGGTCCACCGATCACGCTCATGCGGATCAATCGCGTAGACTTTCACTCTATGCCCAGCCTGCGAGCCCTTCGCAAGCCAAATTGTTGACTTGCCTTTATACGAACCGATTTCAACGATCACGCCTTTCCCTGTGCAGCTTTTGGCAAGCTTGAAAAGTAAGACCGCCTCGGCGTCCCGCAGAAAGCCGGGGACATGCTTCGTGCTTTTCTTGATCTCTTCAATCATTGGATCCATAAACAGCTCGCCTTATAAAGCTAATCCCATAAATGACGATTCATTCTTTGGTCTGCATCACACTGACATGAGGTTGCCCCTACGCAGCGGCGGATTCCCAGGGGCGGCAGATGCGCTCGATGATGTCGATCATGTTTTCGACTTCTTCTGAGGTGGGGGTGTTCTCGGGGTGCACAGCGGCGCAACGCGCGCTCCACGCCCTTCTAAGGAGCGTCCTATCCGCAAGCGAAATGTGCCCACCCTCGAGCAGCCGGTCAAAGAGGATTTCGATGGCGCCCTTGACATAGAGCTTCAGGCCGCCGCAGAGCCGGCGAGCCGCGAAGCGCAAGAGTCGCTCATATTCTTCCCCGGCGATCATGCCGGCCAGGTTCGGATCTTCGTAGACCAGAATGTGGGCGAGCTCCAGAGGGCCGTATTTCTCGAGAAACGGTCTGAGAACCTGCGCCACGCGGCGGCGCTGAATCCAGATGTCGGCGTCAAATGCCGTGCGCACGCTGACCCCGTACGCGGCCTCGAGTTCTTCAATCGTCAGCTCGTGATAGGTCCACAAAGCGCTCTCGGTGGAAGCCACGGAAGGCAACTGGAAGTGCTCTTTCCACACGCGAAGCTCATCGCAATAGGCAAGGTAGAGGTCGACGGTTCGCGAACGGTAAACCTGGAGAAGGTTCATGATGGGCGTGCTGAAAACACCGAAACGGTCGGGGTGGACGAAGCGCAGCACCAGGGAGACGAGGCCGATATTCTGGAAAACACGCAGCGCCCGTTGCACCAGATCACGCGCATCGGCAGGGACCGGGCCTACCATCAAATGGGCGTTTTTCAAGGTGTGATCCAATTCCTTCTCATTCGGCTTCGGCCAATAGCGCACGAAGGGCGTTTGAGCCGGGTCGAAGATGTTCAGGACATCCTTGGCCACCAGCCAGCGCTTCCCGGAGCGAAGCTGCTCGAACTTTTTTTCCAGGGATTGAAAGGAATAAGTGCGTCCGTACTTTTTCTTACAAACCTCGGGGAAGCGATCGAGATAACTCCTCAAGTCAAAACCGGGCACAATCACCTCCTCCTGCTCTATCTAACATTTTAGCGAGGCAGCCCTGTAAAGCAAGCTGCAATTCCAGCCTCCAACGCGCCGCATCCGCTCCTGGGGGAGCGGGGCTTGGCTGAAATCGGCCACCCTCGGTTGAATTCGGCCAAGCCAAGCCTATTCTCCAGTTGGTGGAACTTTGCGACAAGTGTCTCTAACCATTTGTTTTTCAACAAGATGCCTTACCCTACCTTAGCCCGGAGCTTTGGCGACCCACGTGCCTTGTGCAGAGAGTGGAGGTCGAAATGGGGTCAAACAACCAAACGGGTGAGAGGTGGGCCATGAGAAGCCGAAAGCTCTGGTATGTGATTGTGCTCAGCACGCTGTGTCTTGTGGCAACGCGGATGGCCATGGCTCAGGAGCAAGAGCCTCCACCTGCCGAGGCGGATCAGGAGCAAGGACCCACGCCAGGCGCCGCCCGCATTAGCATGACCAACGGCGAAGTTTCCACCATGCGCGGGGACAGCGGGGACTGGGTGGCGGCCATCGTGAACGCGCCGGTGGTGCAGGGCGATACGGTGGCGACGGCCACGCGCTCGCGCGCTGAAGTCCAGCTCGACTTCGCCACCATGCTGCGCATGGACCAGAATGCCGAGGTAAAGATCGCCGACCTCGCTCAAAAGCACATTCAAATCCAGGTCGCAAGCGGCCTTATCGATTTCACGGTACTTAAGGGCGCGGAAGCGGACGTGGAAATCGACACCCCCAACATGGCGGTGCGCCCCCTGGGCGAAGGGGTTTACCGCATCCAGATCGACGCGGACTCGCAGACGGAACTCACCGTCCGCAAAGGCAAAGCAGAGGTTTCGACCCCAGAGGGCAGCACGAGCGTGGAAAGGGACCAAGTCATCTACGTCAGAGGCACGGATAATCCCGAATACCAGATCGCCAGTGCCGCGCCCGATGACGAATGGGATAGATGGAACAGCGATCGCGACCACGCCATCGAGAAAGCCCAAAGCTGGCAGTACGCCAACCGCTATTACACCGGCGCCCAGGACCTTGATGCGAACGGCCAGTGGGAAAACACGCCCGACTACGGCTATGTCTGGGCTCCGAATGTTGGGCCGGATTGGGCTCCCTATTCTGATGGCAATTGGACGTGGGAGCCTTATTGGGGATGGACCTGGGTTTCCTATGAACCCTGGGGCTGGGCGCCCTACCACTACGGTCGTTGGTGCTGGTGGGGTAGCCGTTGGTGCTGGTGGCCGGGCATTGGATTTTGGGGTCACCGCCCCATGTGGGCGCCCGCCTACGTTTCCTTCCTCGGATTCGGCTTCGGAGGCGTGGGGTTCGGATTCGGCCTTGGTTTCCGTTCGATTGGCTGGTTAGCCCTGGGGCCTTTTGACAGAGCCTTTGGGTGGTGGGGACATCGCAACGGTTACAATGCCGTGGGCATTGGGAGTATTGCTAACATCAACAATTTCGGTCGCGGGCTCCACTCCTTTGGGAGTGTGCCTGGGCGTTACACTTCCAATCTCCAGGCGGCGCTTACCAACTCTTACATCCGGCGCGCCATCACCACCATGCCAACGGAGCAGTTTGGGAAGGGAACGCTCAGGGGGCTTGGGCGCGGCGTGGATGCCGCTACGCTGCGGCAAGGCCAGATGGTGCGCGGAACTCTGCCGGTTGTTCCCACGCGCGCCAGCCTGATGCCGGGTAATCGTTTGGCCAGCCCGTCCGCCATTCCGTCGCGGGCAATCAACAACACACGCTTCTACAGCAAGAGTCCTGCTCCTGCTCGCCCTGAGTCCTTCAATCAGCGGGCTGCGCAGATTCAGCAGATGGTCCGGCAGAATCCCCGTGGGACCTCGAACTCTGGCGCGCGGCCGGGGGCGAACTCGATGGGGAGGTTTGGGAACGCGGGAGGCGCAAGCAGCGGCGGCTTGGGAAACACGAGCCGGCCCGGGTACGCGAACCCGAGGCCGATGACGCCTTCCACCCAGGGTCAAGCCGGCAACTCAGGCTGGCAACGGTTTGCTTCACGCGCGCCTTATTCCTCGCCGGCGCCAGGCGGTCAGTCGCCTCGCAGCTTCTCCAATAGCCCGCCTTACAGTACGACGCGGACTCAACCGGGGGCTTCCGGGCGAAACTTCCAGTCCCGGCCTGCCGCTCCGCAGCAGAGGACAAACCAGGGTGGCTGGCAGGGTTTCCCGAGGCAAAGCCAGCCGGCCCCCTCGAACAGGGTCGGGGGGTGGAATGCTCCCGCCCCGCGCGCCCAGTCCTCAGCACCGACTTGGGGGCGATTCGCTTACGGTTCGGGAGCGCGACCCTATGGCGGGTATGGTAGTCGTCCCTCGTTGAACATGAATAAGCCTATTGTAGTTCAACGGTCCACGGCCCCGCGCTCCTACGGAGGCGGGGGCGGTGGGCGTAGCTATTCCGCTCCCTCGGGCGGCGGACATAGCGCTCCCTCTGCTTCGCACGGCGGTGGCGGTGGCGGCGGAGGGCACGGCAGGCGGTAAGAGCAGGTGCCAGGTGCCAAGTGTCAGGTGTCAGGTGCCAGGTGCCAGGTGTCAGGTGCCAGAAGTCAGAAGTCAGAAGAAAAAGCTTCAGGTGCCGGGTGACAGGTAGGAGCGTGCGGGGGTGGCGGCCGGCGCAACCCGCAGCGACCGGGCCACGCACAGCAGCCGGTTATTTTTGACGAGCCGTCACGACGGGGAGAACCTACGCTTGGCCGGTTGCGCCATTCCTCTGGCTTCTGATTTCTGACTTCTGACTCCTGACTCCTGCCTTCTGACTTCAGATTCTTGACTCCCGATTTCTGGTCGCAGCGTTTCCCTGGAACCCGACACCCGACACCCGACACCTGACACCTGACACCTTACTGCACTTGGCGTACAATAGTCTGGTCATGTTGGAACAAAGCGACTTGCTGGCGCCCACAACTGCGACCCTCGATGAGATTGAAACGCTTCTGAACGCGGAACACTCGGACCCGTTCCACATTCTCGGCATGCACCTGGTGGAGTGGGAAGGGAAGCCGGCGGTGGCCGTCCGCGCCTACCTGCCGGGAGCCGAACAAGTTTGGGTGTGGCGCGAGTCGGGAATCTTTCCTGCGCAGCGCATCCATCCGGACGGGTTTTTCGAGGCCGTGTTTCCGAACGACACGGAGGTTTTCCGATATCGGCTTCGCGCCCGTTTCGGGGAAGGTAACGAGCCGGAGTTTGAAGACCCGTACCGTTTCCCCCCCATCCTCTCGGAGTTCGATCTCTACCTTCTGGGCGAGGGCACCCACTACAAGTCTTACGAAAAACTCGGCGCTCACCTCATGGAAGTTGAGGGAGTTCGAGGTGTGGCCTTCGCCGTGTGGGCTCCCAACGCGCAACGGGTAAGTGTGGTGGGCAATTTCAATGGCTGGGACGGCCGCCGTCATCCCATGCGCGTGCGCGGAAGCAGCGGGATCTGGGAGTTGTTCCTTCCAGACTTGGCAGAGAATGAGGTTTACAAGTATGAGGTCAAGGGCCGCAACGATTATCTGGGCTTGAAGGCGGACCCCTATGCTTTCTATGCCGAACTCCGGCCCAACACCGCTTCCGTCGTACGTGACATCAATGGTTATGCCTGGCACGACCAGGAGTGGACGGAAGCGCGCGCGCAACGGCAGTCCCTTCAGGCGCCTCTTTCCATCTATGAAGTTCACCTCGGTTCCTGGCGACGCGGCGAAGGAAACCGGCTGCTCGGCTACCGCGAACTCGCCGAACACCTGGTCGACTATGTCCGCGAAATGGGCTTCACGCACCTCGAGTTGATGCCCGTGATGGAGCATCCCCTGGATGAGTCCTGGGGCTATCAGACCGTCGGCTATTTCGCGCCGACCAGCCGCTTCGGCACGCCCCAGGACTTCATGTATTTCATCGATTACTGCCACCAGCACGGCATCGGGGTGATCCTGGATTGGGCGCCGGCGCACTTTCCGGCCGATGCGCACGGCTTGGCGTTTTTTGACGGCACCCACCTTTACGAGCATGAGGACCCGCGTTTGCGCGAGCATCCCGACTGGGGTACGCGGATTTTCAATTACGGCCGGGCGGAAGTCCGGAACTTCCTCTCCAGCAGCGCGCTCTTTTGGCTGGAAAAATACCATGCCGACGGGTTGCGCGTGGACGCCGTGGCCTCCATGCTCTACCTGGATTATTCGCGCAAGCCGGGAGAATGGATCCCCAACCGCTACGGCGGCAACGAAAACTTGGGGGCCATCGAATTCATCAAACGGTTCAACGAACTCGCCTACCAGGACCGGCCCGGGGTGCTGACCATCGCGGAGGAGTCCACCGCCTGGCCCGCAGTTTCTCGCCCCACGTACTTGGGGGGCCTGGGGTTCAGCCTGAAGTGGAATATGGGCTGGATGCACGATACGCTTCTTTACTTTTCCAAAGACCCCATCCACCGCAAGTACCACCACCACAACCTCACCTTTTCGCTCCTCTATGCCTTCACTGAGAATTTTGTGCTGGTGCTCTCCCATGATGAAGTGGTGCACGGCAAGCGCTCCCTGCTTTCGAAGATGCCCGGCGACACCTGGCAGCAGTTTGCGAACTTGCGCTCGCTCTATGCCTTCCAGTTCGCTAACCCCGGCAAGAAGATGCTCTTCATGGGCGGGGAGTTCGGCCAGTGGGTCGAGTGGAATCCAAGCCACCCTCTGGACTGGAACCTGCTGGACTACGAACCCCACCGCCAACTCAAGCAATTGGTTGCCGATCTGAACCGCCTCTGCCGGGCGGAGCCCTCACTGCACGAAGTCGACTTTGATTGGCAGGGTTTTGACTGGATCGATTTTCACGATGCCGACCACTCCGTGGTGGCTTTCCTGCGCCGCGCTCGTGACCGAAACGATCACTTGGTTGTGGCCTGCAACTTCACGCCCGTTCCCCACGTCGGCTACCGCATCGGCGTCCCGGAGCCGCTCTTCTATCACGAAGTCCTCAATACCGACGAGGCGAAATATGGCGGCAGTGGCGTCACCAACTCGCCCGGCTGCCACGCGACGCCGATGCCCTGGCAGAATCAGCCTTGCCATATCCAAATAACCCTGCCGCCTCTCGGCGTCGCCATTTTCAAGCCGGAACGCTAACCTTGCTCTTGACATGAGTTTCACTCAGATGTATAGTTTCAGCGTACGCTGAAACTGTTGGTTTAGGTGAAACTTGTGACCGAGCGTGAGCTCAGAAATCGATTCGAGCCTGCCTTTGCGCAGTTCCTCGCAGAGGTCCGGGGCTCAATCCGCCGGAGGATAAACAATCCGACGGCAAGAATGCATCCCGACCTTGTGATGGAGACCGAAATCAGGGGCAAGCGGAAGAACCTCGTCTTTGAGTTCAAGTCAATCGGGCAGCCCAGATACACCCGGGAAGCTGTTGCGCAGGTCAAGGCCTACGCCAGCGCCGTTCCCAACAGCTACGCAATAATTGTCGCTCCGTATATTCTCGACCAGTCAGCCAGAATAATCCAGTCCGAGGGTGTAGGCTTCTTCGATTTGGCCGGTAACTGTTTGCTCGACTTCGATGGCGTGTTCGTCCGGTCGCAGGGCAATTCCAATCCCGACCCCACCACCCGAGAATTGAAATCTCTCTTCCAGCCGCGCGCCTCGAGGGTGCTGAGGTTCTTGCTAACGCCTGCGCTTGTCCACGGTAGCCTGCTCAAGCCCGGCGTGGGAACATGGCCGGAGATATTGCGTCATCCGCCGGAGGGCCGCAGGTGGACGGTGGAAGAACTTGCCGAACTGGCGGAGGTGAGCCTTGGCTGGGCATCCGCGGTCAAGCGGAAGCTTCTTGATTTTGAATACGTAAGGGAAGAGGACCGGCGCATAGTTCTGACTAAGCCCGGAGAGTTGCTGGACGAGTGGGCCAGGAATTACAATCCGGGTCTACATCACAGAATAGGCCTGTACGTACCGAACGAACTTCTCTCTGTGGTTGAAGGCGAACCGGCGAGGGAACAAGCAAAGGAAGAGTTCGCCAAGGGTATTAGAAACGAGTCGACGCTAAGCACAGTGGGGTTTGACCCGATAACGGGGCGCGATTTTCCCTGCGCCCTAACGTCGTTCTCCGGCGCCAGCTATGTGGCGCCTTTCGTTCGCTTTGTTTCCGTGACCGCCTTCTTTTCCGGACTGATTGAAGAGATCAAGAGCAAATTCAGCGCGAAGGAAGTCCCGACCGGTGCAAATCTCAATATCCTGGTTCCGCACGATTATGGAGTCTACTTTTGCTTGCGCCAAATCCGAGCGGACTACGTAGTCAACCCTGTCCAGCTTTATCTCGACCTAATTACCGACAAAGGCCGCGGCGAGGAGGCAGCCCAAGCCATTCGCGACCTGGAACTCAAATACTGACATGCCAAGCCTTCATGATTATTCCAAGCAAGACACCGCCCGGGCTCTACAACTCCTCCTGGAGTTGGTGGAACACCTCAAAGCCTACAAGGACCACATCATTCTGGTTGGTGGCTGGGCACCTTACTTCCTGATTGAGGACTCTGCGGGGAAGTTCGGACCACACATCGGGAGTCTGGACGCCGATTTGTTTCTGGACTTCCGCTCGATACCCGAGGCTGCCTACGAGACTATTTTCCAGATACTTGAGCGGGAGGGATACTCTCAGCGCAGAGATCGGCAAGGAAAAGTCGTCCCGGCAAGCTTCGAAAAGATTGTGCCGTTAGTGGGTGGAGGCAGCTTCCCGATGCATGTCGATTTCCTGGCAGGAGAGTATGGTGGAACGGCTCAGTCCCATCGCCACCAAAAAGTGCAGGACCTGCTCGCCCACAAGGCCCGTGGCTCTGACATTGCCCGCGAGCAGAACTACACCCGTGAGATATCCGGACAACTACCTAATCGGGCGAGAGTAACGGTGCGACTGAAGATTGCTAACGAAGTTGCGGTCTTCGTGATGAAAGGCATCACCATGGGGCAGCGGACCAAGCCCAAGGACTTCTAGCATGAACCCCTATCGTGAGACACAGAAAATAACCCAGGCTTACCGTTCAATGTTTTTCGCTTCACTCCAGCCGCCCGTTTCTGCCAGACTCGCGCCTGGCTGATGAAGCAGAAGCGAGCTCTGC
>Ga0326727_10006400_pt1 | contig 32358 bp, 29 predicted proteins | sample MB2enrmetagenome_FD_207643 | JGI IMG/M metagenome (GOLD analysis project Ga0326727, IMG submission 207643) | Lab enriched peat soil microbial communities from McLean, Ithaca, NY, United States - MB29MY | ecosystem: Environmental > Terrestrial > Soil > Wetlands > Peat | place: USA: New York...
CTCGGCCATATTATGGTTCCAACCGCACGCTGTAGCGCCAAATGCCACATTGAAAACAAATGGCTTCTTCGACGCACGCGGCCAATTTATGGTTCCAGAAGCGGCCAATTTATGGGTTCAGTCACACTACAAGGACACGCAAGGCCTCAGATACGGCAGATGCTTTCATGGCGATCTCCTTTCAGACAGAACAAGAACACAACTGGGCGTCGCGGAAGGATCTTTAGGAAGGATGGTCGCAACTGCGCGCTTCGGTTCTAACAAACGTCGACCCGCGAAAAAAAGTTGGCAAGCAACGTGCTAGCGGACTCTAACCCCACGGGTAGGAACTAACCTGTCCGCTCGAGTTCCGCGAGGGTCGCCAGCACCACGCGGCTCACCACGGTCAGACTTTCAGGGCTGCACTTATCAATCGAATCCTGGGCGGTGTGGTGATAGCTTCCGAACGGCGTCAAATCGATGATGTCAACGGAAGGAATGCCCCTGGCCAAGAATGGCAAATGATCATCTTCAACAGGAAACGTGCCCCCATTGAACAACCTTGCGAAACCCAGTCTGCGCGCGCTTCTGAACACCCCGTCACTTAACCAGGCCGTCGAATTCGACTCCCGCAGGATGTTCAAATGCCGGTCAGCGACCATGTCCACCAGGATCAATGCCTTGATCTGCTTCAACTTCCCTTCACGGGACAGTCTCTCGGCCAGATGCCGGCTGCCATAAAGACTGTCGCTGGACGACCATTTTTTGAGGGCTTCTTCGCCGTCGAAAAACACAACCCAGTAAGTGAACCTGTTGTTTCGACTACTCAGAACCCTTGCCATTTCCAAAAGGAACGCGGCACTGGACCCGCCATCGTTTGCTCCCACGAACCGTACGCCATCGATAGTGGCAGTGTCGTAGTGGCCGGCGAGGATGACAACGGTCGCGCTCTCTCCGCGAAGGGCACCGATCACGTTGGTCATTGGTACGTTGCCCACCGGTGTCGTGGCCACGAACGTGTCATCCCAAGTTTCCACACCGGCTGTCGATAGCTGCTGGGCAATGTACTCCCGTGCGCGCTGCAGGGCCTCGGAACCTGGGGGTCGCGGACCAAGGTCCACGAGGTGCTGTAGATCCTCAAATGCCCGCCCCCGGTTGAATCCCGCTGCCGCAGCCAAGACATCCGCACGAGGATCGTAGCGGCTAATCTCGACGCCAGCGGTGGCCGAGATGCCAAGTAAAATAAGACCGGCCGCGACTTTGTTGGCCGCCATCATTCCCTTCCAGCATCCTTATCAACCGCGCCTACGTCAGCTTCGATACGACAACGGCCGGCGACGTGATCACGAACAACCCGCTCGTGTTCCCGCAGTTCCCGCAGCGGTAGCATGATCCGCTGCGGGTCATAATGGCTCCGCATTCTGTGCATGCGGGCGCATCCGCCTGATCCATGCCCGATCCATCTCCTGAAGGGGAGGCGGGCGCCAAAGCCTTAACTTCGCCTTCGGCGCCCGTTGGGGGAGGAGGATTAGGCAGGAGAAACCTAACCATTAAGTATCTGAAGATGTAATCCATGAAGGACTTGGCGTATCCGATTTCCGGGTTCCCTGACCATCCGCTCGGCTCGAACCGGGTGTGGCTGAACTTGTCGCAAAGTACTTTAAGCGGCACGCCGTATTGCAGGGCAAGCGACACAGCGGTCGCAAAACAATCCATAAGGCCGGATACAGTTGAGCCTTCCTTTGCTGTGGCGATGAAAATCTCCCCGGGCCTCCCGTCTTCGTAAAACCCAATCGTCAAATACCCTTCATACCCGCCTACGTTGAAGTGATGGACTATGGCCTTACGCTCATCGGGCAGGCGCTTCCGAATGGGCTGCGCTGCCGCGACCTCTTCGATTTCAGGCATTGCGACCTCTCACCTTCTCCGCTTCGCGCCAATGACAGCGAAGTGCCTTCGACGGCCAGGATTTAAGGGCTCAGCTCCGGGTTTCGAGGAGTTCCCTTTGGAGGTGCTGCGGGCACACTTCGGTCCGGCGATCTCCACCCACATCTCGATGACGCTCGATCCAGCGCCGCGTATAGAGTTTGAGCCCCTCCAACCATACCTGCGGGTTGCGGGATTTGAGCAGGCTCAGTTCGAAGTTACTGACCCTGCCACCCAACTGTCGCTCGCTCGACACACGCATGTACTCTCGCAGCTCACCACTTAACCGTGCCATCGGGATGTAAAGCCAGGCGGGCGTCAAAACGAAGGCGAGTTTGTCCGCCAGGCATAGCTTCGAGAAGCCCTTGCCGGTGCTCTCCGCCCAATGCCGCGAGTGGCCAAGGAAGTCGCGCCAATAGGGAACGCAAAGCCAGCCCATGATCCGGCCTCCCAGCACGACATGCTGCTGCCCCTCAGAGCCTTCCATGTTGGCTTTTCCGAGGTAGCCTAAGTCGTGGACGAAGAAGGCTAGCCACAGCCTGGGATCCCAAGGGAACCGGAAAAGCCTCCACCAAGCGCAGGCCACGAAGAAAGGATGGATCAGAACCGCATGCACACCAAAAATCACGCTCTTGGTCCCGACTTTCATTCAGAAAAACCTCCCGCTGTTGCAATCACACTGTTTTGGCACTGCTCTTCCGCGGCGGTAGGCTTCGTGACAATGCCAATCAGGACTGCCTCTGCCTTGTCGAATGCCTCCAATAGCTGCGCAAGGTCACTCGTTCGCCCGCGCAGAGCAATTCGGACAACGATTCCAATTTCGATATCGCCGACAGGTGTCACGGATGCGCCTCCGGCAGCCCTCCGGATGAAGAGACAGCGGGTGCAGCCACCAGATAGTGCGAATGTACGCATGCGCAACATGTCACGGCTCGCGTTATGGCGCGAGCTACCGCTTGGAATTCTGCGGGCAGTTGCACAAGTTCTCCTCCCCGCGAGTAGAAAGTCGGCATGACTGAGCCGGCGCTCTCCTTGTCCTTCCCCCAGAGCTCGAGTTCCAGGTAGCCATGCACTCCGCGGAACAGGGTTTGGCTCTCTAAGGGAGGGCGATGGCCGTTTTCAGCTTCGCCGATGCGGTAGCTTGTAATGAGGAGCTCGTATGTGTGCCCAGTGCGCAGCATTTCTACCCGCACCAGGACCGGAGCTACAACGACGGCATGAACGCCATTAACACCGATGGCATCGATGGGATGGAGATAAGGCAAAGGCTCGCCATCTTCCCCGCAGAAGGTTACGTAGTGGCCCATCTCTCGGATAGCCCCGCCCGATTCCACTCCCCGGATCACGTAGCGATGCGCCAGATGTTGGTGCTCCAAGCGCACTTCCGGCCGAGCAAGGATTCCAACTTGCCTTAACTGCCTGCGGACTTGCCCGGGCAGGTTAAGACCCTTGTGCAATGAGCTCTGACTTCCGCCTTTCATCCTTTGACCTCCCTATCAACTCCCATCCCCTTCACAATGCTCAATCCTCCTGGCGCACGCGGATTGGGCAACCAAGCGCCTCGCGGATCATCTCCTTCGTGCAACCCGCCCAGCATTTGTAAAATCGCGGATCGTCGATCCGGATCGCCAGGTTGTCACCACTACGGTCATGCCCCGCGTTGGCACACGATGGGCACCGCGTGACGTAATTCCGGCCGACCTTGCGAACCTTCCCTACGTGCTCGAGAATGCGGAATTCCGAACGACCAGAGCTTTCGCATGGGACGGCGGGTTCGGGACTGCTGGGGCGGCGGACCGCCTCCGCGGGCAGTGTTTTCCCCGCAACGAAATGCCTCATCTCGTCTTCACCGACCTTTTTCAGTTGCTTCAGATAGGCCATTTGCTTTCCTGGGTCGTATTCAGCTCCGTAGAACCAGAACCGACGGCTGGCCCCGCGATGTATGCCCAGCGGCCCTCGGATGGCGTTTCCGAATTCGCCGGGCGAGAGTTCATCGTGCTTGGGGAAGATTTCGATTCCTTCGACAAGTCCGTTCCCTTTTACCGGCACGCCAAGGCGCGATGCCAGGTTGTGGATGTAGATACGGCAGTCTCGGGCCAGGAGTGGTGTCTCCAAGAAGATCCATAGATGCCCGCCCCGCTGGCTCATCTCCAAGGCCGCCTGGACCTGGTCTTCGCTCAGGTAGTACTGGAGCTTCACCAGGTCCTCCATAGCGCCCTTGTAATCCGCGTCGATGGCGACCCACTTACAGCGCTGAGTGGCGGGGTTGATGGCGTAGAGACCGATGGTGATTTCGCCCTCAAGGTGCCGCCGGATCGTGTCTGAGGTCAGGTGGAGGCCTTGCCCTGTTGTCTTGTCTGTGGGCCGGTAGTAGTAGTGCCGACCACTTTCCGGGTGCGGCCGATCGGACTGAAGCGTGTACGCCCGCCGATTCACGAAGAGGCGGAAATAGTCCTCCACCACGTCAGCCGGCGCTTTCAGACGAAGCCGCTGCATCTTTTCCTCCGTGAAACCCGGTGGCCGCCACAAGTCCATAGAGATTGGAAATAAAACGAGAAATATTTTTCGTCAAATGAACCGGCTAGCAGTCGGAGCGGTCTTGTGTTTTCAATGGGTTACAAACTGGGGGGATTGGCAGGTATCCGAGCTTTGCGAAAAGGCCTTCCCTCAAGCTGGGAGTCTTCCCAGCACAGTGGGCCTTTGGCCGGGCGTGACCAACCATTGGACGGGCGATTCAAGCAACCCAGGGGATTCCACGAGTCCGAAGAAGTGGCACTGGCTGACCAGAAGATCGAACTCTGACGGGCTGTACCCGCCGTAATTTCGATCATTGAAGTCAATCCAAAGCCACGCACAACGCTTCCGATTGTAGACGTAGATGGCCCCACAATCGGGCGCGTCAGGATGGACCAGAAGAACCACCAAAGCTGCGGGGAACTGAATCCACCGAAGGACCTTGGGAGAGTCCGCGAACTCGAGTAGCTTGGCAGCGGCGGTGTCGAGAGTCTCCTGCTTGCTGAGTTGAAGCATCTGTGTGACTTCCATTTCTCCGAACATTAGGTTTATCCTCCTCTCTCTAGTTTTAATTTTCGTGCTGGCGCGCCCATGTAGGTTGTCAGAATTCGTGACAATCCTTGCCAGCATTGATGACAAAACTCGCCACAATTCATGGCAAAATCCTACTCGTGCGCGCAGGTGTGGCTTTGCGCAGAATCAAACAGAAGCACCCTCCACGTCAGCAACTTCATCTTTTTCCCCTTGATTTCCTTGCATTCGAGGGGAACTCTGCTTGAGCCGGGCAATGGAAGATAAGCGGAGCCGCCCGCCTAAGCAGGTCCGCATTGTAGCCCTCTGAGGTGTAGGTCTGTGCCAACAAGCGTGGCAAAAACGTAGGATTTTGCCAGATATCGTGACATGGGTTGTCACGAATCGTGTTACTCAACGCTGTAAGTCCTGTGAAATCAATGAGGGCACGTTTACTTATCGTGACAACCTACAGCCCACCCTCTGCGCTTCTGAGTCTTGTGACGGTTCCGTTGCCTGAAGGCTGGGCGTGATGAACGCTAAAAAACAGCCCCGGAAAAACCTCCCAGGAGATTGCCTTGAAAGGTGATTGGCGTTATGGTACAGGTCGGAGCAGTGACGCAGTTGGCAATCACGGCGAGCGGAGCCCGAGACGCCCCCCGTCAGCGGGGAAGTAATCGCAGAATTCCAGAAATAAACTGAGGTTTTCACCATGGATCAAGGCGCGCATTTTCATTCATGCGACTTCCAAGTGCATTCCCCTCGCGACAACAATTGGGTTGGCGACTGCCCGGTCGGCGAGGACCAAAGGCGCGCGTATGCTACTGAGTTAATCTCAGCCTGCCGAAGCAAGGGAATAGAAGCCGTTGCGATTACTGACCATCACGACATAGCTTTCTTCCCGTATATCCGCGACGCGGCATCAGTCGAATTGGATGCAACCGGGGAACCAATCCCTGCGGAGAATCAAATAGTTGTTTTTCCTGGTTTGGAATTGACGCTGGCGCTGCCATGTCAGGCGATTCTCTTATTTGATCCCGACACTGGGTACCAAGACTTGGAGCGTGCGCTTGCGGCGCTCGGTATTACGCCTGCAGAACCACAATTGGCGAAGGCTAACTCCGTCACGAGGTTGACCATAGGCGATTTGAACGACATTTACCACAGACTCAACGACCACCCGAACCTCAGGAACAAATTCATTTTGTTGCCTAATGTGAACAGTGGAGGAGATGACACTCTCCTGCGCCCCGGATTTTCCGAGCACTATAAGAGAATGGTTTGCGTTGGCGGTTACGTCGACGGCTGTTTTGCTGGCCACGGTCGCCGATTGATCGTGGAGGGTAAGGATGCCGCATGGGGAAATAGGAGGATCGGAGTGATTCAAACCTCCGACTCTCGCGAGCGTGATTTTTCTAATCTCGGCGCTTTTCGGACGTGGATCAAATGGTCGGCTCCGACCACAGAAGCAATTCGTCAAGCGTGCCTCGCTCCCGACTCCCGCATTAGATACGCTTCCCCCTTGCTTCCCGACAATTTGATCGCTGGAATCGAAGTCACAGACTCAAGATTCTTTGGGCCTTACTCTGCCGAGTTCAACCCACAGTTGAACACAATCATCGGCGGTAGGGGAAGCGGAAAATCCACCATTCTCGAATACATTCGCTGGGCGTTGTGCGACCAAGCATATGTCTACCATGAAGACGAAGGGACCGAACTACCCGATTACGAGAAACGCCGGGTGTCGCTAGTTGGTGCGACTCTAAAACCCACGCACGGAAACGTGACCATTCATTACGTCCGCCACGGGGTCCCACATCAAATTAGGCGCGAGGCCGATACGGGAAAGGTCTTCCTCAGAGTGGCCAATCAGCCTGAACAGGAAACCAAAGAGGAAATCATTCAGGCATTGGTTCAAATACAAGGCTACAGTCAGAAACAGCTTTCTCATGTCAGCGTTAGGAGTAGTGAGCTCGTTCGCTTGTTGACTCTACCCATTGCTCAAGAACTCTCGACTCTCGATGCGCAAATTCACAGCGAGGCGAGCAACCTCAAGCAGGCGTTTGAGCGAGTCGAGCTACATCGGACGCTGCAAGCGCAGCTTCAAAGCATTGACCTGGACCTTATCTCGAAAAGAGAGCAAATCAAATCCCTATCTGTGCAGGTGAGGGATCTGCCTGAAGAGCAGCGAAAGGAGATCACCGCACACCCGTTCTACATGGAAGGAGAACGGCTTGCGACAGCCTATCGTTCCTCGATGGATGCGGCATCCAGTGCCCTCCTATCCGGACGAAGCTCCATTCAAAAAGCACTCTCAGAACTCCCGGCGGCTGAGAGGGCTCTGCCACTCGAACAGCTATCTGCCGTTAGGGAAAGAATCGCCGAGAGGCTTGAGGCGATTGCGGCCCAGCTGGAGGCTCTAACCAAGAGCGTTGAGTTGCTGCGAGAAGATGTGAAGGGCGACTTTGAAAAGATCGCGCTGGAAATTGCGGAGCATAGAAAGAAGTATGACGCGGCAGCTTCTGAAAACCAACTCCTTCAACAGAACCTGGACTCATTACGAACTATCTCGGACCAGATAGCGCAAAGTGAAAAAGATAGAGATTCACTTCTTAGGGATATTGCGAAGGTTGCAGATGCTGGACAGATGCTCCAGGATTCAAGAAACCGGTGGGTGGAGGCGATAAACAAAAGAAACGACCTCCTGGCACGCCAAGCCTTGATTCTTACTCAGGATTCAAGCGGTGAGCTTCGGGCGACTATTTCGCGCGGGCAGAAAATCGACGACCTCAGGACTGCCATTCAAGATGCGGTCAGAGGCTCAGGCATTACTACACCGGAAAAATTTGACAAACTGCTGGGAGGGGTCGTAACCCATAGCGACCCGTTGGATGCCTGGCTGGAGGTTGGCGAAGAACTTATTGCGCTGGCTCGGGTTGGCCCACAACTCCCGGTGGGCGCAGACATCCCCCCTACCCCTCGGTTGGTAGCCGCAGACTTTATCCCCTCGGAACTGCGACGAATGGCTTCTAGATTGAAACCGAGTCCCACATTCGAACTTACCTTGAATTACCCAAAAAGTGTACCGACGTTCGAATACCGATCCAATGACGGTACCTATGTACCATTTCAGGAAGCCTCCCCGGGACAGCAGGCAACGGCGCTAATAGGCCTACTAATGAACCAGTCAGCGGGACCACTGGTCGTCGACCAACCGGAGGATGATCTCGACAACTCAACGATACTTAAGGTCGCTGAGCGCCTTTGGAACGCGAAGGAGAAACGACAAGTAATCTTCAGCACCCACAACCCAAATCTGGCGGTGATTGGCGACGCAGAACTGGTAATTCACTGTGCCTATTGGCAGCCTGTCCAAGGCGCGAAAGTCGAGATCGCCAATCAAGGCGCGATCGATAACACGAAGGTGTGTGAGATTGTCACCAACGTCATGGAGGGGGGCGCAGAAGCATTTAAACTTCGCAAAGAGAAGTACGGGTTTTAGTTGATGACTGACCCACCAAAGCGGTGAGGGGCCGGAGCGTCGGCGAGTGTTCGTCAGTGCAGAACGTAACGAAAATGCCAGCGCTCCAGCGTTCGGGGAAGGATTTGTGGCAGGGGTGACAAGGTGGGCCGAAAAAGCTGCAGGGAATGGAAAGATCCAGGATCAGCGAGCTGGGCTTGCGGGAGCGGACACCATAAGCGCAGTGGCTGCCCGGAGTTTCGGGGCGTCGGCCTCCGTCATACGACCGATATCCGTGTACTTGAACGCGCCGCCGCTTGCCCATTCGACCACTTCGGCGATAGGTTGTTTCTTGGATGTGGCAACACGGCGCGCCACTGTCAAGAACTCATTGCGGAGCTGGTTGAACCCGGGAGTTGCCGCCGACCCATTACCGTTTTTCTGCACAGGGGGCGAAGCCGTCTTGTTTGTGGGCGGCTTAGTTGAGCCGTTCCCACCAGCAGCGGCAGTACCATTTCCGGACGAGGAAGATTGCGCAGTCGGCTTTGGGTCGTTTGCCGCAGATTTCACATCAGCGACCGAGTTGGGTTCAGCGCTTTCGGCAGGCGGGTGTGGATTGCCGTTGACGCGGGAGTCACAGCCCGGCGCACAAGAACTAGCTTCACCGCCTTCCGCAGCCGCAGAGCCATTCGCCGACGCGGGATAGAATTCGGCAGGAAGCTCCGTCGCCTGCTCCTGTTCGTCCTCGACAACTTCGAAGACTTTGCCGCCCGTCCCGAGCAGCTTTCGAGTCTCGGCAAACAGCCGGGCATTCTCGGTGAGGTTGGCGATGAGCTTCCGCATGTCGTCACCTTCCACCTCGAGGCTCAAGGCCCAGATGGAGGCAGTTCTCTTCCTCTTCTCCTTGCGGTCGAAGTACGTGGCCTCCTCCGGGCGAACCGTCAGCTTGGCAGTGATGCCGGCCAAGCGACCACCCGTGAAGGTCTGGATCTCCTGCAATGCGGAGTGGATCTGGCGAATGGAACGGTATGAGCACGTGTGGATGCGGCAGACACTTCCTAGCCGTGGGAAATCCGCCAGCACGAAGCGCAGATCCCCGCCTGGCTTGCATTGGCCGGCGTCGAGCTCCGAGCATCCATTGCCACATGGCTTCCAGGGCTGTCCGCCAGGCTTCTCGGGTGTGCGCCGGGTCGCCGACGTTCCGTCGCCCCAGCACTTCCGCTCCGTGGCCGTCCACCAAGCGTAGGAGCTGGGGAAGACGTTCTCGATGTCGTCGTCGATCAACATAATGTGAAGATCCCGGCACTGCTCACCGTAGTGCTTGGTCAGTTCCGGATCAATCTCCCACTCGACCCTGTTGGCCGTCTTCTTCTTGCGGAGGAACACGAAGTGGTCGAGCTTCGTAGGATGGTTGCGATCTCCATTGGGCGGCAGCCCGATGGAAACCTTACTGGAAACGGACAGCCGCTGGACAACACGGCCGTCAATGTCGTGCGTGACACCAATGATCATAAGGATTCTCCTTTTCAAGTAGATTTTGGCCAGCACGTCGTGCCGGCAGGTCAGAAACGACGGCAGCGCTACGCCAAGTCAGCACATGTGAACTCTGCTAGCTATTCGAACGAAGCTCTGGCACACATCCTGGCAGCCACAGTCGTTATGTGCAGTCTGCGTTGACTCACGAGGGCAAGGTGAGGGCCTCGGGCAGCGGAAGCAGCTTGTGTTTTGGAAGGCCAGCGGCAGAGCAGGATGTCAAGCCGGCTGATTCACGTGCGCTGCCAGCCCATTCATTAGCCGGGTGGCAATATTAATGAGCTTGCCTCGTGGGTCGAAGTAGCGCACTCCTTCTGGGAGCCAGGCAGTTGACCGCGAGAATCGAGCCAGCCACGCCAGGTATCCGACCATACCTTCGGGAATAAACCAGGCAAGGGTGAAGGACTCGTGGCAGTCGAACCCGAACTGGTTTGTCCACTCGCAACCAAGTGCCTCAAGGAACTCGCTCGAGGCTTGCAAGTGGTCCCAGAACCTCATCGCTTCGATGTCTTCAAGTCGACCGCTTGAGTGGTCAACCCTTTCAAGTAGCAAGGCCAACTCCTCAAGGCCGATTTCCACGCGAACCGGGCAGCCACTGTTCAAGTCTCGGATGACATCCCGCCACCGACTACTGGGGTGTCGCTCCAGACGTGACAGCGCTTGCTTCACGGCCACTTCAATGGGTGGAGTGACGGTAAGGCTTCGCTGCCCAGGCAGATCCACATGGGGCAACAGCTCGAAAAGTCTCATGTTCACCTCCTATGGGCTATTGGTTTCAACTCTCTTACAGTCAGAAAGATTGTGTTATGAAGAAACGCGGGATCGGTCCACGCCAAGTGACTGACCTATTGGCGGTCTCGCACTCACGATTACACAATTTCATGCGGCAGAAGGCATCTGAAGGGACGAATTAGGCTAGTGGGGAGGTTTAGCAATGTGGAGCCCGAAACCATCTTCGAGGCAGAGCTTTGTCCCAACTGCGGCGTCTACGTCACAGTGAAACAAATCGGATGCGACGACGAAGAGTCGTTTATGATTCCCTCTGCACTCCCGGAGGACCTTAAGGATTTGTAGATTTGCGCAGTCGTAAGCGCCGCTAACGTAACGACCTCTCCGAAATACAACACTCTGTGCGGATTCGGCATGTGGTCCGCCAAGAGTCGCAACCCTTGCTCTTTGCTCAGCGGCTCAGCGCAGATGGCGCGCAATGCCTGAGTGACCGCTGACTGCACACCTGGGTGCGCAGAACTGTGACCTATTCGTCGGTCAGCACAAAGTTGATTGCACGGTCATGGATCAGCCCGACCAAGTCGGGAGTTCCACCCCACCCTTCATCAAGCCCATCACTCGGCCGTTAGTCAAGGGTTCCCTCGGCTGCTGGCGGCCAACAGCTTGTGCAACTGCGGCCAGAAGCACAATCAAGATAAGCAAGCGGAGTTTCGTGAGGCGCCTGAGGATGTGTTCAAACCCCTGTGACAACGTACGGACCTGCCAGGCCAAGCACCACTTCAAACCGTTTCACACGCCAACACCGTCTACGCCTGCACGAACTAGCATGGCTCCTGCACGGCATGTGCGCAGGCTCCGTCACCGGCGAACGCTTGTGCGCAACGGACGACGCACACAACGCTGCGCGCCTGACCATCCAAATGCGCAGCACAGACGAGAACGTCGCCAATAAATCACCACACCACAACGACAGCGTTCACGCTGCTGCAAGAAAGCGCTGGGTCGCGAATGCACCAGCCGTGCAACAACCTCGTGCAACCTGTCTTTTCAGCACCTGTCGTTTGCGGCACAAAAAACGGCGCATTTCAGTATATAGTCAGAAACTAACCCCTTGCGGCTCTGTCGCTTGGCGGGACTCCGGAATAGTCAAAGAAAGGCAACAAACAACCAAGTGGTAGGCAACAAAGTTAGGCAAATGCGCCTGCGGAACCCTGGGCAGGGTCGGTGCTGCCCATCAAGGCAGTGCGGAACGGGCGGTATTGATGGCATTTCCAGTCGAAGACTTCCGTGTCGAGCAAGCGGCGATACCACTCCGCTAGCAGTCCGAAGCAGACGTAGCGCTTGCTGTTCCTGAACTGCCACGACACAAACTTCAGCACGTCCTCGGTGGACGCAAGGTACAGGAAACGGTCGAGGTCATCCTCGGACTCGAACCTATTGAGAACCTCGGCATACTGATCCTCGCTCTTGGCCGTCCGTTCATACTCGAGCGCGAACGTCGCGTCACGGTTGTCGACTCGAACCGTCACGATTGCGTCGCAGACCTTTCCATTGACAATACCCATGGACAGATTCCTTGATCGCACTTGGATCTCCGGCACCCATCGCACGAGCAAACCCGCGCGCAAGAGGCTGAGGTGGATGTCATTGAGTTCGAGCGAGTGGGCAACCTGAAGTTCTTTATCATTCCGGCCGGGCTTGGCAGGTGTGGTGAGGAATTGTTCACCGAAACCTGCGAGCTCGAGTTCCCCAGCAGGTGTGATGGAATACACAAAGGTCTTGCCTGCGGATGGAACCTTGTGCCGTGCGGTCAGCCCATACTTAGTGAGTCGCCGGGCTCTCCAGTTGAAAGTCGACCGGTTCGACTCGTGCTTGCCAATCTGCATGAACTCAAACAATTGGTCGTGAGTGACGAAGCCAGAGCGCAAAACTTGGCTAAGCAACGGGTAGTCGTGCTCGGAATTCAAGCTGATGCAGCCTTTGATGTAACGCATTCTTGACCTCCTAAAAGAGTTTTGGATCCAGATTCTTTCCCTGCACCTCGCTCAGGACCAGGATGACGGCGAAGCGCCGAGGGGGTGGCGTACCGGGTTATGCCACAAGTTTCAAGCTTCCGACCCACGGCCGCGCCGCCATCGGCTGCAACGTGAAAGTTCCGACGTCGCTCCGTATCCAGCCGTAGGCAGGCAAGAGCAACATGGATTCCTGCTCGTCACGCCATTCGCTAAATGAAATGAGCAGTCCGTCGTGAGACTTCCATCTGCTGTCACCGACATGCAGCCGGCCAACTTCACTTTGTCTGGCTACAACCAGGAAGAGGTCAGGCTCGCGCGGTGCGGCCAACATGTACTTGAAGAAAACCTTATTCTCTCCCTGCCAGACGCACGGCTCGTCGCACTCGAACACACGATTGATCATGCGCTCCGGATAATTTGGGTTGAAGCCGCCGATGGAGTTGAAGCGTGCGTGGCCCGCAACCTTCGAACGCGTACGGATCTTTCCCTTAACCGGCACGCCCGTGGTGTTGTAGTAGGCGGCTCGCGCAAACCGTCTCGGGTCGTCGGGGTCCTTGCCGAACCGCCGGCGCCACACGCTGCCCAGTCCTGTAATCGACACTACCATGATCGTCACGCACCCTTGAGGCGTTTGTTCTTTTCGCGTTCGGCAAAAAGCTGCTGCTGTAGCGAGTTGACTAGCTTCATGTATTCAGCGTTCGTCGCAGGCAATGGCAAGCCTGCTTGGCCAACCGCATGACCAGCGCCTATCCCATCGATCTTTTCCGATAGCGCTTGTAGTTGCAGGCTCAGGTCGGTCACGACGGCTGATCTTTGCTTCAGTTCCTCCGCCAGTCGGTCCCTTTCGGCAGTCGTGGCTCGCAGGTCGTCCGCTGCCTTCTTCAATTTTGCATTGAGGTCGTCGTTCTCAGATGTGCTGCTGGAGGTCCCCTGCCCCGTCCCTGCCTCGATCGCACGGTTGCAGTGTTCAATGTGATTGTTGTACTTCGCGATGGCTTCCCTGGCAGCCTGGCGGGAGTAAAGGTCCTGGTTGTACAGGTCAGTCAACATCTCCTCGGTGAGATAGCGCTCACGCCTATGATCAATCCGCAGCTTGTTGTAAGCGACCATGACGAACAGAGACCATAACGTCAGCCAGAAGCTGTACGGGAAATAGGGATTCCTGACCGTGGCCTCGAGGAAAGCTCGGCGACGTTCCTCCATCCACTTGCCGTAGTCAATGTCACTCGGGTTGAACTGTTTCAGCAGGAATTCGTACCAGGTGTCAGGCGGTTGCTGGGTGCGTCCCTGTGCTCGTGCGGCGGCCATTGGGCTGTACCAGCTGCGAGGAACAGAGGATCCCGGCGGCCGGTTCTGTGCCAGGCTCGAACAAACCGCCAACGACAGCCAGGCTATCATGGCCGGGAGATTGGGACGTGTTCTCATGCTCGGGAACCTCCGGGTGCTCGCTTCGGAAGGCGGGCTGCCAGATCGGAATTCTTGAACCGCAGGTTGGCTCCGACCGAGTCGGCGCGAGAATGGCGCAAGCGGGGATAGATCTCCGGCTCGAAGTTAGGGAAGCTTACGTCGGCTGGCGGCCGGACGTGCAAGTGTCTGTGCAGTGTTCCACGAGTGTCGTCCGTCATCAGGATTTCCATCTGTCCCTTGGGCAAGTTCTTGATGTGCTCGTCGAGGGCGCGCGTCTCGCGCTCTTCACGCTCCACGGCTTGCCCGGTTGCCTCGTATTTCTCGTACCCGAATACCTTCCACCGCAGCATCGAGCGGCTGCGGCGCGTAACCTCGTGCTCAGCCGACGCGCGCAGGAAGTAACGCGCGGTCTCCTCGTCCCGGGTACGGAGCGTCATGGTTGTGTTGGGAGCCGAGGTGACATCTTCCTTAAAGCCGCGACCAACTTGCATGAGTTGCGGCAACGACTGCATGGAGAACAGGAACGCGGTATGCGTGCCACGAGCAGTTTGGAGAATTTGGGCGAAGTTCCGGTAACCAAAGGGAGCGAATTCATCCAGCACGACGCTGAACATCGGCCGGTTGGTGCGGCGCCTTTGCTCCTCGCTCTCGTAACGCTTGCCGACCACGAGCTGCAAGTTTTGAAGTAACATCTTCCCGAGGGCGCGCACGGGTTCAGTGTTCTTGTTCACGTTCAGGGTCACAAAGAGGATCAGCTCCTGCTCGATTACCTCGTCGATCGAGAGCAGGTCTTCGTAAGGTCCGGTGATCACCGACAACTCATCATCCAGGAAGGTCATGCACTCGTTCAGCAGTCCCTGAATCTTGGGTACTCGCTCACGGTCCTGAAAGGACTGGTAGAGATTCTTGACCGACATCTCAAAGTTCAGGCGGCGTTGGGTAGTGATTGACGGATCGCGCTCAATGCGCCGTTCCGCTTTCTCCACCTGTTCACGCAACACCTCCTGATCAATGGCCATCACCAGCACGTCATAGAAGTTGAATCTTAGTCCGGTGTACACCAGCACCCGGACGATGTCGGCAAGGTAATTGAGTTGGTGCTTGGCAAAGAACTCGTCGTGCAGGTTGAACGAGCCGAACACCATGTTCACGACGGGCATGTAATCGTCATCGGTGCAATAAAACGGATTGTAAAGGACGGAGATGTCAGGCCGCGCGGGGTTCAACACGCGCAGTTGGTGGAGGCGCCCGGCGCGGTGGATGTGCGGAAGCAGGTCGTAAAAGAATTCCAGGTCACCTTTGCCGTCGAAGATGACCATGGGGATGTGACGCGGGTCTCCGGGCGTGCCGACGGTTCGCGCCAGATCCTGGCTTATGATGTTGCGGAGAAGGGTCGTCTTGCCCGCGCCGGTCATGCCCAGCACTATTCCCTGCATGACACGCACCTTATCGGGCCAAAGCCATGGCTTGCCGTGAACATCGTAGCCAAGAACAACAGCGTTATGGGCCCATGCCTTGCGTATGAAAGCTTCATCCCGTTTCGGTGACATTACCAGCGGCGGGCTGGGCCATTGCTTTTCGCGCCGCGAGCGTCGCGTGGCCAGAAGCCATATACCGGTGCCCACACTCACGCCACTGATGACCATATACAGTGTCATTTCCTTGATCTGGGGGCTCGTGAAGTGGTAACGGTTGCGAGCGACGTACCAGGTGAACCAGCTAACCGCGAGGATCACTACAGCGATGAGAATTTCAAGGCTTTCGAGTAGTGGTGGGTGTTCGCGCCGGTCGTAATGGGGAGTCTTCACGGGCATTACCACAGGCTGAAGTAAACAAACACACCCAGGAGTGCCAACAGGCAGAACACAGCCAGCACAAAAGCCTTCCTGGGGTGTCGTGGCGCTTCAGGTTCAAAGGGATTGGCAGGCTCCAGCGCTATGGCCAATACCGCCTTGCCAAGTCCGAGGTCACGACGGTCCTTGAGGTAACCCCTCAACAACGAACGCACTTCTGATTGCGAGAGTTCCTTTGTCATGATTAAAGCACCATCGTGGCGGTTGGTTGCCCTTTTGCGTCCTTGGGAAACATAAGGCGCAGAACGGTGGGACCATTCTTTATAGCCGGAAGCTTAACGCCGACAAGCCCCACCGTCTCTTGCCCAGGGTCTACACGGGCAGAGCGCAAGTTTCCGCTTACTACCTCGACCGGCCTTTCGCTGCTGACTTTGATCCGCGCGGCCGCGGACTCCCTTAACTGGGAGTTCGACAAACGATCCACGCCACGGGAAGAAGGGCTCACATTGATTGCAACAACCTGTGGTGTACTCAACGTATAGGCTTCCTGGGTGCCGTTCCGCACCGCATAGCGGATGAACAGTTCGTTCCCTTCACCGTGGAACGTATCCTTGAGGATCACGACAACCCGATCCTTTGGCATCTTCAAGCCATCCGTTCGGATCGGCTTGCCGTCGAGCAGAACCTCCGGTTCGGCCTCTGCAGTTGCGCGGGGCGAAGGAGGCTTTACGACCGTCGGTGGCGCCGGCGCTGGAGGCGGCGCGGGCTGGTCGATGGCAAAGTCCATCTGCTCGACAGCCCCGGCAGGCTCCAACTCGTAACTCATTCGCCCGGACGCCGTCCAGATGAAGAGGTTCGTGGCGACATCTGCTTCCGTGGGCTGGACAAAGACCTTGTTTTCGCGCCACTCAATCTTGAAGGCCGGGCTTCCAGCAGCCACCGTTATTACCGGCTCACGAACTTCGATTACCGTCAGGTGGTTCAGGGCGGTTTGGACACGCACAATCCGATTAGGATCGGGTTTCCGGACTTCGATTCTCTGGGCCCAAGCTGGCACGACAAGCGCTGCCAGCGCTGCGATAATGCCGATTAATCTTTTCATCTGATCGTTCTCCTTCCTTGTTGTCTTCTCTCAATGATCTTGATAACCCCGGAGGCCCCGTCGACCGGAGCCCCCGAGGATAGGCTGCTGTGTAACAGGCGAGCTGGGCGAAGCTTGCTACTCAGTCCGCCTTCTTTCTTCGCGGCACAAAGGGGCGCTGTTGCGTGCCGGGAAAGATGACTTTCCCATCGCGCACTTCGCTCCTCCCTGGTTCGATAGAGAACGGATGAACCCTGTCGACCATCACCGGGTTTCCGCCCCCGTCGCGGTCCATAAACACCTCACCCTTGTTTGTCACTTGCATGTGGAAGATGCGGCGTTCATGAACACTGCCGTCGCCATTCGGGAAAGCAGCAACCAGAAAAACACGCCCTTCGGCGTCGATCTCCACTTCACCATCACAGAGTTCGGGAACCGCTACCGAGATTGGCCGGCCACCAGTCCGTTCCACGATTTTGTTCACGATTTCCTGCGGGAAGGCGTAGAACACGATGGATCCAGTCCCCTGCCTGTCCTTGTTCTGGCACACTGCAGCAGTTTTGCAGGCGATGGCGTGAAGGGCGGCCAGATAAGACATACGATTCCCATTCTTTTGCTCGGCCCATTTGCGGACCATGTGGATCAGGTTCTTGATGTCCTGGCGGCTTCGCTCCTCGAAAAAGTGCAGTGCCGCCTGGGCCTGGTTGCGCTTGAAGTTGGCCTCTTTCCGAGTTGCGGGATCTGATTTCTTGGCCTGGAACTCGGCTTCACCTTCCTCGAGCGCCTTCTCGAGCTTCTTGCGCCGCTCGACCACGAGCGCGATATTGACGGCGTAGAACGTCGAGACAATGCCACACTCCCGGTAAATCTCACGGGTGAAGGGTTCACCCGCAATCAGCCCGCGAAAGTCACTGAGCGGTGCGGTCTCCGTGAAGAACCGATTGAGGTGCTTACGGAGAAATATGTACATCTTCCCGATCTTGTCGGTTTCAGGGACATCGAGGTGTTCCGGCAGCTCGGAAATACTGCGCTTGTTCTTGAGCTTCAGCCAAGGCGCGGTTGTAACTTGTTTGCGCACCTCACTGATCAGCCTTTGGTCGGGCTCAGTTCCCCACTTCAACTGGTCGATGGCATTTTGAAGCTGGTCAACGAGTTGGTTGGCGAAGTCCGTCTGGCCGGCGGCGATACACGAGGTCTTAAGGTCGGTGATAGACCCGATACGATTGCCCCGCGCCATCATCGCCACCTGGGGCAGGTTCCACCAAGGGCTTTGCTTCTTTTGAAGTTTATTCTTGGGATTGAACTTCTGCTCCTGGTAAGCAAAGCGGTCTTGGACGAACCTCGGAAAGCGGTCACCTTCGACCACGCAAACCTGGTCGAAGTCGTAATCGCCTCCGTTTCTCTTGGCAGTTTCCGAATGCTGGGTGAAGGTCCCCTTCAAACGAAGCTGCTGGTCGAAAAGGTCGAGGACCTGGGGCTCGGTCAGTGTGCAACTACTATCCTTCAATTTTGCCCCAAGCAAACCAACCGCCTCTTCCGCCGAAAGATTCTCGAACGGAAGCAAGTCTTCTTTCATCCGGATCGGATAGCGAACCAGGAGACCTTGGCGGCAGCGCAGTGAGGTAATAGCCCGGTCCTGCGGAATCCAATCCGAACCCGAAAAGATTTCGCCCTCATGGAGTAGGAGGTACCCGTCATCCGCTAGGGTGAATCCGGGCATCAGGAAGCCTCCCGAGGTACAAAGCTTGAACGCCCACTTCGCGAGCAGCCGCTGCAACTGGCGATTGATGAATGGGTGCCGCACGATGTAGCCGGTCGGGTCCGCCTTGAGCACAGCCTCGACAATGGTGTTCTCTACGCTGGTGTATTCCAGAGCGATTCCTTCTTCGGATTCGATCGACCGCTGGGCCTCCTCGGTTCCCAGGATACGGAAGAGCTCCGTGAAATCCCCTTCTTTTACCGCTGCTTCCAGCTTTTCGATCTCCTGAAGGGCGTACGCTTTGATCTCGAGCTCAATCGAGTCTGCGGGTGCGTGTTCCACGAGCGTGTAACTCGATCTGAACTGAAGATCGCGGGAGACGTCACGGATGCCGAGAACGATGGGACCGCGGTAAGCGTGCGCCTGCCGGTCCCCGAGTAGCGACCGAAAGGAACGTACTAAGCCACCTCGGTAATCGGGCTTGACTGCGGACTTGGGCAAGATGATGTCGGTTTCCAGACTCTGCGCCACATCATCGCCCATCACCTTGAACGATCCTTTGGCCTGGGTTTTGTCAAAGGCCAAACGGAACTGGTAGAAACGGTGGGCAGGCAGGTTGAGCTTGAGAAAAAGCGATTGGGATATCCAGCCGCGGCAGTCGTTGGTACCCAGTTCGTGATCCTCGACCACCAGCACACGGCAATCCGGCTCCTCGATGCGTACCTTGCAGGAAGAGACGAGAATGCCGAAGTAGGTGATCGCCGCCTGGGGCGATGAACGGAAGCGCTCTGCTATCTTTTTCTCATGCGCAGTGTCCACGGCGTAGAACTTGCCGTTTTTCGCAGAGCCCGTCGCGCCGCCCAGGCTGTAACGCACGCCGTCGAAATCGATCTTGGCGAGCGCCTGCTCCACGAGAGCCTGTTCGAACGAGTCCAGCGGCTCCCGTGGAACATCGACAGTTGCCACACGAATCCCAGGATAGAGCGACTGCAACAAAGTGTTCTCGAGTGTGGCTTGGCGATCCAGTTCCATGAGCTTCCTTGACAAACGGCCTTCTTTGTTGATTTCGACCGCGACAATCGGCGTCGCGCTGTTATCTCTTGTCCTTGACATGGCTTTTCTCCTTTTCTCTGGGTCACAGGCAGAAAAGGAGGCCGACGCTGCCGGTCTCTTCGCTGTCCTGTGCCGCAAACGAGGTTTACGGCCGGGCTCGAAGAGCCGGCCTGTTCGATTGTCAGTGACCTGCGAGGTTCGGCAAATTACGCAGAACCGAAGCTGCAAGTCGTACCTGGATCGGTTGACGACAAGCTAGACGAGCGAACCGCTTGGCATCACCCTGACGCCTCACTTTCTGTCCGCAGTTGCAGAACAGAAGAGAGGTTGCTGGAAAAGGTCCTTTCACTCTCCACGGGCTGGAAGATGAATTCCCAGTCAGTTTCAACGACCGAACCAAACCCAGCACTGAACCGCAATAAAGCTTGCGGAAGGCTTTGACGGATCTAACTTCTATATATGAGGCCGCACTAGAAAAATGCCGGGCTCATCTCTTGACAGGCTCACTCCTAACCTGGGGATTCTTCCCCGCCAGGTCCGCCGTGGCACGCCACTCGATGAGGCTGTAATAGTTCAAGCCGGTCTTGAGCGACTCGATCTTAGCTTCGCCCTCAGTCGCAATCTCCCTGTCGAGCGACGGGATTGTGCCATTGGCGCCAGCCTTAGCGAGAAAGAACCGGACGCTTCCTGCCGGAGCCTGCTCCTGCGGAGCTGACCGCCGACGCGGACTCCGAGCTACAGGCTGAGGACTTTTCGCCTCCTCAACCCCACTGCCCGTTGCCATCCTCAAACCTCCCTCCTGGCGGCTCGCCCTTGCGAGCGAGCCGCCGGTTTTCTTGTATGCCAGATGGCCTCTGGCGGGCTGCTGCCCCATCGGCAGCCTTTACTTGTCGGACCCTTCGGACTCGAGGGCGCTGTTTTGCAACAACCCGTTATCACGATCGCCGACCATTTGTTGCTCGGAGTACTGGGCGACCAAGAGGCCGCTGGGATTTGTTTCTGACCGTCGTTCCTCGACCAGGCGTACGTTATAGCGCGCCACGATCCGGTCGCTACTCTCGGTCCCGTTGCGAACCCTATGAACTTCCTTCACTCCGAAGGCCACGTATGCCCAGGCAGTCCCTTTTACCGGCTCAATCGAGCGGATGCGAAAGTCGGAAATGATGTGCTCGTCCTTGATCTTTCCCACAGTGTCGTCGTCACGGAGCCGGTTCATCGTGTACTCCCGCAGATTGGCGGTCATCATGTTGAGTGACTCCGCCAAGTTCCGGTCCACGGAATCGGGCGTGTAAGACAGGTAGTCATCGAGGAACCGCCGCACAGCCGCTCTGCCTTCGAGGTCCGTGGGGGCGGCCTCGGCGGCCGCCTCTGCAGACGACCCGAAAGAGAATCCTGCCTTTGCGGGAGGGTGAGCCGCAGCGCCTACGACCGTGGCGTTGCCATCCTTATCGACCCTGATCACCGTCGGCGGCTGCAAACGGACATAGATCGCGAAGCCGAAAGCCACCAAGGCCAGCACGCCAAAAACCATCGCCAGCACCATGGACCGGTTGGCATAGGCGCGGAGCATGCCGTCGTGCTCGTAGTACTTCGTGTACGACGCGGTCTCCGGCTTATTTGCGTGATCGCTGCTCTTCATCTGTCACATCCTCCGCTCTTAAAGGCATAGGCCCCTGGCTGCGCGCGTCTAACCGCCACCACCGCTGCCGCCCCCTCCACCACCGCTTGCGCCATAGGTCTTCGCGGCCAACTTGGCCGCAGTTACGACCGTGCCTACCATTACCAGCATTGTGCTCCCCACCTCTCCTCGCACAATCCGGCTGGCGATAAACGGAATGAGGGCTATGGAGATCGAAAACACAATGCTCGCGAGAGCCAGGAGAATTACCTGGCCCGAGCCTAAGAAGCTGTTCAGAATCCCGTTCGCGTTCAATACGGCATTGAGGCTGCCCATGTTCACGGCGGTCATGAGGGCCTGAATGATCGCGTAGATCAAACCCCATGCCCCAAAGACCATGAGATTCAGGAGATAGGTCCGTGCAAGCTGGCCAAAACCGCGCGCTGGCAGCAGCGCCAGCACGAAGGGACCCACCACGTAGAGAATCGTCCCGTAGAGCGCATAGAAGAGCGTGAAAAGGGTGTAAGACAGCGGGAAGATGACAAAGGCAACCAGGATCAGCAGGGCGCCCAGCAGCCCGGAGATGCCACCCGCAATAAGTCCCCAAATGCTGGACCATCCATTCTGGGTCATGTAAGTGCTCAAGTCGTTCAGCCAGTTATTGAAGAGATCTCCTACTCCCACGCTGCTGTAAATGAAATCCGCCACGGAGTTGAACATGCCGAGAACGTCCCGGAACACCCTGCCATAGTTGAGGAACACGAGCCCGAGAATGAAGTACGCGATGCCCCCGATGGCCAGCATGCGCACGTCCCCACCCATACTGAACGCCTGGTATACGCTGTACAGGAAGCTGAGCAGCAGGATCGTGCCGGCCACTCCCAGCACCGTGGAGGTGATGTTGTAGCCGTCGATGCCCTGCAGCGCCGTCCCGAGAAGCTGTTCAAAATAGAACTGGCCCATTTACTGCCTCTTCAGAAGGTTGATTAACTGCTGTCCCAGGTTCGTGGTGTTGGTAGCTCCGGACTTGATGTCGGCGCCCGCATCCGCTAGGTCAATCGCCCGCACCCGCATCAGGTCGGCGATAGCAGCTTGCGTATAGGCGTTGGCGCGCACGAGCCACGCGTCCGCCTGTGCCTCGATAATCGGGGCGCTGCCCGGCGCCGCAGCCTGGAGGCTTTGGTTAATCTGGTTGGCGGCCTGAATCTCCAGGTCAGCAAGGTTGTCGATGGCGATGGCTCGTTTCATCGCCGCCTGGGCTGCGGCGTCAGCCATGTCGATCCGGTTGCGGACATCCTGGGAAGCCGCAGTAACGTCTGGCACGGGACCGTACACGGCCGAGTAGCTCGCGCTCGTCCCGGCAATTTGGTTCGAATCGGCTGACAACAGGTTTTGTTCGAGTTGTTGGGGCCCGGGCAGTGTGGCGCTGTTGACCGGTATTCGCGTGACATTCTGGATGGCTGTGAAAGTTCCCTGCGTGGCACCAACCAGCGCTTGTGCCTGGCTGATTTGCGCCAGCGGCCAGACGATCGTCTGTTCGAAGTTCTGGATGGCCCGGTCCACAGTGAGGATACTATTCAGCCCGCCGCCGACCACATTGCTCAAGGTGCTTGAAATCGTGGTGAGTCCCGCCGCGAGCACGGCGCAACAGGGGTCCAGGAGCTGGCTTTTGACCTGCCGTGGCTCGAGCATTGCAAGGACAAGGGCCAATGCCGCCACTCGCAGCCTGTGTTCCCAAAGCCGGCGCAGACTGTGCTTGCACCTTTCAAATAGCATGGTCAGAATGGTTTTCACTTTTTCCCTCCTTCAGTGTTCAGTTGCGCTTAAGCAGATTGATAATTTGGTTGGCTACCTGGCCGGTGTAGGTCGCGCTGCGCTTGCGGAGAGCGCTCTCGTGCGCGAGACGAGCCGCCTCCTGTCGAAGCTCGGCAGCCAGCATCTTCTGCGTCACGGCCTGGCTCTGGATGCTGGCCACAACCGCACTGGCGGTCAGGAAGGGCGCCGAGCCCGGTGCCGCCTGGCTGGCTCCGCTTTCCAGTTGGTCGGCAGCCTGCAACGTCAAGGCCCCGGCTTGATCAGTCTCCTTCAGCGTTTTCAGGTTGTCGAGTGCCAGAGCATCATCCATATCCGTCATGGCGCGATCGGCAGGGCTCGCCGCGGTCGGCGTCGGTATCGGGCCGTAGGCAGTCCCGTAATTCGCCGCCAGCACCCCAAAGTTGCTGGTCTGCTGGTCCCTCATGACCCGCTCCAACTGCTGGGTTGCAGGAAGCGTCGCGCTGGACACGTTGATTCTGAATATCCCCCACATCAGGCTCCGGTACTGACTGATCATTTGCGTAACCAGTGCGCGGGCCTGGTTGATGAGCTGGGTCGGCCAAATCACGTTTTGGTAGAAATTGTTGATGGCGGCCCTGACCGAATTGATGGCACTGAGTGCCGTGTGGATGACTCCATTGATCACGTTGAGGACCGCCTGGATAACCTCCACCAAGCTGCTTTGTGCCTGAACGCGTCGCGGGGCGACAAGCACTGCCGCAGTCGTCCCTACGAGCGCCAATGCAAGCACCTGCCGCCGCGTTTTAGCCTTGACCACAAACCATGAAAACATTACGAAGAACAGAAACGTCATAGGATCTCCTCAATCACTCACGATGCTTTCCTTCCACTTTCTGCAAAAGCTGCGTTGACTTCACCGGATAGCTCCTCGACGAGAGGTTTCACATCCGCCAAACCTTGCGGAAACTTCTGCCCCAGCTCCCGATAGGAGTCGAGCAATGGCTGATACTTGTGAGTCTTCAGGAACCAAGTGCGGTAGCGGCGCTCCCTGGGAAAAGTTGTGCAGATCCAGTAGTCAAGCGGGGTGGGCACGATCCGTATAGTCTGCGTGGTGTCAGCCTTGTCGCCGAGGACCAAGAGCGCTTCCGCATATTGTCCTTTGCGGGGTGCATTGAAAAGTTTGATCTCATTGAGCGCCACCGGATTCAAGGAGAGGTGGGTCGCGAGCGGACCAACGTCGCCCGGCTGCTGGCCCACGATCTTGGTGGTCGCGTTCTTTAGGATGCCCGGCCCGTGCTCGCGAGGCTGAAGCTCGGTGCCCACAAAATCCTCCACTGTCTGCGAAATGCCCCAGACGCTCGAGTTCCGCTTGCGCGCGGTGCGAAATAGCTGCACGACTTCGGGCGCCAGGGACGGTGAATCGAGCAGCGACCAGCATTCGTCGAGCACGGTGATGCTGGGTTGTCCCTTCCTCCCCGCCGCCCTGGTCGCCATGACATTGGCGATAAGCATGCTCATGGCGGTCTCGAGGCGCGGGTCAGAGCTCAATCCCTCCACGTCGAAGAACAGCCAATTGCTGTCGATCTTGAGCGAAGTCGGAGCATCGAACAGCTTGGCGTAAATGCCCTTTTCTCCCGTCCACGAACGGAGCTTGATCGCTGCCAGCTTGGCCTCATCGATGGTGCGCTGCATCCGCTCCTCATCCCGCCATTGCGCCAGCTCTTCCCGCAGATCATTGAACGTGGGGATGGGATTCGAGTACCGGATACCGCAACGCTTATAGGTGCGTGCGATGGCGTCGCTGATCAGGTTGTCGAGAAGGGATGTATCCGATCCGGGGCAGTCCCCCAGCATGTGCCGCGTTAGGTTCTTGAGAAATGCGATCTTGTCCTTGCTGGGCGAGGTTTCGCCCGGCGGCAAGTCCCAGGGATTTAGGGTTTCGTTGCCTTCAAGGTCTACTTCGACCACCCGGCCACCCATCAGTTCCACCAACGGCCGGTAGGAATCGCCACGCTCCAAAATCGAGATGAGGGGGTTGGCGCGCGCCATCATGAGCAGGAAAAGCTGGGCCATGAAGGTCTTTCCACCCCCGCTTTTCGCCATGATGAGCATGTTGGCGTCGCCCAGGCTCGAATCGAACGGTGAGAATGGGATCAACTGGTGGTGAGGCGTCTCAAACAGCATGAGAGGAGAATTCGGCGTACCTTGCCACGGCATCTCAACGGGCAAGAGGTCCGCCGCGTGGAGGGTAAGCACGTCAAGCTCTCTTTTGTTCTCTCCTGCCATTGCCGGGAGCCCGCCAAAGAAGAGGCGCTTCTGTGCCAGACTCTCCGGAATTCCCCGGCTCCCGTTCATGCGGGCAATCGCATGGAGCACCCGCTGCCGGCGGTCCGCCAGGGTCCGCTCCGCCTCCTCGCGTTCTAACCGATTGCGCGGCGGCCTGGATGTCCGCACCGCAACAGTCAGGCTCATCTGGCAACTCTTGAGAGAGCTCGAGATCAGGTCCTGCAAGACTTTCATCAACTGGTTTTCAGCCACCTGGGCGTCGACATTGATTCGGAAGCCGCCATGGAAGTCCCTCTGCGCCGCTGTCATCTTCCGCAGCCGGCTCTTGTAGTGCTTTACCATTTTTGCCTGGTCGGGAAGAATCACCTCGGCATTCACTACCAGAGGGAAATCCATCAACATGAGTTCACGCAGGATGCCCGGGAAGGTGGCGTCGGGTAGGTCCTTCAGAGTGATCCAGGAGTAGAGCAAGCCGCCGATTTTCAGATAGTCATCCGTCTCGTCCTCGATGTTGACGTTGGCCATCTGGCTCCGGGCGCTCGCGTAAACAAGTAAGGTTTCAGGAGGTCGGTACCGGACCGCATCATCCCCTAGCGGACAAAGCGCCCTTTTCACCTCCTGGAAGATACTGTCGTGGGGCATTCGGCGGATCGCCATGCCGGTCGCCTGAAGTGTTGCTTCGACCCCCGACATCAGACTGTTGAACTCCGCCAGGAGGTCCTCGTGCTCGCGACGCGTCCGCTCGATAAACTTGGTCGCTGAAAGGCTGACGCTTGTGCCCCGCATCTTTTTCTTCCACTCGAGATCTGGCGACTGATGGTGGATTCTGGGGTTCCAGATGAAATAGGCGTGGAGTAAATGACGGAGGTACAAACCGTCGCCGTGCCTCTTTTTCCAGAGGTCGGCGTGTATCCGATCAACCCCTTGCAACACTGGGCTCTCGTTACGTTGCTCCCGGTTGTACTGGCTGACCAAGTCGCCATAGCCTTCGGTAATCTCAAATCGCACCTGCATCCGCATGGAGCGCTCCGGCAGCGAGCGGACTAAAGCTTCAAGTCCGCTCTTGGCCCGATTCCTCATCTCGTCGCTGGCATAATAGGAGTGCACGCCGCCGAGCTCGTAACCGGCGACGAACGAACCATCAATCTGAATGGCGACGTTATCCAGCAGATCACGGATCCGTAACTGCTCGCAAAGCGCTGGGGCGGCGAGCGACCTCTCATATTGTTGAAGTGTTACCGGCATTTCTCGACCTCGGGCTGAATATATTCGCGCGTCAATTGCGAGTCCCGCTCGAGTGCTGAATAGACGTGGGGCCTCGAATGGAACATCACCCAATCGAGCAGATACCCTCGCTGCTTTCCGTACTTGAACAACATCAAGGCGGGGACGCTTAGCAAGGGGACCAGATACTGCATGATCATGTTCATCGGCAAGCCAAACATCTCGCGTCTCAGGAACCGGCCGAGTATGTTGCTGACTATGGCCAGCGCCAGGATTGCAAACAGGTCCTCAGCTTCGAGTCCGAGAAACGTCACTCGCGTGCGTAGATTTCGATAGACTGGTGTCACGTCAAGCCCCACGATTTCCTCCCCTTAAGTCACTCCCCCTGTTCCTCGGGTCACAAAGAACTCGCCGAGCCGCAGCAGTCCCGAAACCAGCAGGCACAGTCCCGCGGCGGCGAAGTGCCGCAACCACGAGATCGGCTGGAAGCGGTTGGTTACCCCGGCCAGTTGCAATCCGCCCGCCGCCACCTGTAGTGCTGCGTAGATTGGCAGCAGCACGTTGCAGATCCAGTCCACGAAGCTAGCTACCGCCGCCCAAACCAGGTTGGGGTCGTTCCAGGCGCGCTGCGAAGCGAAAGTCTCGAAGGCCCGCAAGAGTCCCGAAGCCATAAGACACATGAACCCGCCGTACATCGCGTGGGCATACTCCTTCCCTTTCGAGAACTGGATGATTGCGATGGCGATAAACAGGCCCGCCAGCGTGGGCAGGATCACGTTGCCACTCCAGTTGGTCAGGTTGAGAATGCCGTTGTAGAAAGACATATGCGCTCCGTTTCTAAGCCACCATCGCTAGCACCAGCTTCCAGACTGCCGTGACCGAGAGCAAACCCAGAGCCACACCCGCCAGGCGTAGCGCTGGCCGTCGCATAGCCACGTTAATGATGGCGCCGATAATGGCCAGGCCCGCCGCGATCGGCATGATGGTACCCGCGAGGTAGGTCCAAAGGCTGTCCAGTACATCCGCGGTGGCGTACTGTGTGCCGGAGTTATAGCTTTGAAGAATTGTGTCCGTCGTCTGGACGCCGAGCAGGAACATCGCGGTAAGAATCGACGGCAAGGGATTCTCCCCTGCGGCGGAATCCAGAATGGCCCGCAGCACGAAGTAAGCCGCGAGTGTCGTCGCCAGCCGCCCCACCACAAAGTTCGTCACGAAGCTCCCGACACTCGCCTGGAAAGTCGAAAGCCAGGAACTCGCGATTCCGCCGCCTGCCAGCGGCACGCTGACCCCGAAAGAACTGAACCAACCGAGCAGCGGCTGGAGGGTGAGGAACACGACCGCCCAGAACATCCACTTCGTAAAGCCTCCACCGATCAGGAAGCTCGTTCCCCCGCCTTCGCGCCGCAAGCTAATGCCCGCGAGTACCAGGCACAGCAAAGCTGCAGACGGCGCTAGCAGTAATAAAACGTTCACGATATCGTTCAAAAGTTGTGGCACGGCCATGGTGTTGACTCTTCGCTGAAAAGATGAATTCAATTGCTAGATTTGTGGCAGGCAACCCGCTATTGCGAACGCCGGGTTGCCTGCCCTTTCACTTCGGGGATTCCCGCTCTCTTTTTTCTAGGTAACACCTCCTGTTCCGTTCGTGATCCAGAACTCGATCAATCGAGTCACGCCAGAGACCGCGAGCAAAGCCCCGGCCGCAAACAACCATCGGCCAAAGCCGCGGCCTGTGAGCCAAGCCACTATGGCCCCCAGCACCGCGCCGCCCGCGCCCACAGGCGCGATCACGTTCCCTACCCAGTTAATGAAATTGAGGAACGCGCCTTCTGGTTGCGCCCCCGTTTGTCCTTGAACCGCGACATTGAATTGCGGGTTCTGACCCAAGTTCTGGGCCAGGACATACTGCGCAACGAGCACGAAGCAAATCGCGCCTGCCGCCAGTGGCTTTTTGAGTGCCCTGTCCCACATCATGCGCATGAATAGGTACCCTCCTTTCTCGCCTGCCGTTTGTCCGCTTCTCAAGACTGCTGAACAACGGCGGGCAGTTGCGAAAAGTAACCGGAGATTTTTTTTGCGTCAAATGAGGTCTGGGGACTGCGAGAAGCAAAAGACAGGCTGGAAACAGAGAGGTTCGGTCAAGCTATCAGTCCCTTCGCGAGGATCGGGCGCTCACCCTGCGTGCAACATGGACCGCAATCACGAGGAAGCAGGAAAGGCAAGCAACTCGCGCTTTTCAGTGAAGTTAGTGAACTTCGGGAAATATTTTTCGCGGGTCGACGATTGTGAGAACCAAGTCGGAATCAATCACCTCATGAGCGGCAGGTGATTCGATCCGACCGTTCACCCTTGGAAGAGAACGCCGCGTGCCAACTTTTTTTCACGGGTCGACAGTTGTGAGAATCAGCGTGCTTGGTGGGTACTTCATCAAAATGTCAGGTTACCTTCTTTTTGACCTGGGGTTTGGCTTCGACAACCAAACGGACGGTTAAGCCGTTTACCGGCAACTTGGCGGTCATTGCGCAACTTCCGAGTGCCTCGTCATCCGCTCGGAATGTCTAAGTGTCAGCGGGCTCGTCAGTAAACATTAGGCGGGACCTGTTTCTCCTTAGCTAGTTTGCCGGGGTGAGGCTCAGTTTCCGACATGGCGACTAACCGTCAGGTGACTCAGGCGAGAGTCCGCATCCCCATTCTCCGAGAAGGGCGTTTCCCAGGCACAATCTGGCAGAGGCGGCCGGAGGGGCTGTTCTCCCTTGTGGCCATGCATGTTAGCCGGTTCCGCAACTGCGCATTTGCGGAACGGAATCGCATCGGAGGGGCACGTAAGAAATGGGAGAGCCAAAAGCCGCGGGTGAACTTACGGCGGGAAATTCATGCGGCGCAAGAGTGCCTGGAAGCGCGGGTCGCTGCGCAAAGAGTCAAGCCCAGGGCTCACTTTCAAGAGGTCCGTTAGGCCATCGTGATCATCGAGGCCTTTCTGCAACCACGCAAACGCTTCGTCTTTGTCGCCTAACGAGACATACACCATCGCAATAGAATACGGCGAGATATATTGTCGCTTCGATTGCTGCTTCAACCGGCCGAGTATTCTGAGGGCTTCCTCTCGATTGCCCGCCGCCGCATAGGCCGCGGCGAGGGATGCAGAATCGCTGGGATCGGCGCCCGGCAGAGTCTGCAATATCCGGAACTCAGCGAGAGCGTCCTTATACATTCCCTTCGTAAGGTAGATTTGGCCGAGGTACGCGTGCGCCGGGCGGCTGCTCGGTTCCAGCTCAAGTGCCTTGCGCGCCTCAACGATGGCCCGATCGTATTGACGCCCCCAGTAGAGGACCAAGGCCACTTCCGCATTGATGATCGTTGACAGCGGGTCCAGACTCCGCGCCAGTTCGATCTCTGCGAGGGCTTCTTTATTCCGGCCCGTCAAGCCCAGGCCAAAGGCGTGCCAGTGATGTGCGGTCGCATAGTTGGGGTTTAGCTCAATGGCGCGCTGGTGTTCATTTTCGGCACCCAACCAGTCCCAGTCGTAGTCTTCCAGTACCCGAGCCAGGGAGGCGTGAGGCTCGGCCAAGTTCTGATCGAGTTGCAACGCCTTTAACGCCGCTGCCTTGGCCTTGGGATAAACCTCGACGCCAGGAAGCAGACCCCAGTTGCCCAGTACGACGTAAGAATCTGCCACCCCTGAGTACGCCAGCGCGTAGTTGGGGTCGAGGTCGATAGCCTGCTGGAAGTATTCCAGGCCTCTCTCCAGCCCTTCTTTTGACCGCTTATTCCATTCGTAGCGCCCTTTGAGATAGAGATCGTAGGCCTCGGGGTTAACGGCACGGGCGCTGGCCAGGCGCGCCTGCTCTTGCGGAGTCACCTTGGTTTGGATTTCACTCGCAATGGCACGCGAAACCTCGCTTTGCAGGCTCAGCACGTCGCGCAGGTTCCGGTCATAGCTTTCCGCCCATAGGTGCCTGTCGGTAGAGGCCTGAATCAACTGCGCGGTGATGCGTACCCGGTCGCCCGCTCGCAGCACCGACCCCTCGACTATGGCGTCCACGTTGAGCTCTTTGGCAATTTGCGGCAGCGTCTTCTCCGTCTTCTTATATCGCATCACCGAAGTCCTGGAGATCACCCGCAGCGCGCTGAGCTTCCCCAGAGTCGCAATTAGTTCCTCGGTCATGCCATCAGCGAAGTAATCCTGTTGGGGGTCGCCGGAGAGATTAGCGAGTGGCAGCACGGCAAGGGATTCAATCCGTAGGGACGGTTCGCGAACGGCCCCTACAGCCCTCAAAAACCGTTCGCCCAGGCCGGCCACGTTCAGCGCCACCACCACGGCCATGACGCATGCCACCGCAAGCGCGGCAATGCCGAGGCCGAGCGCCCAGCGCCATGAGGGTATGGCGCGCCGTGCCTCGACCCGACGGCCAGGGACCCCCTTTACGGCACGACCGGATTCCGTGTCCCGCCTCAGACGCTTCAGATCCGCGCCTATCTCAGAGGCGTGCTGGTAGCGAACGTCGCGGTCCTTTTCTATGGCCTTGTTGATGATCTCTTCCAGCTTTGGCGGCACCTCCGGATTCAGGCGAACTGGCGAGGTCGGCGCTTTGTGCAGTATCCCGTCAAAGATGATCGCATAAGTGGATCTGGCGAAAGCCGGATGGCCGGTCGCCATCTCGTAAAGCACTAACCCGAAGCTGAACAGGTCGGTGCGGGCGTCGAGTTCTTCGCCCCGCGCCTGCTCCGGCGACATGTAGGCGACCGTGCCCATCGCCATGCCGGGGCTGGTGAGTTGCTCGGGCTCGATGGAGGCGGTGGGCAGCGCAGAGGCCCCCACGGCTCCCGCCACCCCCCTGCGCTTTGGTGTTAGCTTGGCCAAGCCGAAGTCCAAGATCTTCGCTTGCCCGCGGTTGGTGACGAAAACATTCGCTGGCTTGATGTCGCGATGGACGATCCCTTCCGAGTGTGCGGCGTCCAGGGCATCAGCGATTTGAATTGCCAGGTCCAGTACTTCGGCTACCTTCAGCGGCCTTCCTGCAACTCGATCCTTGACCGTCCCGCCCTCTAGAAACTGCATCACGATGAAGGGCTGGCCCTCGTGCTCCCCGATGTCATAAATCGTGCAGATGTTCGGGTGATCGAGCGCGGACGCAGCCTGCGCTTCGCGTTGGAACCGTTCCAGGGCTTGCCGGTCCTTGGAGAGTTCCTCTGGCAGAAACTTCAAGGCGACGGTGCGCTTCAGCTTGGTGTCCGCAGCCTTGTAGACGACGCCCATGCCCCCGCCGCCCAGTTTCTCCAGGATGCGGTAATGAGAAATCGTTCGGCCCAGCATAGTGTCCGGGCTCGCCGTGCTTATCGCACTTGCCTGATCCTCCGCTAGAGCCTGCGCCGCCACCCCCAGGGCCGGCCCTCCCAGGAAACTTCCCGTTCCTTCGTCTTCTGCCAGGAGCGACTCCACTTCCCGGCGCAAGGCTTCATCCCCGGCGCAGACCTGGGCGAGAAACTGCGCGCGCTCACTCCCTTGCCGCTCGCGAGCGTCGTGGTATACACGTTCGATTTTCAGCCAGCGCCCACGCTCTATTGTGCCCACGGAAGTAGCCCTTCCCCTTTTTCCATCTTACGCCCCATGCGCCGGCAGGTCAACGCGCCGAATCGAGTCGTGTTAAATGTTACTAGTGAGGCGTCGTCAAGCCATTTAGAAATGTTACCCGTCAAGCCGTCCATGGTGCTACCAAGACTTGAGGTTTTCTCCTGGAGGTGGCCATGGGACGGC
>Ga0326727_10006401_pt1 | contig 32356 bp, 27 predicted proteins | sample MB2enrmetagenome_FD_207643 | JGI IMG/M metagenome (GOLD analysis project Ga0326727, IMG submission 207643) | Lab enriched peat soil microbial communities from McLean, Ithaca, NY, United States - MB29MY | ecosystem: Environmental > Terrestrial > Soil > Wetlands > Peat | place: USA: New York...
AGACATTCCCAACGATTATGCAGCTAGAAATGGGTCGTTCTGTGCCTTGTCCTGCCCAAGGAGCCTCTAACTTACTTGGTTACGCGACTACGTTCCTTGGAAGCCACTGCTTTTTGAAAGAGCCTCAGAAAATAGGTTATTTTTTTGAAGCTTTGTAGAGTCGATCGTTGATAGCGGGGCCCAAGCCATGGTCGCCCGCACGCTCAGCCCAAATCTGTCCAAATCCTCCAGCATCGAGCTCGTGAAGCGCGGTGAAGAGTCCAGCCGCGGCCTCGACGAGATCGCCCGTAGAAGAAAGGTAGCGCGTAAGCGCGAAGCGGCCTTCGGTGGCGGCAAAGGAAGACGCGGAAGCAGGTCCGATAAGAAGGGCGGCGGCCTTCCCTTCGGGGCGAGCGAAAGCTATGGCTCCGCTCTTCACGAGATAGAGGGGAGTACGGGGGGCGTAGTGGCTTTTAAGAAGGCCGGGACTCGCCTTGGCTACCGAGGCCGCCTCTCCTGCCGGGCTCTTATCGATGAAGCCGATCACCGCCTCGATCGCCTCGGCAGGCATCCCGCCTGGCCTCAATATATGTGGTGGATCGACGGTCATATCGAGGACGGTCGATTCGACACCCACAGAGCAGGGGCCGCCGTCGACGATGATATCCACTCTGTCGCCGAGGCCCTGGGCGACGTGGAACGCAGTCGTCGGAGAGAGGTAACCGAAAGGATTAGCGCTTGGCGCGGTGACTGCGGTGCCAGAGTAGGCGATTATAGCACGGGCCACGGGGTGTGAAGGGAATCGCATGGCGACTGTGTCGAGGCCGCTCGTGACGATATCGGGCACTTCAGGCTTGCGCGGCATGATGAGGGTGAGCGGCCCCGGCCAAAGGCTTTCCATGAGGAGGCGGGCCTTTTTATTGGGCACCACGGCCACGCGGTCAACGCCCTCGAGCGAGGCGACGTGGACAATGAGAGGATCGAAGCTCGGCCTAGCCTTAGCCTCGAAAGTATGCGCCACCGCGCGAACATTGAAGGCGTCGGCGCCCAGGCCGTATACGGTCTCGGTGGGAAGCCCGACGAGACCGCCGTGGGCGATGCACTCGCCGGCCCTGCGAAGGTTCTCGTCAGTAGGTGAAAGTAGTTCCATGCTACCGCTTGCCCTCGAGATAGGCCGCGCTGCCCGAAGCCTCGAGGGCCTCGGCCTTGGCGAGGACTTCGGCTTCCAGGCGCGACGCGTAGTCGGCCAGGCGGGAGGCGAGCTCAGGACGAGAGGTGGCGAGAATGCGCGCGGCGAGAAGACCGGCGTTCTTAGCGCCGTCGACCGCCACGGTCGCAACGGGTATGCCGCCGGGCATCTGGACGATCGAGAGGAGGCTGTCGAGACCGCCCATGGTCTTTGTGCGGATAGGCACGCCGATGACCGGCAGGGTAGTCATGCTCGCCGTCATGCCGGGCAGGTGGGCAGCCCCTCCCGCTCCCGCGACGATGACCTCGATGCCGCGGCCCGCGACAGTCTTCGCGTACTGGACCAAGCGATCGGGCGTGCGGTGCGCCGACACGATGGTCGTCTCGTAGCACACGCCGAGCTCCTCGAGGACGACTTCAGTCTCCGCCATGACAGGGAGGTCGGAGTCCGAGCCCATGATGATGCCGACGAGGGGCTTCTTCTCTGCCATGCCGCCAGAATACGCCCGGGCGGGCCAGTGCCGCAACTGGGCGGGTCAGATCAGCCCGATTTTCCGTCCCAGGCAGCGAGTATCCGCTCTATGCAGGCATCGAGCTCGGGGTCGACCGTCTGCCTGCGGGGATCGGAGAGATAATACGCCGCGGACTCCTGCATGCCTTCTTGGAAGCTCACCGTCGTTCGGAACTCGGGAACGAGGCGCTTCAATTTTGAACAATCGAAAAGCGCGCTGTAGGTCTTATCGCCGAGGAAGTGCTCGCCCCGCTCGGGATCGACGCTGGCGATGAAATCCGACGGAATATGCACGATCTTTGGGGCGCCGAGGCCGAGGGCCCGTGCCACGGTGGCATGTATCATGTCCCAGGTGAGGGCCTCGTCGCCGGTGATCTGCACTGCCTCACCGATGGCGGCGGGATTGCCCAAGAGCCCGACGAGGCCGACGGCGAAATCGCGCGCGTGCGTCAGCGTCCACAGGGACTGCCCGTCGCCGTGGACGATGACGCGCTTGCCGTCCATCATGCGCTTGGGGACCGTGAAATCAGACGATCCGAAGGCGTTGGGCATCCACCTCGAGCTGTAGGTGTGCGAGGGCCGAACGATCGTGTAGGGGAAGCCGCTATCCCTCCCCGCCGCCTCGAGGGAGCGCTCGCAGTCGATCTTGTCCCGAGCGTATTTCCAGAAGGGATTCGCGAGGGGCGTCGATTCGGAGATCACGTGGCTTACGGGAGGCTTCCGGTAGGCCGAGGCCGAGCTGATGAATACGAACTGATCTGCCTTTTCGCGGAAGAGCCTGATGTCCTCCTCGATCTGCGGCTTGGAGAAGGCGATGAAATCGACTACCGCGTCGAACTTCTCGCTTCCCAAGGCCCGCGCCGCGGCCGCCTCGTCGCGGATGTCGGCGCAGAGCGGCACGACCCCCTCGGGCGCTTCGGCCGCATGGCTTCCTCTGTTGAGGTGCCAGACTTCCATGCCCTTAGCGAGAGCGCGAAGGGTGCAGTCGCTCGAGAGGTTCCCCGTGCCGCCAATGAATAGAACTTTCATATCGCCTCCGGAAGAACGGGAATGTCGCCCATCATACCATGAGTCTCGGAGATCTTGAAGAAGCCCATAGCGCCCTTCATAGAATCGGCCTGAGCCGAAAGCTCCTCCGCCATGGAGGCGAGCTCCTCGGCGGCGGAGGCGTTTTGTTGTATGACTTGATCGAGCTGCGTGAGGGCCTGGTTGATCTGCGAAACGCCGGAGTCCTGCTCGCGAGCGCCGACCGAGATCTCCTGCACGAGCTCGGCCGTCTTCTTGATGTCAGGCACGATGGATCGGATGACTTCGCCCGCCTTCTCGGCCACGGCGACGCTCCGGCCTGCGAGCGCGGTGATCTCGGAGGCGGCGCTCTGCGACCGTTCGGCGAGCTTGCGCACCTCGGAGGCGACGACCGCGAAGCCTTTGCCCGCCTCGCCTGCACGCGCCGCCTCGATGGCAGCGTTGAGCGCGAGGAGGTTGGTCTGGCTGGCGATCGCCTCGATAATGCCGATCTTCGAGGCGATCTGCTTCATCGCCTCCACCGACTCGATGACTGCACGGCCGCCTTCCTCGGCATCCTTGGCTGACTTCTCGGCGAGGCGCTGGGTGATCGCCGCATTTTCCGAGCTCTGCTTGATATTCGCGTGCATCTCCTCCATGGCCGAGGACACCTCCTCCCCCGCCGAGGCCTGCTCGGTCGTGCCCTGGGAGAGCTGCTGCGAGGTGCTACTGACCTGGCCCGAGCCGCTCGCGACTTGGGAGGCCGAAGACTGCAGCAAGGAAACCTTCGACGATATCGCACCGATGAGAACATCGAAGGCCCGGCCCGTCTCCCCGAGTTCGTCGCCGCGGCGGCTCATCGACTCGAGGCCCGAATGGTCGAGGTCCGAGAGGGCGAAGTCCCCCTCGGCGAAGCGCAGCACCGATCGGTTGACGAGATTGACCGGCCTGGAAATGCTGTTCGCGACGACAAGGAGAAGCACTGCGCCGATAGCGAGGCTCAGGGCGCCTAGCACGAGCATCAGCGCGAATAGGCTCCGCACGGGGGCGAGAAGCGTGCTGAGCGGCAACACGACGGCGAGGGACCACGGGTGCTGCTCGTCTTGTCCGATCCTCACGGGCGAGAAGCAGAACAGGGAGATGGCCCCAGTGGATAAATTTTTCTTCGTAAGTTCGTAGGGCCGACCGGACTTGATCGCCCCGAGCAGGGCGGCCTGCTCGGCGGGTATGTCGCCGCCGATCACCTTGCCGATCTGATTGGCATCGGGATGATAGAGGCGTACGCCCTTGTTGGAGGTAAGGATCACGTAGGAATTAGCGTAGGGCTTGATGCCCTTGAGGAATTCGGCGAGCGAAGAGACCGAGTAGTCGTGGCCAACCACGCCTACCACTTTGTCCTTGTAGCGGATCGGGATACAGACGCTTGCTATGAGGATCGTGTCTTCCTTCTTGCCGGTGTAGGTCCAGCCATAAGGTTCGGTGACGAACTCCTTCCCAGTGTCGTGGGGCACAAGGTACCAATCACCGTCGCCGGGTACGTCGTAGCCGGTGCTCACAGAGCGCTGGATGCTGCCTTTCCCCCTATCGTAGGAAGTGAGGTAGCGCCCCGTCCTGTCGGAGAGGGGTGTATTGGCGTACTTTGCGTCCTTGTCGTCCAGCGCGTTCGCGTCCCAGGTGCTCCAGCTCGAGAGAAAGTCCGGTTGGGCCTCCAGGTTGGCCTTCAAGATCGAGTCGACGGCAGAGCGGTCGACGGCGCCTGAGTCCTTGAGTCCTACCATCGCGTCGCGCAGTGCACGCGCATCGGACGCCGCTTCGGAAAGCCGGGACTGAACCTGGTCTCCGTTCAATGAGGCCAGGAGCCTACCCTCTTTGTACGCGGCTGCGGTCAAAAGCTTTGAGGAGTTTATATAGGAAATGGAAATGATGGCGGCGACTGCGGCCAGGAACACGATCCCGGACGAAAAAATGATCCGTGCACCGATATTCAGCTTGAGTCTCATGAGAGTCCTCCTCAAGGATACATTCAAGCGTAATACTGGAAATCGCTTATACAAGCGACAAATGGCTATTCGATAATCGCCGCGCCAGTGCTTGCCGCTCCGCACTCGCTCTCGAGAAGGGATTGGAAGCGCTCTGCGCAGGACTCGAGCCGACCGCCCTCGTCGTCGGCCGGCGCGTAGACTACGGCGACCACGTTCTCGGCGCCCTCGAAGACCTTGGTGGCCATGGCGTCCTTGACCGGATTGCCGCAGGGCGACCACGCGTCTCCGTCGCGGCGGCAGACCACGATGAGGTCTTCGAGCTCGATGCTCTGCCCCGAGGGGTTGAAGACGTAGGACTCCCCGGAGAACCCGCGGCGCAGATAGAGTTCGCTGCCTGTCTTGGCGGCGTCGAACACGCTCGCAGGATAGCCCCACTCGAGGCTCACCGCGTTGTTCGCATCGACCGGGCCGTTAACGAGGGGGAAGCTACCGTCGAGAGCGGCGGCGAGGAGGTACTCGCTCGAGGGCTTCGCGCGCCCGGCCGGTTTGTATTTCCCATGGCGCAGCATGTTTCGCACCGCGGATTTGCGCGCGGCGGGCAGGAAGCCCTCGCCCGACGCGCGTACCCGTTCGAGGAGGGCAGAGAGGTAGGCGGAGGGCGCCTCGCTCTTCGGGCAGGATGGAATGCCGAGGGCCCATACGAGTGCCGCCCGGACGCCGCCCGAGCGGAGCACGGGATCGAGGGAGAGCGAGAAGGGCGCGCTAGTAGTACTCATGCCGCGATTATACATAAGTCGAGTTCGAGAGGCCACGCGCGATGGCGCAAAGCCTGACGAGCTGTGCTCGCTTGGCCTCGGTGAGGCGATAGCCGAAGTTGACGCGCAGGTGGCCGCGAAAGAAGGAACCGCCGGAAAAGAGCTCGCCGGGCGCGCAGAATATGCCCTCCTTCGCCGCGGCGGCGAAGAGGCGCGAGGCGTCGAGACCTCGAGGAAGGGCGATCCAAAGCAGGCATCCGCCTTCCGGTCTCGCGATCGCCGATCCGGTCGGCAGGGCCTCCGACAAGAGCTCCAGATACTCGTCGCGCTGCGCGGCGAGGGCGAGCCTCATGGCCGCGAGATGCTTGCGGAAGGCGCCGCCAGCGAGATAGGCGGCGATGACGCGCTGGGCGGGCCTGTTCGTCGAGAGAGAAAAGAGACTCTTGGCCCTCATAAACTCGGCGTTGAGACCGAGAGCATACATCCAGCCGATCCTCAGGCCCGGAGCGAGATTCTTGGAGAAGGACGAAATGTAGACGATACGGTCGTACTCGCCATAGAGGCTTAAGTTCCCGGGACGCTCCTGAGAAAAGGAGAGGTCGCCGTAGACATCGTCTTGGATGAGGAATACGCCCGATCGGGAAGCGAGCTCCACGAGCCTGTGCTTGCTCTCCTCGGGCATCATAATCCCCGTAGGGTTCTGGACGTTGGGCTGGACGATCACGCATTTGATGTCGCGCGAGCGCAGCCGCGCCTCGAGGAGATCGAGGTCCATCCCTAGGCCCGGCCGTACGGGCACTTCGACGATGCGCGCTCGAGCCGCGGAGAGTTGGCGCAAAAAATCGTAGTAGGTCGGAGATTCGACGGCAACGGCGTCTCCCGGCCCGACGATGGCGCGTACCGCGATGCCAATCGCTTCGGTAGCGCCATTCGTCACCACGATGTCCTCTGCCGCGAGGTGGCCGTGGTAGGGATGATAGGTCGCCGCGATGCGCCTCCTCAGCTCCTCCTCGCCCCTTTGATCGCCATAGCTTATCCAGTTTCCCGAGAGCGAGGAATGGAGCCGCTCGAGCCGGGCGACGGGCAGGAGAGCGGGGTCGGGCTCCGCGAGCGCGAAGCCGGCGCTGGCCCCTCCAGCGGCGAGGAGGAGATCGATTTTCTGGGCGGCCGAGAGTCCTTGGGTCTCGCGCACGCGATCTGGCGCGACGAAGCCCGACAGATTCGATGAGGGGGAGCGCCTCGCGTAGTATCCGCCGCGCTCGAGCGGACGAACGAGGCCGTCGCACTCGAGGAGGTCGAAGGCCGTCCGCACCGTATTGAGGCCCAGGCCCTCCGCTGCGGCTACGTCCCGCAGCGACGGCAGCTTTTCGCCCGGTGCGTACACGCCGCGATCGATGAGTCCCCTGTAGCGCTCATAGAGCGCGCGGTACTTCAACATAACGGTATTCTACTGTGCCCATTTTTATAGTGCAATCTGGCACTGTATCCACCAATCGCACGACGATAGAGTCTGCTGAACGAGGTGATCTATGCGATCGAAAAGGATCTACGCGGTTTTCTGCCTTGTCTGCGCGATATTCGGAACGACATTCCTCGCGATCAGGGTCGGCGTGACCGCAGGGGCGCCTCCCTTCCTCTTCGCGGGGATGCGCTTCGCCATCGCCGGCTGCCTACTCGCGCTCGCCCTCCTCGGGACTAGGAGAGCTAGTCTCCGCTCACTCGCGGCCCTCGCCCCGCGAGCCGCCCTGCTCTGCCTGCCGTACATAGTGCTCAACTTCGGCGCCACTTTCTGGGCGGAGCAGTACATCGCATCGAGCACGGCCGCCCAGATCGATGCAGTGGGGCCGATAGCCTCCGCGCTCTTCTCGGCCGTATTCCTCGGCAAGCGCCTGCGCCCCTCCCACGGCCTGGGAATAGCGCTCGGCTTCGCGGGAGTATGGCTCATCGTGCGCGGAGGGGCCTCCGGCGCCGCATCGGGTGGCGGAGCCTTCGGTGGCCGGTCCCTCGAAGCCTCGATCGTGATGCTCTGCGGGGCCATATGCTTCGCAGGATCTTCGGTGCTATACAGGCGGCTCTTCGACGACTCGGCGGATTCCTTCGCCGTCAACTCGCTCAATATGCTCTTCGGCGGCTTAGGCCTGCTCATCCTCGCCGCGCTTACAGGGCAGTGCGCATTCCCGGCCTCCGCGCCCGCCTGGCTCTCCCTCACCTACCTCGTCGCGTTCGGCTCGCTCGTCGGGCACAGCGCCAACCTCTGGCTGGTAAAGCGGGCCGGCCCGCTCTTCACCTCGTCATGGTCCTACGTCTCCCCGGTCATCGCGACCATCGTCGGCGCGACCTTCCTCGGCGAAAGCGTCTCGCTATCGAACGCTTTCGGCGCGGCGCTCACCCTTTTAGGAGTGTACGCTATAGCGAGGGCCGAGGTGCGGGGCGAGAAAACAGCAGCGCCGAGCAGAAGGCCACCGCGGGCACGGTGACGATGACGGAGAGGCCCGCGCTGAGCGACTGCACGACTTCGATGACGACCGCATTCGAGTTGATTATCTGGTTCGCCGAACGCTCTATCGAGTAGATGAGGATCATCGCGTTGAGCGATGCGCCCGCGAAGGCGAGGATGAGGGTGTTGGCCATGGTGCCCATCATGTCGCGGCCGACGTTCATGCCCGCGCGGAAGAGCGCCGCGCGATCGAGAGCGGGGCCGCCTGAATGCACTTCGGCGACCGCGGAGGCCACCGATATGGAAATGTCCATATCGGCGCCGAGGGTCGAGATGAGGAAGGCCGCGAAGAGGAGCTCGCCGACTTTCATTCCCGTGCCTCCAGCTATAGCGAGGAGGGAATCCGCTTCCGCGGTAGTATAGCCTGAGATCTGCGTGAGGTTTTGCAGGGCGTAGGCGATCGCCGCGGAGAGCAGCATGCCCGCGATGGAGCCGGCGATGGCGGAGGCGCTCTTCGCAGTAGGTCCGGCGAGAAGAAGGAGCGATATAGAGACGGTGGCGGCCGCCATAATGGAGGCCGCGAGGATGGGCGAACAGCCGCGGTAGAGCAGGGGAATGAAAACGCAGACGATGCTTACGATCGTGAAGAGCATCCCGAGGAGGGAGCGGAAACCGCGCCTGCCGCCGATGCCGCAGAGGGCCGCGACGAAGAGCAGCGCAAGAGCGGCGAGAGCGGGAAGGCGGTCCACGCTGTAGACTGAGACCGTATAATGGGTCGAGTCCGCGGTGTCGACATGGACGATTACCGACTGTCCTTTTTTGAGGAGGAAGTGAGTCGTGTAGTTGAGCACATTCTCGATCCGCAGCTCGGTCCCCGCCCGCTCTCCGCTCGAGATACGGACGAGGAGATCCTGGTAGCCGGTCACTAGGCCGCCGTGTTCCTCGTCCGTCTCGAGTTCTTCCTTCTCAATCGCCTCGACCGTAGCGCGCTCGTAGCGCACGTTAGCCGATCCGGACGATCGATAGAGTCGAAAGATATCGGTCTTCGAGGCGAAAAATACCGCACCGGTCGCGTAAAGAACCAGGGCGGCCAAGATGGCCGCCCATTTCAAGGTTTTTCTCAACTATTTCTTGATGATCGAGAAAGAGTCGATGAGAGACATATCGTCGGTGCGGTAGGCCTTCACCGTGAGGGTGCCCGCATCGAGGGAGACATAGCTGAACGAGGGGACTTTGCCCTGCCAGCGGACGGCGCTGAAGACCTCGGGGGCGGCGTCATGCCAATCGTAGAACTTGCTGCCCGATCCCGAGTTGAAGGTGAAATAGACGATGCCTGTCGGGTTCGTGACGGAGTCTGCCTTGGCATCGAAGCCCTCGACGGGCTTTCCCTTCAGCATCGGGAGAGTACGGGTATACTCGTGGTCGTGGCCCTGGAGGACGACATCGATCTTATAGCGCTCGAATACGGGGGGGAAGTTCGCCCTGCGATCGATGATGTCCGGATCGGCGAAGTGATCGGCCTCGCTGTACACGGAGTGGTGCATACAGGCGATGCGCCATTTGGCGTTCGGGTTCTTCGCGATGGCCTCGCGGATGAACACATCGTGGGTCGCGATACTCTGGGTGTTGCTGTTGAGCATGAGGAAGAGAGCGTCGCCGTAGACGAACCAGTAGTCGCCGTCGTTGCCGTAAGAAGTGCCATACTGCGTGGAGACGTTGGGCTGGTTGTAGTGGTAGCCGTAATATTCGCCCATCTGGAAGTCGTGATTGCCGTCAATCGCGGCCAGGGGCAAGGTGCGAAGCTGCTCGGGAGCGAAGAATGCGGCGTACTCGGCGTTTTGGGTATCGAGCTTGTTATAGTCGTTGACTTCGTCCCCGAGGGACATGATGAAGCTAGCCTTGGGGTTGGCGGTCGTCGCCTTGGCGAGCGTATCCTTCCAGCCGGCCGCGTCGCTATCGAGCGTCTTGGGGCCGGTCGATTTCGCTCCGAGCTGAGGATCACCGACCACGAAGAATCCGAAGCTCTTCTGATCGCGAGTGCTAATTGCGTAGGCGTCGCTCCAGACCTTGCCATCGCCGACGCGGTAGACGTAGTCGGTCGAGTCGGCGAGGCCAGTGACCGTGACTTTGTCAGCATAGTTGTCGAGGACGACGGTCTTGTCGTCGGCGTTGAACTGGGTCGCCACGACCTTTCCTGCAGCGCCGGAGAAGGACTTAGCCTTTGCTGCGGGGAAGGCATCGCCCTTCTGGTCGGCCTTTTTCGCGATCTGGACAATGGGTTTCTTCGCGGCGCTCGAAGAGAACCAGGCAAAGTTGAGCTCGGAAGCAGAAGCGCCCGGGGCGATGTTGAGCCCGGTCGCGTTATAGGCCTCGGCCGCGAGGCCCGAGGCGAGGAGAAGGGACGCGGCGAGCAAGGCCGAAGCCATAACGCGCCTAGACATGAATCTAGCTTTCATAATTACCTCCTTATGCGAATCTTCAAGGAGTGTATAAAATCCCAGTTCATCTAATTCGATGTGCTTTACGTTAAAAAACGATGAGGAACATAGCGAGCCTCATCGGCCGCGGCCGACGATCTTGACGGTCGATCGCGAGGCCATTGCCCGCTCGATGGCCTCGCCGACGGTTGCGCCTAACGCGGTTAGGTGGCCCATCTTGCGGAAGGGCCGGACTTCTCGCTTGCCGTAGAGATGCACCGCGACACCGGGGACGGACAGCGCCTCCTCGAGGCCTTTGTACTCGCTCTCGCCAGAGGCCCCATCCTCGCCCAGGAGGTTGACCATCATCGCGGGCTGCAGCAGCTCTGGCGATCCAAGTGGCAGGCCTAGGAGAATGCGTACGTACTGGTCGAACTGGCTCGAGGCGCATGCCTCGATGGAAAAATGCCCCGAGTTGTGCGGGCGCGGCGCAATCTCGTTGACGATGATTTCGCCACCTTTTTTCAGGAACATTTCGACGCCGAAGACCCCGCCCGAGCCTGAGGAGGGAGAGCCCGAGCGCTCGGAAGCCGCGCAAAGCGCCTCGATGGAACGAAGGGCGATGCGCTGAGCCTCGGCGCGACGGTCCTCACCGATCCTCGCGGGCGCGAGCACCGATTCACAGAGGTTGACGACCGGGTCGAATACCATCTCGACGCAGGGATAGGCGGCGATCGATCCGTCGGGCGAACGCGCGACGACGACGGCGAGCTCCTTCTCGAAGTCGACCTTCTCCTCGGCGTAGGAAGGGCAGGCGAGGATCGCCGGATCGTCTGCGGCGCCGAGGATGGCGACACCGTGGCCGTCGTAACCGCCCGAGCGCGCCTTTTGGACGAGGGGGAAGCCCCCGAGCGCGTTCGCCGCCAGCTCGAGCGAGGCCGCGGATGGTGCGCCGTCCGCGGCCTCGCCGTTAGGCAGTGCCGCGTAACGCGCTACGGGGATACCCGCGGACTCGAGCGCGCGCTTCTGCTCGAACTTGTCGCGGATCGCCGCGAGGATGCCCGCGGCGGGCAGGACAGCCTTTCCCTGTCGCTCGAGCTCGCACAGCGCCTCCACGTTGACCGACTCGATCTCGTAGCTTATCACGTCGACCTCGCGGGCGAGCTCGAGCGTGAGCTCGTAATCGTCGAGGGCCCCCACATGAGTCGCGTCCGCCAGGTCCGATGCGGGAGAAGGATAGTCGGGCGAGAGCACCTCGATATAGGCGAGATACTTGCGCGCCTCTTCTATGGCCATACGGCCGAGCTGGCCGCCGCCGATTATGCCGATCCTGCGCATATGACGCCCCCGGAACAGATATTCGTATGTAAAACCGCACTATTCCACGTCTTCTTGTTCCTCGCCCGCATCCTCGTCATGCCCGGTCACGCGTTGTCCCGGCACTGTCTCCAGGCCGGGCAGGAGGCTCGATTGCCGCCCCGCCTCTCCGCGGGAAAACGAACCGCTGCGGCTGCCCAGGACTTCGGGATTGCGCACGATGTCGCGGGGCTTCGAGCCATTGGCGGGGCCGACTATGCCCTTGTCCTCCATGAGCTCGACGAGGCGCGACGCGCGATTGTAGCCGATCTTGAGCCGCCGCTGGATATAGGATGCGCTCGCCTTGCCCTGCTGGAGTACTATCTCCAAGGCCTTCTCGTACAGGGGATCGTCCTCCTCCTCGCTGAAGAGCGAAGGTTCCCCGTCCTCTTCATCCTCGTCGATGAATATCTCGTCGTCGATGTACTCGGGTTCGCCTAGAGTCTTCACGAACTCGACGGCCCTCTCCACTTCTTCCTCGGAGACGAAGGCGCCCTGCTCGCGGATAGGGAAGGGATCGGAGACGGTCGCGACAAGCATATCGCCCTTTCCGAGGAGCTTTTCCGCGCCGACGGCATCGATGATGATGCGACTGTCGAATTTGCTCGCCACCATGAAAGCTATACGGCTGGGGATGTTCGCCTTGATGAGGCCTGTGATGACATCGATGGAAGGGCGCTGCGTAGCGAGGACGAGATGGATCCCGATCGCGCGGGACATGGCCGCGAGACGAGCGAGCGTAGACTCGAGCTCCTTGCCTGTGGTGGCCATAAGGTCGGCGAACTCGTCGATCACGACGACTATGTAGGGCAGCTTCTCGGCCGCGTAGCCTTTGTCCCGGATCTTGCGGTTGTAACTCTTGATGTCGCGCACGCCCGCGTGGTCTAAGAGGCTGTAGCGCCGCTCCATCTCACAGATGCAGTACTGGAGGGCCTGGAATGCCCGCTTGGGCTCGGTGATGACCGGCGTGAGCAGGTGTGGTATGTCGTTGTAGAGCTTCAGCTCGACTATCTTGGGGTCGATAAGCAGAAGCTTCACGTCCTGGGGCGAACGGCGGAAGAGGATCGAGAGGATCATCGCGTTCACGCAGACCGACTTGCCCGATCCGGTGGCGCCCGCGATAAGGAGGTGGGGCGTCGACGCCAGATCGATGAATTTCGCCTCGCCCGCGATGTCCTTGCCGAGGACTACGGGTATCTCCATCTTCGCGGCCTTGAAGGACTCAGCCTCGACGAGTTCGCGCAGGGAGACGATCGAACGTTTTTCGTTCGGCACTTCGATGCCCACCGCGTGCTTGCCCGGAATGGGCGCGACAATACGCACACTCGAAGCCGCGAGGCGAAGCGCTATGTTGTCCGAAAGGTTCGTGATCTTGGAGAGTTTCACACCGGGCGCAGGCAGGATCTCGAACATCGTGATGACCGGGCCCTTGCGTATGCCCGTCACCTCGGCCTCGATCTTGAACTCCGCGAGGCACTGGCGCAGGATCTCGGCGGAGTGACGGGTCTTGTCGTCGATGATCCAGTACTCGCCGTCGGGGTATGAAGTGAGTATGCCCTCGACGGGCACTGCGTAAGGCTTGTCCTTGCGTCGCGCGCGGACGCGCTCCAAGGCCGCAGCTATAGCGGCTGCCTTTTCGGCGTCGGCTGCGGCGGATTGCGCATCCTGTCGATGCTCGGGCATGACCGAGACGAACTCGATCGTGCCGCCGTCCCTCGTCTCGACCTGGGCCTCGGCGATTGGGCCTGAGCTCTCGACTTCGGGCTTCGGCGCGGGGACGGCCTTCACGGCAGGAATTGTCGCCGGCTCGACATCAGGCTCGGGCTTATCTTTCATCTCTATCGCGACCGGAGGCGGGGGGGGCTCATGAGGGACGGGGTTTCCCGCCGATCCCTCGCCCAAGGAGGTCAACGGAGGCAAGGGCGGCAGGGTCGGCACGGAAAAATCCGCGAAGTGATCGCCCGAGCTCGCGGCCCCGGCGTTAACCTCGGGCGGGGGGAGCTCTCTCGGCGCGGGCAATGCTGTGATGGAGAGCTTCGCCTGTCGGGGGGCTAGAGGTTCGTCGATCGCACAAGTCAATGTCCTGCTAAAATACAGGACGAAGGCCGAAAGCGCGAGGGCTATCGCCAAAGCGGCGATGACGAGGGCAGGCATACCCACGGCCGCGAAGGCGGGATGCTCGGAAAAGAAGGGCTCGGAAGAGGCGGAGAGTCGCGCTATCGCTACGATCGGGGCAAAGGGAAGCCAGGAGCCCACAAGGGCGGCAAAAGCGGAGGGCTTCCATCCGGGGAGTATGGCCATCAATGAAGCCAGCGCCAGCCAGAGGGGTACGAAGAGCGATGCCCACGAGAAGGCGCCTATGAGGAAAGCCCCGCTCGAAGAAAGGAGACGCGGGGAGGAGGAGTCGAAGGCCGCGCAGGCCAAGGCTGCGAAGCCGAATATTGACGCAGCGGCGAGAACTGCGCCGAGGATGCGGTTCCCTATGGAATTGTCGGAGTCTTCAGGCATCGATGTACTAGTCTCCTAAAATGCGGCCACCGTCCGGGCCTGCTTGCCTACTACAGTATCGGCTGGGGAGGCGGAGAGAATAGAGTCCCAATGGTCTTGGGAAATTCCGACCGAATCCGCCCCGTCGTCCTCTTTTCATATATGGAAATTATATATACATTATTCCTTCGCGTGCGGGGAAGCTACGCCCCCGAAAGGATGTCTTATGGTCATCGAGAAAGACCGAGTAGTCACCATCGACTACAAGCTTCAAGATTCGAAGGGCGCTGTCCTGGATTCTTCCGAGGGGGCCGAGCCCCTCGTTTATCTTCACGGCAACCAGAACATCATAGTCGGCCTCGAAAAGCACCTCGCGGGTAAGCAGGCTGGCGATATGGTCGATTGCGTAGTTCCCGCCGCGGAAGCTTACGGCGAGCGCGACGCTAGCCTCGTTTTCAAAGTCACCCGCTCCGAATTCGGCCCCGACGCCCAGATCGAGATCGGAATGCAATTCGAGGCGCATAGCGAAGGCGGCACGCAGATCGTCACGGTCGCCGGCGTCGAAGGCGACGAAGTCACGATTGACGCCAACCACCCCCTAGCGGGATCCGAGCTCCACTTCACGGTGAGCGTCGTCGACGTCCGCGAAGCTACTCCCGAGGAGCTTCAGCACGGCCATGTGCATGGGAGCTGCGGTTGCGATGGCGGATGTAGCGAGGGCGCCTGCGGAGAAGGTGAATGCGGCGAGGATGCCGAGGGCTGCGGCTGCGGAAACGGCTGCCACTGATCGGCCATGGCTTCTCGCATAAGGATAAAGCCGCTCGATATCGTCATCGTCCTCGTCTCCGCGGGGATCCTGGCCGTATCCGCAATATGGGCCTACGGCCCTAAGGCGGGCGACGCCAAAGTGGTCATCAAAAGTCAAAGCGGAGAATGGATCTATCCCCTCACGACCGATCGCGAGATCAAGGTACCGGGGCCTCTCGGCGATACGCTCGTCGGGATTCACGGCAAGACCGTCCGCATCGAAGACTCGCCCTGCCCAAATAAAACCTGCGTTGCGGCAGGCGCGATCAACGAGGCCGGGCAATGGATCGCCTGTCTGCCCAACCAAGTCCTAGTCCGCGTAGAAGGAGGGGCCGAAAATGCCGGAATCGACGCTTCCGTCTACTAAGGACTTCCCGAGCGCCGCGCGATATCCGATGAAGAAATCGAGCGCGGCAGATGTGACCGCCCTCCTGGGGGCCTTCTGTTTCTTTCTCTCGGCCCTGGAGTACATGGTCCCCAAGCCCCTGCCCTTCATGCGCCTGGGCATTGCGAACCTGCCTATCCTCCTCGCGACCGACCTCCTCCCGCTTCCTTGGTTCCTGGCCCTCGCCCTGGTCAAGGTAGTCGGCATGAGCGTCATTTCAGGCTCCCTGTTCTCCTACATTGCAGTCTTCTCGCTCGCGGGCACCCTCACCGCGGCGCTTACCATGCGGGGAGGGCGAAAGCTCTTCGGCCGCCACGTCAGCGCGGTCGGTATATCGATCTTGGGTGCGATGGTCTCGAATGCCGTGCAGATAGCGATAGCGAGCGTCCTCGTCTTCGGCGAGGCAGCCCGCCTCATCGCACCGCCCTTCCTCATCATGGGGCTCGTGACGGGAACCCTTCTTGGTCTCTTCGCAGAAGCCTTCGCGGGCAAATCGCGCTGGTACGAGCGCGCCAAGGCCCTGCTCGGAGGAACGGAGGAAGGCCGTGCGTAGCCGCAATAAGGAGCGGCGCGCGACTCGCCGCGCCGCCTGGGAGGCGAGTTTCTCTCCCTGGACACTCGCGACCGCGGGAGCGGCCATTTCGATCGCCTTCCTTTTCCAACGCTCGATTTCCCTGCGCGCGATCATGTTCGCGTGCTTCCTCGGCGTGGCATGGCTCTCTGGCAAGAAGATATCGATTTCCGCGACGGTCTTTGTATCGCTGGGCATCGTGCTCGCGAACCTGCTCGTGCCCGTCGGGAAAGTGCTCTACCAGCTCGGCCCCCTCGTGATAACGCAGGGCGCGCTCGAGGACGGCATCGGGAAGGCCCTCGTATTCGAGGGTCTCATATACATTTCGAAGGCGAGCATCCTGCCGAGCCTAAAGCTACCGGGCCGCTTCGGAGCTCTGGTGGCTTCCTCGTTCGTCTACTACGACCGCATCGTAGAGTACAAAGGTAGCGTGCGACCGGCCCATCTTATCGAGGACGCGGACGAGCTCATGCTCGGGCTCTGGGATGAGACTCTCGGCACGCCGCAGGGATCGGACCGTGGCGCGGAGCTCTCTTCCGAAACGCGGAGAATGGGCGGGGCGGCGTCGATCGCACTCGTACTCGCTGTCCTCGCCTCCTACGCCTTGCTTTTCCTCAAATAGAGAATTTGTCCAATGCAGCGCGCACGTCGGCGATATGCGACTCGTTCTTCGCACTGAGGTCGATAGTGCCGGCTACCGCGGCGTTGATCTCGCCGGTGCCCGTAGTCATCTCCTCGTTGTTATGCACGACCTGAGCGTTCACGCTCGTGAGCTTCTGTACCTGATCGAGGATAGCGGCATTGCCCGCCCTCATCTCGCCCGAGCCGCGCTCGATCTCCCGAGTGATGTCCTTCAGGCGCGAGAGGCCCTCGAGGACCTGGGCTCCGCCCGTCCGCTGTTCGGCCATGGAATCGCCCATCGATCGAACCGCGTCGGCGAGAGCGGAGGACTTGTCGAGTATTAAGGCGAATGAACCTACCGCGGAGTCAGAGGCGGAGCGCACGGCGCCTATCGCTTTCGAGACTCTGCCCAAGTCGGCCGATATGTCCTTCGCCTGAGAGCTCGACTGTTCGGCCAGCTTTCGAATCTCGTCCGCCACGACGGCGAAACCCCTGCCCGAGTCCCCCGCGTGGGCGGCCTCGATCGCCGCGTTCATGGCGAGGAGGTTAGTCCTCGACGCGATCTCGGTGATGAGCCCGGCCGCTTCCCCTAAGTTCTCGGAATAGCGCACGATCGAGGCCACGGAGGCGCCGACTTCGTCGATCTTGGCCTTGCCGCCCTTCCCTTCCTCGATGAGCTCGGATGACGCGGAGGCAGCGGCCTGGGCATTGGAAGCGACCGCCTCCACGCTCGCGATCATCTCCTCGACGGCGGCGGAGGAGCTGGTTATCACGGAAGACTGGCTCACGATCATCGCGCCGAGCCCCTCGATCGAATAGGTGAGCGACTCGATCGCCGAGGAGACGCTATCGACGGCCGCGGACTGCTCGCGTAGCTGTCCACCAGTGTTCGCGATGCTCGAGTTGATCTCGACGACGGCCGCCCCCGTCTGGGACATCATCGAGGAAAGGCCGGCCCCCGTGTCCTCGAGGAGAGCGAGCCTCTCCTTCACCGTACCGACGAGCTCGCGCAGGTCGATCACGAGACCGTCGATGCTCGCGGCGATGCGACCGAGTTCGTCGCCGCTCTCGATACCGGTCGAGTCCCGCAGGTCACCGTCGCCTATCTTGTCGACCGCCTCGACCAGTCCTTTAAGCGGCTTCGTAATGGACCGCATGATCATGATCGCGATAAACGCGCACAGGAGAACCGCCAGTGCGATGACCGAAATGAGGACGATCGAAGTACGCTGAGCTAGCCGGTGGGCCGCCTCCGATGCCGCGTCGCTCGCGGTGCGGAGCGCGCCGAGGAACACTTGCAGTTGGTTGTTCATGACCCGGAAGGATTCCTGCACATCGTCGATGTAGGCCTCGGCGCTGGCCTTCCCCTTGTCGAGGGCGTCCGGCATCCGATCCAGAGTCTTCATATAGTCATCGAAGCTGGAGACTAGGGGAGCACGCAGCTGCTCGGGCATGGGAAGGTTTTTCTCCTGGGAGATGACGGACATGTTGGTCTTGGCGGCGGCGGTCAGGGAGCTCACCGCGGTGCGCGATGACGTGCCCACGTCCTTCACCCCGTCCAGGACATCCATCGCCCGAGCGAGGGCGAAGAGCTGCAGGGAATAGCCCTGCGTCTGAAGGTCCGTGCCCTGCCGGGTAAGGTCGCCCTGCACGCGCTGCACTTGGTCGATCGCCCCGGTCAGCTGCGAAAAACTCTGCGAGGCGATAAGGAGTATCGCTCCGCAAGAGACAATCATGACCGAAGCGAGCATAACAAGCTTGGCAGCTATGCTCAGCCTGAGAACCTTCCTCGATCCCGCCGTTCGCCGTCCAGCCATCAAATCCTCCGGGACCGGTTTGCCGCCGCCCGCTCAGCCGCGCGAGGCGGCAGCGGGCTAGTCGCCTTAGTCGGTCACCACGATATTCACGAGCTTGTCCTTCACGACCACCACCTTCGCGACTTTTTTACCGTCAGTCCATTCCTTGACTTTAGGCAGGGAGAGGGCCGTTTTCTGCAAATCATCCTGGGCACAGCCCGCGGTTGCGGTGAAGCGCTCACGGATCTTCCCGTTTACTTGAACCACTATTTCCTTGGTATCGTCGGCGCAGAGCGCTTCGTCGTAGGTCGGCCACGAGGCGCGCACGAGGCTCTTCGCGTGACCCGCTTTTTCCCAAAGCTCCTCGGCGAGATGGGGCGCGTAGGGCGCCAGCATGAGCACGAGGGGTTCCCAGAGAGAGCGCGGGAGGCTCTCGAGCTTGCCGAGTTCGTTAACGTATATCATCATCGCCGAGATCGCAGTGTTAAAATTCAATGAGGAAGTATCGCCTGATACTTTCTTCACTGTCCTATTCAAGGATTTAAGCGAATCGCGGCCCGGTTCAGTTTCGGCCAACGCGCGCTCGGAGAGGGCCCAGACCTTCTCGAGGAAACGGCTTACGCCCACGAGGCCGGCGGTAGCCCAAGGCTTCGAGACCTCGAGCGGCCCCATGAACATTTCGTAGACCCGCATGGAGTCTGCGCCGTAATCGCGCACGATATCATCGGGGTTGATGACGTTGCCCCGGCTCTTGGACATTTTCTGGTTGTCTTCGCCGAGGATCATGCCCTGGTTCACGAGGCGATGGAACGGCTCCTTCGTGCCCACGACGCCGAGGTCGTAGAGGACTTTATGCCAGAAGCGCGAGTACAGAAGATGGAGCACCGCGTGCTCCGCGCCACCGACGTAGAGATCTACGGGCATCCAATAGTCGACCGCCCGCTTCGAGGCGAAGGCATTATCGTTCTTGGGATCGAGGTAGCGCAGGTAGTACCAGCAGGAACCGGCCCACTGGGGCATAGTGTTGGTCTCGCGCCTGGCCTTCCCGCCGCAGTTGGGGCACTTCGTCTCGACCCACTCGGGGACGTTCGCGAGTGGAGACTCGCCCGTGCCCGTGGGCGTATAGCTCTTCACCTCCGGCAGGAGGAGAGGCAGCTCGCTCTCGGGCAGGGGAACGATTCCGCACTTGTCGCAGTGCACGAGGGGGATAGGCTCCCCCCAATAGCGCTGGCGGCTGAAGAGCCAGTCGCGCAGCTTGTAGTTGATAGAGCGCTTGCCGATGCCGTCAGCCTCGATCTTGTCGATGATGGCCTTCTTGGCGGCCTCGGTTGTCATGCCGCTGAACTCGCCCGAATTGACCGAGTAGCCGTCCTCGATATCGCAGACCTCGGGCGCTTTGGAAAAATCGAAGCCCGACCTGTACTGCTTTTTCGAGGAGACGACCTGGATGATGGGCAGGCCGAACTTCTTCGCGAAGTCCCAGTCTCTGTCGTCGTGCGCGGGGACTGCCATGATGGCGCCCGTGCCGTAGGAGATGAGGACGTAGTCGGAGATCCAGATAGGGACCTTCTGGCCGTTCATCGGATTGATAGCGTAAGCGCCCGTGAAGACGCCGGTCTTGTCCTTGGCGAGGTCGGTGCGTTCGAGGTCGCTCTTGCGCGCCGAGGCCTCGACATAGGCCTCAACTGCCGCCTTCTGCGCGGTCGTCGTTATCTTAGGCACGAGCGGGTGCTCGGGCGAGAGGACCATGTAGGTCACGCCGAAAAGCGTATCGGCGCGCGTGGTGAATATTTCCAGACTCTCGCTGCGGCCCTCGATGCCGAACCTGACCTGGGCGCCCTCGGAGCGGCCGATCCAGTTGCGCTGCATCAACTTCACCGGCTCAGGCCAATCGAGGCCGTCCAAGTCCTCGAGGAGTCTGTCCGCGTAGGCTGTGATCTTGAGCACCCACTGACGGATACGCTTGCGCGTGACCTTGGTACCGCAGCGGTCGCAGAGCCCTTCCTTGACTTCCTCGTTCGCGAGGCCCGTCTTGCAGGAGGGACACCAATTGATCGGCATCTCGGCCTCGTAGGCCAGGCCGCGCTTGAATAGCTGGAGGAAAATCCATTGCGTCCACTTGTAGTAATCGGGCGTGCAGGTCGAGACTTCGCGGCTCCAGTCGTAGGAGAAGCCGAGAGACTTGATCTGAACACGGAAATGGTCGACATTGGCTTTCGTAGTCGCCGCGGGGTGAGTGCCGGTTTTAATGGCGTAGTTCTCGGCTGGCAGGCCGAAGGCGTCGAATCCCATGGGATGGAGGACGTTGTAGCCATTCATCCTGAGATAGCGGCAGTAAATATCCGTCGCGGTATAGCCCTCGGGATGGCCAACGTGGAGGCCGGCGCCGGAAGGATAGGGAAACATGTCGAGGACGTAGCGTCGCTTGTCCTTAGGATAGGACTCGTCCTCGACCGCGACGAACGCATTCTCGGACTCCCAACGCGCCTGCCATTTCTTCTCTATCTCCACGAACGGATACTTCGCCATTAGGCACTCCCCTCGAGAACATCTCGCTGCAACTTTTGCAGGAATAGTAATCGAGCCGGCCCCCGTATTGCAATGGAGCTTGAATACTCTAGTCCGCGCCACCCGACTTCATCAGCAGGTACTTAGCAGGCACCGCCTGCAGCGCGCTCTGCAAGTAGCCCGAGCCGAGGGCGCATAGATCCTGCCGAATAAGGACGCGATTGGCCGATTTGACCCCGGTCGCGAGGTCGACATCGTATTCCGTCATCCATGCGGCGCCTTCGGAACGCTCGTCGAGGGCGGCGCGTAGATCCTTGATCTCATCCTTCTTCGCCTCGCCCTTCGTGACGCGCATGGCGAACTCCCCGAGGCCGGCCGTGCTCGCTCGGCCGTAGGAGGAGTCCCAGGCGCAGAGCCGACCTTTCATCCCGAGCGGAGCAAGCGCCGTCTCTACGAGGCGCCGCTCCTTCTTCGCGTCGCCTTTGGCGCTCGAAAGATCGACACCGAGGGCCTCGGCGTAGGCCGCGACCGTGGCTGCGCCGCCTGAGTCGACGAGCATGCCGCCGCCTGCGATTGCCCCCGCGATAAGGCTCTGCGCGAGAGAAGGATCGGCACAATAGAGCGCTGCCGCGGGTCCCCAGTCGCGCAGCCAGGAGCCCGAGGCCGAGCGCACGAAGGCCGAACTCTCGACGCCTTTGGGCGCGATCATAGCGGCGTAGCGCAGGCCGAGGTCGGATGCCGCGGCGGACATGATCGCCCTCTCGCGCAACGTGTCGGGCGTCGAGGCCTCGCTTTCGCCGTACGCGGCCACGATAGAGCGGGCACCCATCTTCTTGGCCGCCCACGCGGCGATATAGGCGCGGCTCACGCGGTCGAGCTCGACGACAAGGTCGGCCGAGGATTCTATGTCGAGTACGTCCTCACTCGAGCTCGCGGCGACGCACAGGAGGCCGGCGCCGCGCGAGCGCTTGGCCTTGCGCAGGCCGCTGGCGGTCCCCACGGGAGAAGGAGAGACGACAATAGCCGCAACACGGGGATCGGATGCCGCGTCGGCGACGAAGTCGGACACTGCCGCCTCGCCCTTCGTCTTGTCGGGCAGCTCGAGATGCCTCGCCTCGCCACGAATAGCGACGGTAGCCGACGAGCATGCCCGCACGAAGTCCTCGGCACCTCGGTACTCGAGTGGAGTCGCCGCCTCACTGCCCGTGATTAGGACGACGACGGGACCTTTCTCGGCAGAGACCGCCCCTCGTGGGCAGGATAGGAGGCCGAGAGAGCAGAGGGACGCCGCCGCGATGGCAGCAATGAGCTTAACGACAAGCGAGCGCTTTAAGTAGCGCATTGCGCGAACTCGGCATGGCACGATAGGCGCCTTCCCCTTAGTCGAAGATGCAGGCCGACAAATGGCCTCCTCCTATGTCGCGCAGGGGCGGCCTTCCGGAGGAACACTCAGACTTAGCATAACGGCAACGAGGATGGAAATGACAGCCCGCTGGAGGATCGATGGCGCTTGGGATCTCGCCTTCCGGCAGGTCCTTGGGCCTCCTCGCCGTAGGGTCGGGTATAGGCACAGCCGCGAGGAGGGCCTTCGTATAGGGATGGTGCGGATGCGAGAAGAGCTCGCCCCGCGAGGCGAGCTCCACGATGCGCCCGAGGTACATGATCGCGACGCGGTCACAGAGGTACTTCGCGGTCGCGAGGTCGTGCGTGATGAAGAGGTACGTCAGCCCCATCTCGTCCTTGAGGTCACGCATGAGCTTAAGTATGAGGGCGCGGACGGAAACGTCGGCCATCGCGATGGGTTCGTCGGCCACGACGAAATCGGGCCTCGTGACCAAGGCGCGCGCGATCACCACGCGCTGGCTCTGCCCCCCGGAAAGTTGATGAGGGTACTTCTTGTACAGGTACTCCGCGGGCGCGAGCCCCACCTTGCGCATCATTCCCAGGACGGCTTCCTTACGCCAGGTCTTATCCCCTATACCGTGGATGTCGAGAGGGTGGCCGATCGCCTCGCCTACGCTCATGCGCGGAGAGAGAGAGCTCACGGGGTCCTGGAATATCATCTGCACTTTGGCGCGCAAGCCCTCGAGCTCGCGCGGGCGATACTCGATTATGTCTTTATCGCGATACTCGATCCTGCCCGAGGTCGGCTCGATCAGCCGAATGAGGAGCCTGCCCGTCGTCGACTTGCCCGAGCCGGACTCCCCGGCGAGGCCGAGAACCTCGCCTTCCTCGATCTCGAAGCCGACGTCGTCGACCGCGTGGACTATGCGTCGGTTCTTGCCGACTCCGCTCCCCTTCACGGGGAACTCCTTCACCAAGTGTTCGGCGCGTATGATCGCGGACATGGCTAGTCCTTCCTTTCGTAAAGCCAGCAGGCCGCGTACCGCCCGCCGTAGTCGACGAGGCGGGGCGTCTTCGAGCGGCATACGTCCATGGCCTTCGGGCAACGGGGCGCGAAGGGACAGCAAGGACCGGGGTTGACGAGGTCGGGCGGGCTGCCGGGCATGGCAGTGAGCTCCTTCTGGTCGAGGAGTATGTTCGGCACGCAGTCCATGAGCCCCCTCGTATAGGGGTGCAGAGGATGAGCGAAGATATCTTCCACCGAGGCGAGCTCGGCGATGCGTCCGCCGTACATGACGGCGATGCGGTCGGCCATCTCGGCCACTAGCCCTAAGTTGTGCGAAATCAGCACGACCGTGAGATCGTACAGCCGCTTTAGCTTCATGAGGAGCTCGGTGAAGCCCGCCTCGACGATCACATCGAGGGCAGTGGTCGGCTCATCCGCCAGGAGGAGGTCGGGATGAAGGATGAGCGCGAGGCCTATCATGATGCGCTGGCGCATGCCGCCGGAGAGCTGGTAGGGATACTCGGTGAGCCTGCGGCTCTCGATGCCCAGGTCCGCGAGTATGGCCTCGGCGCGGGCTATTGCGTCCTTCCGCTTGACCTCGCTCTCGTGCACCTGGATCGCCTCGATGAAATGGTCCTCCACCGAGACCAGGGGATCGAGGGAGGTCAGCGGGTTCTGGAAGATCATCGCGATGTTCTTGCCCCGCAGATCGAGCAGCTCCTTCTGGCCCATCGCGAGGATGTCGCGCGATTCGCCGCTCCGTCCCTTATACAGGATGCTGCCGCCCGTGACCCTCCCCGGCGGCTTCATGAGCTGCAGGACGGACAGGCCGAGGGTCGATTTCCCGCAGCCGGACTCGCCCACGAGCCCCAGCACCTCGCCCTTGCGGACCGAGAGGCTCACGCCCTCGACGGCGCGCACGGTGCCGATCGAGATGGGATAGGCAATAGAGAGGTCCTTGATCTCCAGGATGGATTCGCGTTCGGTTTCGGCCATCGTCAATACTCCTGGAGTCTGGGATTAAGGATCTCGGAGAGGCCCTCGCCCAGCATCGTGAAACCCAGCGCAAGGAACATGATCATCAGACCGGGATAGGTGATCATCCACCAGACTCCCGAGGGCAGGAACTTCTTGCCCATCGAGAGGTCCATGCCCCAGTCGGGTATGCCGGCGGGCAGGCCAAGGCCGATGTAGGAGAGCGCGGCCTCGGTCATGATCGCGTCGGCTATGTTGAGGGAGAAGACGACTACGACGGTCGCGATGACGTTCGGGAAGACGTACTTGGCGAGGATCACCGACTTGCGCGCGCCTATCGCGCGCGCGGCCTCGACATAGAGTTCTTCCTTTATCTGCAGGGTCTGCCCTCGCACGAGGCGGAAGTAGGTCGGGATATACACCACCGAGACAGCGAGGGTTATGTTGATCACGCCCGGGCCGAGCATAGCGGCGAAGGCTATCGCCAGGATAAGCCCCGGGAAGGAGTAGACTGAGTCCATGATGAGGGAGAGGACCTTATCGAGCCAGTTGCCGGCGAAGCCCGATACGAGGCCGAGAGGAATGCCGATCAGGGCCGAGAGAAGGGAGGCCGCGATAGCCACGCCGAGTATGGTGCGCGCGCCATAGACCATGCGCGCGCCGACATCCCGGCCGAGGTTGTCCGTGCCCAGGAGATGGGCGAACGAGGGGGCGCCGAGCTGCGGGCCGGCGGACTGGTCGTTCGGGTTGAAGGAGGTGAATAGCCCAGGGAAGATCGTCATGAATACGATAAGCCCGACCACGACTATGCCCGCGACGAGGATCCACCACTCGACGCGGTACTTGCGCGCGGCCTCGGAGAAGGCGCCGAGCGCCTTGGCCAGACCGGATGCGGGGGAGAATCTGGCTCTGTCGGCGCGCGTCTCGTTCTTATTCTCGTTCAATTGCGGGCCTCCTAGAGCTTCACGCGCGGGTCGATGACCGCGTAGAGCAGGTCGACGACGAGAGATACGACCGTGACCAGCAGGGCGTAGACTATGATGACTCCCTGCACGACCGGATAGTCACGCAGATAGATTCGTTCCAGGAGAAGCCTGCCCATGCCGGGCCAGGAGAAGGTAGTCTCGGTCAGGATCGCGCCGGCCAAGAGAGCGCTGAATTGTAGCCCAAGCATCGTTACGATAGGGATGAGGGCGTTTTTCAAGGCATGGCCGTAGACGACCTTGCCCTCGGGCACGCCGCGCGCCCGAGAGGCGAGCACGAAGTCGGACTTGAGCACGTCGAGCATGTTGGCGCGCGTTAAACGAACGAAGATGCCCGACAGGGTGACGCCGAGCGTCACGGCTGGCAGGGCAAGGTGGAAGAGGACATCGCCGAGGGAGGCTATGTCGCCGTGGATGATCGTATCGATCACGTAAAGACCAGTAGTATCGAAATCCGACACGATGATCCGGCTACCGGTGCGCCCCGCTATCGGGAAGACGCCGAGAAAGACGCCGAAGACCATCTGCAGCATAAGGCCCATCCAGAACACAGGAATGCAGTAGACAACGTTCGCGTAGAGACGGATGCCGAAGTCGTGGCCCGTGCGACGATGGCGAGCGGCGCGGACGCCGAGGGGGATGCCGATCGCGAGACAGAGCGCAAGGCCGAAGAGCGTGAGCTCGAGCGTGGCGGGCAGCTTCTCGAAAATCGGCTGCGCGACGGGCTCCTCAAAGATCATGGACTTTCCGAGATCGCCGCGGAGAATCTGCCCGATGTAGTCGACGTACTGGGCGGCAATCGGCTTGTCGAGGCCGAGGGCGTGCTTCTTCTCCTGGAGGTAGGCGGCCGGGGCGTGCTCGCCGAGCATGGCGGAGACGGGATCGCCCGGCATCACCCGGAGGACGAGGAAAACGAGCGAGAGGAGAACGAATATCATCGGGATGGTCAGGACGAGCCGCCCCGCGACGTATCTAAGTATCCGCCTCATCGTTCTTCCTCCCTCAAAGTCAGGGCCTCCGCTAGGAGGCCCTGCTGATCGAATCTACGGGCTCGCTTACTGCTTTGCGGGCTCGAGCGTGTCGTAGCGGAAGATGAGAGGGGCGCCGATCTTTACGCCGGTCACGCTCGTCTTGGTGAGGACGTGGAGCGTGCCCTGGAATATCGGGGCGCAGGGGACTTCATCAGTCCAGTCCTTCTGGATCTTGGCGAAGATCTCGGCGCGGACCTTGGGATCGGCGCTCTGCTCCTCCTTCACGAAGGCGGCGTCCCACTCCTTGTTGGAGAAGAAGATGCCCTCGCCCGCGGAGGCGTCAGTCTGCGCGAAGGCGGCGGTGTAGTCGTCCGGATCGACATAGTCGGGGTACCAGCCGAGAAGGTAGGCGCCCATCTGCTTGTGGTTGAACTGCTGCTTGTAGGTCGCCCACTCGGCACTCTTGATCGTCACCTTGATGAGCGGGGTCTTCTCGAACTCCGCCTTCATGACCTCGGCAAGGTTGACCTCAGTATCGCCGTAGTGGGTCGGGGTGTACCAGAGATCGAAGTCGAGGGGCTTCTTGGCGGAATAGCCGGCAGACTTGAGCAGCTCCTCGGCCTTGGCCACATTGGCGTCGCCGTAGGCGGTCTTGAAGTCTTCCGAGGCGTAGATCATGCCCTGGGGAACCATGGAATAGAGGGGCGCGTTCTGGCCGAGATAGACCTTCTGGTTGATTTCGGGCCTGTCGAGTAGAGCGGTCACCGCCTGGCGGAGCTTCTTATTCTTGAACACGCTCTGCGAGTTCTCGAAGCAGAGGAAGCGGATGAAGGGACCGGGCAAGGTGTTGGTCGTGATCTTCGGGTTGCTCGCCAAGTCTTTGATGTCCGACGGATTCAAGGACTTGTAGACCAGGTCGATGTCACCCTTCTCGAGTGCGAGGCGCATGGTCGTCGCGTCCGCGAAATAGCGGATGACAATCTTCTTATACTTGGGCTTCGCGCCATAGTAATTCGGGTTCGCCTCGAGGACTACCTCTTCGTCACGCTTGAACGAAGTGACCTTATACGGGCCTAAGCCGACTAGCTGACCGCCTTTGAGCTCGGAGGGATTGGAGACGATCTTATCGACCGGGTAGACGCTCGGGGAAAGCGGATAGTAAGGGGGATTACCCGCTATGACCGAGGGGAAGAAGGCAGTCGGGCCGGTCAGGACGAACTTGACCGTGAGGGGGTCGACGACCTGGACTTCCTTCACGAACTGGGTGACGAGCCAGGAGGGATCTCCCTTGAGGGCCGCGGCGCGGTCGACAGTCCACTTCACCGTATCGGCGGTAAAAGCGGTACCATCGGTAAACTTCAGGCCTTTGCGGAGCTTGAAGGTATACTCATCGCCCTTATCGTTCACGGTGTAGCTCTCGGCGAGGCCCGGAACGATCTCGGAAGTTCCGGGCGTGTAGGTTAGCAAGCTCTCATCTATGTTGTTGAAAAGCTCCCAAGTGTGCTGATCGTACGCACTCGCGGGATCCATCTGGGTGACCTTATCGGTCGTACCGTAGACGAGAGTGCCGCCCGAACCTTTACCACTGCAGGACGAGATCGCCAAGACGCTGGCGATCACGAGTAGTGAAACTAGGACTCGCTTCATGCATGCCTCCTTATATAACAGAGGCTTTTTGAAAGAGCCTCAAATAATAGATGGATTATTCTTTATATGCATAAAAACTGTCAATCCATATCTCAACGTATCTAAATATTCATTTATGTAGGAATTCAAATCGTTAGGGCGTAGCTAATGGCGGGCTTTGCAGTCGAAAGATATGCGGCTATTATGGCTGGCAGGGAAGGGGCGAGAAAAGCATGAAACTAGAAATACGGCGCTTCTTCGATGAGTTCTTCCTATATTCAAGCCAATTCTTTGTTTTTTTCATTGTTATGATGCTCATTACGCCTGCAGTGGACGGTTTCGGCCCCCTCTCTTTGGTCATCGTAATTCTTTTCCTGATAATCCAGATCTTCCTTTTGATAGGACAAGGCCATAAGCCTGTACTGCGGATTCTCTTCTCATTCATAACGCCGGCGGCCTACGCCCTTGTCCGCATGATCTTCACCGGCCGTTTCGCCATCTTCGACATGGCCAACGCCTTCATCTGGGTGGCGGCGCTCTACGTCGGGCTCTTCCAGGCAATGGCGCTCTCCGCCCGCGCTACATGGGCGAGGCGCGCGGCCGAAGTCTTCCTCGCCATCGGAGCGGTGCTCGTCTTCATCTTCTTCTATTTTTATCTCGACCTTAGGCTCGACCTCGCGAAGAGCCTTGCTTCGCGCGCGATCAGCCATGCGCAATACACGAAGGCTCTCGACATGACGAGCTTCGGCCCGGCATTCGTCAGGTTCATCGAAGTTCCCCAGAACGATTTTTTCATTTTCGGCATCGCGATCTTCGGGATACTCCTCCTTTCGAGCAAAGTCTCCGCGCTTGGGCTTCGCGCGAGGATCGCCGCTCTCTTCGGAGAGGCCAGGACCGAGGGCAAGATCGCGCAACCTCCCGTAGCGGCCAGCCAGGAAGTCATGGTCACCGTCATCTCATCGGATATCAGGGACTTCACGGGCCTCGCCGACAAACTCAACCCCGAGCGTTCAGTCGACCTCCTCAACCGCTACTACGCCCTTTGGTCGATGGCGGCGGACAAGAATGGCGGGCGCATAGCCGGCATCGCGGGCGACTCCGTCCTCGTCGTCTTCGGCCTTTTGGGAGAAAAAGACGCCGCGGAGCGCGCACTCGCCTGCGCTGGCGAGTTCATCGCCCAGTTGCCCGGCCTCAGGGCCGACCTCGAGTCCGCATCCCTCCCCGCCCCCACGGAGGTGAGCATCGGCATCCATTCAGGTAGCATCGTGGCCGGCGACCTCGGAGTTCCCGGCGCCCAGCGCCTCGGCGTCTTCGGGGAGGCTATCTCGGTGGCCGCACGCCTGGATTCGCTGTGCAGGGAGTTCAAACAGGACCTTCTTTTATCGCAATCGGCGTTCCGCCAGCTCGAGCTCGAAAGTCAGGCACGACTAGTGCGGATCGGCGATGTACTATTACGCAACAGCACGCAGCCGGTGCCGGTATATGGCACCAAATGACCGCGCGAATAATCTATCGCTAAAGGCCTAGTGAATAAAAAGGCGGTGGGGCCCTGCGTCGCTTCGCGCCGCGTGCCGAGAGGAAGCGGTTATGCCGCGCGCATTCGCGCGCGGCGGCATCCGAGGAAAGTCGGGTTCCCCTCTTTTTTATCTGCTAGGCCATAGGTACCGGCGGTTCGCTTACCGACATCCGACACCCATCGCGCAGAACCGTCGCACATCCAGGCCGATTAAGGCTTTAGCTGCACTGCACCAACAGGATGAACGCAATGAGCTATTCCACGGTCGGCCATAACTTAAGGCCGGCGCATAAAAAAATCCCCCAAGGAGCTTTATTCCGCTCCGAGGGGGATTTCTTTTATGCGCCGGCCCTTTTGCCGACCGCGGAATGGACTATTACTTCACGATCTCGAGAGTCACAAGAACATTGGCCTTGTCGCCCGCAGTGTAGGTGACATTCACTTTCGCGCCGACCTTGAGAGCCTTGGCGAGAATAGCCTTGCCATCAGCGCCCTTGAGCGTAGAAGCCTTGTCGAGGTCGAGGGTGATCTCCTTGCCGTCGGCGCCCTTGATGACGATCTGCTCAGGGGTAGCCTTGTTCGCGGCCACGACCTTGGAGATCGTGCCGGCGAGAGCGACGGGCGCGGCGACTGCGGGGGCCGCAGCGGCAGTGGTAGCGGCCGGGGTCGTAGTGGCCGCGGGCGCGGCGGCGGTCTCGGCGAAGGCAATAGCGGAAGCGAAGGCGATAGCGACAAAGGCGATCATGATCTTCTTCATATATCTCTCCATTACTCGATATAGGGGCGGAACTATGCCGCTCCGATTGATCACGAGCCGAAGTGTACTGAGCGGAGATTGGCCATCGATTGGAAACGGATTAATTCGCTCTAATCTTCGGGATCTCGAGGATGAAGGTCGAGCCCGGATCTGCGGCCTCGTAGCTCGCGTGGCCGCCATGCTGCTCGGCGACGGACCTCACGATGGAGAGCCCTAGGCCGTAGCCGGAACCGACCGCTCCCTCGCCACGGTGAAAGCGCGTGAAAAGCCGCTCTCGCTCCTCGTCGAGCACGCCTGTGCCTCGATCGCGCACGCTCAAGGAAAAGACCTCTCCTCGATCGCATAACTCTATATCGATCGTAGAGTCCGGATGGGAATACCGTATCGCGTTATCGAGAAGATTGCTGAACGCCTCTCTTATGCCGAACTCGTCCACTTCGGCGACGAGCGCAGCGGGCGCCGTGATTCGAATCCCGATCCTCTTCGAATCCGCGAGGGGCGAGAGGGCATGGACCGCTCCCTCCACGAGGCGGCGTAGCTCAAGGCGCGCGAAGTTAGGCCTAGCCTGCCCTGAATCGAGGCGGGCGATGGTCAGCATGCGCAGAACAAGGCGGGACACGCGATCCACTTCCTCGAGGCAGCTCTCGATTGTCCGACGGTAAGTCGCCGCCTCGCGGTCCTGCCTGAGCGCAAGCTCCATCTCGCCCCTCATCACCGTGAGAGGCGTCTTCAGCTGATGGGAGACATCGTTGAAGAAGTCCGCCTGGGTCTCGAAGGAGCTTTCCATACGATCCAGCATCGTATTGAAGGACGAGGCGAGCTCCGCCAACTCGGCGATGTTCGGCTCCTCCAGCCTGAGACTGGAGGGTCTATCGCCTATCGCTCGGATGCGCAAGACCATACGCCGGAGGGGCACGACGCTCGAGGAGGCGCCGACCCAGCCCGCGAAGATCGCGCTCACGAAGCCGATCGGCACGAAGGCGAGAAGGAGGGCGCGCAGGCGTGCAAGGTAGGCCGCGGAGCGGGAGAGCGGGACGATGACCTGGATGACGTAGACGATGCTCTTGCCGTAGCGGACGGGAAGGGAAAGCGAACGGAATGCCCGCTGATCGCTGGGCCCAGAGTCCAGAAGGATGTCGCGAAAAAGGGGGCCCTTGGCGAGAACCTTCGAGGCGAGCTCCCGAGGCAAGGCTATGCGCGCGTCGATCGCATGCGAAGCGGCTATGGTCTTGCCCTTATTATCAAGGATCTCCACGGCCGCGTTGAGAAGAAGAGGATCGCTCGCGCGGTCCTTCGTCCACAGCCGCGCCATATTCTCAAAGAAGGGCGAGTCCTCGGCGTCGACGAACCTCCGGCTAGAGCGCAGAGGGTTACCCTCATCGTCCACGGTCTCCCAAAAAGTCGTGATGGACTCTACGAAGCCATCCGCCTTTGAGCGCAGGAAAGAGTCCAAGTTCTCCGACACCGAACGCTCAAAAAGGGAATACACGAGGAAGCCAAAGGTCCCGAGGAGGATGGTCGCGGCAAGCGCAAAGCTCAGCGCCAGGCGGACGACCATCGGTATCTTCCTCACGGATCGCCTCCTGGCGAGTTGGGGGGCGAGTCCTCGATCGAGTAGCCGCGCCCGCGGACGGTCTTGATAAGCTTCTTGTCGAAGCCCGAGTCGATTTTGTCCCTGAGATACTTGATGTAGACATCGATGGTGTTCGTCCCCGAGTCGAAGTCGATGCCCCAGACATGCTCGGCTATCATGCTCCGCGTCGCTATCCTGCCCGGACTCTGCAAGAGATACTCGAGGAGGGCGAACTCTCGGTTCGTCAGCTCGATCGGCTTTCCCGCGCGCGAGACCTTGAGACTCGTGCGGTCCAGCTCGAGGTCGGCCAGGCGCAGCTTGTCCTCGACGCCCGCGCTCCGCCTGATGAGGGCGCGCGAGCGCGCGAGGAGCTCCTCGACGGAGAAAGGCTTGGTGAGGTAATCGTCAGCCCCGAGATCGAGGCCTCGGACCCTGTCCGCCACAGCATCCCGGGCAGTCAGCATGATGACGGGCATGCGGAGCTTGCGAAAACGCAGCTCCTTCAGGACGGCGAAGCCGTCGATGCCGGGAAGCATGACGTCAAGCGCCACGAGGTCGAAACCTTCGCAGCTCGCGAGGGCAAGCGCATTCTCCCCATCCTTCACAACGACGCTCTCGTATGCCTCTTCCTCGAAGGCGCGCGCGATGAAGCTAGCGATCTTCGCTTCGTCCTCGACGATGAGTACTCTCATTGATGCTCCATGCTTATTGCACAAATCCCACGTAGTCCACAGCCATGTGACATTGTTACTCGCCGCCGTTGGCGGGTCATGGCGGCGAACACCAAGCACCCGCCAAAG
>Ga0326727_10006402_pt1 | contig 32346 bp, 21 predicted proteins | sample MB2enrmetagenome_FD_207643 | JGI IMG/M metagenome (GOLD analysis project Ga0326727, IMG submission 207643) | Lab enriched peat soil microbial communities from McLean, Ithaca, NY, United States - MB29MY | ecosystem: Environmental > Terrestrial > Soil > Wetlands > Peat | place: USA: New York...
CCCACTCGGCCGTTGTGGTTGGGAATGGTTTTCAACAGAAAGTCGATCGTATCGTAGGTATCGCTGGCCTCGTCAACCTGGGTTTTGTCGCGCTTGTCGGGAATGTATGGCCGGACATGCTCGAAGGTTCCCTCCGATTTGCCCTGCCCGCGCACATCACAATAGGCGAAGATGTAGCCATCGCGCGCAAAGAACTCCGAGGGGCCGAGGTTGCCGCGATAGTTATCCGCGCCGTAAGGCGCCACGGAGTAGGGCGTGCGTTGCATCCAGATGGGATAGGTTTTCGAGGTGTCTTTAGGCGCGTAGACGGAGACAAAGAGACGAACGCCGTCGCGCATGGGCGCCAGATACTCGTACTTGGTGTAATTGGCTTTAATGTAATCGCGAAGTTCCTCTGCCTTGCGGCACTCCTCGTCTCCCCGCGCGCACCTTTGGGCGGCAACGGGAAGACCGGTCAAAACGACAATCAAAAACGCGGCAATTCCAACCAGCTTACGCATGTCTCATGATCTCCCTGCACTGTTTGTGGTAGCAGGGGCATCCTACGCGAAAACTCGTTGCGAAGTCAACGCGCCCAGTGGTGTATCATTCATGATGTTGGGAATTCAGGGCCCGAACGGCAGAGATGCGGCCGAATCAGGAGGACGTCGATGATGGGGTCGAACCAGTCACGGACCGCCACAGGCTTCAGGCGCGGCAAAGGGGCTCTCCATCAGGGGTTGGTAATTCTGCTGGTTGTAGCGCTTTCGGGGACCACTGCCGGCATGGCATTTGCGCAGACTTCTCCCGCCCCTGATCCATCCCTGATCGCAGCCCAGGTGAAGAAGTTCGGAGTAGGAAAATCCGTCAAGGTCAAACTCGTCGGGGGAGAAAGACTGAACGGGCACATTCAGAGCATCGGCGCCGAGGGTTTCACTGTTAGGCTCAGTAAGGCGGGCGGGGAAAGGTCGATCCCCTACGCTCAGGTCGCGGAGATCAAAGACCCCGGTCCGATTTTCTGGATGCTGGTCGGCGCAGCGGTCGTCATCGCCATCATCGTGGCGGCGAAACGCTGAGTCCGTCAACACATTAGTGCCGGGTTCCCCGTCTCCAGTTTCGAGTTTCTATTTTCCGGTTTCCGCTTTCTGTCCTTCCTTCATTGAATACACAAACTGTAGAATGTCGGCTCGCTGCTTATCCTCTTCCGCCAGATGCTGTGCGTAGAGCTGTTTGTGAATTTGGAATTCCTTCTCTGCCAGCTCCTGTTTGCCCAAGTGTACATACGCCTGCCCCAACCGGAAATGGGCATCGGGGATAGACGGTGCGAGTCTGATCGCCTGCTGATACTCCGGTACGGCCTGGGCGTATTCGCGGCGCTGGGAGTAGAGGTTGGCAAGCTGGAGATGGGGAACCGGGAGCGACGCGTCGAGCGCGATGGCCTTCTTCAACTCAGACTCAACCTGATCGAGGTGCGTTGGAGAAGTTTCCGACCGCCGTCCTTTCCAAAGGCTGATCGCGTAATAGTAAGTGGCCAGAGCATCTCGGGGGCGCAGTTCCACATACCGGCGGAAGGACTCGACCACCTGGTCGGCCAAGCCGGGCGCTTGCTCGTACGCTTTGCTCAAGAAATAGTAGGCACGCGCGTCGGAAGGATTCAGGCTCACGCCTTTCAAAAGCGACTGCACGGCTTCATCGTAGCGGCCGCGCAAGTAAAGGGCGAGCCCAAGTCCGATCGCCAGCCGCGAAGAGTTGGGATAACGCTTCAGCCCTTCGGAGAAAATCTTACTGGCTGGATTAGAGGTCTGATGTGCCAGCAGTTCGCTGCCCCAATCAAACAGGTTCGATTCGCTCGGCTCGAGGTGCGCCGCCTTCTCATATTCGTTGACGGCGACCAGGTAGTTCCGAGCTTTTTCTTCGACCCCGCCAAGCAAGTTGTGCAATTCAGCGGTCTGTTTCCGTTGCAGGAGTTCCTGAATCTGCTGTCGGGCTTCCGGCAAGCGCCCTAGTTCGTCATCGGCGAGCGCCAGATCGTAGCCGTTGTCATACGAGCCGGGATTCACAGCCTGGGCTTTTTCAAGATACGGGATGGCCGCCGCGATTTTTCCCAGTCGCAGGTAGAACGAGCCCAGATTTCGGTTCGCGTCGAAACTCCCCGGTTCGAGTGCAACCCCCTCCTTGAACTCAGTCTCGGCCTGCGCCATCTTTCCCCGCCTCACGAGGTTCGTGCCCAAATTAATGCGGGCCTCGCCGGATTTCGGGCTCAGCCGCACGGCCTGCTCGAAGGACGCCGTAGCTTTCTCGTCCTGGCCTTCGGCGGAGTAGACCAGGCCCAGCAGCTCCTGGACCTCAAAACTGTTGGGCAAAACCTTGACAAGCGACTCAAGCTCCTGCTGGGCGGCGGCGTACTGGTGGGAATTGAAATGGGCCAGCGCGGACTCGAACTTGCGGTCGAGGGTCTGGCGGCTTTCCGCGTGGTCCTGGCTTGTCGCCACTAGCCGTGACACCCAAGGGGAGGACAGCCCCATCGGACTGTCCAAATTACGCTCGCTCAGGAAGTCTTGCGCGAACGAAAGCGGTGTGAGAGAGAAGGCCAGCCCCCAAACTCCAACCCACAGGATTACTCTCGGTCGCATAAATACCCGCCGCGCGGTTGAAACCCGAATCTTGATTGTGTGCCGACCCTTCGCGGAGTTTACCCTGAGCGAAGCGAACGGGCTCAGGGCAGGGTGTGAAGGCCGGCGCTAGTTTAGGCCACCCGGTTCTTGTGTAGCCGACAAATTGTCCATGTTCTGCCTCGCCTTGCGATGCCGGCGCCTTACCTCGTTTTCCCAAATTGTGGTGTTCTTTGCTCCTTTCAGGCTCTGGTTTGTGCCAATTTGCGTGCAAAACGCACGTCATTTGCGGCATTCAAAAAAGTGATGTGCTTTGTTTTCAGCAACTTCCTGGCTTTGTTCCCGGCATTTTTGAATTCTCTCGCGGTCCCCCGGGTTTCCCCCAGTCGGGCAATTCCGGTCCCTGCCGCATCCTCCACGATCCAGGCCCCCGCCCCAACGGAGGCGATGTCGAAGAACTCGAATTTTGGCTCTATTTCACGCATTGGAGCACTCCATTCGAGTTCGTTTTGAGTTCGTTTTAGCTTCGTTTCCGACATGCCTCTCTTTGTTTTCAATAACATAACTGAGTTCGTTCCCACTTTTTTTGTTTTTTCCGGGCCCCGGTTTTCCCCAGTGCCGGGACTATTGCACTTTTCCTCGCGGTCCGCAGCCTGTCTACGACAATGTGTCCACAATCTGACCACAATTATAGGCTATCACAGGTCCACGAGGCTGTCAAGCGGAAAATGCGAAAAAGGGTGATGCTTTGGCTTCGGCAGCGCCCGGCATGGTCATTTTGTCCATGTCGGGCAGGCGCGGGTCGCCCGTGCCACGAACTGCGCGGCCTGAACAAATGCCAGATTCCGGAGAAAACGGAAAGGGCGCCCGAGGGCGAGCACAAGGCCCGCCCCTATGCTTGGTTTGCAGGGGCGCATCGTCCGTCAGCCGACGCACGCCCCTGCATGCGAACTAGAAGTACAGCTTCAGAGCAAATTGGATCTGGCGCGGGTCGAGGAATGGGAAGCGCGTGGAGCCAATTTTGCCGAAGTTGGTGTTGAAGTAGTTCGTCGATCCCCCGACCGCGACGACGCCGTTACCGCCGAATCCGGGAGCGTTAAATGTCGGGTGATTGGTGATGTTGAAGAATTCCGCCCGGAATTCGAGGTGCGATCTCTCATTCAAACGGAAGTTTTTGAAGGTGGAGAAATCCAGGCGGCCGATGGCGGGTCCGGACGTCTGACCGATGCTTCCCCCCAGGAGCCCGACGCAAGCTGAGACGGGAGTGCAGGGAGCGATGTTCGTGCCGGTCACGGGAATGCTCGGCAAGTTGTTGACCGGCGTGCATCGAGAGGGCTGTGTAAAGCCCGGAGCGGGGCAGGGCTGAGTGAAGCCGTTCGGGTTCCAGAAACCGTCCACAGGGTGTCCGTTGTTCGTGAATTGGCTCTGTCCCGGAACCGTCAGGGCCTGGCAGCCGATGCTGTTGTTGGTCCCGTAGGGGCAACCAATGCTTACCGGCTGGCCACCCTCGAGCGTAGCGTTCCAGATGAATGACCAACCGCCGACGATCTGGTTGGTGATGCCGTTGGCATGTGAAAGGAACTTACTCCCGGCTCCAAAGGGAAGCTGGTATCCGCCGCTGTAATGGAACACGTCAAAGATGTTGAAGTCGCAGTCGCCGTAATCGCGCTGAATCCCAATCCCCTGAACCCAAGCTGCCCGGTTGTAAACGGCGCCGCCGTTCAGCAGGTCGCCCGCGTCGCTCCGGCAGTGGGACCAGGTATAGGTGGCCAGGAAGTTCAAGCCGTTCGAATAACGCTTCTCGAGGCTGGTCTGGAGGCCCGAGTAGTAGCTGCTTCCAGCGCTCATCTGATAGCTGCCCCCGCCACCGAAGTCCGGGAAGGGCTCGGCGCTGCCAGGACCGTAAGTGGGGGCGAGGGGATTCATTTCAATCTCGGGCTCCGAATTCGCTCCAGGATCCTCATCCAGGTGGCGGGTGGCGTTGCCGACGTACCCTATATTAAGGGTCATGCTGGGCGTAATCTCGTACTCCAGGGTGAAGTTCCAACCCAGCGTGTAAGGCGTTTTCCAGTTGTACTGGAGACCTTCGAGCCCCAACCCCTCTGTATCGATTAGAGAGGGATCGAGGGGAATGCAAGCGAACGATTGCTCAAGGGTGGCGCCTCTAAGGCAGTTTCCGCCGCTGGCATTGGGGACGATGATGGGTGTTCCACCATTAGGGTTGCCGTAGCCGATCGTGAACTGGAAGGGATAATTCTCCCCGATGTTGGGACCGTATCCGGCGTTTTCGAACCCGTTGTAAAAGATGCCGAAGCCGCTTCGCAAGACGACCTTCGGCAGCACCCGATAAGCCACGCCGAGGCGGGGCCCAAAGTTATCGTTCTGGGTAGTGGCCAAGGCGAAGTTGTTGATATACTTGAGCGCGATGTTATCTTTGGCCAGCCCGGTGGGAAAAGTCGAATTGACCACGATCGCCTGGTTTTTCTCGTTGTTGGGCTCCAGGTATTCCGCTTGACCTCCGGGAGTCACATTGGGGACGAAGTTGGCCTGACGTCCGTGGTTCTCCTCGATCTGGCCAAAGTGATCCCAACGCAGGCCGAGGTTCAGTGTTAATTTCGGGGTCACTTTCCAGTCGTCCTGGAAGTACGCGGCCCAATAATTGTGGCCGTCATCGGTGGGCGAGAAGTTCGAGACGTAGATGTCATCGGAGCCGCCCACGTTATCCGCGCCACCCGGGATGCTCGACGCGGTGGGCGTCAACTCCATTTGAGCCATGCCAACACCGGCGAAAGTTCCGTTGAAATCGATGCAACCATGCGAGCAAGCCGGCTGAAGGGTCGAGAACTTGATGTGCTGGAACTCCAGGCCCATTTTGAAGCTGTGCTTCCCGTAGATTTTGGTCAGGTTTTCGGTCAATTGCGTGGTTTGGGTGATTTCATCCGAGGGCAGGTAGGGATTTGAACCAAGGGTACTCAGGTTCCCGATGGTGATTGCTGGCAGACCGCCATTTTCCGTCACTTGCGCGATGCCCTGGATGCCGAACTGGGCCGGGATGCCCAGTTGGGTGCCCACAGGACCGTAGCGCGTGGCGTGAAGGCGGTCTTCTCCCAACCGCACTTCATTGACGAGGCTCGGGGAGAAGATGTGCGTATAACTGATCGCTCCCAAAATGGACTTCGCGTCCTGCTCGCCCTGCTGGAAAGCTCCGCCATCCGCAATTCCCCCGAACGGTCCGGGCAGGAATATGGGGTCGCTGATGTAGCTGAAAGTTCCAAATATCTGGTTCCTGTCGCTCTGGTTAAAGTCCATCCGGCTGTCCATGGCGTTGCGGTTTTCGACAAGAAGGGGATCGGTGGTGTTGTTGAGAACAACGGTCGGCGCCCCATTCACGAACCCCTTCTGGGCAGTCGGGTAAAGGCCAAAGAGTTTGACCGCGTTGGGATCGATCCGGTTGGCGGGAAGTTGGTTGAGCAGGCAACTCGACTCGCTGGAGCAAGCGCTCGCAAAATTCGTCATGTTGCCTACGGGGCCGGCGGTGTAAAACGGATCGGAAACATAGCCGGAGGCTACTGCTGTTAGGTTTGTCACTGGGTCCGTCTGTCCCGCAATGACCTCCCGGGTGGTGGCGGGGTCGGTGACCGCCCCGTCGGGCAACGTGCGTCCCAGGTTATCCGTATAGGTGCAATTCCCGTTACTGAGGCAGGCCGGAGTGGTGCTGCCGAGAATAGTGTCGGCGAGATTCGTATACCCGCTGGACACTTCGTCCGGCGTGGGGACGGTGTTGCTGAAAACACTTCCTTGGTGCCTACGCAAAGCCTCGTAATCACCAAAGAAGAACAGCTTGTTTCTGCCGTCAAAGACGTGAGGAATCACCACGGGTCCGCCAATGGTCAGGCCATACTGATTCTGGCGGTACTCGCCTTTCGTGACATTCCCTTCGTCCTCGAAAAAGTCGGCGGCATCGAACTTGTCGTTGCGGACAAATTCCCACAGGTCACCATGAAGTCCATTCGTCCCGGCCTTTATGGTGGCGTTCATGATCGCACCGCCTGCGCGGCCGTACTGGGCGCTGAAATCGGTGGTTTGGACTTTGAACTCCGAAAGGGCATCAGGAGGTGGAAGAACCACGAAGTTGGTGCCGTTCAGGAAGTCCACGTTGTCGGAGTTGTTGTCAATTCCATCCAACAGGTAGTTATTTTGAGAGGGGCGCATCCCATTGGCGGAGAAGGCGCCATTGGCGGCATTGCCGCGCGTGTCGGGCTGGGGCGTGTTGACGCCGGCAACGGTTTGGGCGAGGAAGGTGAAGTTCCGCCCGTTCAAGGGGAGGTCGTTCACACTCCGACTGTTGACCACCTGGCCGACCGAGGCGTCTTGGGTTTGCAGCGCAGGAGGAGCAGCCGTGACTTCCACGGTTTGGGTGACAACGCCCGGCGTGAGCGAGAGGTCCAAGACGAGGTGCTGGTCAATACTGACCGTGATGTGCGATTGGACAGATTTGGAAAACCCCGGGGCTTCGGCGCTTACCTCGTAAGTCCCGATCTTGACCGGGGAGAAAGTGTAACTGCCGTCAGGGCCGGTAGTGGTCGCAACGGTGAGGCTGGTCTCCTCGCTCTTCAAGCTCACCTTGGCGCTCGGGATGACCGCACCGCTTTGGTCCTTGATTACCCCTGTGATCGAGCCGGTGTCGACTTGAGCACGAAGTCCCTCGCTGATGAAAAGCGAGAGGGCGGGGACGGCCAAGGCCAAAAAGACATAATGCAAGAAACTGCTGCGTCGATGCATCCGTTCATTCTCCTCTCCTCCGCCGCACGCGTGTGCGGCTGGAGATCCACAAAATGATGGAGTTGAATGCGGCCAGCCTGGCCTGGAGGCGAGAGTCCGCTTTCGGTCGTCTCTTCTCCAGGTTCTGCTGCCGCGTGGCTACGGAACCTAAGCACGAATCGAGGCGCGTACTTCCTTCAGCAGAATCTGAAAGAATGGCGTACGCTCTTTTGCTCGATTTTCAGAGACTTCTTACCCGACGCGATCTAAATGACGTTCGCCCGACGCAAGAGAGTGTGCAGTGAAACGCCTTATGGAATAACATGTTTGTAGGAGGATTGTCAAGCTCTTTAATGGGTTCTCTAGTAGGTTTTATATTCTCACGGGATGGGAATTGGGGGCTGCACCGCTTCGGGCTGGGGTGAGGTGTCAGCGCGTGCCCCCGACGTTTCCAGGCGCGGCATGATGGCTTTGAACGCGGAGGCGAATCGCCCGTTCGGGTCAGCGCGAAGGTAGGCCTGCATTTCAGCGTAGGCTTTGACGCGAGCGCCTCCCCGAATGTAAACGGCGGCCAGCTTCGCGTGCAACTCAGCGGGCGGCGCAGGGTCAAGAGCAATGACGCGCAGCCATTCGTCCTGCGCCTTGCCGTATTGACCCAGATTGTAATGCGCAGTTGCGAGTTGATCGTACAATGGCCAGGCATCGGGCGATAGGCGCAGTCCCTGATTCAGTATCTCTTCACTCTCGGCAAACTTCTTTTGGTTGTTCAGGACTTTGCCCAGCAGGGCGCACGCATCCGGAAACCCGGGATCGCAACGAACAGCTTCACGCAAATTCGCTGCTACGCTCTCAAGATCGCGGGCGGCGATTTGAATCGAAGCCAGGCCGGTTCGGGCACGAGCGTAGCAAGGATACTCCGCGATGGCCTTCTGGAATCTCGCTCGCGCCTCATCCACATGGTTGGCTTGGAGAGAGTGGACGGCTTGATGAAATAATTTGCGCGCGTTTTTGGGCGCGCTCAGGTCCGTTAACGCCGGCAAAGGCGAGGATGCCTTCGTCTTGGGCGCGCGGTGCATCACGATTTGCAGGCTGACCAGCCCTTCGCCGTCTTTGAGGTCCAGAAAAAGCTCCTGGGAGAAGAACCCGTCCGCGGTGACGGTCATGATGTAGGTCTGGCGAGAGAGGCCCGGAACCTCAAAGCGCCCCTGCGCATCCGGGTGTATTTCTCCTGAGCGCTTGCCGTCGCGCATCTCGATAATAATGGTCACGCCAGATGGAATGACTGCCTCTCCTTCGGTCACCACCTGCCCCGACACCGTCCTGAACCCCCGCCCCGGCAACCCCTGAGGCTCCTGCCCGCGAGCTGACCAGGAACTAAGGAATACAAGCGGAATCAGCAGGGCAAATCCACCGAGCGTCTGGGGAAGATGCCTCTGGAACGTGCGATGCATAGCGCCCCTCCAGCGACCCTGGCTGGCTCCTGACTGGCACTAGACTACCACCTCGCTGCCGGGAAGAGAAATTCAAAATTCGAATGGCAAAGGGCAAATGGCAAATGGTTGATCAGTTGAGATTTGCGATTCGTCAATCATCAATCGGCAATCGACAATCGTCCGTCACGGCGCCTGATCGGCGAAGGCCAAGGCGACTTGCAGGAATTGTTGCCGAGCTTGCGGCGAAAGCTCCTGGACTTTTCCTGTATCGAGATGCTGAGCCGAGGCGGCGTCGAGGGCTTGCTCGATGCGCTGAACATCGAGGCCGCCTCGAGGCCCCGCTTGTCTGAATCGCTCCAGGGTTTCTCGCGACTTTTGGATTTGTCCTGTTTGGAAATAGAGAACTCCCAGCGCCGAATAACTTCCCGGCCAATCAGGAAGCAAATCCACCGATTTCTGGAGGTATTCTTCCGCCTCGTCGATCTGTCCCTCCATTACCGACAAGACCCCCATGCCCCACAGCAGCTCACCTGCGTCGGGAGTGCGTGCCAAGCCCCGTTGGAGGACGGCCCGCGCGCCAGAGGTGTTTCCGGAGCGGAGATAGACGAGCGCCAGAGAAAGATAGGCCTGATCTTGATCGGGGTTTTCGGCTATCTCCTCACGCAGTAGCTTGATAGCCTCTTCGGTCCGGCCGAGGTGGGCGAGGATATCCGCGTCGAGGGCTAAATAGCTGGTGTCCTTCTGCCCCTGCGGCGAGACGTGCTGCGCGGCGTCGAGGGCAGCCGAATGATCGTGCTTGCGGAAACAGGCATCCGCGAGGTCGTACCACGCGTCGTCGGAATTCGGGTTGGACTGAAGTGCCTGCTGAAAACGCGCGATGGCCTCCGTGTACAGATGATAACGCGCCAGAAGCACCCCTACGCCCACCAGGGTGCGAAAATCCCGCTGGCTTAATTGATCGAGCTGAGCGATCACCTGCTTGGCGTCCTCGATTCGGCCAGCCTTCAAATAGGCTTCCGCAAGAAGATAGAGGTTCTGCGGCTCGTCGGGATTGGCTTTTACTTCCCGTTCCAACTGCTCGAGGTCATTCAGGTTCTTCTGTTGGGGAGAAAGTTCAGCCCGCTGACCCAGATAATCGTAAAGGTGCTGGAAGGCGGAGGGCTGACGAGTGGGGTCTTTGGAAAGGGTTTGGAAGATCTTCAGATCTCTTTCCGCCAGTTCCATTTGATGGAGGCTTCGCTCGGCGATAGCCAGGCGATAGTAGACTGTGGCAGCCTGAGGGTTCAATTGCACAGCCTTCCGCAAGAACGGCACGGCATCCTCGAACTTCCTTTGGTGCATCTTCAGGTTGCCCAATTGCAGAACTGCCTCCGCGTAATTCGGGGCGACCCGGAGGGTTTCATTGAGATATCGATCCGCCAGCTCGTATTTCCCCTGCCGGCTCGCGATGAAACCTAAGTTGTAGAGGCACGGCACGTCCTGAGGATTGAGTTTCAGGCCTTGCTGCAAGTATTTCTTGGCCTCTTCGAACCGCCCCAGGTGGCGGTAACAAACGCCGATGAACGCGTAGGCGCGGCTGGAGGAATCGACCTGAAGGAGCGTTTGGAAAACGGGAAGCGCCTGATCGACCTTTCCCGACACGTAATAACATTCGCCGAGTTCGGCGAGCAGGTCCGGGCGGCGGGGATCAACTTTCAATCCCTCCTGCAACAAAGGAATAGCGTCCTCGTAATAGGACTGCCTCATGCTGAGACGCGCCATTAAGACGATCACATCCGTATTGCGCGGGGCCAGTTTGTGCGCTTTGGCGATCAAATCGAGGGCGTCGAGGTCTTCGCCCTGGTTTGCGTACGCTTGCGCCATGAAGTAAAGCGTCTCGACCGAATCCGGGGAGAGCTTGAGAGCACGATTCAGAATATCCAGGGCCTTCACGGAATCCCCGCTTTGCAGGTAAGCGTGACCCAGGTTGTGAAGAATTTCGAAGGTGCCGGGCTGCAGCGCGTCCGCAGCTTCGAACTCATGGATGGCCTCGCTGTACTGCCCTTGTTTGGCCACGAGCACCCCGAGGGTGAAATGGGTGCGAACGTCGTTCTTCGCCCGTTCGGAGAGCGAGCGGGCCAGTGCCAGCCCCTTCTCCTTCTGACCGGCGCCCAGGTACGCCTGGGTCAGGTTGAATTGCGTGGCGGTCGAGCCAGGGTCTATTTTCAGCGCCTTTTGCAAGGCCTCTACTGCCCCCGCAAAGTCGTTCTGTTCTTCCAGCGCCGTGGCGAGGAGGTTCAGACCCTCGAGGCTTCGGGGCGCCAGCTTAAGGCCGGCGCGAATCTCCGCCTCCGCCAATTTAGGTGTATGCTGCGCCAGCAGTTTTTGCGCGGCCGCGAAGTGCGCAGCAGCGGCCGCGGGCAGACCTGCTTCCTGATGCGGCCCCGATGTGGTCTGTGCTTGCACCACGAGGAGCGGAAGCACCAACTCCGCCACGAGCAGCGCAATAGGCACAACCAGCCTGGCTGGGTTGACACGGGCAGCGCTCGTGGCGGGCATCCTCAGCTTGTGTCGCGACATCCTGCGCATCGTAATGAGTGTAGCTCCGTCTTGGCCGGGCGGTCTACTTCGTAGGGGCGACCATTGTGGCTGCCCCTACGAGTGGCCATCGTCTGCTCCGCCACCCACTTTCAATTATGGAGAAAGTTGGCCTCTACCACAGAGCCGAACACCCCATTCGTCCTCTGAGGTCCACCGCCACTTTCTTGGAGTCTGCCGCGCTCACCACGCTGTAAAGGCAGTTACGCTTGGCATCACATTGCCAATAGGACCGGATCGAACGTCTGGCGGGCCGAAGCCAATCGGACACCGTCGGGACAATAAACCAAGAGCGTCCGTCGGATCTGTCACACTTCAGTGGCGGGAAAGTGCTTGTCCATGTAGGAACTGGCGGAGAGGCAGGGATTTGAACCCTGGGTACAGCTTTTGACCGTACAACGGTTTAGCAAACCGCCGCCTTAAGCCACTCGGCCACCTCTCCGTCGTTTTGCTGCCAACAGAGTATCATAGACGCCACCGCCTCAACAACGTGTTCGTCAAGAGTTGCGCTGACTGTTCCCGGCATTGACGCACCAAAGCTGGAAATCCGAAAGGCGCCTTCTTCCGGCTTTTTCGTTGACAGTCGCCGGCAACCGATGTATTAGAGACTCGGAACGCGGGCAGGTGGCAATTAACGATCCGGCGGAGAATTTGCCACTTAGCGGCATAATCCAAAGACTTTGGGGGACACAGCGATGGACCAAAGCACGTCGGGAACGTCACAGCGGCACGCCGTTCAGCCCTCCGATCGCCCCATTTCGGTCGACGCCCTGCGCGGCTTCGACAGGTTCTGGATCGCAGGGGGCGGGCCGTTCGTGATGGCCTTCTTCAAGCTCTTCGCGAATCCCCTCCCGGCGTGGCTGGAGCGCCAGTTGGCTTTACTACATGTTCCGCAAGAAGACGTTCGTGCGCATCTGAGCTGCCTGACGTGCGGCCCGTACTGAGCGTCTGCGTCTGAGGGGCGGAGCGTAGAAAGGGGTGGGGAGTCTTGTTATGGTCAAACGCTGGTTGTTGTTCACGCTGCTGCTTTGCTGCGGCGTATTCCCTGCCTGCCGTGACGTTCCGAAGCCAGAGCTAATTATCCATCACGGCAAAATCATCACGGTTGATTCCAAATTCGCAGTCGTCGACGCCATGGCGGTCCACGGGGATCGCATCGTCGCCACGGGTTCAAACGACAGGATTCTCGCCTTAGCTGGTCCCAAGACACAACAAATAGATCTGCAAGGCAAGACCGTTCTACCAGGCCTGATGGATTCTCACCTCCACGCCGTCAGTTCCGCGATGTTCGAGTTTGATCACCCGGTTCCTGACATGGAAACCCTCGGCGATGTGCTCAATTACGTACAGGCGCGTGCCAAGGCGCTTCGCAACGGGGAGTGGGTGGTGGTGTCGCAGGTCTTTATCACGCGCTTGCGTGATCAGCGCTACCCCACTCGCCAGGAACTCGACAAGGCGGCGCCGAAAAATCCAGTGGTTTTCCGCACGGGGCCGGATGCCGTCTTAAACTCTCAGGCCCTCAAGCTGAACGGAATCGATAAGAAATACGTGGTCCCGGCCGGCGTGCCGTGCCGCGTCGAGCGGGACCGTATAACCGCGGAACCCACAGGCATCCTGCGCAACTGCGACGTCAAATTCAAATCGCCCGAGAAGCAGCCCACTCGCGAAGATTACCTCAGACGCGTGAGGATGTTATTAGCCGACTACAACTCAGTAGGGATCACAAGCATCAGCGACGGCGACACCAGCGATGAGGACGTGGAGATTTTCAAGCGGCTTAAGGAAAGCGGCCAATTGACTTGCCGGACGTTCATGGTCCTGCACGTTGAGGCCAACGACCCCTTCGACAAGATTGCGGCCCGCATTCACCAAGCCGCCCACAACCCGCTGCACCAACCCGACGACATGCTGTGGCTGAGGGGGATCAAGTCTTATCTCGACGGCGGCATGCTGACCGGCAGCGCGTACATGCTTCAACCCTGGGGCGTCAGCAAGGTGTACTCCATCACCGATCCCACCTACAGGGGCATGAGGTATATCGAGCCGGAACGCTTGTACAGGCTCGCGCGGCTCGCACTCGAAAACGGCTTTCAGTTCACTGTGCACGCTGTGGGCGACGGCGCGGTGCAGGCCATTGTAGAAGCCTACGAGCGGGTCAACAGGGACTTTCCTGTTCATGACCTGCGACCGTCCATCACCCATGCGAATTTCATGACCGCAGATATCATCCATAAGATGCGGGAACTCGGCATCGTGGCGAACCTCCAGCCGGATTGGCTCTATTTGGACGGCGCCACGCTTCAGAAGCAGTTCGGCGACGCGCGCCTGGAATACTTCCAGCCTTACAAGACTCTCTTCGAGCAGGGCGTGGTAGTTGGAGGCGGATCGGACCACATGCAGAAGATCGGAAGCTTCCGCTCCATCAACCAGTACAATCCATTTCTGGGAATGTGGATCACTCTGACTCGCCAGCCGCGCTGGACGGACCGGCCTTTGCATCTCGAGCAGCGGCTTACCCGCGAGCAGGCGATACGGCTGTATACCATCAACAATGCCTACCTGACCTTCGAGGAAAACTCAAAAGGATCGCTTGAGGAAGGTAAATTGGCTGATTTCATTGTTCTCGACAGGGGTATCCTGACCTGCCCTCTCGACGAGGTGAAAGACATCCAGGTAGATGAAACCTATCTCGGTGGCCAGCAGGTTTACAGGAGGCGTGGGCCTTAAGGTTTACGTGCGATTCCGCATCCTCTCTGCCGCGAAGGTTTGGAGAAATCAAGCGCCTGTTATCCTGAGCGCAGCGAAGGATCTCTGCAGTTTCCTGTGGTTCAACAACTCAGGAACAACTGCAGAGATCCTTCGCTGCGCTCAGGATGACACACTCCGACTTCCGTCACATCTTCCCAGAGGGTAGGAATTGCGGCCTGCGTGCGGCCCCGGTTTTCACCTGCCAGCGGATGAGAATCTCGGGCTTCGAAAGGTTATAATCGGTTCATGGACACCTTGAGTCCGGTCGCATCGGCGCTGGGGCTCGGCATGCTGGCCGGCATCCGGCTTTATGCCACCGTGCTGGTGGTGGGCCTGCTTCTCCGGTTCGGCCGCTTCCCTTTGCCTCCCGCCTGGCACCACGCGTCCGTGCTGGCTGACACGCGCGTCCTGGTCGTTGCAGGAATCGCCTGCGCAATCGAATTCATTGCGGACAAGATTCCTTGGGTGGACAGCGCCTGGGATTCCATTCACACCGTGATTCGCCCCGTCGGAGCCGTGCTGCTCGCGTCCTCGCTGTTCTCAAACTTGGATCCCGCTTATCAAGTCCTGCTGTTCCTCCTGGCGGGCGGCGTCGCCTTGACCGGGCACTCGGCCAAAGCCACGCTGCGGCTGGCGGTAAATCACAGCCCGGAGCCGTTCAGCAACATCGGCTTAAGCCTGGCTGAGGACGCTTCGGTGGCCGGCGGTCTCTACCTGCTTGTGAAGCACCCGTGGGTACTGGCCGGTATCGCGTTGGCCTTCCTGGCGCTGTCGGCCTGGCTCGGCCCGAGAATCTACCGCGCTTTAAGAGCAGAGTGGGCGGCGATCGCAGGCGCGCTGCGCAATTGGTTCGGGAAGGGTCGCGTACCGCAACTCACACCGGTTCAGCAACAGTGGCTCACCGAACGTTTCCCCGGGCCCGCGCCTTCCCGGCTCCTGCACGTGATCGGCACGGCGGACACGAAGGGTCTGCGCAACGCGCGCGGCACGCTTTGCCTCAGAGAGCGCGAAGCCGTGTTTTTCGCCCGCAGGTGGGGGCGGCCAGTGGCGCGCCAGATCGGTCCGCTGCATGCCGTCGAGACGAGCGAAGGGCTGCTGCTGGATCAACTCGTTCTGATCGCCGCCGATGGCACGCGATGGCGCTTCGGGCTGCTCGCCGGCCAATTGAAGCGCGCGCGCGAAGCACTAGCGGCCTCCCCGAATATCCCTTGACAGAAAGACCTCTCTTTGCGACCTTTGCGTACTTTGCGCCTTTGCGTGAAACCTGGGAACCGGCCAGGAGGCGAGCCAGACTAGTGCGAAGGGCTGTGTCGATAGCTGGCGCGGGAGTTCACGACTATGCTGGGAATGAAAAGCCTACCCAGGAGGTTCCCGGTCGGGATGCTCAGACCGGCATCGTGGATTCGAAAATCGTTGGGGCTGTCACTTTTGGTGGCAGCTACGCTTCTTGTTGGCTACGCGGGTCCAGGGAGAAGGTTGGATAAGTTCCAGTCACCCGATGGCAGGCTTACGGCGGTCGTAACACCCGCGGACAAGAAGACAGGGTTCGAGAAGTACGAAAGCCGCATTTCTATCCTGCGTAGCGGCGGCCAACTCAGCATGCACGACTTCTCATCTGATGACGGTGAGCATGGGTACGGCGTCGATCAGGCGCGATGGACGCCTGACTCGCAGTACTTCGTCTGCCAAATGAGAAATTCGGGTGGCCATTCGCCAATGTACGTTCCTGTGGTGTTCTGGAGTCGCAAGACGAATCGCTTCTATCAACTGAATGACTATACGGCGTGGCGCACGTTCGCAATTGCTGCGCATGACAAAGTGAAGGTGGATTCATGGCCAGGCTTGGCCCCCGCGACCGTCTCGCTTGGAGGCGTGAAGGAAGGGCAGGTTACGGAGTTGCGCTAGTTTTCCCGCACTGCCGGGATCTACGGCCGAGCCAACGGTAGATTCCCCCTATCCTCAGTGACGCAGGACACAGGACTGCCGAAAGGACACGGTTGTTGTGCCGTCCGCAAATCGGTAGCTCGTATCAAAAGAGCAGCTTCAATCCGAACTGGATTTGCCTGGACGTCGTGGCGGTGGCGGTGATGAGTCCCGCCGTGGAGCTAATTGCGCCACCCGAGAACAGGATCGGATTGGGAGTATCGAAGTTGGCGCGATTAAGCACGTTGAAGAATTCCGCCCTGAATTGCACTTTGATCTTCTCCGCTAGGGCAGAGTCTTTCGCGAGCGATACATCCACGTCAGCCAATCCCGGCCCACTGAACGTTCCCCTCCCCAGGTTTCCGTACGTGCCTGCGGCGGGCAGACTGAAGGCGTTGGGACTAAACCATTGAGCAGGCTTCCGGAGCAGAATCGGGCCGCTAAACGACGGATTCACGTCCGGCCGATCCGGGTTTCTTGTGTCCCCATCTCCGGAGACGTTCGAACCGTCCTGAGGAGTGAATGGGAAGCCGCTCAGCAACGTGGCGATTCCATTGGCTTGCCAACCACCGATCAGCAGGTTGACCAGACCTCTCGCGCTTCCCGGCCGATGCTTATTGCGGCCAAATGGAAACTCGTAGTGTGCGGAAATGCTCCCCTGGTTAGTTACGCTCAACGCCGAACGTCCCCAGTCTCTGCGCGGATCATTCCGGTCCAACACCATCTGCGCCTGGTTGTTCGCTTGGGCGCCCGTTAAAGCGGAGTTCATGTCGAGATTTTTCGCCCAGGTATAACCAGCCCGGAATTGCAAGCCTTGAGCAAGGCGCCGGACAATCTCAAGCTGCAGCGCGTTGTAACTGCTGTTTCCCTCCGTATACCAGAAGAATCCGGCGGACAGGTACGGATTGGGCCGCGACCCAACCGGAACGTACTGGGTGCCGTTCGCCGCGACACTTCTGGCCGTGCCCACTCCGCCGGCCTGGCAGCCGTTTGCATCGGAGCAGATCTCGGCCGGGATAGTATTGGGATCGACGCTTAAGAGCCCGTGATAACCAAACGATCCGTCGTAGACGGCGCGAACCAGCGTGTTCGAGCTGGCCTGCCGTTCGACAGAGATGCTCCACTCCTCGACGGTGGGAGTCTTCGCATTGGCTTGCACTCCCTGCGGCGCATAAACGGTGCAAGGCGCAGCAACGCCCGGCCCGCAAGACGGTGCTGGCGGCAGGTTGGGCAGGATCGGCACGATCGAGGAGAGCGGAACGTGCGAGAACGAGACGGAGCCGTTATAAGGCGGGAGCGCGTTGAGCAGGTAGCTGAGATCATCCAGCAAGGAGTAGTGGATGCCGAACCCGCCGCGTATGGCCGTCCTTCCCCTTCCCCAGGGGTCCCAGGCCACACCGAGGCGCGGGCCAAGCAGCGACTTCGCGTTGTTCTCAGTGAATGCCGAATCGGCCAGGCGCGGATTGGTCTCGAGTATTCCATTCGCACCTACAAGATAGTTCGCAGCCCTTCCACTTACTTCGTTCCAACCGCTGGTGAATTCGTCCCGCAGTCCCAGCTCAAAGCTGAGATTAGGCCGTAACTTGATGGTATCCTCGAAGTACCAGGCGCCGAACAGGCTTCTCCAACCCAACTCGGTGGGCGTGGGTACCGCTTGGAAGCTGCTCACGGTTCCCTGAAGGAACGTCTGCAAGTTCGTAAAGCTGGCTTGACCCACTTGACGTGAAGCGGTGTCTTCGTTGTCCTGAACCCGCTGGGACCAAACTCCCAGGCTGAGCTGATGCACGCCCTTGATGATGTGCAGGTCATCGGAAGAGGTAAACAGGTTTCGGCCATTCCAAGCTCGCGCGGCGTTATTCGGTCCGGCGGAAGTGATCGCGGAAGCCCCGGTCGTGGTCACGCCGCCCCCGATGACAATCCCTCCCGGCCCGCGCCCCGTGACGAACGAAAGGCTGGACGGAAAATCGACGAAAGAGAACGGCTCGAAGTTGAACCCGGCGCGGGAGAAGCCGGCCAGGAATACGTTCAGTAGTTGGGGTGAGAAAACATGCGTCTCCTGGAAACTTGCCACCTGGCTGCGCAGCGCCAAGGCCGATCCGAACAAAGGATCGGCCAGGGGCGCCAAGCTGTTTCCATCGTCTAACGTGTAGGCTGCCGAAAGAGAATCCCCGCTGCGGATCGGAGCGTCAGCCCGCAGCGTGCCGAAATCCTCTCGAATAGATTCCCGTGGATTGTAGTAGGCCAGCGCCGTTCCACTCCTCTGACCGTTGACGAGCAGCTCCGGGCCATTCGGCTGAGGCCAGAAAGCCATGTAGGGCAGTATCGCCGCGTCGAGGCCGGGGACCGGTGCGTAGATGCCGGAGGCGTTCGGCAGCGAGCCTTGCCGTGCCAGTTGGTCAGGGACAACACTCACATCGCTGACCGCCAGGCTTTGCCGGAAGCCTTCGTAGTTGCCAAACAAGAACAACTTCCCGGGCTCGAGTGGCCCTCCCAGCGATCCACCGAATTGATTTCTCCGAAAGGGCGGAACAAATCCCTGGTCGAAGAAGTTGCGCGCATCCAACGCGCTGTTTCGGAGGAACTCAAAAAGCGACCCATGCAAGGTATTGCTGCCGGACTGCGTCACGACGGCAACCTGCGCTCCGGCGCGCTTGCCGTACTCCGCCGGGTAGGCGCCGGTGAGAACGTTGAACTCCCTGACGGCGTCGATGCCCAGCAGTTGCCCGCTGACGCCGCCGGGGGTAATAGCGAGTTGGCTCGTGCCCGCGTACTCGATTCCGTTCAGCAGGAATAAATTTTCGTACGTCCTGCGTCCATCCACGGAGAATGTGTTCCCGTTGCTGGTGACGGTCTCAGGGCTTTTCAAGGCGCTGAAGTTGAGGGTCCCCGGATTCAGTGTGAGCAGGTTATCAAAACTGCGGCCGTTCAGCGGCAGTTCTTTGATCTCGCTCTCTCCCACCAGACCGGAGACCGAGGTCACGCTGGTGTTGACCAGGAGATTGCCACCGGAAACGGTCACCTCTTGTTTGACCTCGCCGACCTCCAGCCGCAAGTTCGCCACGGCCCGCTGCCCCACTTCGAGTCTGATTCCCGTGCGAACCGTCGTCTTGAAGCCTTGCTTCCCGGCCTTCACCTCGAAGGGCCCGACCGGGAGCGAAAGAACCGTATAGGCGCCCGACGCGTTTGTGGTCACAAGCCGGACAACTCCGGTCTCGAGACTTTTCACCGTGACCGTTGCGCCCGAGACGGCGCCGCCCGACGCGTCCTCGACAAGGCCGGAAACTGTGCCGGCCACCTGCGCCCGTGCGGGCATCGTAATGAGCAACATGGCCATCGCCCAGATTCTTGGTCCAGCACGGCGCTGTTGAACCCCTCGAGCTGTCATCCTGAGGAGTCCGTCAGCCGACGGACGACGAAGGATTTCTGTAGTTGCATGAAAATACAACTGCCGCGATTCTTCGCTTCGCTCAGAATGACAGGACATAACGCTATTCGCCGAAACCCTCTGAACCTGAATATACCTTGCGACTGTTGCGAGGGTCAATTTGCTTCCCGAATCCGCACGCGTAAGTCGCTCAATGAGCTTGAAACTTCCAGATTAGAATGCCAGACTGTGTGTTCAGCCCGCGGAGCGGGCGGAAGAAAGTAGTTCACGGCGAAGGCCGCATGGGAGGTAACCTAAGCACCCTCTCTGGGTCCCGAAGGGACCCAATATCATTAGCCGTAGGTGCAACCTACGGAACGTGCGTCCACCTGGAGTTGACCAACCCCGAAGGGGTTGAACGAAAGCACATTCGACCCCTTCGGGGTCGCCGGAAACTGGAGGATGATGGCTAACGGCCCGTAGGTTCCACCTACGGCTAATGAAATTAATGCCCTTCGGGCATTCGCTGTCCGGGAGGAGTTAAATGCCTAACGCTGTAGAATCCGGGCGTAAACGACCCATCGAGCACGGCGACTGGAACATGGCCTTTTTATTTCCCGGGGAAGTGGCCGCGGCGCGGGAACGCAATGGTTTGGTGTTGCTTCCGCTGGCTCCTCTCGAGTGGCACGGACCGCACCTGGCGATGGGCTGCGACAACCTGCTGGCGCACGCTTTTGCCCGCCGCCTGGCTCGCGAATTCCAATGTCCGTATTTCCCGCCGCTGTTCGTCGGCACGGAGAGGGAGCGCCATCCGAACATGCTCGAGTCGCTGGGATTCGCCCGCGACGCTTTCATTGAGGGAATGGATTTCCCCAAGAATTCGGTGGCTAGCGCTTACTTCCGTGAGGAAGTGTTCGCGGCGGTCGTGCGGGACGCTCTCCAAATCCTTTTCGGACGCATGCGTTTCAGCCGCGTGTTGATTGTGAACGGGCATGGCGCGGACAACCAGCGCGCGGTGCTTGACCGGCTTTGCCTCGAATTCAACGCCGGCCGCGCCCCAAGGCGAGTAAGGTGGGTTTACCCAGGCTTTCCGCGCTCACTCATCGCCGGAGCAATCGGCCACGCGGCGGCGGAGGAGACTTCCATGCTCGAGGCCACTTGGCCGGGCTCGGTCGATCTTTCCCGGCTTCCCGCCACGGGCAAGCTGCACAACGTGGATTATGCCATCGTCGACGGAGAGACCTTTGACTGCGCGCCCACGCCCGATCACACTCTGCGCGAGGAGCAGGACCCGCGCACCCATTTTGATCCCGGATGGGGAGAACAGCAGGTTGAGCAGGCAGCCCGGGAGGTGATTGAGGAAGTCAAAGCGGAGTGGTTTCAGGCGTCCTGCTGAGGGTCACATAACATCGTGCCGGATCAACCCCCTCACCTGTCCGTCCGCTGACGGACACCCTCTCCCCCAAGGGGGCGAGGGCATAAACTCGGATCGCCGTTTTTCTTTGCGAGCTTTGCGTGCTTTGCGCCTTGGCGTGAAACCGGCCCTTCAGCTCACACCCACAAGAATGACTGCAATGAACCCCAAGGCCAGGCCGATGGCGGTCGGCGCACTCAGCCGCTCGCCGAACATCAGCCGGCCGGCCAGGGCGACGACGAAAATCGAGCCACCGATGGCGATGGGAAACACCACGTGTCCAGGAACGCCCCGATTCAGTGCCACTGCCATGGCCACTTGCCCGCCAATGCTCAGGGCTCCCGCCAGCGCGCCCCAAACGACTTCGATCTTCCCCAAGCGCATCCCTTTCCAGAACATCGGCAGGGCTATGGCCGCTAAGCCGCTGGCGTACCACACCGTGAGGTAGGGGTATTTGATGGTCTCGGGAAGGCCCCAAGCCGCGATCATCTTGAGGCCAAAAGCACTCATCCCGTTGGTGAGAAGTATGACGAGCATCAGCAAGAACCACATGGCGAACTCACGCTCCTCCTGCAGGATTGCGCCCGTCGTCGCGCCTTTCGATCACCTGCCCCCAGGACAGGAAAACGATGGAGACCAGCACCAACCCCAGCGCCACGACCTTCATAGCGGTCAGTTGCTCGTGGTACATCCAAACGGAGACGGCCGCCGGAACGCCCGCTGAGAGATTCATCATCAGCCAGCCTACCGTGACTTTGCCAAAGCCGATCGAAATCTGAAAAGCCAACGAAGCCACGGCCGCGCAGATTCCAAAAATCACCGCAATCACAAACACCTTGGTTGGGATGTGGCCGCCTGGCTTGAGAAGCAGAGTCCTGACCAGCATGAACAGGGCCGGCCAGGCATATGCCGAGACGACTAATCCCGCGGCATCGGCTTTCCTTCTCTCGGCAGCCTTCAACGCCGTGCCCAACAGGCCAAAGGAAAGACCGCCCAGAAAACTAAGTAAAATGCCCACGGCAGTAACTCCTTCCGCTCCTTCGCTAGTCTCCCGGGCCGGTCATGATGATAATCCTGGAGCGCCAATCTCGTACTCACTCTGCACCAAACCGCCGCTATAGCTACGCGTTCGAACGTGGCGAAGGCTGATGTCGCGCGGCAGGGGGCCAAATAACGGGATGCCTGCTCCGATCAGCACCGGCACGCGCGTGATCACTAACCGGTCAATCAGTCCAGCAGCGAGGAATCGTTGAATGGTAATGCCGCCATCGATGTACGCGTGTTTTAAGCCGCGGGACTCGAGCTGCTTTACGACTTCGGCTGGCTCCCCCGACATCTGCTCAACCGCGGCGCCTTTGACCGATGAGGAATCCAGCGGACGGCTGCTTAGCACCACCACGCGCCTGTTGCCGTAAAGTGACAGGCCTCCGAGTTTCAGCACGACTTCGAAGGTCCTCCGGCCGATCACGATTACATCGACGCTAGCGAGGAACTCTGCGAACCCGTGGGGCTCTTGCCCACCGGCGTCCAAAAAGTCGAGCCCGTCGTCCGGGCGAGCCAGAAAGCCATCGACGCTCACTCCGCAGAAAACCGAGAGTTTCATGTCGCCCCCCTGATTTGAACGATTTAGCCAGGATTTCCGTTTTCGCTTTTTGCCCGCAGGGATTATACATCCAACCACCTCCGAGTATATACTAACGCTCCCCCACGAGGGGCCGCGAAGATCGCATCCGCGGCTCCCTCACGCCATAACCGCGGAGGCACAAACTATGTCGCGTATCGCTGCTTACGTCGTTTTCGTAGTCGCTTTGTCGCTGTTCCTGGCAACGGCGGTTCGCAACCCATCGATTTCCTACGCCGCCCCGCAAGCCAGCACCAAAGGCTTTCACTGGCCGGAGGGCAAGCGCGTGGCCGTCAGCCTTTCTTTCGACGACGCTCGCGCCAGCCAAGTCGACGTCGGGCTGGACGTCATCAACCCCACCGGCGTCAAGGTAACCTTCTTCGTCACCACCAACAGCGACGCGCTCCACTCCAAGCTCGAGGGCTGGAAGCGCGCGCTCTCGAGCGGCCATGAGATTGGAAACCATACCGTGAATCATCCTTGCACCGGCAATTTCCCGTGGTCATTTCACAACGCCTTGGAGAATTACACGCTGGAACAGATGTCCCAGCAGCTTGACGATTCCAACGCCGTGATTCAGCAGCTTCTGGGCGTGCGCGCCACGACCTTCGCCTATCCCTGCGGCCAGAAGTTTGTGGGCAGAGGTCCCGAGCTGAAAAGCTACGTGCCGCTGATCGGCCAGAAGTTCCTGGTGGGGCGCGGGTATATGGACGAATACTACAATGACCCGGTGTTTTGCGACTTGGCCCAGGCCAGCGGAACAGCCTTCGACGGCACGGACTACATCAACATGGTCAAACACATCAACAAGGCCGCCGAGCAGGGCGGTTGGGTCATTTTCGTCGGCCACGATATCGGCCAAAAGGCCTTTCAGGTCACCGATACCATCGCCCTCGCCGCGCTCTGCAGGTATATGCAGGACCCCGCCAACGGCGTCTGGGTCGACACCGTCAAGAACATCGGCGAATACCTTGTGAAGCAACGCCATTGACTGCCTTCGACGCCGCCGCGCGGAGACGAGGTCCCCGGTCGCTAAACCTGGGCTAACGACAGATCCTAGCCCAAGCCGGGAATGTCGTATTCGCCCAATTGCAGCGGGTATTTTCCATATTCTCGAACCAGCTTGACCACGTAATCATAGCTCTTGCCTGGGACGCTGCTGGGGACGGAATGATCGGACTGGAAGATGAAACCCCCGCCTTTCGCCGCATTGAGCTTCGTCAGCACTGCTCGCTTCAACTCGTTGCAGTCCCCGGCCGCCCACACGATGACGTCCATGTTGCCGCAAAAACCCATACGATGGCCGAAGCGGCGCCGCAATTCGACCACGTCCAAGCCCGCCTTGGCTTCCAGCGGATTGTAAGCCTCGATGCCGATTTCGATGAAGTCCTCGTAGATGCTGGAGGCATTGCCGCATCCGTGATAGATCACCGGCAAGTCGTGCGCGTGGCACTCCTCAACCAGTGCTTTCACGCCCGGCTTGAAGTATTTCCGCCAATAAGCAGGCGAGAAGAACATGCCATTCTTGTACGCCACGTCGCCCCAGACCACCATGCCGTCGAGCAAGCCGCCGGCCGCTTTGATCTGCGCCTTTGCGATCTCCAGGTTAAAGGCGTTGATCCGCTCCACGAACTTTCCGATTTCTTCAGGGTACAGGCCGATCCAAAGCATGGCGTTTTCCGAACCGATAATGCGCCAGAGCATCTCGTGCGCCTCGCAAACTCCGCCAAAGATCGGGAAGTCCGGCCAGGCAAGCTTCAGGCGATCTATAAAGGGATCCAGATTGCGCGTAAACCCGTCGCCCACTCCGTTGATCTGGTCGTCACCTCCGCGGAAGTAGCGACGTTCGTCCCACGGGTCGTGGAACTCGAAAGCCTCCATCTTTTCGACTGTGTCGGTTTCAAAACTCAGGAAATCCGGCATGGGGTACGCCAACTTTTTCCGGATGAGCGCTCCGAAGCCGGTGCGGACGACGACTTCTTCATCGTTTTCCGCAACGATCTCAAAGGGCTTGATGTGGGGATCCAGGTTGGGATTGAACTGCATCCAATCGAGGTCGTAGTACCGGTAAATATCGGTGTCCGGCTCGAGGCCGAGTTCCTCGCGCCAGCGGGCGAGGAAGCGTCCCCAGAAGAAATCGCTGATCGGCACGCGATCCGGCTCCTGATGGCGTAGCGTTTTCTTCATGCGCTCCAGTTTCGCCAGGCAGTTTGTGCTCCTTTGCATGTTCATTCACCTTTCATACATTCTCATTCATCCAGACCGTAGATCCGAATCGCATTGCCGTGCAGAAGTTGGCGCTGGAGCCTCCCGACCGTGATGGGCGAGGCTTTATCGCCGGTTCAGAAAATGTAAGGCAGGACTCGCGCGGTGTGCCGGGCATATTCCGCGTATTCAGGATACATGTCGCGCAGGAGACGCTCTTCCCCATACATGCGGACGCCCAGCAAGGCGCTGGCCAGCAAGGCAACGAGCATGGATCTTCCTGAAGGGTGCGCCGCAATGCCCGCCCAAACGAAATACAGAACGGCTGAATAGATCGGGTGGCGAAGCCACCGGTACGGACCGCGGGTGACAAGTCCGCCCGAGGTGGGGTTGGCGGCCGCATGGAAACTCCGCCGGCCGAAGGTCAGCCGCGCCCAGATCATCAGCAGAACCGCCAGGACTTGAATGCCAATCGTCACCGGTCCTGCGCCCAGCAGGACTTTCTGGAAAGCCAGCCAAACCAGGCACACCGCCGCTCCCAGGAATGCGAACACCGAGATGCGCTTCAGACTCATCGACAGTCCAAGCCCCCTTCCCGTGGCGACTACCGTGCCGAATTCTAGCACGGGGTTGCAACACCGCGTTCTTTTCCTTTCGCTTTCTTCATCGCGTGCGGCGAATAGATAGTTTAGTATGTATGCGCCTCGAATAACATGCTGGAGCGAACTGGGGTAGTGTCCTAAATGTGTGTTGCCCGGTGTCTGAAACTCGAAGCTGGTCCTTGCCTGCAACTCACAGCCCCGAAGGGGCGGCCTAGCAAAGCCCAGGCCAACGGCCTGGGACACGGTGCGGTTTTCCAGGTCGAGCACTGAAGGGGCGACCTACGGAATGCGCAGCTATCACGCCCTTTCAGGGCTTGAGGCGGGAAATGAAATACCCTCTTACCGCTTCCACCCAGGCCGTTGGCCTGGGCTTTGCTGGGCCGCCCTTTCAGGGCTGAGAGATCACAGGCAATGACCAACCCACATTTAGGACACTACCCGAATTGGCGCATACCTGAAGAACGCAGTAGACGCCACCCGGAGTCTCCCAACGAACCAGACCGGAGTCAGCATATGAAAACCATTTCCGCGAAGCGCCTCACGGCGAAAATACGAGCCACCGTGTTCGCGTTGTCAGCGACGCTCGTGGCGTGCACTCAACTGCCGGCTGCGCCTCCGCAAGCTGCCGGCGGTCGCGCGGCGGCTTACCCCGTGAAGGTCAGCTCGAACGGCCGCTATCTGGTCGATCAGAAGAATGTTCCCTTCCTGATCGTTGGCGATACGCCGCAAGGATTGATGGGACGCTTAACCGAAGCCCAGGCCGAATTCTACTTTGCCGACCGGCAGGCGCACGGATTTAATACGCTGGGGTGGATTGACGTGGCCTGCGCCGGCTCGGACTATCGCGACAACAAAGAGGGAAGCACGCCGGATGGCATTCGGCCTTTCACCGGATTCGTTTCCGGCGGGAACGATTTCACGCATTACGATCTGACCAAGCCCAACGAGGCCTACTTCGCCCGGCTCGACCGCGTGGTCACCCTTGCGGCGAACCACGGCCTGCTGGTCTTCATCGACCCCATCGAGACGATCGGGTGGCTTCCCACGCTGCGCAACAACGGGCTTGCCTCCGCCTACTCCTACGGACAGTATCTCGGCCGGCGCTACAAGCGTTTTACGAACGTCGCCTGGTTGAACGGCAATGACTTCAATAGCTGGAAGGATTCCAAGGATGACGCCTTGGTTCAGGCGGTGGCTAAGGGAATCAAATCCGAGGACCCGGCACACCTTCAAACCGCCGAACTCAATGTGTGCACAAGCTCTACCTTGGACGATCCTACCTGGGCGCCGATTATTTCCCTGAACGCCACGTATACTTACTCGCCCACTTATATGCAAATGCTCCACAGCTACAACCAATCGCCGGTCGTGCCCACCTTCCTGGTTGAGGCGCACTACGATTGGGAGGACGTGGGCAAGCCGCCGGATTTTGGCACGCCCTCGGTACTCCGCCGCGAAGAGTATTGGACCATGCTGACCGGCGGAACAGGGCAATTCTACGGCAACAAGTACACCTGGAGTTTACCTCCCGGTTGGGAGTCGCATATCGATACGGTGGGGGTGACGCAGCTTACGATCTGGAAGACCTTCTTCTCTTCCCTGCCCTGGCAGGACTTGGTCCCAGACCAGGACCACAAGGTGGTGACCAGCGGCCTGGGAACGTACGGCACTCTCGACACGCGCGTCAGCCAGAGCGATTATTGCACGGCCGCCAAGACTCCTGACGGTTTCTACGTCATCGCCTACCTGCCCACGGCGCGAACCATCACGGTCAACATGGCGAATTTGAAGGCGCCTGCCCATGCCGCGTGGTTCGACCCTACGAATGGGGCGTATACAAAGATTCCCGGAGGGCCGTTTGCCAACGCTGGGACCCGGCAATTCACGCCCCCCGGTAAGAACCACGAGGGAGCCGACGACTGGGTGCTGGTGCTGGATGCGTCGGGATCTTCCCGGCGTTAGCCCGCATTTCGCATCTCGGCCCGAGAAGACAGGAAGGGCAGGGCTTTAGAGTCTCTATGAAAACCTCATTTGGGGTGTCATTCCGAGCCCTTCGCTGTCATCCTGAGCCCTTCGCTGTCATCCTGAGCCCTTCGCTTGTCATTCTGAGCGGAGCGAAGAATCTCGCCCTGCCGCTCAGGGTAAACTCCGCGAGGAATCTTGCCCTGAATGTTTTCCAGCCAGTGCGAGATTCCCCTCGCCTGCGGGTCTCCTGAAAATCGCCCTTGCCGGCCACTGTAGGGGCACGCCATGGCGTGCCCCTACTGCGTAGCAATCCGGTGAAGCAACGGTGGGTGAAGAAGCCCGGCGATTGGCGGTGGTCGAATTGGAGGTATTATCTTCTGAGGGGCGCTTCACTGCTGGCGATGGACAGAGTGCCGTGAGAACGGGACGGGGGCCTGAGCGCTGCGAGGGGCGCATACATCCTGACAAAGAACGTCAGGACGTATGCGCCACCCGCCGAACAGTGGAATCCCAATGCCCGGAGACCGCAGGGCTGCGCCCTGCGCCAGCCCCGGCACCACCCGCGCTCAATTCGGAGGAAAAACTTCAAATGTACAATCCTTGGCACCGCTCGCGTTGGCTTGTGCCGCGAGCCGCACCGCCTCTTCTTTCTCAAAGAGAGCTGCCTCGGCAGCCACCGCGTTCCAATCCTGTGCCGAGATCTTTTCCATTGTGTCCAAGGAAGAGCACTTAGTCTGCAGGTAGAGACGGTAGGGGAATGACGATGCCTTCAAGAGGACGATATATTTCATCTTTTATTGCCTTGCCCATAGAAATCGTGAGATTCGATGCCATACACTTGACATTTCTCCGCTTATTCATCACCTCTCAGTGCCATTTCGCCTAAAATGTCAACCGAGAGAATGAACCTACCACGCCCGTTGGAAAACCACCAAACCAACTGGAACATCCCATGCCTGACTTGGCCCTCGACTGAAAATGTCATTAGCTGAATCATACCATTGAACAATATGTTTATTCGCCTGTACTCGTGCGAGCGCCTGACTCTGAGTGATTCCAAAAGAAGTGAAGACAAGAAGCGCTGTGGCGAATTCCAACTGTGCGTCATTGGGGCTCCCAACGCTCGTTCGTGCAATCATTGACAAAACGTCTGCCTTACGCACCAGCCCGAAGAGTTTTTCCTCGTCCAATTTGCCACCCAAACAGACAGTTTCATTCAAGGAGCGGGAGGTCAATGGAATCTCTCCAAATTTGCTGCTGTCGAAGCTCATAATGAAGTTCCCCCAGAATAAATATGATTCTCCGCAAACATTGACAGAGCAATTGCGCCTGCAACAGACTCCTCAAGGTTATCAATATAATTCAGAAAGTGCTTGCTTTAGGCTGACAGCCTCAACGTCGTCGATTGCCTTCTGGACCCCTCCTTCTGATACTCCCGCCCTAGATTTTGCCTTCTCTCTTGCAAGTGGTATTACTTTCTCAACCTGTTCTGCTGTCAAATACATTGAGATTTCCAGTGGGTTGGATACTTCTCTGCCAGTTGCAAAATCCAGAAACACCCAACGATGGGTTAAGCTACACCTATAGCGCATAACATACTTCGAGCTGTTTGATTCACTGTTCAATGTGCTCATCTCTGCTCTCCCGTGGTTTGAGGGTGACGAAATAACGAGTGCATATTATTGCGCGCGCGGCGCATGCACTGTGTTTTGCGTGTGCGACCGGATCCGTCGCATTGAGACCTGTCGCGGCGGAGGGTTCGTTAGAATCGCGTCGTCGCGCTTCGGTGCCACTAAAACTAGACCAAGACTGAGCACAAGTCAAGATCGCTGTGAGATGGACAGCAACTTCGGAATGTTAAGGAGGAAGGGTGTCAAAGGAGGAAGGGTGAAGGAGGAAGGGTGTCAGGAAGGAGGAAGGGTGTCAGGGAGGAAGGGTGAGGGAGGAAGGGTGTCAGGTACCCTTTTCATCCAGGTACCCTTTTCATCGAAGGACGGGGCTGGCGCGGAGCGTAGGTCCGCAGTCTCTGTTCATTCCGGCTCCACGCAACGCAGGGCTTCGCCCTGCGCCGGCCTCGGTAGGGGCGGTTCGCGAAACGCCCCTTTCAAAGCCCAGCAAGTCGCACGATCAGGGGACGGCAAGCCGTCCCCCTACAGCTTGTAGGGGTAGGGCTTGCCCTACCCTCACATGGCAAAGTGGTATACAGTTACCACTTTGCTATTGACAATAAGTTGCTCCTCTGGTAGGCTGTAAGGGCTGTGAACGTACGTCCCACCTCGCGTGGGGACGGCTCGCCTGCCGCCCCTGCTTCCAACTTTCCGATTCATGGAGTTACTATGTCCTTACTCAAATCTACTTGTCTTACTCCCCAGCGGCTTGACGCCGCTCGGCGCAATTCGCAGCGCTCCACCGGGCCTCGCAGCGAGGCCGGCAAAGAGCGCATGAAAATGAACGCCCTCAAGCACGGCTGTGATGCCGCGCCTGAAAACGAGGCCGCCGTCATGCGCGCCCTGGGCGAAGATCCCGAACGGTATGCCGCCTTGCAACGGGAACTCGCCACCGCTTACGGCCCCGGCGACGCCCTCTGGGACCACCAAGTCGCCGACCTGGGCAAGCTCTACTGGCGTCGCAACCGGATCGAGCGCATGGAGACGGGCCTGATGCGGGACGCCCTAGAGGCGGTCGAGGAGCGGCGGCGCGGTCTCGCACGGGCCCTTGCTGACGTGACCTTCGAACCCTCCCAGTGCGAGGCAGTGGCGCCCGACCTGCCCCAGCCCACAGACCCCTTGGTGCGGCTGCGCCTGCTGATTTCGCTTTGGGGGGTGATTCGCGAGCAGGTGCGGCGGCGGCACTTCTCGCTGCCCCACCATAAACAGATCGAAAGCTACTACCAGGGTGAGTTGGGGTGGAGGCCCCGTCAGATCGTCCACCTGCTGGCGCTCTTGTACGACTGGGCGTACCTCTGCCAGAAGAAGGACCAGGCAAAGCTCGACCAGTATGTGAAGGATACGTTCGGGGACGAGGCGGGGCGGAAGGGACGCTACCAGGAACTGGAGCGCCTGCTGGAGGAGCAGATGGCGGCGGTGGAGGCGGCGTTCGCGGAGGAGATGAAGGCGCAGGAGGAGAAGGACGCGATTGCGCGGGACTCGTGCCTCGCTCCGCAGGACGAGAGTGCGAACATGGTGCTGCGCCTGGAAATGGCGCTCGACCGGGCAATCGACCGCAAGGTGAGAATCCTGCTGACCATGCGCAAAGAACACGCGCGCGAGTGTAGAGGCGGTTCGCGAACCGCGCAACCGGAGGCCAGCCCTCCCGGCAATGAGCCGGACGACCGCGCAGCCGAGGAACTGAGTAAGGTCGTGGGGCTCGAGGGTGCCGAAGTAGCGCCGAACTTCAGTTCGGCAGGTGCTGACCCTTCGCTCGGCTCAGAGCAGACTCTGAAGGTCAGCGCTACGAATCATGGGACAGAAAGTCCGGCAGAGGAGAACGCCGGCGAAACCTCAAAATCGCCGGAACAAAGCCAGGATGTCATTGAAAACAAAGCACCGGCCGCAGAGGGGGTGAGCGTATGAGGCGTGGTGCGGGCGGCCCGCCCGCTGTGGCACGGGCATCTTGCCCGTGCCCCGCTGGGGCGGGACGCCCCAGCGACAGCGGCCGGGACGGCCGCACCACAGCTCGCGGGCAGAATGTCCACTCCACAGCGGGCGGGACGCCCGCACCACACCTGTGCACTGTCAGCGGGCGGTCATTGCCGGTAGGTTGATATGCGACGGACGCTCCTTGTCGTGGTAGACGGTATTCAGCGCCGTGATCGCGTGTGTCTCGTAGCCGGAACGTTCCCCGGTATTGGGATTGACATCGAAAAAGGGAAAGTTGCTGCTCGAGATGTCCACCCGGATGCGATGGCCGGTTCGGAAACGGTTGGCTACGCCCACCAAGTCAATGGTCACCTTGCGGATTTCGCCGGGTTTCAGCAGCGTCCGCGCGGAAGCGTAGTCTCCCGAACTGACCCGGCTAATCCGGTCGGCAAGGTTCATCGCGTATCCCCAAGGGTAGTCACGATTGGGAGGAGCGACATCGACGAGCTTGGCCGTGAAATCCGTGTCCGGCGCCGAGGAGGAAATCCAGAGATCGACACTCACCGGCCCGGCGATCTCCAGGTCGGACGTGAGGGGCAGCGTTTGGAACACCAGGACGTCGCGCCGCGAAGCCAAGGGGAGGTCGTTGTCGCAGCCAAAGATGCTGACACGGCAACGCTGGTCGCGAGGACCTGCGGGCGAGAGGTCTTTGCCGGAATCAATCTGCCCGCCGATCGTGGGAACCGGGTTCCGGGGGTCGAACGAGTAAGTGTTTGCAGTCTCGCTGCCGGGCCGCTGTTCGCTCAAACTGCCATCGCCGTGCAGGTAGTAGGCTCGCGTAGTTGCCTCCGGAGGGGGCCAGGCCGTGGTGGCGAGCCAGCGGCCGCCGTCCTCCATGAACCCTTTATCGTTGCGCAGGCCGCTGCCGCCGCCCATAACGAAGACCCGCACACGAGATTCCTCGAGGACGCCGGTGGTCTTGCCCGCGAGAACCTGATCGAACCAGCGCTGCTGCTCCGCGATCATGTCGACTTCGGCGGCAGCCCCGAAGTCGACAGCGCCCGAGGCGCGCGGACCGATTCCGTGCACCCAGGGGCCCATCAGGAGCTTGGTGGGAGACTTGTGCCGGGAAGCCAAACCCAGGTAGTTGTGAAGCGTGCCCCGTTCGAACAGGTCGTACCAACCGCTCAGGAAATAGACGGGAATATCCGGATATTGGTCATAAGCACTCTCAAAGTCGAAGCCATTCTGCTTCCAGTAGTCGTCATAGAAGGGATGGTCGACGAAGTCCTGAAACCAGCGCTGATTCACCGGGTCGAGCAGCAGCGGCGAGGCGTTAGGGCGGAACGGATACGCACGCAGCCAGCTTCCCATCTGATCGTGCAGGATCTCAAGCATCGCAGCCTTCAGGGCTGGATCTTGTTCGGCTTCCTGGCCGGTGGAAGAGAGGATCAAAGGATAGACGAGATTGTGCAACAACGTGAAAGCTCCGCCGCGGTAAGCGCCCTCGTCGAAATAATTGGAAGTGCCGACCATGACAAACATTGCGGCCAGGTGGGGCGGA
>Ga0326727_10006405_pt1 | contig 32333 bp, 22 predicted proteins | sample MB2enrmetagenome_FD_207643 | JGI IMG/M metagenome (GOLD analysis project Ga0326727, IMG submission 207643) | Lab enriched peat soil microbial communities from McLean, Ithaca, NY, United States - MB29MY | ecosystem: Environmental > Terrestrial > Soil > Wetlands > Peat | place: USA: New York...
TGAGTTGCAGTAGGCCAACGATGTCGCCGCCTGCGCGGATGGGAATCAGCGCCACCGAACAATACCCTTGATGAGTACAGACGTTGCGCGGATGAAGCCTCGGGTCCTGGTTGGCCGGAAGATCCAGTAAGGGCAGCGAGTTGTTTGTCCAGCAACTTCCTCCCTGGGTAAAAAGCGAGTTCGCCGGATCGGTCCGCCCGGAAATGACCAGGCCGCAGGTGCACTCCAGGCTGATGTTGCCGTCCTTGTCCCGGGCCACCAGCGTATTTTCCGTGCCCAAAAACTCAGGGGAAAAGCCGCTCTGGACAAAGTAGGGGAAGTCGTCGCCGCTGCGCAATCGAATCCCGACAGCGTCGAGGCCGGTTTCCCGCTTGATGGCCGCAAGTATTTTGTTGACCACTTCGGTTACGCCCAGCGGTTCATTGAGAATCCCCAGGATTTCAGCGGAAAGCTGCTGGTTGCGTTCCGCCCGCTTGCGCTCGCTGATGTCGCGCACAAAGGCGAAGCCGTATTCCTTCCCATCGAACTCCCGGTAGTTCGCAGTGATCTCCACCGGGAAAACGGCTCCCTGTTTGGTTTCGTGCTGGGATTCAAAGACGATCGCGCCCCGCGTCTTGATCCCCGCCCATGACGCCCTCCAAGCCTCTTCCGTCAACTGCGGATTTATGTCCCAGATCGGCAGGCAAAGAAGCTCCTCGCGGGAGCGTCCCAAAGAACGGCAGGCCGCCTCGTTGACATAGACGAAATGGCCTTGTGAATCCACCCAAAATATGGCGTCCGAGGCATGCTCCACCGAGAATTGCGTCAGCCGAAGTTCCTCTTCGGCCCGCTTGAGCTTGGCGATGTGTCGTTTTGGGCTTCCGGCAGGGCTCATGGGATCGATTCAATACCAACGCGGGGCATCCGCAGCTTTTGTTGGGAAGCAGACTTCATCTCAACTTATCGGCGTATTTGTCTGAAACATCAATCGAACCCTCCAGAAGGCTCGCTAAAATGCCTGCCAACGGGTGTCTCAACCCGCCCGAAAGCCGTACTTGTCCGCCGCTAGCGTCGTTTCGATGGTAATCGACGGAATGGACGCCCCGGTCAAAACGGCGTCAAGTGTGCCAGTGTGCCAGAGTGGAAAGTGCAAGACCAACCACTACGAATGAGGGGAGCGTCCGAAATGAAGGTGATTCGGGCGCGCAAGCGGGTCGTAGAGGCCGAGGAGGGTACGCCCATCAAGCTTAAGAGTTGGCAGCGAACGGCGAAATGTCGCTTAACTGGCTGGCTCAGCCGAGGGCTCCACTCCCAAACCTGAGACCTGACACCTGAGACCTGACACCGGATCTAGTTCAACTGCTCGTCCAGAGACCGGTGCCGCGGACGCCCCGGGTGAGCACTGATGCCGCGGAATTTGTGGTAAAGTGCGTGCAAGTCTTCGCTCAAGAGCCGCACTACCTGCATGCAGAAATCGCCGCGTTCACGGAGAAATTCCAGGAACTCCTCGCGCGGAATGAAGGCCGCTGTCGTTTCGTCGCCCGCTTCAGCCGTGATCCGATGCTTTTCCCCGGTCATGCACTCGCTCAGCCCGAGCATGGTTCCAGGACCGACGACTTCCAGAAGCTGCCTTTGACTCTGACCGGCCGGCAGCAGGACGCGAACCTCGCCGCTCTCCACCAGGTAAACGCCCGTGACTGCGGAACCCTGCTGAAACAGCGTGGCGCCTTTGCGGAACCGCTGAACCGATTTGATTCCGCGAAGAGCCTGCAACAGATCGGGACTCAAATTACCCGGTGTAGGCTGCGACGACACAATGTCACTCCTTCTTGCCTTAGCCTATCCTGCATACACCCGGCGCCGCAAACTGTGATTTGGATCACGGTTCCAGGCGGCAGGCAAGAAAACCCCTGCCTCCAGATTACACCCAATGACGACCGGGAAGTCACGATCTTCCATCCGACGTTTGCCCGCTTCAAAATCGCCGTCATTATCCAAAACGGGAAAGTATAACGCGGGTTTGTCTTTTAACGTTGACCGAAACAACTAGGGGTGCGCCGCTTCTCCCGCCGCGAGACGTGGGCTGGTTTGACTCCGGCTGAACATTGGCAATCTTTGGCGGGTGGCGCACATCTCCGGCGACCAAGTATAACGCGCCTTTACAGCGGCAGAGAACAAGACGGGGGTGCCCCACTTCTCGCGCTTTTCGAGAAGTGGGCCGCTTACTGCTTGCTCCGGACTTTTTCGTCACCACTGGACGGTGCGCGCGGTCACCGTCGCCGACATGGTTGCGCCACTACTCTGTTGCCATGCGGCACACTCTGCAACGCTACCAACCTGCTGGAGACTTGCATTTCATCACTTGCACTTGCTATGGGCGTCAGGAGTTGCTCGGAACGCCGCGCCGTCGGGATCTGTTTCTGGCCGCGGGTGGCCCGCATCTGGGGGGGCCCACTCCTTGCGGCTCTATCGCAAGGGGTGGGTGTCAGCGGACGCCTTGCCGCTGCTTTTCTTGGCCGGCTCGCCTCAATCACTCCTATTTCACAATTGGCAATCTTTGCCAATCGTGTTATTATGGTGTCGAAGCCCCCACCCATAGAAGGAGCCGACGCCATGCCTACCCGTAACGTCAATTTGACCCACGAGCTTGACCACTTCGTAGCCGCCAAGGTGAAGAGCGGACGTTACGAAAACGCCAGCGAGGTTGTGCGCGCCGGGCTGCGGACCTTGGAGCGCGAGGAGCGGCAGTACGAAGTGAAACTCGCAGCGCTTCGGGCGGCGATTGACGAAGGCGACGCCAGTGGTATCGCCGCGGGCAACGTCTTTGGGCGAGTCCGTAAAACCCTCAAGCTTCCCCTGTCCCGCTGACCTGGGCACATTTCGATGGGCAAGTTCCGATTTTCGCGCCGCGCTGAGGCCGACCTGGTGAGCATCGGCGATTGCACCCTTCGCAAATGGGGCAAAGCCCAAGCCGCCCGTTACCTCGGCGAGCTTGAGACTTGTTGCCAAGCATTAGCCGGCAATCCGGCGCTAGGCCGGCTCTGTGATGAGGTTCGTCCCGGCTTGCGGCGTCATGAGCATGGCAAGCACATCCTGTTCTATCGGCAGGAGCGTGGTGGTATTTTGGTTTCTCGCATTCTGCATCAGCACATGCTGCCCGATAGACATGCCATCGACGACCAGGACGACGAACCGTGACCGGCGGGTGGCCGGACTTCGCGTTCATCACAGCTCTGCGGGCCTTTGACTTTTTCCATCACAAACCATGTGTGATCGAATTCCATTGACTTAAGACCAACCGCGCGCGACCATGATTATTAGAGATCTGATTGGGGCAGTGAAGGGGTGAGCCAGTCCATCAAGAAGGCCCTCGAAGCTGCCCCAAACCCATTTTCAGCGCAATTAGACGAGCTAACTCATTGATTTTGGAAGACTTTACCCGCAAGTCCTTTAAACCCAAAGACCTGGCGGGAATTTCTTCCTAAGTCTATGATTCCAAAAGACCGGGGGGAGGGTTTTTTAGTAAACACGGGTTAATACCTTTCTAGTAAACAGAAGGGATTAAGACAGAGCAGGAGCGGTTCGGCGAGCAGCCCTTCTCTGCTTTGAGAACAACCCTCGCCCCCATGGGCAGGGGCGAGGGTTCCGTAAACGCTACGGCAGGTAGTAGCGGAAAGAAGTCAGGAACATATTGTCGATTCCGTGCGGCGCAACGTAGGTGCCCGCAGAACCCGCGCCCACCCACGCGTTTCGGACCAGGTAGGAATACTGCGGGCCGACCTGCAGCCTTCCCTTGGGACCGTGGTACAAGCGCAGCCAGAACCCGAACGTGCCCTCGATAGTGCTTTGGGTATTGCCGCTGCAGCCACTAAGCGATCCGAAACCGTAACCGCTGCCCGACGAGGGCGCGGTTTCGGTGTAGCATCCCGCGTCGTTAAACGTCGGCGCCCCGTATCCCACCGTCTTGCCGGAGACGGGGTCAACTTGATAGCGCCGTTTCACATACTCCTCACCGCCATTGAGGTACACATCGAGCCTGGGCGTGTGCCATTCCAGCGTGGCCAGACCCTGATAGCTGCGCAGGGGCGCCAGCGTGCCATCGGGGTTCACCGTGGCATCCGGCAGGCCGGACGCGCCGTACCGGCCCACACCGTTCCCATAGAGGGCATGGAGGCCGAAATCCAGCTGCTTGAACAAAGTGACACGAGCGTTCGCTCCCAGTCCACCGCCATTCTTCGAGTCGTTATAGGCGCCGGTCACGGCAGTGGCGCCGCCGGCAGTGCACAGGCTCGAGGTGGGCAGATATTCGACGCAGGGATAAACGCGGTCGCGGAAGCGGCTTAAGATACCGAAGATCTCATAGTGGCCGAAACCGGGCTCGAAGGCCGCCTTGACGATGACGTCCGGCATCGCGTTGAACGAATAGTTGGCCGCGGCGGTACACGTAGTGACGCCGCTGGAGTTGGTGGAGCAATTCGTGATGCCGGAATCGTAAACTCCACCGCCCGCGCCGGGACTACCGAAAGCGAAGTTCGCGGCATTATTGGTTGCCGAGAAGATAGTCTGAGGATTTTCGAGCGATGCGGCCAGCCAAACGTGATTGTTGAAGTTCTTGGCCACGCGGAAGCCATACTGGCGCGCCCAACTGAAACCGACGGTATACGCCGCATCTATGGTCATGGGCAGAGCTTCGCTCCGGTTGTCGACGCCCTTCTTGGTCTCCGTCACCAGGCTCCACATTTGACCGCCAGTGACGCTCCAGCCATTGTCCATGGCGGCCTGTCCCCAAACCTGCCTTTGGCGCATGGTGTAGCTGTTGCTCTGGTTGTTGTTGGAAGTTACGCCCGCCGAAAGAAAGTCAGCTTCGTAATAGCCAGTGAGCTTGGCGGCGCTGATCTTGCCCTCCGCCAGCAGCGAGATGCGCGACTGGCGGCCGGAACCATAGAATTCAGAAACCGCGTTCATTCCGCTTCCGGGCATGGAGACGCTGTTGAAGGGAGTATTGATGTCCGACGCCAACGAGCGATTGCGATACACGGATTCAGCCGCCAGAAATCCGCCGGGTGTGATCGTAATTCCCTTGAAGTGGATAGCGAGCGGGCTCTCCAGGTCCCCCATGCGCTTCTGCGTCTCTTGCAGAGACATTGCGGCGTTGGTTGCGTTCGACTTCAAGTCCGTGACATCACTCCTGAGCGCCATCACCGTTTGCTGTTGCTCTGTCGTTTGAGCCACCGCAGTATCCGCCCTGGTCTGCGCCTGCACGGCTACGGTTTGGCTCTGATCAAGCCGCTGCTCCAGTTGCTGAATCTTCTGATCGCGGCTTTGCACCAGATCGGCTAGCTGCTTAATCTGCTGCTGCTGAGCATCGATCGCCTGCTTCATCTCACTGAGCTGCTCTGAAACAGTTGGCTCGGTTTTCCTGGGAACCATTTTCTTCTTCGCCGTGGTTGCAGTGGTCGCACCTTGCCGATCCTGGGCTACCATGACGCTGCCCGCGAGCGCCATCGACAGCAGCACAGCCATCATTCGTTTCATCGTTCCATCTCCTTGGGAAATTAAGTTCCAGACTTCAGACAAAGCCATGACAAACCGGCATTTTCAGTTCGTAGTCATTTTTCGTGAACTATCAGCCTAGACCGCTGTTTGTTAATAGCTGGTTACAATCTGTTGAATATTCGGTGAATCGGCCGCTCTGCCCGCATTGGTCCGCGGACAGGAAGCGGCATGAGGCTGATGCCGCCGCCGCCCGGCTGTCATCGACCGCAATCGATGCAACCGCAACCTACTGTCGTTTTCGCGGGGACCGCTTGCCCAAGGGTTGGACCGGGAGGCCTTGGAATTCTCTCAGGAAGAACCTTTTTATACCGACTTGCGTTTGTGGGTACGGCGGTGGGAGTTGGATTTGGCGCGTGATGGTACTCTCTTCTTAGCAATTTCAATCTCGACGGTTCAACGCGGCCCTTAGTGGGACGCCCTCAAACGTCTTACACACGGAGAATCATTACCTCAGTTGCCCTTAAGAGGGCTGCCGCAGTCTGTCCGGGCTTCAGTTGTATTTCGCGAGCCGGGCTGGCCGCGATAATCGATGTAATTTGCTGGCCACCGATCGAAATCGTAAATTCAGTTAGCACCACCGGCCCGGAAAAGGAGAGTAAGTCAAAACCGGGCCGGCGGGATTCTGAAGGAAAGAATCCCCTCAGAAAGTTGGGAAACCGTTAAGCGCGGCGGTCCCGCGTCCAGCGTTGACGCGGGACCGTCCGCGGTCTTACGGCAAGTAATAGCGGAACGACGTGAACACCATCCCGTCGAGTCCTTCCGGCGAGATACCTGCCGGGCCGCTGGAGTTGGCGCCAGACCAGGTCTGTCGCGTCACATAGGAGTACTGGGTGCCGAACCGGAACCTGCCCTTGGGCCCCTGGTAGAAGCTGTACCAGAAGCCGGCCGTACCCTCAATCACCGCTCGCGTGTCGCCGGCGCAATGGGCCAGTGAGCCCGGAGCAAAGCCGGAGTTCGCTGAAGGAATCGTTTCAGTGTAGCAGCCGTCATTCCTGAAGTTTGGCGATCCGTAGCCGACGTACCCTGGTGCTACTGACCACGCTAACGTCTGCGCATTCTGCGTCACCAACAGAGGATCGTACGCATACGTCCGACCGGCGTACTCGACTCCCGTATAAGCGTAGAGGTCTAGTTTCTTGCCGTGCCATTCCAGCGTGCCCAAACCCTGGAAACCCTTGATCAGATGAACCGTTCCGTTGGGGTTGATGGAAAGATCGGAGAGCTGAGCTGCGCCGTAACGTCCCACTCCGCTGCCTCCGAAGCCATGCAGGCCAAAAACAACGTGCTTGTTGGCGAAGGTCCAGCGGGCGTTGGCGCCAAAACCGCCGCCTTCTTTCGAGGTGTTGTAGGCATTGAGCGCGCTGGGCGCCGTCAGAGTGGTGGGGCAGCCCGTAGTCGTGAACTGGTAGCACGGGAAGACACGGTCGGTGAAGCGGTCGACCAAACCGTAGATCTCGTAGTGCCCGAAGCCGGGATCTAAGGCGACCTTGGCGATGATGTCGGGCGAAGGATTGGCCGTGTAAGTGGAGGTTGTGTTGTAGCTTTTGCTGTCGCCCGCCTCGCCGAGCAGGAAATTGGCATCGTTGTTGTGCGTGGTGAGCGTGCCTTGCGGGTTTTCCAGGGCGACCGCGACCGAGAATTTATCGCCGAAGTCTTTAGTCAGGCGAATCCCGTACTGGCGCGCGAAAGTGAACCCGACGTTATAACTCGGATCGATCGTCGAGGGCCGGGCATCGTTGACTTTGCCGACGTCGTCGCTGGGGGAGATTCCCGCCTTGTTCTCGGTCACCAGGCTCCACATCTGGCCGCCAAGGAATTTCCATCCATTGTCGAACCTGGCTTGGGCCCACGCCTGGCGAAGACGGGGAGTGTAGCCATTGGTCTGGGTAGCAGTGGAGGTCACACCAGCAGCGAGAAAGTCAACCGATATGTAGCTGGAAAGTTCCACATTATTCAAGCGGCCCGCCACAAAGATCGTAGGCCGGGTCTGGCGGGCAGAACCGAAGAACTCCGATAGCTGGCTCTGCGATTGGCCGGGCATGGTGAGCGAATTGAAAGGAGTGGGAAGATCGGCTCCCAGTTCCCGGGACCGACGCACAAACGCGGCTTCCGCAAAGCCACCGGGGGTAATGCTGATCCCCTTGATATGGAGCGTCGTGGGGCTCTGAAACGCTGAGAAATTCTTCTCGGTCTCTTGCAGCGTCATGGCCGCGTTGGCAGCGGTCGTCTTGAGCTCGGCGACGTCGCCCTTCAACTCGCCAACCGTCTGCTGCTCCTGGCTGGCTTGGGTTTGAGCGGCAGCGGCCTTGTTGGCAGCGTCGGCCGCGGCGGCCTGCGCCTGCTGCCAGTTCTGCTGCGCCTGCTGCCAGTTCTGCTGCGCCTGCTGCAGTTGCTGGGTAAGCTGCTGGATTTGCTGCTGCTGGGCGGCCAGGCCATCTTTCAACGCCTGAACGTCGGCAGCCGTTATCGCCGGCTGCGCTGGCGCCGCTGCTACGGGCTTGTGCTTCTTCTTTGGAACCGGCGCGGTTGAGTCGGAGGTTTGTGCCCAAGCGCCGGCTGAAAGTGCCACCAGCGTCAGGGCGGTGCGAACTAGGTACTTGGTTGGTCTCATAAAATGCAAGCCTCTCCTTTTCGAGTTTTTTGGGTCGAACACATCGCGGGGGAACAACAGAAAACTTTTCGCAATCGGACGCCACAGCGTGGCGACCCCTATTTTTCGCAGGCCTTCCCCAAGTGCCGCGTCGCTATAGCCAACTATTGCAATTATATAAATTATATTACTAGCAATTTGAGAACAAACTTACTCGAGTGCTGAATCGCGCGAAGCCCGGGGAAAAGCTTCTTAAAACGGGTGGCCTAGGCTGACGGCGTCAATCCCCTTTTAGCTCTCCTGCCGATCGCAATACGACTTGGTACCATGACGACCCCATGCTCACCGCGCATTCTCGGCTGCTGCCGATGGCGCGTCTGTGATAATCGGCACCTCGCTCGGCGACGGGCTCGCGAGGAACCGCTAAAGTGAGAGTCCCTAACCCAGGCGACAGAAACTGCGGCTGCCATCTAACCATTTTTGCTCCGTAACTTGCGCAACAGCGGCTGCAAGCGTTGCGGGCAGGCGGCGCGCTGATGGTGATAGCGGGCGAGCATCATCATGGTCGGCAGTTCGTAGAGTCCCTTCTGAGACAATTTCACGGTTGGTAATTATGCCATAATGTCCATCATACTACTAGACTTTATTGGCATTACCGGGCTAGCACGCGCCGCTCCATCCCGCCAGGTGCCGGGGGAATCCGCTAAACCTCGTGCTTTTAGCGGCTTACGGGAATCGCTGCAAGTTCACGGCAAGGGGGGAGTGTGCATCGAATTGCAGCTCGAAGAACGAGAGATTCTCAGGCTCGGAATGGTTTACCTCAGGATTGAGGCTCGCCGCTACGAGCCACTGGGTACTGTGGAAGGTTCCGCAGAGGAATTAGTCCTGGGCGAAAGGTTGGCTCATGAGTACGTAAGAGCGCATGCCGTTTTCGCCTCTCTGGCTAAATCGCGGCTGGTTAATTATGGATTTCCGGCGAATGGCTGCCCGGGTATTTGCGTAACGCATCAAGGTAAGCGGAGATCGTGGTGTCGTATGGCTGCAGCGAATGCGCGGCCTCCATCATGGCGGCAGCCGCGCCAATTTCCTGCCTGCGCGCGGTAGCCAGGCTGTTGGCGACCAGCCGATACGCGGCCCTTCGTTCCGGGTACGTACCTTGCGGCCCGAGATCAATCTCGGCCAGTGACTGCATTGATTGGATGAGCTTGTCGTTTGGGTCCAGTTGGCGCGCCTGGGCGAGGTAGCCCTTCGCTGTCTGTGTGTCGCCCATCATCAGCGCGGCGTGGCCCTGCAGCGTCAGGTAGGCCGCTTTACTCTGATCGTCTTTCTCCTTTTGTTGGCGAGCTTTCACGATGTCCTGCCCCAGCAGCAGGCCATTACGCACCATGGGGTCATTAGGACGCTGTAACTTGGCCAGCTGGAAATAGTTGACGGCGTCCATGGCGTCGTTGACGCTGAAGGTAGGCCGCATCAGCGCCTCGAAGCCCTTGTTGTAGTTGACGTTCTCAAATGTTGCCGGATCAATCTGCGCCGGGAAGACGCGCTCCTGACCGCGAACCACGTGAGGATCAATGGCGACAGGCTTGTCCGGGTCCAGACCGAGACAGCGAAGATCAACTACTGAGGAAGCCTGATCGCCCCAGTTGCATCCGGACTGCCCGGGGCGGTTGTCATTCGCGCCAAGACGCGGATCTGTGGGGTTTGCTGGAACGCCGAAAAAGCTGGTGGAGGACCCGAATGCCAGATCGTCAGTGCGCGGAATGCCGGCGAGGTTCGAGGCGGTCTCCTGCCGGCTGCGATCATCCAGTTGCTGCGCCATCCGGGTGGCATCCCGGATCGTCTGCTCCTGCTGGTCTGCCCGTTCACGTGCCATCTGACCCTGGGTTTGCATCACTTGCCGCTTCTGCTCTTCAGCGGCCCGTTCCGCGGCGGGGTCGCCGAAGATCAACCTTCCTATGCCCTGGCCGATCTGGAACCCTAATTGAGAGGCGGCATCGGTCGCGCTGGTGGCTGCGGCTGAGGAGCTTTGGCCCTTGCCCCAGTTTGGGCCCTGAGTGCAACTGTTCTTGCTGGCATCGGGAGTGCCCCCGCAGGCCGAGCACCAGGCCGCATATCGGTTCCAATTGGCCGCGGACGCCGATGCATTGGCCCCCAGTGGCGACTGCGTACAGTCCTCCGCGAGCGCCACACTCACACCCATCAGCAAGCCAACAAGAATGACCGGGAAGAAATGTTCTTTCATGATCTGCCCCCAGTTCGAGGAGCCTTTGCGGCTCTTCTCTGCACGTTCCGGCACTAGAAGTGGTCTCAAAATTCATCTTCGACCTGTGCGAAGGCTGACCGTCAGCGGCTAAAGCCGCGCGGATCGGGCGCGCCAGGCGGCACGGCTGAAGCCGCGCCCTTACGTAAGATCATTTTTTGAAACCAGTTCTAACTCACCTTTGCAACTTGAGAGACTCCTTTTCCTTCCCCGTAAACACAACGGTATCGCAATGCGTTATTTTCGGATCAAAATTAAACATTCCCTTGGTGTCCTTATAGATTCCGTTGTACCGGGAAGCCATCCAGGTCAGCTCGATCGTTTTCCCGTCATCGCTGATCGAGCCGGATACGGGCACGGTCTCGTCGGGCGAACGGCAAGGATCGAAGTATTTTCCATCATCAGTACCGAACCGAGGATGAGGCAGCGCCTCACCGCCGATGGTTCTGGAGCCTTCCAGGGTGTGACCTGTTTTGACAAGATCCCAGTCCGTGTCGCCCGCGTTGCCAATACGAATTATGTTGCCCTCTACTTTGACGGTATAGGCGTTGCAGCTCGGGCAATTGGCGTTCTTCCACTCTCCCTGAAGACCCTGGGTGGTGACCGCCTGTTCATTCATCATTTCAAGCTCATAGATCTTTGTCTTGACCGTTGCCAGATTCGGAGACTGAGGGGCCGCAAGAAGGCACAGCTTCAGGTTTTGAATGGCCGGCTGGAACATCTCCGCCTTTTCCTGCACGAGGGCGAGATTGAAGTAAGCATCGGCCAGCCAGGGGGCGGCGAGAACAGCCTGCTCCATCTCGTTGACCGCCGTCTGAAAGCTGTTGCCCTGCTTGATCCTCATTTGCGCGCGCACCATGGCACGCAGCACGTCATCGGGAGTCGGCGGGGGGGTGGGCATGGCGAGTACCCTTTTGACGATTGCCTCGCGCGCCTGCTGGTCTTCGTCGCTGTATCTCGCAACGTGATGCAGCCTGTCCACCGCCAGCCGAAATTGGACCGGTTCTACAACAAGACTGAAGTCGTGGACCGCGTCGCTCCACCAGGGAGCAATCAGAAGGGCTTTCCTGAACTCTGCCACGGCCTCGCTGAGATCTTCAGGCTTCGAAGCGCTAGTCGCAAGTTCTTTAGCCTTGGCAAAGTGCTGCTTCGCCTCTTCGGGAATGGCGGGAGCCGGCTGCAATTGCTGCGCGAGTTTCACCAACTCCTGTCTCCCCGCTTCGGACGGTTTCTTTTGAAATTCCTGCAATGCCTGCTGGAACCGCTGCTCGTCCAGATCACGCTGCAACTTCTCCGCCTTCGAGGTGTCGTCCCCCTGGCGCGCCGCGGCAATGTAAAGCGCAAGGTCACGCTCGGCACCGTCATAGTCGGCGGCCTTGGCGTAAGCGGACGCGGCATTGAAGTAAGCTTCGGCATACCACGGCGCCTGTACGGTAACCCGCTCAAAAACGGCGGCGGCAGTCCTGAAGTCGCCGGCACTCGAGGCCGATTTGACCTGCGTGGCGGCCCCGGTGAAATCGGCTTTTGCGCTTGGCGGCACCGCCGGGGCGGGTGTCAGGGTCTTGGCTAACTGGATGATCTTGTAGCGAAGTTCGGAATTGTTGGGATCATTGCGGAACTCGGCCAGATAGGCGGCGAGTTGCTTGCGGTCGGCGGCACCGGCGGCCTGGCGCTGCGGAGGGGATGCGGGCTTGGCCGGTCGCACCTGAGCGGAAATCGGCAGGCATGAAGCCGTTAACAGGACCGTCAGAACCAAATTGCCCTTCATATACTGCTCCTTTAACGCGCGCTAATCTCGGAACCTTGCCCAGCGGCGCACCCGCCATTATCGCCGTTCCGACGGTATTCCCGGGAATGACGAAAGTAATTGAAAGCGGTTCACGATGCCGTTAGCGAAGGAGGGATAGCGCCTTCTATCTCGTCAGGCTTTTACTTGCAGTGCGAGATCTGGGACGTGCTGAAGTGAGCGAAATACCGAACTTCAGCGAGACGAGCCACTGTTGAGCGCAAGAATCGGTGCGTCGTTTCTCACTAAACTATTTCGCCATGCCTATCCCGGTGATTTCCAGTTTCGAATTTCGGGGCTCCACCGACTCGGCGACCAATTCCAGCCTCGCTCATCTAAGTCTTGTTAGTGACGGTTTGCGCGCCGTATAAAGGAGATGAAATATGAAAGCAGTTGTTGTCCACCAATATGGCGGTCCTGAAGTACTCAAGTTCGAGGAATACCCTGACCCGGTTCCGGGTCCGGGCGAGGTGCTGGTGCGGGTCGCCGCCACGAGCGTGAATCCGATCGACTACAAGCGGCGTGCCGGATTAACGAAGGATTTTTATCCCATCCAGTTCCCGGGCCTCATAGGAGTCGATATCGCGGGGACCGTGGTCAGGATTGGGCCGGGAGTGGAAGGCTTTCCCGTCGGCGACCGGGTGTTCGCTATGGCGGACAATACCTACGCCGAGCTTTGTGTCGTGAAAGCCGCGATTCTGGCGAAAGTTCCCACGGGGCTCGATTTGATCCAGGCGGCAGCGCTGCCGCTGGTGACGACGACTGGCAACCAGCTCGTTTCAGCCACGGGAATCAAAGCGGGCCAGACGGTTCTCGTCGTAGGTGCTGCTGGAAGTGTCGGGCGTTCGGCGGTATTCACCGCGAAGGAACGTGGCGCGACTGTGATCGCGGGGGTTTTGAAGAGGCAGATGGATGAGGCGAAGACTGTGGGCGCGGATCAGGTGGTCGCAACCGACGACGACACCGCGATTGCGAATCTTCCTCCGCTCGATGCGGTTGCGGATACGGTCGGCGGAAGAACCGCCGAGAAGCTGATCGCCAAGGTTAAGCCGGGAGGAGTGTTTGCTTCGGTTCTCGGGGCACCGCAGAACGCCGCGAAGTACCCATCTGTAAAGGTGGTGCCAGTATTCTCGAAATTCGACAGGAAAACGCTCCAGTTCATGGCCGAAGCGGTGCGAGATGGCAAGCTGGTAATCCCGATTAGCCAGAAACTGCCACTCAGTGAAGCGGCGGAGGCTCAAGCAGCGGCAGAAAAGGGTGGTGTCGGTAAGATCTTGCTGGTGGCTTGACCTTTCACAAACCCCACACTCAACTCATATCGCTTGGACCGAGAGAAATACAAACGGCGGCAGACGTCTGCCGTGTCATGGTCGGCCGACACAGATACTCTGCGATGCGTCCAACAGGGCTAGACTCTCGCCTTGTTGTCACGCAAATCCCGGTCTCATCCGTCTTCTAAAGTGAACCCTGAACCGCTTAACACGGATTGGGCACACTGTATAACTTACCCATACTATGTGGTCGAAGACCGGACTCTCGACAGAATCAAGCATTGCCCAACGGTCCTCCACCCTGCTCCTGACCCAACAACCCATGGACCTGGAACAAAAAGTCGTCCGGGTTTATGAAGCGCTGCGGACCCCGGTTTACCAATACCTGGCGGTTGCCTTTAGAGACCCGGTCGAAGCCGAAGACATCGCCCAGGAAACGTTTCTGCGGCTTTATGTCTACTGGTCCAGCGGCAGAACTATCGCGGACGATCGCTTGCGGTCGTGGATTTTTCGGGTCGCACATAATCTGGCCATTGACCGGGGAAGAAGCGCAAAGTTTATCCGCGAACTCGCTCCCGAGGCATATCTGTCGGCAGTGCTCCAGGTGCCCGATAGCGGAAGAAATCCTGAAGAAACATTGCTCGATCGGGAGCGGTTCGATGCGGTTCGAAATGGACTTGCACTTTTGTCGGAACAAGAGCGCCGCTGTCTCCATTTGCGGGCAGAAGGTTTTTCCTACCGCGAAATTGCGGGGATTCTGAACATCACGAGTTCCAGTGTCGCCGAGTTCCTGCGGCGGGCAATGCGGAAGATGGCGAGGTACCAGAATGCGTAGTCAATTTAGTTTCTTTCGTAAGGACCCGGACTGGCACCCGGACGCGGGCGATCTCCTGCTCTACCTGGATGGCGAACAGCCATCGGGGAAAGCGGCCCGCATTCGGCTGCACCTGGAGGCATGCTGGGCCTGTCGCGTGGAGGCGGAGAAGGTCAGTCAAACGATTTCTGCGTTTATGGACTATCGCAACCGCATCCTCCTTCCCAGCCTGCCTTCGCTCGAAAACCAGGCCGGCAGGTTCGAAGACAAGCTGCATGCGCTGGCCATGAGCACACAGGCCAACCGTTTTTCGTGGCCGTCAATGCTCGACAGAATACGCTCGTCCACAAAGAAGTTGCTGCGCACTCCCTTCGCGGTGCCGGGCATGGCAGTTGCGCTGACGCTTGTTTTGGCCATCACTCTGTCCTACGTCTGGTCTCCTGTGGTAAACGCTCAACAGCTGCTTTCTCATTCCTACGCTGTAGAACAAGCTAACGACAACAATCCCAACGTCGTGCTGCATCGCTCGTTGCGGCTGGAGAAACGCAGAACGAACGATAAGACGGTTCTTTCTCGCCGTCGAATCGATGTCTGGCACAGTGGCGGGCGTGGAGTGACCGCACGGCGTGTGTATGACGACGCAGGGAAGTTGGTTGCTGGTGAATGGAGCGAACGCAACGGTTCGTCCGCGGTATACGAGCGGGGAGCCAGGACGGAAATCACCACACGCGAGCGAATCGTTCCCGCGGTTCTGGACTCTCCGGAAGATCTGTGGAGGTTCGACCTTTCGGCCAGGGGTTTCGAAGGGCTGGTGGGGACCTCCGCTCAAGCGCAAGTGGACAAGCACGGCGCGGACTACATTATTCACTACGAACCTGAAGATCGATCTGGAAACAACAGGCTGTTGGATGCAGCACTCACAATCCGCAAAGCCGATCTCAGAGCGGTTGCTCTCGAAGTGACGATGCGGGACCAAGGAAGTTCCGGTGCTTCGGCCGAACCGGGAACGCCAGTGGTGTATTCGATTGTCGAAGCCAGTTTCGAGCAACGGCCTGCGGCGGAAGTCAGTCCGCTGGTGTTTGAGGCCGACGCCGAACTCGTAGCAGCAGCCGCTCCCGACCAAAACTACCCGACCGCCGATCTGCAGATTGAAACGACTTATTTGCTGGATCGAGTTGGAGCGACTCTTGGCCAGGAGGTCACCATAACCGTCGGCTCAGACCACAAGCTGCACGTGGAAGGAGTCGCGGCAACTGAGTTGCGGAAGGAGCAGATCATCGGAGTTCTTGCCGCGGTTCGCGACAATCCGGCCGTAGTCATCAACATAATGACCGTCGCCGAGGCCTTGCGGCGCGAGCGGGCACAACCATCCGTTGTTGCCGAGATAGGAGCACAGGCCGAACGTGCCTCTATCCCCGTATTCGACGAATTGAGCCGGTATTTCGAGGCTAAAGCTGTGCCCGGTTCTACGGTCGATGTTCGCACAAAGATACAGCATTTTTCGCAGCAGGTATCGGACGACTCAAGCCAGGCCATGTGCCACGCCTGGATACTGAAGCGGCTTGCAAATACGTTCTCGCCAACGGAAATTAGCAGCCTAAGCGAGACGGCCCACAACGAATACCTCTGTATGGTTGCGAATCATGCGCAAGAGGTGGGCCAGGAAACGGAGAGATTGCAGCTTCAGCTTGGGCCCATATTCTTCCCGAACGCGAATTCGCCCGGCATAGAGGGAGCCGACCAGAGTACAAAGCCTGCGAATCTGGCAGCGGCAATTCAGCAGTTGTTCGCGGCCGCGTCAAGAAACGACGCGGCGATCCAGTCCAGTTTCAGCCTTACGACCGGAAGCGCTCCAGAAGGCGCCGTCAAAGTCCAAGAGATCCAAAACTCGCTATTCCAAGCAGAGCAACTGGCGAAATGGGTCCACCAAACTGCGCACTTGAACGACTGTGGTGGCGACCCGCCCCGAAAGCAGGCAATGCAGTGAAGCGAGTGCACCGGCGAATTTTGCCCGCGGATATTCGAATTGTTGATAAAGGAGTTTGCGAAGTGTTTCATCGCCAAGACAGGTGTGCGCAGCATCCTTTAATCTATCGCGCGGCATTCATAACTGTTCTGCTTCTGGCGCTGGGATCCACTCTCGAAGTTACCGCACAGGGAAATACCGCAAATATTATTGGGACCACAGCCGATGCATCCGGCGCCGCCATACCTTACACACGCGTTTCTGTCACCAACGAAGACACTGGCTTGGAGCGCCAGGCAACCGCCGACCGGGAAGGCCGCTTCCTCCTTCCCGCGCTCCCACCGGGAACGTATACCTTAACCGCACAACGGACAGGGTTCTCCCAGGTGCGGATTACCGGTCTTCGATTGCAAGCTGGTATCAATGCCAAAATCTCAGTGCAGTTTCCGCCCGTCGTGACTCTGCGCGGAAGAGTCGTTGATTTCCAAACAACGGAGCCAATTGCGAAAGTACTGGTCGCCATTCGCGACCAACAAGTGCAGGCGATAACGGACGAAAATGGCCAGTTTGAGATGCGCAACGTGCTGCCCGGAAGAGTGGATCTGTATGTCAGCACAGTGGGGTATGGGTTGCTCAAGCAATCTGTCGAGTTGCAGGCCGGTGTCGAAAATAATCTGGAGCTTTCAGTCGGCCAGGAGGCTCTCAAGCATTATGAACATGTAACGGTATATAGCGGGCCGTTCGCGCCGGTACAACCGGAAGCTCCTGTGGAACACTCGATCACCAACACGGAACTGAAGAACCTCTCCTCGGTGATGCTCGACGATCCGATGCGCGCGGTCCAGTCCATGCCTGGAGTGGCCGCCGACAACGACTGGTACGCTCAGTTTACCGTTCGCGGCGCTGGACCGGCAGATATCGGGGTGTTCGTGGATGGAGCGCCGATGACCGCACCATTCCACGAGATACTCGACGACCGGGGCAACAGTATGTCGATCGGCCTCCTGGATAATGGTTTCGTGGACTCGATGGCCCTGCTCAGCGGGAACTTCCCGGCACAGTACGGCGATTTCACCGGTTCCATTCTGGACGTGCGGAGCCGCGAGGGAAACGCCGACCGCGTGTCCTATCGCGCTGACGTGAGCCTGGTGGCGGCTTCATTCAGCGCGGAGGGTCCTCTGGGCGCTTCGAAAAAGGCCACCTGGCTTGTCTCGGCGCGCAAGGACTACGTTAGCTGGATTATGGGACGCAACAGCGGCCTCGGTCTGAGTTTTTATGACATGTACGGAGACCTGACCTACAATCCCACACAGCACAACCGGATCTCGCTCAGCGCTGTCCATGGCGGGACCAAGATTTCGAAGGATGCTAACAGTGTTCTTGGCATCGACGGGCTGAAGGATGGCAACAGCCGCAGCGAATTGGCCAGCCTTCGATGGACCTGGTCGGGCGCTGCCACGCTTTCGCAAGCTCAGGTCTACGGTTCCAGCGATTCTGAGAGGGACAGCGATCTCGCGCTGGACCTGCTGGAGCGTTCCAGCGGCAGTGAGATCGGTTTCCGCGAGGATGTGACGCGACAGACGGGGGACTGGAACAAGTTCCAAGCGGGGGCAATCTTCCGGCGGATTGATCGCGACTATCTGAAAAACGAGCCCTGGGACTATGCCACGGAACAGCTCTCCGACACCCTGATGCAGACCGCCCTATTCTCCAGAACCGTCTCCCAGTCGGGGGCGTACCTCCAAGACACGATTTCTTTGCCCGGTGCGCGCGTGACCATGATTTTGGGCGGTCGCTGGGACCATTTCAGTCAGAACAGCGAGAACACGTTCCTGCCACGGGTCAGCCTGGCTGTGTCGCCGCTGCGCGGCACCAAGCTGACCGCGGCAGCCGGCCAATACTCTCAGTTCCCGGACCTGGTCGAGCTATACGGGGAGTTTGGCACACCCACGCTGCGGCCCGAGTTCTCTACCCAATTTTCTCTCGCACTCGAGCAGTCGCTGGGCGAGAGGACTCGGCTGCGTGTCGAGGCGTACGACCGCCAGATGCGGGACGGAGTCTACTCTGCCGAGAGCGAGTTCCGCGCCGCCAGCCCGGGAGGCCCCATCCTATACCCGCAGCTCGGCCCCATCCTCGCCAACTCCCTGCGCGGCTACTCGCGCGGAATCGAGGTCACTCTCCAGCGGCGCAGCGCCAACCGGCTAAGCGGCTGGATCTCGTATGCGCTCGGCTACGCACGCTCCGTGGACGCGACCACCAATGCACACTTCTGGAGTGATTTTGACCAGCGCCATACGGTGAACATATTCGGAAGCTACCGCTTGAGTGAGAGCGTCAATCTGAGTTCCAACGCGAGGTATGGCAGCAATTTTCCGGTGATTGGCTACCTCGGCACGCCGATCATCCAGGGAAATGCATACTTTCCCATCGTCAATGTGCGTAATGATACCCGGATGCCGACATACTTCCGGCTCGACACACGAGTCAACAAGGCGTTCAATCGCAGGCGCTCTAAGACCACGCTGTATGCGGAAATCTCGGACTTGACGAATCACGCGAATTACCAATATTGGGGATTCGTCCCCGACTACGTTCGCCAGTACGGGTACATCGAAGCGGGGCGGGGAACGTTCCTGCGGATCATTCCAAGCGTGGGCCTGAGCGTGGAGTTCTAGTCGCGTCCAAAGTTTCCGGCAGTGGGTTCTTTCCGTGTGGTACCAACTTCGCCACCACCTGGGCAACGCAGCCTGCTGTCACTTTGTTAAGCCGCACGAGCGGCGTGTTATCGATCAGCTCTGTGACGTCATTTGCAATCTTCATAGTCAACTTGTCCCTCCACGGATTGGATGCAGCAGATTCGTAGTAATCATATTAAGTCTACTAGCATACTAGTATATGAGTCTGTGATCCACGTCGCAACGGATGAGCACTCCGAGCTGTGGTCCGCGCCTCTGTTAGGACACGGCAGACAGTTCATCGACCCGAGCGTGTACTGTACTCCTCTGGACGCAGCCAGATCACGCTATCAGGCTGCGCGCGAACCGGAGAAACAGTCCGGTCCGGAATGGGCATCATTTGTGGAGCACATCGGAAAACTCCGGCAAGCGCTGAAAAGGCTGTCGGAGAATAGAGACGTATCAAACCCTGGCTCGCAAGACATACGGGAAAAGTCCATGTCACAAACCGTAATGGAAAAAACGGCTGAACACATCGCGGACACAGCTCAGCAGGCTTCTCGTGCAACGTCCGCGGTTGCCGATGCAATCGAGGATCGCGTAAGAGTCGTGAGGCGCACGGTAAAGCAAAGCGGCGATGCTGCCGATGAATTGCTGAAAGACACAACTTATGGGGTCTGATTGATTAAGGAGAATCTCGATATGAAGATGTGCTGGTTTGTTTTCGTGCTGCTGACCTGCGGCGGCCTGGCAGCGCTATCAACGCTGGCAAGAGCGCAATTGCTGGTCAATTCGGGAGACTCCTCCAGCAGCGGCGCCGGCTTGTTAGTTAGTACGGCGAACCCGCCGCCCGATCTGAGATACATGCGTCCGACGCAGACAACGAAGCTTCACAACTACCTCTTCGACGCCATCGGCCCGTATCCCATCGTCGGTGCCGGAATCATGGCGGGCATTGACCAGATCGATAATTCGCCGCCAGAGTGGAGACAAGGCGCGCAGGGTTATGGCAAGCGATTCGGGTCCGACTTCGGCATGTTGGCGGTAAGCACCACGACCCGCTATGCGCTTTCGGAAGCCTTCCGCGAAGACTCGTTGTATTACCGCTGTGAGTGCAAAGGGGTATTTCCGCGGCTCAGACATGCCTTGCTTTCGACCCTCACCGCGCGCCGTGGCGACGATGGCCATCGCGTCTTTTCCTTCCCTGCTTTGGTTGCTCCGTATGCCGGCACCATGACCGCCGTCTATGGTTGGTATCCCGGCCGCTACGATGCCATGGACGGTTTCCGAATGGGCAACTACAACTTGCTGGTCTATGCAGGCGGAAACGTCGCCCTGGAATTTTTCTATGGCGGCCCACACTCGTTGCTTCACCGCATGCATCTCAACAATGCGCACGGAGCGCCCAATTCGGGCTCAAATCCGTGATCGACCGGAAATCCCGCACGGCGGCCGGCATGGACCCTCCGCTTCCAGGACTGCGGATCTCACTTATGTCCCCCATGGTGAACTCCTGCATGGGCCTGATCAACAGGTTTCTAGAGTGGTTCGGCGATCTGGGCATATTTTCTTGGCGAGGCGTGCGGGCTGCAGTGACGCCGCCGTTTGAATTCCGCGAATTGTTTCGACAACTCGACGAGATCGGATCCATGTCGCTGGTTGCTTTGGCCGGCGCCGCCACCGGGGGTGCACTCTTTTTGGAAGCTCGTTACAGCCTGACTCGATTTGGGGCCAAATCGCTGCTTCCCGCCGCGATCGTCTTCTCCGTTATCCACGAGACCGGTCCAACCATTACCGGCCTGGTTGCGAGTGGTCGAGTGGGCGCTGGCATTGGTCGGGAGCATCTCGTGCGTCGACTTGGCGAGATCCATGATTACCGTGACCCGTGTCATACGCCTTCGTGATGTCGTCGATCGCGACGATGAGTCACCCGCTTGCCCGGCTCAAGCTTGCCCGGGCGGTCGTCCCCATTCGAAATAGTGTGCAGAACAGCCCACTTCGGAAACACGCTGGAGCATATAATATCGGGCTATTCGGTGCCGCAAAAGGAGATTCCGATTGATCGTAGACACCAATGAGCAGCCTTTCATCGACCGTGACCATCAACTCACGGCCCACGGTTCGGAACCTCACCGACATAAGGTAATGTGGGTCGTCATATGGATCCTGTTGTTGCTCGTCCTTGTGCTTGTGGTCGTGCTGGTATGGCGCCACCTCGAAACCGCGAAAAAAGTGGCGCCCGCGCCGCCGAAGATCACGATTACGAGCGCTACGGCTAGAAAAGGGGACATCGGCGTTTATCTTGACGCCATCGGCACGGTCACTCCGGTCTATACCGATTCGATTACCAGCCAGGTGAATGGCCTGGTCGACGCCGTGCACTATACGGAGGGTCAGCTGGTAAGTAAGGGCGATCCGCTGGTTGACATCGATTCGCGTACGTACCGCGCGAATCTTTTGCAGGCGCAAGGCGCGCTCGAGCGAGACGAGAACGTGCTGGCACAAGCGAAGATGGACCTGGAACGCTACCGGGAAGCGTGGGCGCGCAACGCGATTGCAAAGCAAGTCTTGGATGACCAGGAAAAGCTTGTACTGCAGGACGAAGGCACAGTAAAGAACGACCAGGGAACGGTGCAATATGACCAGGTTCAGGTCGAGTACTGCCATATCACTGCTCCCATTGCGGGGCGGGTGGGTTTACGGCTGGTGGATCCGGGCAACGTGGTGCAGTCTTCTGGAACCGCAACTCTGGCCGTCATTACGCAGTTGACGCCCATCACCGTAATTTTCACCATCCCGGAAGACAGTCTGGGCCCGGTTGAAACTCAACTACAAGAAAAGGCTAAGCTCACCGTCGATGCCTTTGATCGTGCTGGGCAAAAGAAGATTGCCAGCGGGAAGCTGCTGACGCTCGACAACCAGATTGACACTACGACGGGAACAGTAAAAGGACGAGCCGTCTTCGACAATAAGAATGACGCGCTCTTTCCAAACCAGTTTGTGAACACGCGGCTGCTGGTGAATACGTTGCAGGGGGTGACGCTGATTCCATCATCCGCCATTCAACAAAATGGCCAAGCATCGTTCGTATATGTGATTCAAAACAATATCGCTCATATGCGCAGCGTAAAGCCGGGAGTTACAGACGGGGGTCTAACTCAGGTTGACGACATCAATCCTGGAGACGTTGTCGCCAACAGCAGTTTCGATAAGTTGCAGGACAACACGGCGGTCGTCATCTCGAACAAAGTTTCGAACAAGGCTTCGACCACGCCTGCCCCTGCCAGCACGAATGGGAGCAGCGCCCCGTGAGTCCATCGCGTCCGTTTATCTTGCGGCCAGTTGCAACCTCTTTGCTGATGGCTGCCATCCTTCTGGTCGGCATTGTCGGCTATACACAACTGCCGGTCTCCGCCTTGCCGGAAGTCGACTATCCGACCATTCAGGTGCTGACGTTCTATCCCGGAGCAAGCCCGACGGTGATGTCGACGACGGTGACGGCGCCATTGGAGCGCCAATTCGGCCAACTGCAGGGTTTGAGCCAGATGACCTCCACCAGCTCCGGAGGTACTTCCGTCATTGTGCTGCAGTTCAACCTCAGTCTGAATATTGATGTAGCTGAGGAGGAGGTGCAGTCTGCCATCAACGCGTCGCAGAGTCTATTGCCATCCATTCTGCCCTCGCCGCCGATCTACAGTAAGACGAATCCAGCCGATGCGCCTGTTCTTACCTTGGCCATTACCTCAAGCTCCATGCCGCTATCTCAGGTCGAGGACCTTGTGGACACGCGCCTTGCGCCTAAGATCTCGCAGCTCAACGGGGTCGGTCTTGTAACCATCAGCGGCGGCCAGAAGCCCGCCGTCCGCATTCAAGCCAACCCCACGGCTCTGTCATCTTACGGCATCAACCTGGAAGATCTGCGCGCGGCGCTGACCCAGGCCAGTGTGAACGCCGCCAAAGGGAATTTCGATGGGCCGCGCCAGGATTACCAGATCGATGCCAACGATCAACTGGTCACCAGCGACGACTATCGCAAGGTTGTCGTTGCCTACCGCAACGGCGCGCCGGTGATGCTGACCGACGTGGCCAACGTCGTGAATGGCATAGAGAACAATAATCTGGCAGCGTGGATGAATCAGACCCCTGCGGTCATCGTGAACGTGCAACGCCAGCCCGGGGCCAACACCATCAGCGTGGTCAAGAGCATCAAGCAACTCCTGCCGCAGCTCCAAGCCAATCTGCCTACGGGCATCCAGGTGACCACGCTCACCGATCTTACAACCTCGATCGAAGCATCGGTTTCCGACGTTGAGTTTGAATTGCTGTTGACGGTCGGACTCGTCGTGCTGGTCATCTTCCTTTTCTTACGGAGTCTCTACGCCACCATTATTCCAAGCGTGGCCGTGCCGCTGTCCCTGGTCGGCACCTTCGCGGCGATGTACATCCTGGGTTACAGCCTGGATAACTTATCGCTGATGGCACTAACTATCTCCACCGGCTTTGTTGTGGACGATGCCATCGTGATGATCGAGAACATCTCGCGCTACATCGAAGCGGGCGATCCACCCATGGAAGCGGCGCTCAAGGGCGCGGAGCAAATTGGCTTCACCATTCTCTCGCTGACCGTCTCGCTCATCGCCGTGCTGATTCCGCTGTTATTCATGGGCGACGTGGTGGGGCGCCTGTTCCGCGAGTTTGCCGTGACCCTTGCCGTCACCATCATCGTTTCGGCCGTGGTCTCGCTTACGCTTACGCCCATGATGAGTGCGCGCATCTTGCGCCGCCAGCCCAAAGAGCAGCAGGGGCGCATCTATCGAGCCACGGAGCGAGCTTTCGAGGGGATGATCGCGTTCTATGGCCGGACGCTGAAATATGTTCTGCGATTCCAGACGATTACGCTGTTGGTCGCGGTGTCCACACTGCTGCTTACGGTTTTCCTTTACATCATCATCCCCAAAGGATTTTTCCCGGTGCAGGACACGGGCGTCATCCAGGGCATCTCACAGGCGCCGCAGACGATTGGCTCAAAGGCCATGGCAAAGAAGCAGATGGAGCTGGCCAAGGCAGTTCTGGCTGACCCGGCGGTGGAAAGCCTCTCGTCGTTTATCGGAGCCGATGGAACGAATACAACCGTGAACAGCGGCAGAATGTCGATCAATTTAAAGCCGCTCGACCAGCGCAAGATGAATGCTTCAGACGTAATCCGGCGGCTCAACTCCAGCGTGAGCCAGGTTCAGGGAATCCAGTTGTTTATGGAACCTGTGCAGAACATTACGGTGGATGACCGGGTGAGCCGCACGCAATACCAGTACACGCTCGAAGATCCCGACGCCAATGAACTGAACGACTGGACCAACCGTTTCGTCGACCGACTGAAGCAGTTGCCGGAACTGGAGGATGTCGCCACCGATCAACAAACGGGAGGGCTGGCTGTATCTCTGGTGATTGACCGGGCCACAGCCTCGCGATTTGGCATCGCGCCGACGACCATCGATAACATGCTGTATGACGCCTTCGGTCAGCGGCAGATCAGCACCATGTATACGCAGGTGAATCAGTACCATGTTGTTCTCGAAAGTCAGCCGCAGTTTCAACTGGACCCCGACAAGCTGAACCATCTCTACATCCAGTCCAACGCGTCTTCCGGGGCAAGCGGTGCCGGGGCCTCTTCCTCATTCGCTTCGTCCGGATCGTCCTCCGCAGGGTCGAATGCGCTGACGAGTTCAGCGCTGTACACTCCAGCGGCAAATACCCTTGCTCCTCCCCTGAACGCGCTTTCGGCGAGCACCTCTACTTCGACGTCCAGCAAGGGAGCCACTTCTGCGGGCGCCACCAGTTCGGCCACAAGCAATGCCGTGCCGTTGAGCGCCTTCTCGCACTTCGAGACGACGACCGAGGCGCTCTCCATTAACCACCAGGGTCAATTTCCGGCTATCACCGTATCGTTCAATCTCGCGCCGAATGCCGCGCTGGGCGAGGCCATTACGGCGGTCGACAAAACGCAGAAAGACATGCACATGCCTCCCAGCCTGCAGGCCGGTTTTCAAGGCACGGCAGAATCATTCACGGCTTCGCTAGCCAATGAGCCGTTGCTCATTCTGGCCGCGCTGATCACGGTGTACATCGTGCTGGGAGTTTTGTACGAGAGCTTTATCCACCCGATTACGATTCTGTCCACGCTGCCGTCGGCGGGCGTTGGCGCTTTCCTCGCGCTGCTTCTCTTTCGCCAGGATTTGAGCGTGGTCGCAATCATCGGCATTGTCCTGCTGATCGGCATCGTGAAAAAGAACGGCATCATGATGGTCGACTTCGCGCTGGAAGGGGAGCGGAAGCACGGAAAGAACGCGACGGACGCAATTTACGACGCCTGCCTGCTCCGCTTCCGCCCCATCATGATGACGACCATGGCCGCGCTGCTGGCGGGGCTGCCGCTGGCGTTGGGAACTGGTTTCGGTTCCGAGTTGCGCCGGCCCCTGGGCATCGCCATGGTGGGCGGACTGCTGCTGAGCCAGGTGCTCACGCTTTACACCACGCCCGTCATCTACATCTTCTTTGACAACCTGGCGCACCGCTATGCGTCCAAATCGAACGAGCCGGAAAGCGGAGGCGGAGAACTGGCAGGGCCGGAATGAACATCTCCGAACCCTTTATTCGCCGGCCCGTGGCTACGACGCTGCTCACGGTGGCGATTGCCCTTGCCGGGGCGATTGCATTTGAGGTGCTGCCGGTAGCGCCCCTGCCGGAGGTCGACTTCCCAACTATTTCAGTCGGCGCGGGCTTGCCGGGAGCCAGCGCCGACATTATGGCGTCGTCCGTCGCCACGCCGCTGGAGCGGCAGTTGGGTCATATTGCAGGGGTGACGGAGATGACCTCCTCCAGCACACTCGGCAGCACCTCGATCACCATTCAGTTTGACCTCAGCCGCGATATTGATGGCGCGGCGCGCGATGTGGAGGCCGCCATCAATGCGGCGCGAAGCTATCTGCCCGCCAACCTGCCGGGCAATCCGACCTATCGCAAGGTCAATCCGGCCGATTCGCCGATCTTGATCCTCGGTCTTACCTCCGACAAATACGGGCCCGATAAAATCTATGACGAAGCCTCCACCGTCCTCGCGCAAAAGTTATCGCAGATACAGGGCGTAGGGCAGGTCTCGGTCGGAGGTGGCGCGCTGCCCTCGGTGCGTGTGGACGCAAATCCCACGCAATTGGCCGGCTATGGACTTACCCTCGCGAATTTGCAGTCCGTGCTGAGCCTGCAGAACTCCGACCTCGCCAAAGGCCAAATCTCCGATGGCACGGTAACCGCGGACATACTTGCCAACGACCAGATCTCAAAGGCCACCGACTACAAGCCGCTCATTGTCGGCTATAAGAACGGCGCGGCGATACGCCTGTCCGATGTTGCCGAGGTGACGGACTGGGTTGCCAACGTCCGCGCCGCCGGCTATTTGAACGGCAAGCGCTCGATTACTGTCATCATCTTCCGCCAGCCCGGCGCCAACATCATTGAGACGGTCGACCGCGTGCGCGCGCAACTTCCGTCGATCAAGGCGACGATTCCGCTGGGCATCGATATCACCATCGTTCTTGACCGCACCACTACCATTCGCGCCTCGGTCAGTGACGTCGAGAGAACGCTGCTCATTTCCATCGGCCTGGTCATCGTCGTGGTGTTTGTATTCCTCCGAAACGGCCGCGCCACGCTCATTCCCGCGGTCGCGGTGCCAGTCTCGCTGGTCGGTACGTTCGCGGTGATGTATCTGTTCGGATACACCCTTGACAACCTCTCGCTGATGGCCATGACCATCGCCACGGGATTTGTGGTCGACGATGCCATCGTGGTGATGGAAAATATCGCGCGCCATCTGGAAGATGGCATGAAGCCCTTTGCCGCCGCGCTGAAGGGCGCACAGGAAATCGGCTTCACCGTTTTCACCATCAGCATTTCGCTCATTGCCGTCTTTATCCCTCTTCTGTTGATGGGCGGAATCGTTGGCCGTCTCTTCCGCGAGTTTGCCGTCACGCTCTCGACGGCCGTTTTCGTGTCGATGCTCATTTCGCTGACCACAACTCCGATGATGTGCGCCTACCTGTTGAGGAACGAGCGCGCGGAAAAACATGGCCGCATCTATATGGCTAGCGAAAAGTTCTTCGACGGCGTGCTGTCCGTGTATCGCAGCAGCCTGCATTGGGTGCTCGACCATCCGACCCTAACCCTCGTCGTACTCTTCATCACCATCGCGTTAAATGTGGTGCTGATCGTCAAGATACCCAAGGGCTTTTTCCCCGTGGAAGACACGGGAGCGATCACCGGGAGCGCGCGCGGGCCGCAGGATGCATCCTTCGCGGCGATGAACGATTCCATTCAGCAGATCGGCCGCGTGATCAAGAACGATCCTGCGGTCGAGAATGTGATTGGGTTTACCGGCGGCGGCGGGGCCACCAATGGAGGTTCCCTCTACGTTGCGCTCAAGCCGCTGGCCGAGCGCAAGGTCAGCGCCACTCAGATCATCGACCGCCTGCGCCCGCAATTGAACCGTCTGCCGGTGGCTTCCGCCTTCCTCCAGTCCGTGCAAGATCTGCGCATTGGAGGCCGGACGGGCAATGCGATGTACCAGTACACGATCCAATCCGACACGGTGCAGGATCTCTCCAAGTGGGGACCGATCATACTGGATGCGATGAAGCGTTTGCCGGGCCTGCAGGACGTAAGCTCAGACCAGCAAAACGGCGGCCTTGATGAGCTCATGACCTATGATCGCGTCACCGCGGCCAAGCTCGGCCTTACCACACAGCAACTGGACTCGGCGTTATACGGCGCATTTGGCCAGTCGCAGGTGTCCATCATCTACACGCAGTTAAATCAGTATTACGTGGTGCTGGAAGTCGCTCCCCAGTATTGGCAAAGCCCGGAAGGATTGAAAGACATCTACCTGCATTCGTCCAGCGGCGGCACCATTCCGTTGCTCGCGGTAGCCAAGGGCCAAGCCAACACCACTCCGCTGGCCGTCAACCATACGGGATTGTTCCCCTCGGTCACCGTGTCCTTTAACCTCGCGTCGAATGTGTCTTTGAGCGATGCCACCTTGAGCATCACGGAGATGCAGAAGCGGCTGGGCGCACCCTCCACGCTGCAAGGCTTTTTTGCCGGCACGCTGCTGGCCTACCAGCAATCTCTGGGCACCGAGCCATGGCTGATCGCGACCGCGCTTCTGGCGGTCTACATCATTCTCGGTATTTTGTACGAAAGCTTAGTCCATCCCTGGACGATCATCTCGAGTCTGCCTTCGGCGAGCGTAGGCGCGATGCTCGCATTGATGCTCTTTAAACAGGATCTGAACATCATCTCCATCATTGGCATTGTGCTTTTGATCGGCATCGTAAAAAAGAACGCGATCATGATGATCGATTTCGCTCTTCAGGCGGAACGCCAGGAGGGAAAGAACACCACCGACGCGATTTTTGAAGCGTGCATGTTGCGCTTCCGTCCGATCCTGATGACGACGATGGCGGCGCTGTTGGGCGCTCTGCCATTGGCGTTGGGGACGGGCACGGGGTTTGAGCTCCGCCGGCCCCTGGGCATCACGATTGTGGGAGGGCTGATCTTGAGTCAGTTGCTCACGCTCTACACTACGCCGGTCGTCTATCTGGCGTTCGACCGGCTGCGGCTACGGATGCAGGGAAAGCAGCAGGACATCCTCAACTATGGGGCCGGACCAGCCCCCGCCGGTACGGATTAATTCGACAGACTTGCTCTATCGGAAAATCAAGAATCCATTTCAGAGAGAGGTGCGGGCAGTCGGGCATCTAAAAATCCCACTTCGCCGCCAACCGAGAGGACAGCAACAGCATGGGCAAGCGAGAAGCTCTTCCAGGCTACGATCTCAAGCAATAGCTGGCACCGGTTTCGGGCCTATCAAGGATCAGGTGGTTGGACAAATGCCAATGGCAAGGGCTTTGGGCAAGTCTCATTCGCCACGCCAATGAGCGTAATGGGGATTTACCGCCACCCGTGCCCTGGCCGACATCGATGCTGTGTTACCGCATGGGCCATTCCGCCGCGGCGCCGGGGCTAGCGCTTGTTCATGGAGAGCCAGGGCACGCCGCGGTAGGAATCCGCCACTACCCAGGCGCCCGCCGTCAGCGCCAAAGAATCGATGGTCTCGCTCCATTGGAAGGTGTCTTTGGTGGCCGCCACCACGATGGGTATCCACACCAGCAGCGTGAACATGCCCATCTGCAACGCCGAGAGCGCGGCTGCCAGCCGTGCATACGCGCCGATGAGCACCGCCGCGCCCGCCGCGATGAACGTGCAGCCGAAGAAATACGCCCAGGCCACATGCCATGGCAGCCAGCCCGGCACCAGCGCAGCGGTGTCCTTGAGATAAACGAAATGCCCCACGCCGAAGGGGATCAAGGCCAGGCCGTAGAACACCCTCGCGATGCGCACACCCTTGTCGCCGGTGGCGAAACCGAGACGCTGCCTGTCCCAGTCAGCGGCGAACCAGGCATACAGTACCCAGGCGCCCGCCAACATCACCCCGGTCTCACCGCCGCCAAACCAGGAACCTTCCACAGTCGGCGCGTGGAAGATGCCGGGCACTCTTACCAGCAGCAACCAGAGCAGGAGAAAGACGAGCAGCACGCGGACAGCGGCAGCGGCCGAGCGCTGCCAGAGCAGGCCAATGCCAGATGCCAGGCAGATGAAAGCGCAGAGATAGACCAGTACCTCGCGTGCGGGCACACCCTTCGGTACCGGCTGCCATACCGCGACGATATCGCCTTTGACCAAGCCCAGGATTCCGAGGGCCATCAGGGCCGCCGCAAAGACCGCATGACCCACGCTTGCGATGCGCACCGCCTATCCTCCGGGTGGTGTTCCACTTCATCGGCTACAGCCATGCATTGTATGCCACGCGATAGGTATGCTACACGATATGCGTTTGTTTTATCTCGGGAATGACAGACCAGTCCCCTCACTGGCGTAGTCAGTCGCGCAAAACCTCGATGAGCGATCTCGGGATTTTGCAACAGTTACGCCTCGGTTCTCCCTGTAACCGATTACCGCACATCAACATGTGACGAACCTCACCGACAAAACACACGTATTCGTGTTAGCACTAGCCTGTAATTTGCTCGTCTCCCCGAAGAGCAGTTCCCGCTAAGTCGTGCACAACCCCTGAGGCGGGCGACCAGATTTCTCAAACAAGCAACTGGGTAAGACCATAATCCTCCACGAAATCGAATCGAAAAGGAGGGTAGCCTATGGAAAAAGTATTCCTGGTGGAGGCTTTGCTTCTGTCGGCCGGTCTTGCTTTCGGGCAGACAACGCGGCAGAAGTGGACGGTTGGATGGGGCATCTTCAACGAACCCCCTAACTAGAGTTCCGGTCAATAAGCGTTTTGACCGCTCAAGGAGGATATATGAAGAAATTCGACATTATTGCTGTCCTGCTGATGCTTTGCATGAGTGCGACAGCCGCGTTCGCACGCGGAGTGCCCGTGGACATTTCCGCCGAAGCCAATGACTCCTGGTGCGGAACTGTTTACAACTGCTCTACCTGGCCGACGGGGAAGCAAACCTATGATGGGGTGACATTCAAGATTCCGAGCCCCAACAATGCCTGGTTCGCCATCATTGCAGATCCCGAGCCTGGTCAAGTCTCCGTTACCATCCCGGTGAACGTGGCCCACGTCAGGACAGTCTACACGTTGATGAACACCATCTTTGGTTCAACGCAATCCGGTCTGCTGAGCATTACGTTCACGGGATCCAACGGCGCTACGTGGACCTACCAGCTCGTCGGGGGCACAGACATACGCGATTACAACAACGACGGTTACACCAACAGCACCGACTGCCGGATTGCGGGGGGCCCGGGCCAGGTGGGCACGGTCAGCGCGTGGAACAACGGCGAAGGCCAGCGATTGGATATGCAGATCTATGTGCTGCCAAGCTCGTTCCATGGGCAGAGTCTGACGAGCATCACGATTACTGACAACGGCGATTACGACGTTCAGCGGAGCTTCATCGCGGCGCTGACGGTTTCGACTGAGCTCCCGTAGATGCAATAAGCTGCGACGGCCATTGCGTTGCTGTCTTGTGAATTCGATGTCTCAGATGAGCCGCTCGATGTGTGGGCGGCTCTTCTTTTCTGCATCATTTTGACGATGTTTCCGCGCGGCAATTGTCGAAACCAGGGCAATTTCACTCATTGAGAACTGGCCGAACCGGGTCAATGAGTGCTATGGGGACTTTGCGACAGCTGAGGCTGACAGAGCGCCTTGAAAACGAAGGAGAGATCTGGCAGCGTCTCCTAGTTCTGTTGGAACGTAATGACGACTTTCGCCCGGGCGTGCCCTTCTTCTACGTAAGCGATGGCACCGGCGGTTTCAGCCAGCGGATAGCGTCTGTCGATCGCCGGGGTTAGTTTCCCGTCCTTGATAAGTCCGCAAAGGGCCGTCAGGTCGTCTCTATTCATTTTCGCAATGAAGAATGTGAACTTCTGCCTAAAGAACAGCGACCACGCGAATGCTTTGAAGATTCTTGCAAATACTGCCGGGAGTTGCTTCGGCGCTCCCGCCATAACACACTTCCCACTCGGACTCAGAACGCGTCTCATCGCTGACAACTTGCGGTTTCCCACGTTATCGAGAAGCAGGTCGTAACGTTCGCTGTCTTGAGTAAAGTCATCGCGTGTATAGTCAATGACCCGGTCGGCGCCGAGGGAGCGCACCAATTCAACATTCTTCGTGCTGCACACGCCAGTTACGTTAGCGCCAAGCGACTTCGCGATCTGCACGGCAAAGGTGCCGATCCCTCCCGCCGCGCCGTTAATCAAGACCTTCTGCCCGGGCTGAAGGTGTCCTTTGTCGCGAAGCCCCTGCAAGGCGGTAAGCCCGGCAATCGGAAGAGCAGCCGCTTGCTCGAAGCTCACGCTCTCCGGTTTCAGGACTAACTTGGCTTCGGGAGCGCACGCGTATTCGGCAAAGGCCCCTTTGCAAAGGCCGAACGCGGCATCGCCTGGCTTGAACTGCGTCACCGTTTTTCCGACCGCTGCTACCTGGCCGGCGGCATCCACGCCGGGTCGCTGGCTCTTCATGCGCCAGTCCAGCGGATTGACGGAAGCGGCGCGAACCTGTATGACGACTTCGTTGTCCTTCGGAACGGGCTGTTCGAGGTCCTTCATTTCGAGGACCTTTCCCGATTTCGCGTTGGTGTAGACGGCGGCTTTCATATGGGCTGACATGGTAGCCTTCGATGTGCCCGACCCGATGTGACTAGGATCACAGAATCGGGCGATAATTGCCAGGGCGATAATCCCGCCCTGCGAACGCCGGATCAAAATCGCGAGCGTGCTAATTACCGCCCTTCGAACCGTGCCAGATGGATGGTTGCGGGGGGTGGATTTGAACCCGACCTTTGGGTTATGAG
>Ga0326727_10006406_pt1 | contig 32332 bp, 23 predicted proteins | sample MB2enrmetagenome_FD_207643 | JGI IMG/M metagenome (GOLD analysis project Ga0326727, IMG submission 207643) | Lab enriched peat soil microbial communities from McLean, Ithaca, NY, United States - MB29MY | ecosystem: Environmental > Terrestrial > Soil > Wetlands > Peat | place: USA: New York...
ATGTGGGCCGCGGCGTTTCGATTTATCTCTGGAACCTGCCGCCGGATCGCCGTCTGCCTCTGCGCGCCTATGTCGCGGGATTAACGCTGAAGAATGGGGTCCCTATCAACTACATCGAAGCCATCGGCCTCTGCGAGTGGATGGAGGTCGGCTTCAACACTTTCTACACTTTTCGCGGTGGCGAAGCGGGATGGATCTACGCGCAAGTGCTGCGCTCGCTGTGCCATCTAATGGGAACGACGTGCGTCTCGGTCTATCCGTATCAACTGGGCCATGAGAACGAGGAGGCGATCGCATCGGGTGCGTTCTGGTTCTACCGGAAGCTAGGCTTCCGGCCGGGACGCGCGGACCTGCAAAGACTGGCGGAACGCGAAGAGCAGAAAATCGCCGCCAATTCAAAATACCGGACCCCCGCGCGCACGCTGAAGCGGCTGGCGGCGGGACACGTCTTTTACGAGCTTCCGGGAAGTGAAGTAGGGGCGTGGGATAAATTTTCAACCCGCAACATCGGATTGCGCGTCAACCGGCGAATGGCGCGCGATTTTGGCGGAGACGCCAGCCTCATGCGCGAGCACGCGAGGCGTGCGCTGGAGCGAATGCTAGGAGTCAGCACGTCTTTGTGGACGCCGCTGGAGAAGGCAGCCTTCGAGAATTTTGCGCTGGCTCTGGCCGATTTGGCGGGATTGCGCGCATGGACGCGAGACGAAAAAGAAAACCTCATCCGAATCATCCGCGCCAAAGCCAAGCGGGACGAGATGCTCTACCTGCATCTTACGCAGCGGCATCCACGGCTACGAAAGGCGCTGTTGACGAAAGTCGAACAGTATTAAGGAGTAGTCAAAGTCCCCGCCCTGTCGCAGAAAACGCGACAAGGACGGGCCACCCTCGGAGTCGAGACTAGGGAAAAGGTGAGCCAGACCCCCGCACCGCACCCTGGCGATCAAGCCCGCCCTGCGAACTCCCGTGTCTCGGTGGACACCTTGACGGTTTCTCCTTCTTTAATGAAGAGGGGGACGCGAATCTCGATGCCGGTCTCAAGCTTCGCCAGCTTGGTCACGCTGCCGCTGGAGGTGTCGCCGCGGACACCGGGTTCCGTGTAAGTGACATTCAACTCCACATGGGGCGGAAGCTGCAGGCCGATGGGGTTGCCGTTGTACCTATGCAACTGGATGATGACCCCTTCCACGATAAAGTCCACCGCGTCCCCCATCATCTCGCCGGAAAGGGTGAGGGTCTCGAAACTCTCCTGGTCCATGAAGTAGAAATCACTTCCGTCCCTATAAAGATAGGATGCCGGGACCGTCTCGAGGTCCGGCTCCTTGAATCGGTCACTGGCCTTGAATGTCTTGTCAAAGACCGCGCGGGTAATGAGATTACGCATCTTCAGGCGGACCAAGGTCTGTCCGCCCCGGGCTGTCGGGGTGGAAACCTCCGCTTCCAGGCAGACGAATGGCGTGTTCTCAAACTCGAAAAACATTTTGCGCTTCACGTCGATGGCATCGATCAGTGCGGCCATGATCTCCTCTAAGACAGGGCTCGTGACTAATGGATTCTAATCTATCGAGAAACAGGGAGCGGCCGGGTTCAATATGATCTACACAGCCACCACGATTTCACACGTTTGCCGTTCGTCGCGCCTTATATGCATACAACACCGCCAGCAGCGGCGGCGCGAGAAGGAATCCCCAGAACGGGATCACAAATCCAAGTACCAGCGGAACCAGAATCGACGCCCACATCGGCACCCTGGCCACTCGCCGCATGATGTAAGGCTGGAGCAGCAAGCCATCGATCAAGACGATCACCGCATAGAGAATGAGCACGTAGAGCGGATGCTGCCAGTCGTTCCAATGCAGCGCTGAGGCCAGCACCGGGCCAAGCAATCCAAGGATCGGGCCGAGGTGAGGAACGATCTGCACCACCGCGGCCAGCACCGCCCAGAGCGGAGCCCATGGAACGCGGATAATCCACAGGCCGATGAGCCATAGAATGCCGACCGCGAGCGAGTCCTGCAACTGCGCGATAGCCCAGTGCTTGAGAGCGGAAGCCGTGATGCGGAAGTGATCGGCTGCGGTCATCTGCGGGTCTTCGCTTCGTGTCGTCACTGCGCGGGTGTGAGCGAAAACCTTCTCGCAAATTCCACCGGCAAAGATGGCGTCCCGCCTGCGCAGGAGCAAACGTATCGTGCAACTTCGTTGGCGATAGTATTGATTTCGTCCAAGTCCATCTTGCGGAGCAGTCCTAGAACGAGGGCGGCGGTAAACGAATCGCCTGCGCCCACGGTGTCGACGACTTTCACCGGACGAGACGGGCAATCGGACCACCGCCCCTCCTGATAGAGCAAGCTGCCCTTCGCGCCACGCGTTAGCGCCACCAATCGCAGGCTGAAGCTCTGTGCCAGGCACTCGATCTGACGTTCGGTGGAACCCGTCAGGTTTAGCATTTCTGCGAGGGTCGGCAATTCGTCATCGTTCAGTTTCAGCACGTTCGCCAACTGGAGCGATTCTTCAATCACAGCGCGCGAATAGAACTGCTGCCGAAGATTGATGTCGAAGACGCGCAGCGCGTCCGCTGGCGTCGCCGCTACTAGTTGCTGAATCGTGTTGCGTGACGGTTGGCAACGCTGAGCGAGGCTGCCGAAGCAGATTGCGTCCGCCTCGCGCGCGGCCGCGAGCGCCTCGGGCGTCACGGCAATGTGGTCCCAAGCGACATTCTCCTGAATGGTGAATTGGGCCAGCCCATTGCCGGAGAGCGCTACTTTCGCCGTCCCTGTAGCTACGGTTTCATCCACTTGCACGGTGGTGACCGGCAGTCCCATCTCGCGGAAGCGGCGAATGACTTCGCGCCCGTAATCATCCTTGCCAACGCGCGTGATGAACTTTACCGGCGCGCCGAGGGCGTGCGCGTGATAGGCGAAGTTCGCAGGAGCTCCACCGAGCTGTTCACCTGTGAGCAGCAAGTCCCACAGCACTTCTCCTACCCCGACAACGTTAAAGTCCATGGTGGTCCTATTCGATGCCCAGTTGTTTCTGAATTTGCTCCAGCGGCACGCCTTTGGTTTCCGGCACCCAGAGCTTCACCCAGATGAGTTGGAGAACCATCATAAAGGTGAACAACAAGAAGACGTAGCCGGGGGGAAAGGCGGTAACCATCTTGGGGAAAAAGGTCGTAAGCAGGGCGGCGAAGGTCCAGTGCGTGAAGCTGCCGAGGGTCTGGCCTTCGGCGCGCTGGCGGTTGGGAAATATCTCGGAAATAAAAACCCAGATGACCGCTCCTTGACCGATGGCATGCGCGGCGATGAAAGAAAAAATACAAACGGGCACGATCGAGTAATGCTCCGTAAAGAAAGCCCAGGCAATCGTTCCCAGCGATGCGATGTAACCGAACGAGCCAATAAAGAGCAGCGTGCGGCGGCCCAGCCGGTCAATGAGCCAGAGGCCAACAAAGGTGAAAATGAGATTGGTGACGCCGATGCCGATGGATTGCAGCAGCGCAGCCTTCGCACCCAGGCCGGTAAGTTCAAATATGCGCGGCGCGAAGTAGAGAATCGCATTGATGCCGGAGAGTTGGTTGAAGAATGCAATAAAAATAGCTAGCAGGATCGGTTTGCGAAGACGGCGTGTCCAGAAATGCCCCGAGGTCGCTTTCTCCGAAGATGCCGCGACAATCTCGTTTGCCTGGGCTTCGATCTCGGCTTCGGAGGCATCGGGCCGTATGCGCTGCAGGACTTTCACGCCGCTCGCGTAATCGCTCTTTCTGCTGAGCAGCCAGCGCGGGCTTTCGGGAAGGCCGATGCAAAGCAGAGCGTAGAGCATCGAGGGGAACGCGGCCACGCCCAGCATCCAGCGCCAGGCATTTTCGCCGATGCCGGCGAGGAGCGCGTTGGATACGAAGGCGATCAGGATGCCAAAAACAATGTTGAACTGGAACATGCCGGCAAGCCGTCCCCGGTATCTGGGCGGCGCGATCTCCGAAATGTACAGCGGAGCCGCCACGGTCGAGATGCCGATGCCCAAGCCGCCAATCACACGCGCGACGATGAAGGTGGAAACATTGGGCGCCAGACCCGATCCTACTGCGCCGATAAAGTACAGTACGCCGATCCAGAGCAGCGTGGCTTTGCGTCCGAATCGGTCGGCGGGCCAGCCGCCGATCAGCGCCCCCACGACCGTGCCGTAGAGCGCGGAAGCCATGGCAATGCCGTGGAGTCCGGGACTAAGGCCCCATAGCGATTGAATTGTTTTTTCTGCGCCGGAGATGACGACCGTATCAAAACCAAAAAGGAAGCCGGCGAGGGCGGAGGTGAGCGACCAGAAGAAGACGCGAGCATTCATAGATGGATAGAGTCAATGAGCGGAATATGAGCGCATCCACAATAAACTCATCGCGGACGCCGCGCAAATGTTTCAGCACTGAGAGTAGCGCCGCCGTCCCGGCGGCTATACGGCGGGCGTGCCCACGCGCCGAAGGCGAGACGCCTTCGGTACAGCCGGCAAGATGCCGGCGCTACGGTGCTAGAACGTGAATCGTGCGGAAAATTGCAGGGCGCGGGGAAGGCCGTCGGGGCTGATTTCCTGGAAGCTTCCGAAATTGCCTGGGCCGGAATTGGGGACCAGATAACACGTCTGGTTGGGCGTTAGGCCATCGCCGCAGGTGGTGCCGACGGGATTGTATTGAATTTGGTTGACGCCGTCGCCATTCTGCACGTAATAATTCGCGTGGTTGAACAGATTGAAGGCTTGCACCTGGAATTGCAGTTGCATGCCTTCGCGGATTTCGAAACTGCGGGCCAGGCCCATGTCGATCCTCTCCAGCCAGGGGCCGTAGAAGGAATTGATTCCGACACCGGGTGTGGGGCCAGCGCCGTTGATACCTCCGGCGGTGGCTGCGGTGTCCTCGTTGAAGGCGGTGTCGTTCAGGTTGTCATTGCCCGCCGGGTTGCCCGGCGCAATCGGGCCGCAATTCTGAAATGCGTTGGCAAATTGAGTACCTGGACTGAGGAGACTGGTGCACGCGGTACTCAACAAACCCGCGTAGGGACGACCGGAAGAGAACTCCATGACGCTGCTCAGGGTCCAGCCGGAGAGGAATTTGCGTCCCATATCGGACGTGGTTAATTGATCGAGACGGGGGCGATAGACTCCCGCGAAGGTAATGCGATGCCGCTGATCTAACAATGAGGCGGCATGAGTGTTGCTGAAGTCGAACTGATTGTTGAAATCCATGCCGTCCATCATGATGCTCTTGGCGTAGGTGTAGCCAAATTGCAGCGAAAAACCTTGTGACAGGCGGTGTTGCACCTGCACGAACAAAGAGTTGTAAATGTTTTGCGCGGGGCTAATGAGCTCCTGGACCTGGCCGAGTTGTGGGTTGATGCCTGAGACACCGTCCACGAGCAGACCGTTGTCCATAGTCGGCAAGGTGTAGGTCGGCCCATTGCAGGAGGATGGGGCAAGCGCAGTGGGAGGGCAAACGATGTACGTGGTCGTGCCGGTCAATGGTTGGAGGTTCGCGTCGTAAGCAGTGCCGGAAATAATGTGCACGCCGTGATTCCACATGGTACCCAGGGTTAGAGTTGTGTTCTCGGATATCTCGCGCTCAATCTGCAAGCTTGCCTGCTCGATATAAGGCACGCGGAACTGTGGAGAAACCAGGGAAATGTCCGGGGAAATGCCGAACTGCTGGCTATTAGCGGGGAGAATATAGGGAAATGTGGGCAGCTGCGCGTTCGGGAGACCCGTTGAAGCGCTGTAACTGGAACTGTATTCCACCTGCTGCGAAGGCAGGCCGTTCGAGACGACTGCGTTGCGATAGTTCAGTCCGTTCATGTTGGTATAGAACAGGCCAAAGCCGCCGCGCACGACCGTCTTTGACTCGGGTTGCCAGGCAAATCCGAAGCGCGGGGCCACTCGTTTATATTGGTTCGGATATTGTCCGGTGGCCGGGAACAATGGATTTTCCGCCGGCTGCGGGAAGACCTGGAAGTCCTCGCGCAAGCCCATTTCCAGCGTCAACTTGGGCCAGGCGCGGAACGTGTCCTGAGCATAAAATCCGTAGTAGGGCACGGCGAAAGAAAACGTCGGATTCCCCACAGCCTGATTGAAAGTTTTGTACTCTCCGAGCGCAAAATCCTCCAGATTGGAAAATTCGTAGAGGCCGAGCGGCGATCCGAAATCGATGGCCTCGTTGGGATCGGCGCCGCCATCATTGGTGTCCGCATCCCAGGTGTGGTTAAAGTCGAAGCCGAATTGCAACGTGTGCTTGCCGATCACGTAATCGACGCGGTCGGAGAAAGAGTACTGTTTTTCAAAAACTCTTCCGATCGAGAAAGGAGCGTTGCCGAGAATGAAAGCGGCGGGATTATCCAGAACCACCGTTGGCGTGTTCCCAGCCAAACCGGTGGGGGTCGCGCTTTCTTTATCCTGCGACAGGCCAGCATGAAATTCGTTCAACAGGCTGGGGGAAAAGGTGTGCGTCCATCCCAACGTGGCCTGGTAGGTACGGACGGCCGCATTGGCGAGGGTTTGCGTGCCATAGTTACCGACCGTCGGGTCAAGGATGACGCCTCCGGGGGAATCGAAATGGTTCGCATTGAGGCTGAGGAACAGGCTATCGCGGCTCGTGGGCTGATAATCGAGACGCGGCGTAATGACCCAATCGTTGCCCTTTCTGCCTTTGATGCCTTGATTGGAGCTCAGGGCATGGATCGCGTTCGACACTTGCGGGAGATAGTACTCGGTGAAATACAGATCACTCGGACCAGCCGCGACGTCGGCGTCCGTGTCGATGTTTGGAATGGGCAAGGGCCCAGTCGGCGCCGGGAGCGACGTTCCGGCCGGAACCTCGAAACCGCCGGGTTCAGTGAGCAAGGCGTCCAAGTTCGAAGAGTTCGTCGCCAAGGCCGGGTTGATGACGGCAATCGGGTTGTTGCGCAGTTGCTGCTCGTAATCGGCGAAGAACCATAGACGGTCGCGCAGGATGGGGCCGCCCACCGCGGCTCCGAATTGCTGCAAGTTGTCTTCCGGTTTCGGATTGCCGGCGGCCTTGTCGAGGGCGTCGTTGGCCTCGAACGCGGTATTGCGGTTGTAATAGAACACTTCGCCATGGAAGGCGTTGCCGCCGGAGCGGGTGATGGCGTTCACGAAACCGGCTCCGCCGCCATAGATGGCGGTGTAGGGGCTGACCGTGACTTGAAACTCCTGGATCGAATCTTCGCCAAATAAATACGGGATGCGATTGCGGCCGATGATGTCGGCGAAATAGTTGTTGGTGGCGTTGGAGCCATCGACGCTGAAGTAAGTGGAACCATTTCCGTTGGCGTAACCGGAATCCTCGCCGCCTTGTTGACCGGCAACGCTCACCAGGCCGGTGTCGCCGTCGTAGCTGGTATTCGGAGTGAGCAACATGAAGTTGGTGTATTTTCGTCCGTTGAGCGGCAAGTCTTCGATAAGAGAACGGTCAATGACCGTGCTGGCGGAGGAATCCTCCGGGCGCAGCAGCGGTGTCGTGCCGATTACTTTAACCATATCCGCGCTGGCTCCCATCGGCAGCCTGATATCCTGCGACGTGGTATTGCCTACCAGCACTCGCACCAATACCTGGACATCGCGAAATCCCTTGAGACTTGCGGTGATGGAATAGGTGCCGGGCATAACCACGGGAAACCGATAAAGTCCGGCATAGTTGGTGTCGGCAGATTCCTGCACGCCGGTCGCGAGATTCCGCACCACCACCGACGCGCCCAGCACTACCGCTCCACTCGGGTCGGTGATCCGGCCGCCGAGCGAACCCGTCAACACCACGTTCTGGGCGCTCAGCCATACGCAACTCGCCACGGCGGCCAGAACCATGCAGACCGTCAAGCGATTGACCACGGAAAGTGTTGTTATGCCTGCCCCAATAATGCTCCTAACGACGTGTGTGAAAAGCGTGGCGGGAGGGTATTCCTCTAGCTTCATAACTCTATCTTCCTTCGCACACGGACCCCATGCGCGTCCTCGAGATGGGTCAAGACACCGGACGATAGTCGCGCCTTGTTAATGGTACGTCACACAGGCGTGAATGCTTTAAGAAAAGCCTACTATTGGCGCTAATACGTTCCTATATCTACTACTTGCGGTGATTGTTGAGGCGCGATGAATTTTGTGACGCGTGCATTGACTTAGCAAACCCTCCGACTTTAAAGTTCTCTTTTTGGGATCAGCGCGATCCGCTGCACTAATCGAAATGGACCCGCTTCACTCTATCTTCGAACATACACCTCCAGCCCGGCTTGGACCGCTGGAGCGGCAAATCCACCACGCCGTGTGGGCGCGAGGAACTGCCACGGTTCGTGAAGTGCTGGAGGATGGCAGCATCTGGCAGACCTATACCACGATCATGACGACCATGGACCGTCTGTTTCGCAAAGGACTCCTCGGCCGCGTTCTCGAAGGAAAGGCGTTTCGCTACTCGGCCCGATGCAGCCCGGAAGAACTGGAGCGCGTGGCTGCGGTGAACGGAATCCGGCAGCTTCTCGGATCTGAGTATGCTTCGCTTCACCTTTCGTATTTCGTGGATGCGGTCGGCGCGCAGGACGAGAAATTGCTCGAAGAGCTGCAATCGATGGTGGAGCGCCGGCGCGCGGAACTGCTGCTCAAGAAGGGAGAGCAGGCGTGATATTTGCGGCGCGGGGGTTCCTCGTTTCTCTAGCGTTTTTCGCCATGGTGTACTGCCCGCTGGCGTCGCTGGTTGTGTTGGCATCGCACTGCATGAACCGCATCGGCCGGAAGTCTCAGTTCGGTTCTGCCATCGTGAGCTCCGCGAATTTCCTGTTCGGGCTGCGCATCTTTTCGTTTGCCGTTTCCGCTGTGGTCGCCGTGTTTTTCACCTTCCCGTCGTTCTGGCTGATGGAGAAGGCGTCGCTCGACGAAGACGCCGGGACGTTTATTCTCGCCGCGTGTTCGCTGGTCATCCTGAGCGCGGGCCTGTTCCGTGTGCTTCGGGCTCAGGCAAGAACGACGCGCACCGTGACGCAGTGGTCGTCCGAAGCGGGGAGCATGGGAGCGGCGAGCATCGGCAACGAGCCGGACACGCCGGCGCTGAGTGCTTCGAAGGGCGCGCCCGCGCTGATTCTGGTTGGTATTCGGAGGCCCAGAGTCATGGTCTCCGACATGGCAACGAGTGTGCTCAGCAGGGACGAACTGCAAGCAGCCGTCCGGCACGAGTTCGGGCACATGCGCACCTGGGATAACCTGAAGAAGGTTCTAATCACTGCGACTCCGTTTCCCGGCATGGGCGGCGTTGAAAGTGCGTGGCGGGAGGCGGCCGAACTGGCGGCAGACGATGCAGCCGTGGCCAATCGTCAGGATGCGCTGAATCTGGCGGCGGCGCTGATCAAACTTTCAAGATCTTCGAAGCAGTGGTCCGAGCCAGCGCTGGCAAGCGGGTTCGTGAGTGGCTCATGTTCGATTCGCCTGCGTGTAGAGCGCCTGCTTGAATGGCGCACCGCTGGCCGGCGTCTCCAACGCAGCTGGCCTTGGACTCTTCTTGTTCTGATCCCGGCGATCGCCGGCATGGTCAGCAACTACGGCGCAATGCTGGCGCTGACGCATCGCTTGACTGAATTGCTTGTGCCTTAGTCAAAGCTCCCTCAGCCTCCGGAGACGGGGCAAGCCCCGTCTCTACAGCCGAAGAACCATCGCTCGATCGGCTCGATGCTTCACCCGAATTGCTAGCGGCCTTCTAACGATCCTGCCAAGCGCACAAAAAGTCCCGGCTGTCCCCGTCTACCGAGGGACAGCCGGGATGCTTATCGAACGGCGGCTCTGGATCTATTCAGAACCCGTCCTGCCGACTTCCTTGTCCTCGGACACCGTCTTGCCAGGCTTCAACGCCGGATAGGGCGTGCCCTTCAGGCCTTTCCAGAGGATCCGGTTGAATTTCTCCGTAGGGATCCGATCTTCCTTGCTGAAGTCCATGCCCTTGGTTTGCGCTTCCCACCAGGCCGCGTCGTGCGTCGGCTGTGGCAGATTGTCCCGGTTGATGACGTACTTGTTGAGAATCGGAAGCGTGGTGTTATAGAGGTAGCTGGAAGGAATCGCGGAATACGTCCAGCCCGCTTGCGAGATGTTGAAGGCGTCCGTCATGGGAGGAACGCCCGCGTCATGCACGCCGAGCGCGGGCAGGCCCAGAACTTCTTCGATCGTCTTTAACATGGTAACCGTCGAGTAGGGGTTGGAGACCACGGCGCCCTGCTTCACGTAAGGTCCAACGATGAACGCAAGACTGCGGTCGCCGCTGACGTGGTCGGCGCCATCCTGGGGATCGTCTTCAATCACGAAGACGAGCGTGCTGTTGGCGTAGGGGCTGTGGGCGATCTTATCGACCGTCAGTCCTACGGCGTAGTCGTCGTCGGCAATTTGAAGTTCCGGAGTGTTCACGCCGAAACTGGCGCTGCCGAAGTCGCCAAAGTGGTCGTGATCGTAACGCAGCAAAACCAGATTGGGGAATGTATTGTGCTTAACTTGCAGGTCGAATTCCCGCGCCCACTCTTTGTAGCGGAAGAAATCGGGGTAGCTCTGATCGAAGGGCCAAAAGCAGAGATCGCTGCGATTGAGCAGTTCCTTCTTCGCCGGCCACTCCACCTGGGTCGGAGGCTTGGTGGAGCAAGGAGAGGCGAGAGTGGGACTGATTACGCCTAACTCTTCGCGGACATCCAAAGCACCTAGATCGGTGTAGAACCCGTAGTTGCGAACGGTGAGATGAGCTTTAAGCGCTGCATCCCAGAGATAGCCCCCGCCTTGCTCGCCATCGGGGCCGTCGGCTTCGACTTCGTTGGCGTTTCCGGGCAGCAGGTTCGGATCGGGTGGATACAGCGGTTGCTCCACCTGGCGAGCGGCGACGCCTGTGATGGCAACGTTAATGTTGCGTGCCGTGCCTTCGCTGTCGTACTGGCAACCGCCCTTTCCGTAGTTGACCTTCACGCATTTCTCGTTCATATCTAGAGCGCGTGCCGCGAGCGACCACTGCCAACCGTCCATGCTCACCATCGAGCTGTCGTCGAAGTTGTCGAAGGTCACAAAGTTGTTGGCCAGGTTGTGGAAGTTCGGCGTGACTGAGGCCGGGAATTGCGTGTAGGCCGGGTCCGCGTTGGCGCCGTTGGTCAGGTCGCCGAGGATCTGGTCGAAGGTGCGGTTTTCTTTCACGATGTAGATGACGTGTTTAATGTGCTGTTGCAGGAACGTCATGGTCGCAATGTCGTTCGGGCTCAACTGGAAGTTGAAGCCGTTGTTTTGCGCGACCTGGCCGGTCAACTGCGCCAACTGAACCGCATTGGGCACGGGCAGCGTCAGGAAACCAGAGTACTCGTTCTGCCACGCGTACTGGTTAGCGGCGCCATCCTGCGAAAATAAGGTTTGACACGCCGAGCCGAAGCCGCCGCCTGGGTCGTTATTGATGTAGCGGCAGTTCTGCGTATTCGGAGCTTCCACGCTCTTGCCGTTCACGACGTAGAGAGTAGAGCCATCCGGGCTGACGCTGACCGAATTGGGGTACCAGCCAGTCGGGATCAAGCCGGTGACGACGGGCTTCTTCCCGGTAAGGCTGATGACCGACACTGCGTTGGTACCGCCGTCTGTGACGTAAGCGGTGGTCTCGTCGGGCGAAAGGGTAACGCTGTTGGGATTGCTGCCCTTGGGCACTAATTTGCCGCTGCCCAGAGCATCGACGGGCGCGGTGGCATTGACCTCGCTCAGCACTGTGTTGGTCGCGGTGTTAACGATGATCAACTCGTCGGAGTTGGCCGCCACCACGAACAGCTTGCTTTGGGCAGCGTTGAGAACCATCCTCTCCGGATTGCCGGCGACTGGAATCCGGGTGCTAAGGGTCAGGGTGCCGTTGGCAAAATTCAGCACGTCGATCTCGCGGTCGCGAACGCTGGAAACATAAACCGTGCTGTTGCCCACGACGGCGACTCCGTAGGGAAACTCTCCACCCGGAACCCCCGTTTGCGCTGGATTGATGATGCCGGGACGAAGGTCGTATTCCTGCAGAACCACGCCATGGACCAGGTCAACCGCGGTCACGGAGTCGGTTTCGTGGTTGGCTACGAAGAGCGTATTGCCATCGGCGGTGATGCCGAGGATAGCAGCGGTCGGGCCGGTCTCGGTCTCTTCTGACATCAGATCGCCGGAATGGCCGAGGTTGATCGGAGTGCCGAGCTCCGCCCACAGACCGCTTTGCAGCGTGAAAGTGTGCACGTTGTCGTTGCCGCCGCCGCCGACATAGAATGCGGAACCATTCGGAGCCCACACAATTCCGTCGAAGGTTTCATCAAAATTCAACAGTTGCACTACTTGCGTTTCCACCGGCGTACTGGGCGTGGAGATGTCATAAACAAAAACAAACTCACCGGAGTCGGCCCCTGGAAAGTTGCCGCTTGAGTCTTCGTTCAGGTTGTAGCCGCTGGTCAGGATCAGCAAAGTCTTGCCGTCCGGGCTAATGGCGGTGGTCTCGGCGCCGTCCGGCGTATAAACCGGAACGTCCTGCAAAGAAGTTGTCAAAGGCACAAATACCGAACCCGGGGCTGCGCTTGGTGTGATGGTTGCACCGGTCGGCAGAATTTGAGCAGACGCAAAGCAGGCCACGGCGAGAATGGCCGCTAAGCCTGCGCCGCGAAGAAAACTCGTGATCTTCATACGGTGATCCTCCAAGACTGAGATCGTTTCAGGTTGATAGTCCCAAGACCAAGACGGTCAAACTACTAGTGTGAGTAAGAGGTGGGAACTCCGAAGTAATAAACCAGGAATGTTAAGGCTGGGTTATGGATTTGTAAAAATTTGCCACATCCTCAATTTGGGCCTGAAATGGCGAGATACGGAGTCTCAAGTGTAGGGGCGGAAAACTGGGTTGTTGCTCCCGAACGTAACCATCGCGGCAGGTAAGGCTGGTTAACGCTGGCCCCCACAACCGCTACACTAGAAAAGCCGAGTTTTCATGAAGAGATTTGCAGCCATTCTTGTCTTCTGTGCCTTGCCGCTCTTTGGCCAGAGCAATAGCGGCGAACTGCGCCTCAGAGTGACCGATCCGGCCGGTTTGGGCGTGAAGACAACGGTTCAGATCGTCAGCCAGGCGAACCGGTATCGAAATACTCTTGCCACCAGCGATCAGGGCAGCCTGAACGTGCAGCGCCTGCCTTATGGCATCTATCAGCTCGAAATCAAGCAGCCTGGCTTTGCCGGCCAGTCCGAGGTTGTCGAAATTCACTCCACGATTCCGGTCGAATACACCATCCAACTCAAGCTGCCTGCGGTGAATGAATCCGTAACCGTCACTGCGGCGGACACACTGATCGACCCCGATCAAGCGGGCTCGGTTGGCCAGATAGCCTCCGACCTTATCCAAAACCGTCTGAGTTCGATTCCGGGCCGTTCTCTGCAGGACCTGGTGAACTCACAGCCGGGCTGGCTGTATGAAGGCAACGCCGTTTTGCATCCGCGTGGCTCCGAGTATCAGACACAGTTTGTGGTCGATGGCATTCCGCTGACGGACAATCGCTCGCCGAGCTTCGGACCTGCGATCGATGCCGACGACGTGCAATCGCTGAGCATCTACACCGCGGGCATTCCCGCGGAATATGGCCGAAAAATGGGCGGCGTGGTCGAGGTGAACACGCTGCAGGATTCACAGCCAGGTTTCCACGGCCAGGTCGCGCTTTCCGGCGGCAGCTTCGATACGGCTGGCGCTACGGCGCAGGGGCAGTACGTCTGGGACAAGAATACCTTCGGCGCGAGCGCCAGCGGCAGCATGACTGGCCATTACTTGAATCCGGTGGTTCCGCAAAACTACACGAATACGGGCACGCTGGGAGATTTTTCGGTCAACTACGAGCGCGACTTAACTCCGAAAGATCGTCTGCGATTCATTGCTCGCCACGAACTCTCACGCTACGACATTCCGAACGAACAGGTGCAGCAAGCCGCGAGTCAGCGCCAAACTGCCGACAACATTGAGACCATGGGAAGCGCCTCCTACCAGCACACTTTTTCGTCCCAGGCGGTCGCTGATTTCCGCGGGATGCTCCGCGACAACGCGAACGATTTCAACTCCAACGCAGAGTCAACTCCGATCGCGGTCTTCCAGCACAACCGGTTTCGCGAAGGATATTTCAAAGGCATCGCGACCGTCGATCATGGCCGGAACGAATTTAAGTTTGGAGTCGAGTCGGACAACATATTTCTGAACGAGAATTTCAGTTACGTCATCACCGATCCGACTCAGTTTGATTCCACCACGCCTCAGACCTTCGGCTTCCTGGGAAGCCGGCCCGATCTTGAGCAATCCGCGTTCGTGCAGGATCAAGTCCGTCTTAAGAACTGGGCCATCAACGCCGGGCTGCGCTGGGACCACTATCAGCTTTTGTTGAACCGGCAGGCGCTGGATCCACGCTTTGCGATTTCGCGCTACTTCCCTTCCGCCGACCTGGTCTTGCATTTCTCCTATGACCGGGTTTTTCAGACTCCGTCTTTCGAGAACATCCTGCTTTCGAGTTCAGTTGCTGTCGAATCCATCAGCCCGACAAATTTTCTGCGGCTGCCGGTCGAACCTTCCGAAGGAAACTACTACGAAGCGGGGTTGACCAAGGTATTCGCCGGGAAGGTCAGGCTGGACGCCAACTATTTCCGGCGGCTCGTATCCAACTACGCGGATGACGATCAGATCGAAAACACGACGATCAGCTTCCCGATCGCATTCCGGAAATCCATCGTCTATGGTGCGGAAGCGAAACTCGACCTTCCCGACTGGCGGCGCTTTTCGGGATTCCTCAGCTATTCCTACACTGTCGGCCAAGCGTGGGCTCCAGTGACAGGCGGCCTGTTTCTAGGGGACGCCGCAACTACCGCGGAATCGCTAACCGGCCACTTCCCCGATTCGCAAGACCAGCGCAACACCGTTCGCGGACGTCTTCGCTATCAGGTCAAACCGCGCTTCTGGATCGCCGGCGGAATTCAATACGACACGGGGCTCCCCTTCGAGTTCGATGGCGACCCATCCGTGGTGCTTGCCGAATACGGCCAGCAGATGCTGAATCGCATCAACTTTGCCCGCGGGCGCATCTATCCTTCTTTCCAAGTCAACGCCTCGGCGGGTGCGGATGTTTACAAGTCGGACCATTTTAATATGCGGTTTCAAATCGACGGACAAAATCTGACCAACGTGCTTGACGTCATCGATTTCGGCGGTCTTTTCTCCGGCAACGCCATCGGCCCATCACGAAGCGTTGCCCTCCGCCTCACCACCAGCTTCTAAAGTAGGATTCGTTCTAGTTGCCCATGCCACCGTTGGAATCACCTTGCGCAACAGTAGGAAAACCCGGTAGAAATTGACCAGATCATGCACATTCCTGATGGTTATCTCAGCCCGTCGACCTGTGCCACTTTTTATCTGTTTGCAGCGACGGGCTGGTATGCGGCGCTGAAGCGCGTCAAACAGCTTCTGGCCACGCGCGCGATCCCGCTGATCTCGGTGTTCGCGGCATTCTGCTTCGTGGTCATGATGTTCAATGTGCCGCTGCCCGGCGGAACCACCGGTCACGCAGTTGGCGTTGGCATCGCCGCCATCGTGCTCGGCCCGTGGGGTTCAATTCTTGCCATTTCGATCGCTCTCGCCATCCAGGCGCTGTTCTTCGGCGACGGAGGAATCACCACGCTGGGAGCGAATTGCTTCAACATGGCCATCGTTGGATCTTTCACCGCCTACGCCGTGTACCGTATGATCGCGGCGAACTCGAAGCTGAGTTCTCGCCAAAGAGTCGTAGCGGCCGCAATCGCCGGTTATGTAGCCATCAACGCGTCTGCCTTGGTTACCGCCGTCGAACTCGGCATTCAACCCATGCTCTTTCATGATGCCAGCGGCACGCCGCTCTACGCGCCCTATCCGCTGCATGTGGCCATCCCAGCCATGATGATCGGACACCTGACGTTTGCCGGACTGGCGGAAGCGGTGATCTCGGCAGGCATGGTGTCCTATCTCCAGCGAGCCGAATTGAGTCTGCTTCGAGGAGTAAGCGGCTTGGCCCAGGCGCCCGGGGCTATGATCGCTAGCGCGAGCGCTGAAGATTCACCAAGGCGACTTTCGCCAGGACGACTATGGTGGGCAGTCGCTTGCCTGATGTTGTTCACCCCCCTCGGCATCTTAGCGGCAGGCACTGCCTGGGGTGAATGGTCTTCCGCCGACTGGATGAATCCTCACACGCGCGAACAGATCGGAACCGCATCGGGGAACCATGCGCCTCCATCGTCCGTTCCTGCTGGAATCGAAAAGCTGTCGACCGTGTGGACCGCGCCGTTCCCCGGCTATGCGCCGAGGTTTGTCAAAAGTCCGGGGTTTGGGTATTTGCTGTCAGCGATGTTTGGCGTGGGCTTCATTGTTTTGGCTTCGCTGCTCGCGAGACTGGCTGCCAGAAAATGGCCCGGGAGGAACTCAGGGTCATGAGCCGGCATTCTTTTCTCGAAGCGACGCTGCAAGGCTTTACCCGAGCCGTGTCGAAAGCGCTCCAATCGGAACATGCCGCAGCCCAACCGGGCTTACTGCAGCAACTTGATCCTCGCGTCCGGGTCCTCGGAATCTTTGGCCTCGTTGTTTCGGTGATCCTCTGCAGGCGGATTGAGGCCATCGCCGCTATCTTGCTGGTTGCAATTGCCATCGCGGCCACGTCCAGAGTGAGCCTCGCGTCGCTCGCAAAACGCGTCTGGCTTGTGGTTCTGGGCTTCTCGGGCGTGATCGCACTGCCCGCCCTGTTTATTACTCCCGGAGAGGCACTGGCCACTCTGCCGGCTCTGCACCTCAGCATCTCCGTGCAAGGAGTACGCGCAGCCGTCTTGCTGGTCCTGCGCGTGGAAACCGCGGCTACACTGACCACGGTGCTCGTGCTTGCGACGGCATGGACTCACATTTTAAAGGCGCTTCGTTCGCTGCATCTTCCGGCCGAGATCGTCATCATGCTGGCCATGACGCATCGCTATGTGTTTTTGCTCATCGAAACCGCCAACCAGATGTTCGAGTCGAGGAAGAGCCGAACGGTTGGTACATTGAGCGGTGCAGAGCGGCGCAAAATGACAGCCCGAACCGCCGGAGTTCTGCTCAGCAAGAGCATCGAACTCAGCCAGGAGGTATACCTCGCCATGTTGTCGCGGGGCTTTCGCGGAGAGGTTCGTCTCTTGGCCGATTTCCGTTTGAAAGCGCGCGATTACGCCGGCCTGACTGCGTTCCTCTTTACAGGCGGCTTAGCTGTGTGGATGGGGAGGTAAGCGAGAATTGGCTTCAACTTTCGAAGTGCAAAATATCAGCTTCTCTTACGAAGCAATCCCCGCGATCCGTGGACTCACACTCCACATCGAAGAAGGCGATCGGATTGCGCTGCTCGGCGCCAATGGCTCCGGCAAGTCCACGCTGTTGCGAATCTTGGACGCCCTCTATTTTCCCTCGGCAGGCACGGTCACATTCAAGGGAGACGCGCTCACTGAAAAGCAGCTTCAGCACGACGAGTTCTCTCTAAATTTCCGGCGGCGCGTGGCCCTGGTCTTTCAGAATCCGGACGTCCAACTGTTCAATCCGACCGTATTCGACGAGGTCGCCTACGGTCCTTTGCAACTGCAATGGAGCAAGGAAGACGTGATCCGGCGAGTGCAGGAGACGCTCCAGGTGATGTCCATTTCGCACTTGAGGGACCGCTCGCCCTACCGGCTCTCGGTTGGCGAGAAAAAGCGCGTTGCCTTGGCTTCCGTCCTCGTTCTCGACCCCGAAGTCCTGCTGCTCGATGAGCCGACAGCGACGCTCGATCCCAAGAGCCAGAGCCAGGTCGTGGATCTCATTCAACAGTGGAAAGGCACGGCCAAGACCGTGATCACCGCGACTCATCAACTGGAGATTGTCGAAGACATTGCGGATCGCGTTTTCGTGCTAGAAGCAGGCGCCGTGATCGCCGAAGGCTCGCCATCCGAGATTCTGTCCAACACCGGCTTACTTCTGCGAGCAAACCTCATTCACGCCCATCGTCATTCTCACGACGGTGTCATGCACTCGCATCCTCACTTTCACGGGCATTCTCCCCACGATCATGAGCACTAAGTCCCACTAATTCCCTTCACCGCCCCTCACAGGTTCTCGAGCACCAGCTTAAGGTAGTTCCAGAAGCTCTGCACCGAAGATATTTTCACGCGCTCGTTCGGGCTGTGCGGACCTACGATCGTCGGGCCAAAAGACACCATCTCCATGCCCGGATATTTCTCGCCAATCACGCCACACTCCAAGCCAGCGTGCATGGCGATCAGCTTGGCCGGTTCGCCGAAGAGTTTCTGATGTACCTCCTGCAGCTTGCGCACGATGTCGCTGTTGGGCTCCGGTTTCCAGCCCGGATACTTCCCTGCGTGCTCCACTTCGAACCCCGCCAGACCGCATACCGTGGCAACCATGCGCGCGGCGGCCAGCATGCTGCTCTCGATCGCACTTCGCTGACTGGTAACAATCTCCACCACGTCGCCCTTGGTGCTCACTGTCGCCAGGTTGGTGGACGTCTGGACCAAGCCGGCAACATCGGGACTCATCGCCACAACGCCATGATGCAAGGTCGCGAGCAGCGCCACCGTTTGTTTCGCATCGTTCGCATCCAGCACCTTTGCCGGGCGTTCGGCTTTCTCGACCGTGATCTGTAGTCCGGAATCGAATCCTCCCAAGTCAGTTTTGTATTCAGCTTCGGCTGTGGCGACAATCGATTTCAGTTCCCTCTCGTGCGGGGAATCGGCCAGCACCACGGCCGCAGCTTCGCGCGGAATCGCATTCTGCGCGCTCCCACCGTTAACCTCGGCGATTTCGATCGGAATACGATCGAGCAAGGTCTGCAGAACCCCACCCATGATCCGCAGCGCATTGCCGCGCCCCTGATGGATATCGACGCCGGAGTGCCCACCTTTCAGGCCAGACACCTTGATCCGCCAAGCCGATCCCGCGCCCGCAGGATGAAGCCCGACCTTCCGTCGAGCCGTCGTCTTCACGCCGCCTGAACAACCGATGCAGAGTGTCCCCTCATCTTCATTGTCAAGGTTGAGAAAATATTTCGACTTCAGCAAGCCGGCGGGAAATTCCGAAGCTCCCGTAAGCCCTGTCTCCTCGTCAATGGTGAAAACGAATTCCAGCGGACCATGAGCAATGTCCTTGCTCTCCATCACCGCCAGTGCCGCAGCCACGCCGACTCCGTTATCGGAGCCCAGGGTCGTGCCCTCCGCCATCAGCCAGTCGCCGTCTCTTATTACCTTGATAGGATCGACATCGAAGTCATGAACCGTTCCCTCGTTCTTCTCACACACCATGTCGAGGTGACCTTGTAAGAGGGCCATAGGCACACCCTCGCGTCCCGGCTGCGCAGGTTTACGGACCACCAGATTGCCAACATCGTCCTGCACGCATTCGAGACCCAGCTTCGTAGCCAGCGTCTTGATGTAGTCGCGCGCCGCGGCCTCTTTGGTGGAGGCGCGAGGGATTGCCGCCAATGTATCGAAGTGCTTCCATACCGGTTCAGGTTCCAGGTTCGCGAGTGCAGGATTCATGGCACGCTCCGTAGGATCAAAGAATCAAAAGACTAAAAGTTCAAAAGTTCAGAGCCATCATACAGCGCGGACGCGATGCTGGTGCGTCCTCTGGAAGTGTAATCGGAACTCTGAGCTTATTCAGGCTTCCCCGTGTAGTGTTGCTGGCGGTGGACATCGGCGTGGTCCTCCAAGGACTCCAAGTGAGTGACGACTTCAGCCGGCATCCCCAGTTCGTACGGCAGGCGTTCTTCCAGAATCGTCGCCAGGCGGTGGGCCTCGCTGACCGACGTCAGGCGCGGAAACAGCAGGTGCACCTCGATGATCTGGCGGTATCCGGTGGTGCGGAAGCGTACGCCATGGTATTGAATGGCCAGTTCCGAGCATATTGCATCCAGCTTGTCCCGAATTTTACGGCCAGCTTCCGGATCGGAATAATCCAGCAGCCCCACCGCCGAGCGCCAGACTAAGCGCCCTCCCGACCAGAGAATGTTGGCGGCGACCGCGATGGCCACCAGCGGGTCGAACGGTTTCCAGTGCGTCAGCATCACCAGCCCCAGTCCGCCTACAACCCCAAAGCTCGTCCAGCTATCGGTCAAAACGTGTTTGCCATCGGCTTCGAGAATGAGTGAATTGGTGCGCCGGCCGGTCCGCAGGAGATAGTAACCGAGACCCGCGTTGATTACTCCCGCCAGCAGCACCAGCAATGCGCCGGCTCCCAGGTGCTCGAGCTGCAGCCCGGCAATCCACCTCCGGATCGACTCCACGAAAATTGCGATAGCGGCCACGACGATCATCGCTCCTTCAAAGCCAGCGGAGAAAAACGTGATGCGCTCGTAACCGTAGAGGAAATGAGGGGAAGCCGATTTTGTGCTGAGCCGAAGACTGAAGGTGGCAAACCCCACGGCGATCACGTGGACCACCGATTCGGCCGCATCGGAAAAAACGGCCGCCGAATGCGTCATGAAATAGACTGTGGTCTTGCCGATCAGCATTGCCAATCCAACAATCAAGGAAAGACGCATGGCGAAGCGCGCGTCGCGCAACTCCCGTTCGTCTCTCCGTGTCGCGGAACTATCCGCATCTTGTGTAGGCATGCTCAATATCCCTGGATCAGAAGCTTAGCATCTGGCAAATAGTTTCACCTGAATTTCACCTGAAGATGGGTTTTGCCCAAGGGGTCCGTGGCGTACCATTGGACATGAGCAGAATAGATCCAGAATTCCTCGACCCAGACCCTCCTGATCGGCTGTTAGCTGCCGATGTCCTCCTCCGGCAAGAACCGGACGAGGAAGAAGACGAAGAAGAAGAGGAGGAAGACGATCGCGACGATAAGAACGATAAAAACGATGAAGAAGAAGATGACGATGACGACGACAACAACCCAGGCGATGGTTACTCGGAGTCAGCCTATCCTCATTTCAGTCGGTGAACGATGAAGCGTGAAGATTTCGTCAAGGTAGTCGAGGAGGCGCTCGACTCGCTCCCAGAAGAATTTCGCAGTCGCATTCGTAACGTCGCCGTTCTGGTAGAGGATGTGCCGCGGAACCAGCGATCCCCGCAGCCCAGAAAGGAAAGGCGCCTGCTCTTGGGCTTATTTCATGGCGTGCCCACGACCAAGAAGAGCATATTTGACATGCCGGCGGGGCCCGATCACATCGTGCTTTATCAGAAGAACATTGAAGCCGTCTGCTCCAGCGAGGCCGAAGTCCGCGAACAAATCCGGCTAACGGTCATCCATGAACTGGGCCACTACTTCGGGATGGATGAGGATCAATTGAAGCATGTCTAGCTAAGATTGAACCTTGATCGGCCTCGATGACTGCGTCATGATGTCGATTGCCGGGAAGTAAAACATGCCCCTTCAAAAAAACCCTCAAATAACAATCATGATCGCGTTTTAGCATTCGTGCATTTTCTGGCTAGTCGCCTCACAAAGAACATCCCATAAAGCATTTTCTAACACCCAGTCCTGCACGTTGCAGTGCGTCGCCGGACACGATAACATTGAGAGGACGATGCGCCAGGTGCACACCCCCAGGAGGCTGCGGTTAAGAAGCTGGTAGTCCGGCTCGCGAACCTGCGGCCACCGGAGGAGCGAATTGAGTATGGGATGCCGGTGGTAATATCCGGTGCAGCAAAAAAAATGCCCTCAGACTCTGGCGCGGCTAAGTTATTGAGCAAGTGTAATTTACAAAGTGCGGAAGTGGTGGAACTGGCAGACACACCATCTTGAGGGGGTGGCGCCGAAAGGCGTGGGGGTTCAAATCCCCCCTTCCGCACCAGCGTATTGATTGCGGGGCAGAAGAGACTGCCCGAATCTGAGCCTCGGCTCCATTGGAGTTTCCTGCATGTGGGTAACGATCCTAATCACCACCGTTCATATCACCGTTTGCTTTTTCCTGATTGCGGTCGTGTTGCTACAGAGCGGAAAAAGTGGCGACCTCGCCGCGGCTTTTGGCGGCCAGGGTAGCCAGACAGCGTTTGGCCCGCGGGGCGCGGCTTCGGTTCTGTCCCGGGCGACGACCTGGTCCGCGATCATTTTCATGCTCACATCGATCACGCTCTCGATTTTCGCGGCGCGGCGATCGGGGCCAACTTCCGTGCTTTCGGGAGTAAAGCCGTCGCAGACAAAGTCGCAGCCCGCGACTCCCGCTCCTTCCGCACCGCCGACCGTTCCGCAAAACCAGGCGCCGACTCAGAAATAGGCTTGCCAGTGGAGAACCGGGTGTCCGCGCCCGGCCGCCGAATTGATGGACGCGCGTCGCCCGTAGCTCCACCGTACGGCGCGCCACGCGATCATCCCACCAAGAAGGGATTCTCTTCCCTTTCCTGTCCAATGGTTGTTCGAGGCCCGTGCCCTGGAATCACAAGGGTGTCGTCAGGCAGAGTCATGACTTGTTCGTGCAGCGACCGCATGATTTTCTCGAACGATCCTCCGGGAAGGTCCGTGCGTCCAATGCTGCGGGCGAAAAGCGTGTCGCCAGCGATCAACAATTTCTCCGCAGGAAAATAGAGGCACACGCTGCCTTCGGTGTGGCCGGGAGTGTGGAGCACGTTCGCCGTCAGGTTGCCCGTCTGCAACGATTCGCCATCCGCGATGCTGGCTGCAATGGCAACTTCGCCGGGAGCGGCCATGCCCAGCCATGAAGCCTGCACGTCGAGCATCTTCAGCAGCGCGTAGTCATTCTGATTGAGCAGGATGGGCGCGCCCGTCAGCGCGCGCAGCTTCATGGCTCCGCCGACGTGATCGATGTGGGCGTGGGTGATGACGATCTGCTTCACTTCCAGCTTGTACTGCCGTATGACGGTGAGCACGTCTTCAATGTCGTCGCCCGGATCGATGACCATGGCTTCGTGCGTGGTCTCATCGCCGATGATGGAGCAGTTACACTGCAGCGGCCCAACGGGCAGGATCTTGTGGATCATGATCTGATTTTCGCTCAGCCCGCGACAATTCACCACCTCGCCAGTACCGTGCCCGCATGATAGGTAGCGCCGGGCATCCTGTCGGCTGTCCCGAAGGCGTCTCGCCCTTGGGAGCGAGGATGTTGCAGGACATCTCCGCGTTATACTTCCCTCTTAAAGGCTCAGCTCCCGCGAACGGCTCTAGAGCCAGCCTGAAGAGCGTACCGAGGAATAATAATGATGCAACTTACCCACGATTATCTTTTCCCTGCGATGTGGCTTAGCTACATCGCCTATTGGTGGGCGATGTCGACGAAGGTGAAGGCAGCCGAGCGTAGCGAATCATTGCCGTCGCGGCTCCTACGTCTGCTTGCGATGGTTTGCGCAGCGGCTCTTCTGTTGAGCCCTCACGTTCCGCTTCCATTGCTGGAAAAGCGCTTTCTTCCGCGCGGCGCCTGGTGCTTCTGGACCGGCGCGGCCGTTACCGCAGCTGGGCTGCTCTTCTCTGTCTGGGGACGCCGTCACCTGGGAAGTAACTGGAGCCAATCGGTCACGGTAAAGGAAGGTCACGAACTTATTACGAGTGGCCCTTACTCCATGGTTCGTCATCCCATCTATACCGGACTTCTGCTGGGATTGTTAGGTTGCGCAGTGGCGCGAGGCGAATGGCGCGGGTTACTGGCTGTAGTCATTGTTTTCGCGGTTCTCTGGCGCAAACTAAGGCTTGAAGAGCAATGGATGCGCGCGCACTTCGGCGAGCCCTACGACGCTTATTCTCGACAAGTGGCAGCCCTGGTCCCACATATTCTGTGAACCTGTCTTATAAACGCCAGCAGACCGATAGTTACCTGTTCGCTTCCGGACATCTAAGGACGGAAACGGACACTTCTTAAACACACTCGTTCGGAAAGCGATATTCTTCAGTCCTTTCCCGCCAAGGGGTTACGCTTCGCACTAGATTGGAAAGAAGCTTGCTGTTAGAGACTAATCAGTCATCGTTTAGTGAGGCATTTGGCCCGCGCACTATGGCAGCCCTGCGTCAGTAGGAGGAGGAACTCGAGATGGGAGCACTAGCTCAGGATGTTCGCTACGCGCTGCGTCAGTTGCGCAAGAGTCCAGGATTTACCTCGGTTGCCGTCATCACGCTCGGCCTCGGCATCGGCGCCACCACCGCCATCTTCAGCGTGGTCTACGGCGTGCTCCTGCGGCCGCTACCCTACAGCGATCCCAATCGGATCATGGCCATTTTTGAGGTCACTACCAAGGGAACATTGAACCGTCTCTCCGATCCGAATTTCGACGACTTTCGCGATCAAGCCCACAGTTTTCAGAAGATGGCAAAGTACAGCGCCTACATCGCCGCGGTCTCGGGCGCTGCGCAGTCGAGCCGTTCAACCGTTGCCCATGTCACTCCTGACTTTTTCCCGGTGTTTCGTGTTCAGCCGATCATCGGCCGCGATTTCACCGCTGCGGACTCCAAGAAGGGCGCGGCTCCGGTCGCTCTCGTCAGTTACGGATACTGGAAGCAGTATCTCGGGTCATCCCCAGATCTATCGCGGCTGCACGTGAAAATCGATCAGGCGGAATTCTCTGTGATCGGCGTGCTGCCGCCGGCATTCCAGTTCCCTGCTGAGACCGACTTGTGGGTAGCGGCCGATAGGGACGGCGAGAATCCGAGCCGAACCTCACACAACTACAGCGCGGTCGGCCGTCTCAGAGATGGCGCCACCGTCAAGCAGGCCATCGCGGAAATCAGCGCGATTGGGCGTCGCATTCATGACTCCGCCAGCGAGCAAAACGACTATCTTCTCAAAGATGCCACGGTCGTCCCGCTGCAGGATTCCATGACGGGCGAGGTTCGACCCGCATTGCTGGTTTTGCTCGGGGCGGTCGGATTTCTACTTCTGGTTGCGTGCGCCAACATTGCCAACCTCTTGCTCGCGCGGGCCTCGGTGCGAGAACGCGAACTGGCCATCCGCGGCGCTTTGGGCGCGGGGCGCGGACGCCTGTTCCGGCAGTTTCTTACCGAAGCGTCGTGCCTGGCTTTGCTCGGCGGCGGATTTGGAGCGCTCGGGGCCTTCTGGGGCGTCTCGGCTCTGCTCGCGCTCGCACCCGAGAACCTTCCCTCTTCCGGCAGCGTCTCGGTCAATCTTCCGGTGCTTCTGTTCGCCTTCGTCCTATCGTCGGCGGTCGCCCTGGGGCTGGGCGCATTTACCGCCTGGCGAGCCACTTCCCACAATTTGCGCAATCAACTGGAGAAGGGCGGACGCGGGCAGGCGGGTTCACACAACCTCCGCATCGGCCCCGGAATCGTCGCCGGCCAGATCGCCATCACTCTCGTCCTGGTGATCGGCGCAGGACTGCTTGGCCGCAGCCTGAGGAAAGCCCTCGACGTCGATCCCGGATTTCGCGTCGACAAGATCGTCACCATGGATGTTGCGCTGCCCTGGCCGGAGTGGAACGACTCTAAAGCAAGAGCCGCGGAGACAGTCTTCTTCAGGAACCTGCTTGACCGCCTCCAGCAGATTCCGGGCGTGCGCGGAGTCGGCGCGACCAGCGGCCTGCCTCTCGATGGCGGCCTCCCTGACGGCCTGTTCTTGCTCATGAGGCCGGACCAAGCCCCCAAAACTCCCGGCAGCCTGGACGCCATGAGTCACCTGTTCGATACCCTGTTTCAAGACAAGGAGAACCAGCGAGAAGCAGATTTCTGCGCCGCCACGCCGGGATATTTCTCGTCTCTCGGAATTCCGCTGCTTCGCGGACGCATCTTCGACGATCGCGACAGCCCGGATTCTCCGCACGCGGCGGTAATCAGCGAGTCGCTCGCACGTGATCGCTGGCCGGGCCAGGATCCGATCGGCCACACCATCGAATTCGGAAATATGGATGGCGATCTGCGCCTGCTGACGATTGTGGGGATCGTCGGTGACGTTCACGAATACGGCGTCGATGTTCCACCCCGCCCCACTGTCTACGCAGATTTGTTCCAGCGCCCCCAGCCGTCGATCACCGTGACCATGTTGACCGACGCCGACACGCGGATGATCACTTCGTCTGCCCGCGAAATCCTGCATGACCTTAATCCCGAGATTCCGCCTAGGTTTCGAACCTTGTCCGGAATCTATTCGGCCTCACTCGGTTCGCGCCGCTTCAATGTGATCCTCGTCGGTTGCTTCGGAGTGATGGCGTTGCTGCTGGCAGCGGTCGGGGTGTTCGGAGTGATGGCGTATTCAGTCAGCCGCCGCACCCACGAGATAGGTGTGCGGGTGGCTCTGGGCGCCCGTTCCCGAGATGTTCTCACGCTGGTCCTGGGCCAGGGATTGCGCACCATCCTCGTCGGCATCGCCATCGGACTGGTCGGTTCTCTCGCTATCACACGCACGCTGCAGTCGCTGCTTTTTGGCGTGACGGCAACCGATCCGGTAACTTTTGCTGCAGTGATACTGCTTTTGGTAACGACCGCATTGCTGGCGTGCTACATCCCGGCACGCCGCGCGGCAAAGGTCGACCCCATGGTGGCGCTGCGCTACGAGTAGCCGGTCATAAATATCTGAGCGGGATTTCCCGGGCGCCTCACACATTCGCGTTCTTTGCGAATCTGTGGGTGAGGGCCACACGACAGTTGCGGCCGAACGTTGACGTTGTCGCGAAGCCCACTCATCGCAGAGTGCGCGATGAATGGGCACCCGGCTGTATCGTGGCTCGCATGCTATCTGCCGTCACGCCGGGCGGCCAGTATCGATCCGGTTAACACGCTGCGGGCCGAGTAATAAGCAGTTGGTGGCCTAGTGATGAGCCTGGTCAGAGTGCTGCGCGCTGGACAGGTTATGTCGGATGAAGCCTTTGAGTGGCGGTTCTCCGTCCCTGAAGATCACATACTCATCGGCCGATAAATCCGCTTTTTGCGCCTTTACGGTGCTCAGAGCGTCGTTGCCGGCCACCACTAGAACCATGCGAGTGGCATCAAGAGGATTCCCTGCAGCGAGAATCAGTCCCTCTCGTTCCGACGCATGCACCTTACCATTAATTTTGAAAGCGGCGCCCTGGTAGTCCAGTCCGAGCCTTTCGGACCAGCGTGCCAACGCGGAATTCGACTCAGGGCGACCGACGAAAACGACCTCGTGCTGTCGAAGCAGGTCCTGTGTCACCTCGAAGTCTTTATAGATTAGTACTTGGCTCTCATAGTAATCGAGAAAACGAGCCTGAATTTGTTCCGCGGCGTAACGATTCGAGCCTGCGTCACGCACGGTACCGTAAACGATGATGGAGGACGCAAGTTTCCCCAAAATGTCGCGAGTAAGGTAGGCGGGGCCGTCGGGCGGGTCGATGACATCGACCTTGGCGCCGGCTCGATCAAGAAACGACTGCGCGGTAACTGTCTTCGTGGTATTCGCCGCAAAATAGTCGCTCATGAGTTTAAGGAATGCGGTGTCGCCCATCTTACTGCGGAGAGAATCGAGAAAAAGTGCACCCCTAGTCCGCTCCCGCTGAAAGTGATTCGCAGGTGTATCGGGGACCAGTTCCAGGCCGCGCCAAGTGGCACGCTGCGCATCCAGCGCCTCTTCCACATCTTTCGATTGAAGAACGCGCTTGTAGCTTGCCGAACCAGCAACAAACCACATGTCAGCGTCAGTGGCAGGCAGCACCCAACCTTTCCATAGGCGGCCCTCAAAGGAAGGCGGTTCTGCAACTGCCGCAATGGAAGCCTTGGGCGAATCCGCCAATGCCGCCAATCGTGCCTCTTCGTTTTCCTGAAGCGCAGCGCGAAGCGCATCAGAAGGTTCTTGTTGAAACAGATAGTAGCCCGACGGATAGAGCCCGTCATCCTTACTAGAGTCCCACTTCTGCGGCAGCCACTCTCGCTGGTTGGGCTTGCCGATGGCTGCCCACACCATGAGGTGAGACGCCATATCTGAAGTTAGGACCTTCGCGTCCATCGTGGAGGCGCTGACCAAGGGTGCCGTACGAAATGCGAGAAATCCGAACTGCTCGTCGATCTGGCCACGATACTTGCGATAGAGATCCTGCCATGCCAGATCGCGAGGCCCGGGTACGTACGGAATGTAGCCGCCATCTCCTTCGGGATCGGGATAATCCTCGAGGCGAACCGTCAAATCCTTGGTGTTGTTGTCGCCCCAGTAGAAGCCCGGCGTGTCGCCAAACCATTCGTTCTTCGAACTGCGCCAGAGCCGGGTGTGGTTCGTGCCCAGATCGTAGATCGCGATTTCATTTGTCTTGGCATCGCCGATAATCCACTCATTTGTGTAGAGACCGTTATTGCGGGTGCCGAGGTGCTGAACCACCTCGTCGATGTTGCTGCTGTACTGGATCGAAGCCCGGGCACGGAAGGCCACGGATGTTCCTTCCATGTTGAAAGGTGTTTGGTCGATGGTGGTTTCCGTCAGTACAACTCCTGCATCATTCTGGTACCAGTCCGTGCCGCTCTCAATGCCACCAGGATAGCTTTGAATGAGCATACGATGCCCGGAAGCAGGCTTGATGTCGAGCATGACATTGGTTTGCTCCGCCAGCGTCAGCGGCCACCACGTGACCTGTCCGATGACCATCTTTCCGTCCCGTGTGGCCGGACCGGTTGCGGCAAACGCGCTGCAATGGTCCATGACAGAATCGTGTTTGCCGTTCGCATATGGGGGCAGTTCCAGACCAAGGCCTTCCAGACCCGTACGAGTTGTGGATAGGGCACGATCAAGTACTGTCATTTCGATGGTTGTGTTGGCCACGAGGACATCGATGAGATCGAGGCGGCGATCCTGCCATCGGGCGCCGGCATCAGAGGCGCCATCGGCGATGCCGCGCATCTCCTCTAGGAGTTCCTGATCGAAGCCGCGGAGGAACAGGGAATTCGCCAGCTTGCGATAGTCGTCCCAATGCTCTTTTGAGCCGAGCATAGACGCGCAGCGCTCCAAATACTCAGGGATCTCGCGGGCCATCAAATGGCCGTGCTGGTATCCTCGTTCAAAGGGCTGCCCTTCGATGTGCACATAGATCCAACCGGCGGCAGGATAGCGATAGGCGGGCCCAAAGGTCTCAACGGCCTCCCGAACTGGCCACTCGTTCTCGGAGGAGATTGCATTCAGTTGTATGCCCTCGAACCAAGCCTTGCCACTCAATGTGCCGCCGCTGCCGACTGTGAGCAGTATCTCGTCCCGCTGACGGCTGGCGATGAATTGGAGGGTCAAGTGCGTCCACGGCTGTGTGCCACCGATCGATTCCGAATGGACATCGAAAGGCATCGATGCCATGGTGAGCGCGGCGCCGGAGGCAATCGGCGAGCGACCGAGATCGTGTACCTGGAGCGCCTCGGTGCGGACCCAACCACTCAATTCATAGCGCTTGCCCAGAGTGAGTGCCACCGAAGTGAGGCGAACGCACGCATCCTGCGAGGCCGCATCCGGTTCGATGCGGAGGGAAGTCTCCTTGCCGTGTAAGATGCGGGAATCCGGCGTCGCCGTACCACGAATGACTGTCCAATCGCCATGCCCCTTCTCAAATGACACTTGGAACAAGGAAGTGCCGGCCTGAGTGACTGACGCGATTAGCAGGCAGACAGTGAGACCAAACATCTGCCACCTGCGAAGTGAACTACATGCCCAAAACGACGGGCTGCACGGTGCGCTGTTGGTTGACATTTCCATGGGGATCCCTGACGGGCGGGTTGGGATTTTATCACATAACTGCTTAAGGGTCAGCCATCCATGGTCAGCGAGATCGAAGGCGCCGGGTGCCCCACACATTCGCGTTCTTTGCGAATGTATGGGTGAGGGCCGTACGACCGCTGCGGCCGAACGTTGATCCTGTCGCGAAGCCCACCCATCGCAGAGTGCGCGATGAGTGGGGTACCCGGCAGATCCCTCACTGCGTTCGGGATGACAATCTTATGATGGGATGACAATTCTATGAAGTTTGTCCCTCCCTTTTATGGAGTTGTCCCTCCCTACGAAGCCGCCGCGACCTGCCCCGTGGTCTGATCGGAGCGGAAGCGCAGCAGCGCCGCGATGTTGCCGGCGCGGTCCAGGTCGCTAGGTTCCTTGAGATAGAACAATTCAATATCGCGGCGGATGGCGATGGGGATGATGGCGTCGCAGACGTCGGCGAGCTGGCGAGTGGCGCGTCCGCAGGCGACGCACGAGGCGATCAGGTGGGCATCGATGTGTCCGCAGTAAGGGCACTCGACCGCTGGAGCAGAATAGTTTTCGGTGAGGAAGAGGCTCTGCACTGCCCCGGTCTCGAGCGCCTGCAGAACGCGGCGGAGGCCGGTGACACCGCGTCCGTTGGACTTGGCGAAATCCACCGCTTCGCGGGCTTTCGTCGAAGCGCGTTCCGCGATCCAACGCTTGAGAACGGCGGCGGCGTGATCGCGAATCTCTTCATTCGAGACGCTGGCTACATCGGCTGAGAATCGGCCAATCAAGCGCTGTTTGACGTAAGGGTGAAGGTTGGATTCGAACTCGGACCAGTTGGCATCCTGACATCCGACGATGAGCCGCTCCCAGATGCCCTTCTCGAAGTCGGTCCGCAGCCGTTCTGCAACTCCCTTGAAATGCTGCAGCGCTTCCTCGGACACGCGGCGCTCGGCATGTCCGGCTTCGTACCCGTTGAAGCCGTAGCTCGATCCGCTGCGCGAGAGCATGTGGACAATGGCTCCGCGTTCGCGCAGGTCGTCGAGGCGCAGATCGAAAATACGGGCGCGCTGGCGGTCGACCACGGCGACGCACAGAGCGGGCTGCGCTCCCAGGAGCGCGGCCAGCGGCTTCAACTGAAAACGCGGCTGGAGATAGATGTGCGTGCCTCCCAGCTGCGGAGGCAGTTCGTACTCCTTCCAAAAATTCTGAGCGGAGCAGGCGAAGACTGCCCTTCCCCGGGCGTTGCCGCGCAGGTTCGTGGCCAGATCGAGGACGCGATCGAGGTCGGCGTGAAGCGCTCCGTTTTTGGCGCTGGCAGCGGCGCTCTTCAGGGCCTGCTTCACAATATCCTTGGCGACGATCGCCTCTCGGCGATGAGAACGATCCTGGGGAGGATCGGGCTGAAAGTAAAAACTCAAGGCGCACGCCCCTTTGGTTTCGTCCGCCTGAAAAGCTGCCAATTCACGGATTTCGTCCCGGGTCATCATCTCGACTCTCCTTAAACCCAATGAGATGCGGTGCGGAGATGCTTAGGTTCGGGTTTTCGCTAAAAGTATCTGGGGAAATTCGCCCGCCAGCGAAGGCGCGCTGCGAACGCAGTCGCGCGCCCGCTGCACGGACTCGCGCACGGCCTCCACATGCCGGCCAGTGATGGCGGCAATTTCGCTGAGGGAAAAGCCTTCGATTCCGTAAAGGAGAAAAGCTTCACGGTCGGTGCGGTCGGCGCCGCGGAGGGCGGCTTGCACCAGAGCGATCACTTCGTCGGAGTAGGCAGACTGTTCCGGAGTGGACACGCGGCGATCGGGGATGGCGCTTTCGCGGGTCCAACCCTCGTCGGGCTGATGGAATTGGAGGGCGGCCTCGTCGGAGGCCCGGACATTTTGCTGGCGACGGCTGTCTTCGAGGTGCAGATGCTCGGGAGACTCCAGTTCCTGAAGGCGCGCGGTCATCTCGTTCATGGCTTGCAGGGCGAGGCGGTAGAGCCAGGGCTCAATCGAAAGTTTTTCGGGACGGTCGTGGTCGCCGAGGGCGCGGGCGATGACCTCGTTCACGACGTCGGAAGTGGAGAGGCCGTCGTCGGAAGTGGGAATCTCCTCGTCGGCGCGGCGGAAGTAAAGTTCGCGATCCACAAATCGTTCGAGGCGGCCGAGATTGGCATTCACGTAGGAGCCTATGTCGTCGGCGGAAATGGTGGGCACGGGAACCGCTGCCAGCGTCTGCTCGAAGGGAACGCCGGGTTCGGGGGATTCCTGGGGCCCTCCGCGCCAGCGGCGCCATTTGTGGCTGGCGCGGAGCAGTTCCTTATGGCGGCCGATCTGCTGGATGATCTCGTCAAAGGCAGCCTTGATGGCGGCGGTGGTGCTGGGAGCTTTCTCCTGGGCGGTCAGTTGGCCCGAGGGCAAGCGCAGATTCAAGGAGACAAGGGTTCCTTCGCGCGCCGGATTCTGATCGATAATGGCCTTCAAATGAACCAGTTCGGGCCGGAAGACATGCAGGCGCTTCTCGATTTTCTCGATCTGGCGGCTGATTTCTTTTTCGATGTCGGGAGTTTTGTGGACCTTGTAACTGACGTGAACGTTCATTGTCGAGCCTCGAACCCGGGAAAAAAGAGCCCCGTGAAGCTGCGGTCCTAATACAAAGAATTGTACACCCGGTAGGAAGCGAAATTCTTCACCACAGGGGACACAGAGGAACACAGGGAAAAGCATTGGCCTAATT